>Ga0233431_1000326_pt1 | contig 110031 bp, 76 predicted proteins | sample SI_118_April2016_FD_179867 | JGI IMG/M metagenome (GOLD analysis project Ga0233431, IMG submission 179867) | Seawater microbial communities from Saanich Inlet, British Columbia, Canada - SI_118_April2016_200_MG | ecosystem: Environmental > Aquatic > Marine > Inlet | place: Canada: British... | reverse complement strand
CTGTCAGGCTGCCTGCAGAGGACAGCCGGCTCCATCGCTGTTGCCCATTCCAACTCATGGCCTTTCCTCTGAGTAATTCCTCACCCTTCTGATCCAAGAAAATCCATAGGGAACTGAACGCTTACAATTTGTCAACGTCTCTCGATGCAAATCTACTGAATATCAAGGCCTCATCGATTCATATGTCCAAGGTAGTCATGAATATAGTCTCCAATGCGGCCGAGGCTATCTCCGCCAGTGGAACAATTCGGATCACAACCGAATGCAGGTATCTCGACAGACCGGTAAGCGGGTACGACAATATAAGCGAAGGGGATTATATTGCCTTCGTTGTTTCTGACGACGGAAATGGCATCCCTCGGGAAGACATAGAAAAAATATTCGAACCTTTCTACACGAAAAAGAAGATGGGTAGAAGCGGTACCGGTCTGGGTCTGGCCGTGGTCTGGGGAGTGGTAAAAGATCTGAATGGTTATATTGACGTAAAAAGCGCGGATGGCAAAGGCACGACATTTACGTTATTTTTCCCCGTATCCAGAGAAGATTCGGTCCCAGCCGAAGCGAAATTGTCTTTGGACAGCTTAATGGGCAATGGTGAATCTGTCCTGGTGGTTGACGACGTACAGGAACAGAGACAGATAGCTTCCGGAATGCTTGAAATATTAGGATACACCACAGCCTCTGTCCCGAGCGGCGAAGAAGCGATTGAATATGTTAAAAACAATCGGGTGGATTTATTGGTCCTGGATATGATGATGGATCCCGGGATCGACGGACTTGATACATACAGAAAAATCATTGAGCTTCGCTTTGACCAAAAAGCAATCATCGCCAGTGGATTTTCAGATACAGATAGAGTCAAAGAGGCCCAAAAATTGGGAGCAGGGTCTTATGTAAAAAAACCCTATACAATTGAAAAGATAGGGATAGCCGTTAAGTCGGAATTGGAAAAAACAGTCTAAGTAGAGCTATAAATTCGACCACCGGTTTGAGTCCATTTTTTTCTACTATATTTCCCGCTGAGGCAATCCGGTGGAGATGGCCACGACGCAGACGAGGGCAATTTTATCAAAAGGTAAAAATGGGACAATCAGATAGATGAATCAATCTCAAACGGTTCTTCTCATCGATGATGAAGAGATTATACGCATATCTTTTTCCGGTTTCTTGACTCATGGGGGGTACGCCGTGCTCGAAGCGAGGGACGGAGAAGAGGGATGGTGTTTGTTCCGACAGCACGTCGATCAGATCGACCTGATCATTACAGATTGCAATCTGCCGGGGATGGGAGGTGAGGAGTTATGCGCACAGGCTCGTATCCTGAATCCATCCGTGAAAGCGATTCTGGTCACGGGAGACGAGAGGGAAAAAGATGCATTGGAAGATGCGCAGGCGATCTTGAAGAAGCCTGTACCGATGGCAATCCTACTCCAGACCGTGCGCACGGTACTGGATATGAAATAGTCCTCCCGCCCAGGATGAAGCGCCCGCTGGACCGAACCCAGATGATCTCCTCTCCGTGCTTCTCGTTGTAATCGACGATCCGATCTTCCTCATGTCCGTCAGGTCCCAGCGGCGGCCGCAGGTGTATCTATCACACCTCACACGTACGATCCGTATTTATCTACCGCATCAATAAAGGCTTCGACATTTCTCAACGAAACTTCTTGCTCTATAAAGTGCGAAGGTGAAATTAAATATCCGCCGTCTTTCCCGAGAATTTCAATTCGCTCTTTTACCTCGAGTTCGACGTCTCGCGGGCTACCGAACGGGATGGTTTTTTGAACGCTGACTCCTCCCCAGAAAGCTATTTGCTTTCCGAAATTGTCTTTGATTTTCCCCAGATCCATGCATTCCGGCTGAAGAGGATTCAACACGTCGATGCCGACTTCGACTAATTCCGGAATAATCTCCGTAACATCGCCATCGCTGTGATAGACGAAAATGGCGTCCGGGTTTTCTCCATGTGCCGTATCAATAACCCGCTTAAGTCGGTCCTTGAGCCACTCTTTCCATGTCGTCGGACTCATGATCAGCCCATTTTGAGACGCAATATCTTCGCCGTAAAACAGTATATCCGCGCCCGCTTTCACCAACTGGCGAACCATTTCACAGCTCATCTCGGTCGTTCGATCTATAATCGCCGCCGCCATTGTTGGATTCGCCACCATGTCAATCATGAAGTTTTCCTGGCCCCGCAATTGCCATGCCGCGACGTAGTTGTGAGCGTTGATAAACCCACATGCCGCAAATCCGGCTTCCCGGATTTTCCTTGCGCGAACCGCCATCTCCTCGTATCGGTAATCTGCGGCGACGTCGGGAAACGGATACTCTTCAACTTGGCGCACAGAGGTGAAATCTTTCATCGGAGGCATATAATGCCAAAACCCGTATTCGGAGGACGGCGCAAAAGCAACGCCCCACTCGCTTATTCGACTTCCATCCGGCAAATCGGGGTGATACACCCGATAGTCGTTTTTCAATCTCGTGGGCGCAATTTCGATCCGGCGCATTTCGCAAGCGTAATACTCTTCGGGAGATAGCCCATCCGATTTCAAATTAAATTCTTTGAGCGGACCGGTGGCAGCTTGCGGGCTGAATTGAATCTCTTTCGGAACGCGGTCCGCCTTTCCTCCATGCAATGTCGTCAGGACTCTCTCACGTGGATTCATAGAGCAATAATCTCCAATTAATTCCTATTGTTTTCTCTTCAAAAAAATACGGTAATTTTGCCGATTCCTTTTGAATGCTCGATTACTATTTTCCCACTTTTATCATCGTAAGAACCACCGATAATTTTTCGAGGCCTTTTGCCATCAGGGTGGGGAATACGGATATAAATATTCTTCAGTGGTTGCAAATCATTCTCGACGTTTACATTGGCTTCAACAGTGTCACTATCCGATGTTTTTACGACACGCAGTTTCATTCGTCCGAAATAACTCGCCACGCCGTCGAGACATATCGGTTTTCCGGAAACGATCCAACGTGCCGGTATGCCCGAAAGTAGATGTAGATCGTCATCCCTTTCCAAATACAACATCCACCGACACTGCATCAGAAACCAGCCTTGTTCATGCGTCTTGTGAAAACAGGCTTGCATATAGTGTTCCCAGAACTCGTATGTTTCTCTGTCCGCTATGGAGGAAAAGGTGCAATAGAATAACTTCAGAAACTCTTTTACTTCTCCCCGCAGTAGATGCGCATAATCATGCCGACTGTGATAAGGCTGGCTGTAGGCGACGTTGTTTTCGCAATACAAATGCTGCTGCAGAGCGACGAGAAAATCGGCGGCCATTTCATTCGGATGTAGTATTCCATTAAAAATCAGCGAGATGCATCCGTGCAAAGCGTCTCTGCACGCAAATTGAAAGTGGGAATACCAATTTCCGCCGTTTGCCTGCAGAAACGTCGGGCCTCTCATTCCCGCCCAGGCGCCGGTGGTAGGGCACCAGGTTCCATCGCCCAGCGGGACCACCGGAGATTCCGCTAATGTTTTTAAAAATGTTTCTCTGATATCCCTACCAAACGCAGTTGCCTCGTGAAAGAGGTAATCGGCCTTCTCGGGATCGATATTCTCGAGTATTTCCGCCGTATTTTTTAATCCTTGATAGGCGAATCCGCTATTCTTAAAAAAGTAAAAATTGTCTCGATCATCGGCGACTTTCCCATCGAGCATACCGAATCCGCGTCCCCGCAAATCGTCGCTCATATTTTCGCGTCGCCATCGTATCAGATAGTCGCAGGCATGGAGTAATTTGCCCTTAATCCTGGTAAGCCATTCTGTATCGCCGGTATATCGAAAGTGTTCCGCTATGTTCCAGACAACGGCACCGGTTTCAATCGTATACCCGTGGAAATTCAACATCTGGCCGGAATCGCGTTGCTTTTCTAAAAAATAATCCAGACACCGTTCCGATAAATCGTGCCAACCCATCGAATCAAAAAATTGAATTATCGGCGATGACTCGCTTCCAATGGCGCCGTATTTACCCACTGCAGCCTGGCACGGATCGTCCGGCTCCCGGCCAAATGTAGTGATATCGAGCTGTAGCAAACCGGCATACATCATATCGGTTATTCTCTGCTCGGGAAGAGATATTGTGGCTGCGCCATTGAGTTTAGTCGTCCAGTATTGTCTGCATCTGTCGAGCGACAGGTCAAAATCGAGATCCGTTAGACGAGATTTGTCATCCGTTTTGCCGGTATGGGGAATAAAGCAATCGATTTGAATTGTTTCGCCGGTCTTGAGAAGAGAGACCAGCTCAAGCGAAGGTATGGGTTTCCCATCGGCAAAATATGCGCCATACGGAGCTCCGTCTTTGAAACAAGCCAGACCTGTCGATGCATCGTAACTTCTTCCGTCGTCGATCCTCGGATGCGATTGAGGCTCAGGTAACTTGAAAAACGCATAGCGTGGAAAAGAGTCGGTATTTTTTGCGGTTATTCTCAAAAATAGGACCGGCCGGTCGGCCCTATTCAATTCTTTATCTCTATTGGCCAGATAAAAGCTTCGCTGTTCGTCCGTCAGTTCGGCGCCGATTGAAAATCCGGCGGCGATCAAATAATGCGTCCCCCTCACACTACCTCTATCAGTGCATAATTCGCCATTCTCCAGCCAGGTAAATCCGGTTAGCTCATAGGAAACGCCCCCATCCTGCTGCGAGGCATGCAATATCGGCAGCGATCCCTCATCGAGTCTCTTGGTCAAGTTATAAACGCAGCCGGTGCCCCTGCCCAGCATAAACTGATATATCAAAGGCTCGTCCGTGTCCGGCACTTTGAGGTTCTCATAGTGGTACATCGGTTCAATCGTATGCCACGGATCATCACTATTGCGCATTTTCAGTGAAAATGTTCGAATATCTCTGCCGAGTCCCAGCATCGAGGGAGAATGCATTTTGACGACGCGCGAAATCGCACTTGCATAACTCTCTTCTTCTTCCGATTCCGTATTGAGTTTTTCAGAAATGTTTTTATTGTTTTTTTTTATAGCAGAATAGTCGCGATCATCACCATCGGCAGTTACAGCGACGTTATATGCGGGAATATATATTGGATTTTTTTTATCGACGTCCCTCAAAAAGAATGAGAATGGATTTTTCTCCGTTGTTATTGTGACAATGGAGGCGTGAGGACCGATTGCGGTTCTCACATCGCTAAGTTCAACTTTTATCGCAACGTTCTTTTTTTCATATAAGGCAAAATGACTGCCGTCAACTTTGCCGCGACCTTCGATGATTTCAATAGGATTGAGTCGGCCCTCGTTGACAGAAATGTTTCCGGTAACCGGGCCGTGTTCCCAAAGCACGAAAAAGCTTTTTCTTTTGGTCAAATCGCTTGATTTCATTCTATAATCACCACTGTCCGGTTATTATGAGCCGTTTCCCTCTCTTGCTCCTTATTCCTCGGAATCCTATCTTGAGCTCCAATATACAGTTTTTCTGCAATGTTGACAGGTAGGCGGAAGAGATCCTCAACATGTTGGAAGAGCATGGCCTTATCGATAACGCGATCGTTGTTTTCTGGGTAGATCATGTTTCGGGATTGGAGAACTATGAGATCGCTTGTGGCTCTATTGGCGGTGATTGTATTGTGGAGTGAAGAAGTGTTAGGACAGGAGACATTACCGATGATTGAGGACGGCAAGGTTCCGGAGACCTTTGAGGAGATATGGGCGGGATTTGATCCCCGGTCGGAACCGCTTGATGTTGAAGTGTTGAAGGAGTGGGAACAGGACGGCGTTGTCCTGAAGGTTCTGCGTTACCGCATCGGTGTCTTCAAAGGTCAGAAGGCGATGATGGCGGCCGTGTATGGGCACCCAAAGGGAGGAAACGATCTTCCCGGACTGGTCCAGATTCATGGGGGAGGGCAATACGCCAACTACAACGCTTGCCTGACGAATGCCAAGCGTGGTTTCGCCACGATCTCGATCTCCTGGGGGGGGCGTATAGAAGCGCCCGGCTACCGGGTGACGCCCAACGAGGTGAAGCTCTTCTGGGAGGGCAAGACCGATGATCCCAACTACAAGATCATCACCGACTGGGGGGCGCTTGACGGCTATCACCACCCAAACCGGAACGCGAGGAATTCCAACTGGGGGGATCTCCGACCTGCGGAATGGACGCTCGACAGTGTCGAGTCGCCCCGCAACAGCAACTGGTTCCTCTGTACCGTTGGCGCGCGCCGGGCGCTGACCTTCCTCGAACAACAGCCGGAAATCGACGGCAACAAGCTTGGTGTCTACGGCCATTCCATGGGAGGCAAGATCGCCGTGTTGACCGCCGGCGCCGACAAGCGCGTGAAAGCCGCTGCGCCTTCCTGTGGTGGCATCAGCGATCGCGATAAGGACAATGGACTCCTGGGAGCCACGATCTGTGATGATGTCTATTTGAGGCGCGTTTCCTGTCCCATCATCTTTCTCAGCCCGGCCAACGACTTCCACGGACGGATTGACGATCTGCCGGCGTCGGTCGATGAGATCCAGACTTCTGACTGGCGGGTGATCTGTTCGGCGCACCACAATCACCAGGACACCGCCGAATACGAGGTGGCCACCCAGCTATGGATGGATCAGTATCTCAAGGGGACATTCACTTTGCCGCAGACGCCACGGACCGATCTGACGCTGAAGAAGGAAAGTGGGGTACCTTCCCTGACGATCAAACCGGATACATCCAAACCCATCCTGTACGTCGACGTCTATTACACACAACAGGGGCAGATGGACGGTCAGAGAGAGGATCGGGACAACACTATGAACCGGTTCTGGTATCATGTGGCGGCAACGAAGAAGGGGGATGTCTGGACGACAGAGCTGCCTCTGTTCAGCATTGAGAAGCCGCTCTGGGTCTACGCCAACGTGGTCTATGAGCTGGATGAGCCGATCACCGGTGCCGGGTACTATTATGCGACTTACACCGCGATGAAATTCAGCCTATCGTCGATGGTTCACATCGTTTCCACCGATGAACTGAAGGTGGCGGGGATCAAGGGGACGCTGAAGCCTTCGCTGATGATCGAGACCTTCGAAAGCGGTTGGGAGAAGGAGTGGTTTACCTATCGCCCCGCTGACTGGGCGCGGGCGACGCACAAGGTCTATGATGCGCGGTGGACTTCGCCGGAGGGGGCGAAACTGGCGCTGGAAGTGCGCTGTGAGCAGCCGAACAAGTTCGTGGTGGGCTTAGATGAGCACGCGGCGGAGGTTTCGCTCAAAGGCGGCCCTCAATGGCAGAGCGTTGTGCTGTCTGCGGCCGATTTCGGCAACGCCGCGGGTGAGACGATGGACGATTGGATGGGGATCAAGAGATTGCGACTTGGTGCCATGGAACGCTTGCAGCAGGATGTAGACGGGGAACAGAAAGTCCTCGAACTGGGCGCGGGATGGAATGGTGCCGATCCGGAATTCCGGAATCTGCGTTGGATAAAATAGAGGCCGGGGTCTTGAGGCAGGACATGAGTTGCAAGGTGGGTAGAGCTTTTTATTTAAACGCGACGGGCAGGCGCTGTCGCCCGTGGTTTTACACGATGTGGAACTGGAGGGAAAATACTTAATGAGGAAGAATTGCCATCGGGGTTTAATCGATGTGGATCTGGGGCCGGGTGTGGTATGAATCTGCACATAACCCGCCACGGCCAGACCGACGTCAAAAGCGATCACCCTCCCGGCGATCCGCATCTGACGGATCTAGGGAAAAGACAAGCCGAATTGCTCGGACACGCGCTGGTGGAGCAAGGCTTTAATGGAGCAGTTTATAGCTCGCCCTATTTCCGCACGATCGAAACCGCGCAGATCGTCGCCGAGGTTGCGGACGCCGTCGTCTGGCCCGCTCCCCCAATGCGGGAATATGTAATCCGGGAAGATCAGATGGGCGGCTTTCGCGGCGCCACTCTAGCCGAGTTGGCTGCCGCCTATGCCAACGTGCGGCAAACGAGCGGCTTCCCCTACCCATGGTGGACAACGGTCATCGAGTCGGAGGAGGATATCGAAGGCCGCGTCGCCCCGCTCGTGGACGAATTGGCCTCGGGCGCTGCCGATGCCCTCCTCGTCGGCCACGGCGCATCCGTGGGCGGTGTGCATCGCCACTTGCTGCGCCGTTACGCCCCCGAGCGAATGCACTACGGACAGATCGTCGGTTGGAATTGCTGCCTGAGCTCATTTCAGCTCGCTGCTGATTTCTGCATCCTGCGCATCATGGACGTCAGCCATCTGCCCGAAGAGGCGGTCACCAGCAATGCCAAAACCCGGGATGAAGTGCTGGCCGAATGCGACAACTGATCCAATCGCGGCATTGGCCGACTTTTGAATAGAGCGCTCAGAGCGGCAAGATCGTATTGTAATACTATAAGAAATGTACAGAACAAACCTTTTTTTTTAAATAGAGAGCGATAATGGTTAAAAATATATTCGCCATCATTTTTTTAAGTCTAATCGCTGTGATTCCCGCAAGGGCGCAGAACGAGCTCCGCAATGGAATGTATGCCCAAATGCAGACCAATAAAGGTCTTATTCTTCTGAGGCTATTCTACGACAAAGTGCCCCGAACCGTTGCCAACTTTGTCGGACTTGCCGAAGGGAGCAAACACTGGCGCGATCCAGATACTCAACAACTAACCCAATCGGAATTTTTCGACGGCCTAAAATTTCACCGAGTCATTAAAGACTTTATGATCCAGAGCGGAGATCCGCTTGGCACGGGCGCAGGGGGGCCCGGCTATAAGTTCCGCGATGAGTTCCATCCGCAGCTAAAACACGATAAGCCCGGCATCTTATCGATGGCCAACTCCGGACCCAATACAAATGGTAGCCAGTTTTTTATCACCCATACGGCGACGCCCTGGTTAAACAATAAACACTCTGTATTCGGAGAAGTAGACCAGGGAATGGACGTCGTCAATCAAATCGCCCAGGGCGATGTCATTCTATCGCTAACGATTTTGCGAGTGGGTGCAGATGCCCAGAGTTTTGACGTGGCCGCATTGGAAAAAAGGGCCGCAGAAGAAGCCCAGAAATTAGCGGAGAAAAATAAAAAAGACGTGCCCCCCATTGCGGGGAAAGCAGATCCCAGTCGCATTCCTCAACCCGGGCAACCAGCCGTTGAAAAAGTAGCCGTTGACCTGATGGTCATCGCGTATAAAGGATCTCACACACCCAAAGAAAACATCTATTACGATAAGTCGGGGGCACTAGAGATCGCACAGGCATTAGTAGAGGTTGCTCGTCAAGAAGGGATTGATTTTGCAGACATCATCCGCAAGTTTACCGATTTCCCACAACAAACCTCTCTCCCCATCCTACAGCAATCCGACCTACAGCTTCCCCCCTTTCTAAAACCGGCTTTTCATCTAGAGATTGGGCAGATCAGCGACCCCATTGATTCTCCCATGGGATTCCTAATACTCAGAAGGAAAGAAGGTCCTTGATCCAGCTATCCGGTCACATGGTCGGCTTGCCGACGTACTTACCGAGTTTGGCATTCAAACTCGCGCAGAAAATTACAGGACCAGTACGAACCGACATGGATATGCTGTGAACATCTGGAAACAACTCGACAGTGCCCTGGTGCCGGGCAGTCAGAGCACGATGAGCCTCCATCAGCGGGGCGAGGGCAAAGAGTACTCCATCTGGGTAGACGGACGTCAGTTGATGGACAACCGGGCCTATGGTTCGGAGGAAGCCCTGGCCGACCTAGTCTGCGACAGTATGGACGATTGCTCCACTGCTCGCATCCTGATCGGCGGTCTCGGTATGGGCTTCACCCTGGGGGCGGCTCTGCGCCGAGTGGGCCCCGGCGCGCAGGTGATCGTCGCCGAACTCGTCCCCGCAGTCGTCCGGTGGAACCGCGGGCCTGCAGGAGAGGCATCGGGATACCCCCTTGCCGATGATCGCGCCGAGGTCTTCGACGGCGATGTCGCCGATGCATTCAGAGACCAGCGGGAAACCTGGGACGCCATCCTCCTCGACGTGGATAACGGTCCCACCGGTCTCACCCGTTCGACCAACAACTGGCTCTATACCTGGGAGGGATTGGAGGCTGCTCATCGAGCCCTTCGACCGAAGGGAATCCTGGGCGTCTGGTCGGCGGCGGACGACCGCGGTTTCACCCGCCGGATCGCCCGCGCCGGATTCGCAGCCGAAACGACCACCATCCGCGCACGCGGGAACAAAGGAGGACGCCGTCACATCGTCTGGATAGCCACGCGCGCCGAACGCCCACCGTGGAACTCCGGCAAGAAATCAAAACAACGGCGAACTTGATTTGGCAATTATTCGCAATTCAGGCTCCTAAACCGCGCAAGGCGTCGATCGCGGCGCTCGCCGTTCCGCCCCTGCCGCCGGTGAGTTCGGAATAGGATGCCAACCCCACCAACGCGCTGACACCCGCTTCGTCCAATCCGGCTTTGTTCGCCAATTTGGTGATCAAGTGCAGCTGCTTGGCGCTGGGGGGGAGTCCCTCTGACTGTAGTGTCGAAAGGTGATCGATGAGGGCGCTGGCCTCGTCGCGATTCGGCGCTGCTCCCGCCAGCCGCAAGTTCGCCGACTCAACCGCCTGCGCCAAAGTGAGATCCGTGGTCTCCAGCATCCGCTTCAGATAACTGAGCTGTTTCTCACTGGGAAGCAGGTTGATACCTCGGGTCCGCAGGTCAGCGAGCAGCGTCCTGCCCTCCTGCTCGGTGAGGGTATCGAGGTCCCCGATCTCCTCTGCCAACTCCGGCGCAGCCGTCACATACTCCTGCAACTTGAGACGGCTGCGAGGTACCAATGGCCCCGCGTTTCCCGCCTCCTGGGCCGCGGCGTGAGCTGCCTTGAACTCATCACGCATGGTTTCCCACACCTCGCTCGCATCGCGCCGACCCTCGGCAACATCGTCGAGCTGCATCTCCATGGCGGCGGTGTATTCGGTCTGGAAAACCTCTCTCTCGCCCTGCAGACAAAACAACGGGGCCGCCTCCAACCAGATGTCGCTCCCGCCCTTGGTGGGGATCAAGACGCCTTCCTCTGTGGTGATGTAGTCCCTTTCCTCCAGGCGGTCCACGGTTTTGGCATAGGTGGAAGGTCGGCCGATGCCCGCCTCCTTCATCGCTCGGACGATGGTATGAGCTCTATAACGCGCCGGCGGTTTGGTCGCATCCTCCCGCAGCGCCGGGTTCGGGTGATCGGCATCACCAGGCACCCACTCGAAGGTCGCCCCGGTGTCCACGGCAACCGGGGTGGTGTCATTCCGATCCTCCAAGACCTCGAAAGCCCGTCGCCAACCGGGCTCGGAATACCAACCAACCGAGCCGTCCAAGACTCGATCAAGCCCCTCGCACTGCCCCTTGAGCGAGAGTGTCACGCGCTGCGAGGGTATCATGAGAGAGGCCAGCGTCCCAGCGCGAACAAGGGCATAGAGTTTCTGGACATCGGGCTCAGCGTCGGGAATGGTTTCAAGTTGAAAATTCGTCGGCCGAATGGCTTCGTGGGCATCCTGCACACCCGCGCCAGCCTCGGCGGTGGTGACTGAGCCAAGCAGTTCAGAACCCCAGACCTCGGAGATCAACGACCGGCCGGCCTCCACCGCCTCATTGGCCAAACGCGTGGAGTCGGTGCGGATGTAGGTCAGGTGTCCCATCTCGTAGAGCTTTCCCGCCAGAGCGGCGGTCTTGTTGGGCGACCAGCCCCAGCGGCTTCCAGTGGCTTGAAACAAGGTGTCGGTGCTGAAAGGCGGGCGCGCCGGCTGGGACTTTTCACGGCGGGTAACGGAACTCACCTGCACGCACTCCGCAGCGACCAGTGCCGCGTGCGATGACTCTGCCAGTGGCGCCCTGGCGGTGCGATAGGCGGAGAAACGATGCTTTTCATCCAGCCAGGCGTCAGGATCAGATTTCTCATGAAAGCGGACGCGCCATTCCGTGACCGAGGTAGCCGCGGTGACCTCGAAGTAGCGCACCGGGACGTGGGCTTCCCGCTCCAACTCCCGCTCGACGATGAACCCCAGGGTGGGCGTCTGCACGCGGCCCATGGAGTTGGTGGAGGTGTTGGTGTAGCGTCTGGCGATTCGGCTTGCCCGCCAGCCTACCATGCGATCCATGAACATGCGGATGAGAGCGGCATCCACCAGTGCCTGGTCCACGCTGCGGGGGGAGGCTACAGCGGTGTGCACCGCCGGCTTGGTGATTTCCTGGAACGACACCCGGTGGAGAGTGCCGAGCCCTGAAAGCAGCTTCTGCAGATGCCAGGCGATGAGCTCACCCTCCCGATCCGGGTCAGCGGCCAGGTAGAAGGTGACCGAGTCGTGCTGCGTGGCTTCCTCCTTGATGGCGCGGATGGCGGCCTCGCCCTGCTCGGTCCAGAACCACGGCGGTTTGGGAAGCTCACCTGACCTATTGGACCAGTATGCTTTGCGGACCTCTTTGGGTGGATGGATGTCGCGGTCCTGGGCCAGGCGTTCGATGTGGCCTCCCGTGGGCAACACCCGCCACTGGTCTTTCCCCAGGTGCTTGAGGAGGGTCTTGCACTTGGCCTTGGATTCGACGAGCAGAATGTTCATGTGAGGTATTTCCGGTTTCTGTGAAGGGTAGATTTTGGTAGTAGCGCTCCCCGTTAGTGCGGGGTGTCGATGGGTCCGCCGTGCAGCGGCGGCCCTTTTTGCCTACGTTCTATGGATGTTGACAAAAAGTAGGAAGCCGAAGGCGCGTGAATGAAGAAGGATAAGAACTACTTTACATCATATCTCAGAATACCCAACATAAAAAATAGGAGCCCAAAATGCGAGAAGTCTGGATCGCCTGCATCACCCAAACTGGCCTCCAGGCCGACACCATCGAACAAATGTGCGACAAATTCATCGACCGCATGGCCCAGTTCGCCCCCATGACTCCCGACATCTACTGCCTCCCTGAAGGCTTCCCAGGTGTCAACCTGTCCATCCCACGCCCACCCAGCCGCGAACTCGCCGAAATACCACCCGGTCCAATTACGGAACGCTTTGCCGCCTTCGCCAAAGAGCACAACACCTATGTCATCTGCCCCATCTACACCCGCGACGAAGAGGGTCACTGCTACAACGCCGCCGTTGTCATCGATCGATCGGGTAATGTCCTTGGCGAATACCGCAAAACCCACCTCACCGATGGCGAAATGGAAGGCTTCCTCACCCCAGGCCCACTCGACCCTCCTATTTTCGAAACCGACTTCGGCACCATCGGTATTCAAATCTGCTTCGACATCGAATGGGCAGACGGATGGCAGACTCTGCGCGACAAACACGCTGATCTCGTCTTCTGGCCCTCGGCTTTTGCAGGCGGCGACAAACTCAACCAGCTCGCCATCAATCACCACTACGCCATCGCCGCCAGCACCCGCAAAGGATCAACGCGCATCATCGACATCGATGGTCAAACCATTGCTGCGACCGGCATCTGGGACCCCAAAGGGGTCTGTATGCCCCTCAATCTCGAAAAGGCATTCCTGCACACCTATCCACACCAGAAACACTTTGACGACATCCGTGCAAAATACGGCCGCGACATCCTCATCAAAACTTATCACGACGAAGAATGGACCATCGTAGAATCTCGTGCGCCAGGTCTCAATGTTGCCGACGTACTCGCCGAGTTTGACATTCAAACCCATGACGAAATGACCGCCACCGCCGAAGCCATGCAACAAGCAAGACGTCCTGATCGCCTCGCGTAAAAAACCAAAGCACCACCACTAATCGAAATGGATATGCTGTGAACATCTGGAAACAACTCGACAGTGCCCCGGTACCGGAAACTGGGTACGGCCCATGGCGCTGAACCTGGCAGAACTTCTCCCGCAGGATGAGGCCCTGGACGACGATGCCCTGCTGGAGCGCTTCCTCGATTTCGTCGAAAGCCGCAAACTGACCCTCTATCCCGCCCAGGAGCAGGCCATCCTCGAGCTGTACACAGGCCGGAGCGTCATCCTCAACACACCCACGGGATCGGGCAAATCGCTGGTAGCCACGGGGTTGCACTTCCAGTCGCTGGCCAACGGGCGGCGTTCTGTGTACACCTCTCCGATCAAGGCACTGGTCAACGAAAAGTGGATGGCGCTGTGCCGAGACTTTGGACCGGACAACGTGGGTTTGTCCACGGGCGATGCCACGGTCAACCGACATGCGCCCATCCTCTGCTGCACGGCCGAGGTGCTGGCCAACATCGCATTGCGTCAGGGAGCGGCGGCGGAAGTGGATGACGTGGTGCTGGACGAGTTCCACTGGTATGCCGATCGGGACAGGGGCGTGGCCTGGCAGGTTCCGCTGCTGACGCTGCCGCAGGCGCGCTTTCTGCTCATGTCGGCCACGCTGGGTGATACGCGCTACTTCGAGCAGGAGCTGGAGGAGCGCACAGGCCATACTAGCGTGACGGTGAAGTCCGACGAGCGTCCGGTGCCGCTGGAGTTCGCCTATTCGCTGAATCCGCTGGCGCACACTCTGGAGAAGCTGGTCACGGATGGCAGGGCACCCGCGTATGTGGTCCATTTCACCCAGCGGGAGGCGGCGGAAAACGCCCAGGCCTTCACCAGCATCAACGTCTGCTCGCGTGCGGAGAAAGCCGCCCTGGCCGACGAGCTGGCCGGCTTCCGTTTCACGAGTCCCTACGGCAAGGAGATCCGCCGGTGGTTGCGACACGGCATCGGTGTGCACCATGCGGGGCTGCTGCCCAAATACCGGGTGCTGGTCGAACAGCTGGCGCAGAAGGGGCTGCTGAAGATCATCTGCGGCACGGATACCCTGGGTGTGGGCATCAATGTGCCCATCCGCACCGTGCTGTTCACCCGCCTGTGCAAGTTCGACGGGGAGAAGACGGCCATCTTGAGCGCCAGGGACTTCCATCAGATCAGCGGCCGGGCCGGACGCAAGGGTTTCGACGAACGGGGATGGGTCGTGGCGCAGGCCCCCGAGCATGCCATCGAAAACCTCAAGCAGGAGAAGAAGGCGGCCCAGGGCCGCAAGAAGGCCAGCAGGAAGCGCGCACCCGACCGCAACTTCGTCCATTGGGACGAGAAGACGTTCAAGCGCCTGGTAGCGGCGGCGCCAGAGCGGCTCACCTCGCAGTTCCAGGTATCCCACGGCATGCTGCTCAACGTGCTGAGCCGCGCGGACAACGGCTGTCGCTCCATGCGCGACCTGATCCGCGTCTGCCACGAAGCGCCCGTGCGCAAGAAGATGCACCGACGGCGGACGTGGCAGCTGTTCCGCTCGCTGGTGGAGCGCGGTATCGTCGAGATCCTGGATCCGGCCGCCAGTCCGGACGGGCGCAAGCTTCGGGTCAACGTGGAACTGCAGGATGACTTTTCCATGGACCAGGCGCTTTCGCTCTATCTGCTGGAGACCATTCCCCTGGTGGACCCGGAGCGGGAGGATTTCGCTCTGGTGGTGTTGACGCTGGCGGAGTCGATCCTGGAAAACCCGGAGATCATCCTGCGCAAGCAGCTGGACAGGATCAAAGGCCGTGCCGTCGCCGAAATGAAGATGCAGGGGGTGGACTACGAGGATCGCATGGATGCTCTGGAAGAACTGGAGTATCCCAAGCCGCACCGCGAGTTCATCTACACGACATTCAATGAATTCGCCGACCGACACCCCTGGGTGGAACAGGAGAACATCCGGCCCAAGTCCATTGCCCGGGAGATGTTCGAGACGTTCTCCTCGTTTGCAGACTACGTCCGCTCGTACGATCTCCAGCGCAGCGAGGGGTTGCTGCTGAGACATCTGCACAGTGTGTACAAGGTTCTGCTGCAGACCGTGCCGGACAATGCCAAGGATGAGACTCTGCGCGAGATCGAGTTCTACCTGAGCGAGACCATCCGCCTGGCTGACTCGAGCCTGCTGGACGAGTGGGAGAAGATGCGCGATCCGGCCTCCGCAGCTGCGGGGGCTGCCGACGAGTCCCTTGCCGATGCCCCTCTGCTGCCGCCGGATATTACGCAGAATCCCACTGCATTCACGGCCGCCATCCGCACCCGGATCTTCGCCTTCCTGCGCGCCGTGGCCGATGGGGATAGCGAGTTGGCACTGGACGCTCTGGGCCTCGCTGGTGGATCTGACAGCGGACCCACGTCAGGTGTAGCCGCAGTCGAAATCGCCGATACGGGAGCAGCAGAATGGCCGACCGAGCGTCTGGCGGCCATCATGCCGGCCTATCTGGAGGAACACGAGCGGCTCTGCTTTGATCCCGAAGCCCGCAACATCCGGCACACGTATGTGCGGCCCGCAGAGGACGGCCAAAGCTGGAACGTGCAGCAGATGCTTGTCGATCCCGAGGCACACAACGACTGGGTGGCCGAGTTCGAGGTGCACCTGCCGCAGTGTCGGGAGCGAGATGAACCCGTGCTGCACCTGGTGCGCGTGGGGCCGCTGGTGCAGTGAGGGCCATCTGGTTCACCACGGTGGAGAAGGTGGGAGACACCTATTTTATGTGGTATGAGAGATACGGCGGCGGGACGGCCCGGACCGAGGAGTACGGCACCTATCTGACCCAGGGTCGTTCGCAGATCGGTCTGGCCACCTTGCAGGCCGACTGCTTCTACATCGGGCCGACCTGAGTGAAGGGGACGGCCAGAGGTTCGCCGCGGCCATCAAGGCAGAAAATCGATCTCGATCCAGAGCCAATCGTCCGGCAATGTCTTTGTCCTGAGATAATACCAGGACTTTCGAAGTCATGAGTTCATCCACATCCAATTTATTCTCCCGAGTATGAAGGTTCGTCGTGAGCTAAGCTCTGTCTTGGTCTTCACTCACAGCTCGGTGGCGCATTGCCATCCACTGATCGTCGGTGAAGGTGTGAGGTAGCTCGATGCGCCGGCCTTCATGGGCAGACTGCTGCGCGCCAAACAGCGCATCGGCCACGGCGCGGCCCACATGGAACCGGTTCAGATGGGGGGTCCCGTCATCCAGCCACTGGGCGACGGCAGCGGTCAAATCGCGCTGTCCCACATCCTGGTTCGTGTCGCTGCTCTTGTGGAACTGCGGCTCGGGCATATCCTGGGATTGGTACCAGTAGTCGCCGTTCTGCGTCAAATACAGCCGTCCCCTGGTACCCAGAAAATCGTAGTGCAGGTTGAATCCCTTCACATCCTCCGGTGTGCCAAGAGCATCCGGATCGCAGTCAAAAAGAACGCGCGGGCCATCCGGGAACCAGTACTGCGCGAACAGGTGCTCCGGCGCCAGATGGGTCGCCTGATAGCTCTCATCGCTGATCCCGTAGGCCATCGCCCAGACCGACTCGGGCTGAGCTTCGTCGAGCAGCAGCATCAGCCAGTCCATCAGGTGCGGCCCCATGCCCATCTGATTCCCCTTGGTGCTGCAGCGAATGCAGTAGAGCCGGCCCAGCCGGTTGCGCACGATATTCTTCAGCACCCCATCGCAGGCTTCGGGAAAATAGCGACGCTGCGCATTGGTGATGATCTCGACGCCCGACGATGCGTGCAATTCACTCAGACGTGCCAGTTCTGAGGGACGAAGCGCAATAGGCTTCTCCAGGATGACCGCGCGCACCCCGGCCTCGACGGCGCATTCTACCTCCCAGACGCGCTGCGTCGGCTGGGTCACAATGTGCAGGATATCCGGTCGGATCTGGCGGAGTGCGGTCTCATAATCCTCGAAACCGACATCGATCCCACACTGGGACATGAACCGCTCCCTGCGCTCGGTGTCTCGCTCGCAGACCGCTACCAGGTCGATGGTCGGGATATCGGGATAGACCCTGACATGTGCCCCCGCGCGGGAACCGCATCCCAGCAAGAGCGCTCGGTACTTATTCTGCCGTGCCATGACTGTGCACCTCAGTGGTGGATGGAACTGAGCTGTTGAGCAACGCCCATCTCCTCGGGCTGGCGCCGCAGCCAGTATGCCGAGTTCATCGACGGGTCGTCGACGATGAAGTCAATGGGGATGCGTTCAGATCCGCGGAATCGCGTTGAAGTGGTAGTCGAAGATCTCGTCGACCAGTCTGAATCCCGGACAGCGCCGCATCCAGAAACGCCCCTTCGGGGTGCCGTCCGGCCAGCGGCCTTCACATCGAACCGGCTCCCTGTATTCCGCGGGATTGACCTTCTCGCCCGGGTCGGCGACGAGATCGAAGAGATCGTCGGGGCCGTCGGGGTAGCGGCGGACGAGTTTGTGGGTGGATGTGCGGATCATCCGCAGATCCCCGTACTCGCCATAGCGCGCGTCGTCCCAGTCGGCGTCGGCACCGGTGCCGGCCATCTGCAGGTAGCTCCGGCCCGGGTAGCTCGTGTCAGGCCGGTGCTTCGTGGGGTCGACGCCGCACAGTTCGCAGATGGTGCTGAAGGTGTCGAAGTGATCGTCGGTGAGAAAGAGGATGATATTCGGTCTCGCCGTCCGGGTCATTTCGCACCTTTCCCGGTCCGTCTGTCGTGCTCTCTTCTCGCTGCCGTGAAGATCTCCTCGAGCCGATGGAAGACGGCTTTCTTCTCCCCCTCGTAAAACATGACGGCATCCGACATCTCGGGCCAGCAGTCCGACACGTTCCACAGCAGGAATCCGCTGAAATCCGGCTGCCCGCTGAAATGCTCGATCCAGGCGCCAACCGCCTCGGCCTGCAGCTCCTGGGTCACTCTCACTGCCTGGTCGATATTCTCGGGCAGTTCCCTCCCATTCGCGTCGATCCCTCTCAGCACGTGGTCCATGCCGCGGAATTGCTGCATGAACACGGTATTGGAGGAATGGTACTTCCAGCACCTGGAGGTCAGAGGCCATTCGTCTCCCGGGGGGAAGTATTTCTTTATCGTGTGCACCGACGGCAGTGAAAGCCACCCGAATTCCGACAGGAACCTCGGTTCCGAGTTCCAAATGGCGGAAGCTCTGTAACTCTGACCGTGGACGTACCGGTGCGCATCCCCCTGTCGATCGACGTTGTGGTCTTTTCCGGTCGGTGAATAGGGCGAGGAGGGAAGGTAGGGAACGTGGGGATCGTACCTGCGGCAGACGTTCCGCAGGGTCTTTTCGGTGATGGCGTTGTTGTTGATCAGCTTCCTGTATTCGGGAGCCTCCCGGTAGAGCATCTGGTATATCTCGTTGTCCCCCGCGTACAGGGCAATGCAGGGATGATTGCGGATTCCGCAGACCACCTGTTTCGCCTCCCTGGCCATCGCGCGCGCGAACTCGCGTCCCTGGGGAAACCAGCCGCCCGCCATCATGAAATCCTGCCAGACCAGGATGCCGAGCCGGTCGCACTCGTTGAAGAAATGCGCGGACTCGTAGATCCCGCCGCCCCAGATGCGCAGCATATTGCAGCCGATCTTCGCCAGCTCTTCGAGCCGGTCGGTGACCTTCTGCGGCGTGACCCGCGCGAAGATCGCATCGAGCGGAGTCCAGTTGAATCCGGTGACAAAGAGCGGCTCTCCGTTGCAGCGGAATTCAAAGGTCCGGCAGCCCTCAGGGCGCTTGTCCTGGATCAGCTCGATCTTGCGGAATCCGGTCCTGAATGTCCTTCTGTCGAGGAGTCCACTGCGGTCTTCGACGCGCACGACCACATCGTGGAGGTCCTGGGGTCCGTACGGGCGAGGGTACCACAGGCCGATTTCCTCCAGGGACAGCTTCTTCGTGATGACTCTCCTGCCCTCCGACAGATCGGCACCAAAGCTGAACTCGTGGTTTCCCACGCGGCCCGATATCACGCAGGCTCCCTTTCTCCGCACCAGCCACTCGAGTTCGATGTGCAGCGCGATGTCGCAGATCCCGTCCGCAATCTTCCTGGTTTCAACCCGGACATCACCCAGGCGGCAGCGGTCTGCGACGACCAGTTCCACATCCTTCCAGATACCCACCGTCAGCAGTCGAGGAGCGATGTCCCACCGAAGCTCATCTGCGCCTTCCGGATGAATAGCCTCTCGGGCGTATGAACGAGGGGTCTGATCGTTCCGTCCATCTCGAACGAGTACATCGGCGAAGCGATCCGTATCAGCAGTTCGTTCCTTCCGGATTTTTCGAGCAGCCCGGTCACCTCGAATTCGTACCTCAGGTACATGTTGTCGGTTTTGCCGAGAAGGGAGCCGTTGAGCCAGACAGTGGCGTAGGTATCCAGTCCGTGGAATCTCAGGAACACCTTCCTGCCACCCAGGTTCCGCGGGGTATTGAAGCGCCGCGTGTACACCCAGTCCTTTGCCTCCATCCACTGCGCATGGTCGATATTGCAGCCCGTATACAGATCCGGCAGAACGCCATGCTCCATGAGATCCAGATGGGCATCCCCGGGCACCCGGGCGTTCATGAACCGCTCCCGCCTCAATGCCCCCAGGCATTCTCCATAGGTGACGTTCTCGCCCAGGTACTCGGTCCACTGGAATTTCCAGCCCTTGTTCAGTGAGATCATCTTGATCACATATCACCTCCGTTTCGACTCGCGCCGGGTACGCCCCACATCTGTAGCATTCCCCGAGCCACCTCATTCCCCCTTCGGTAACTTCCCGCCGCTGTCCAATCCGAATTCAAAGGCGCCCATGTCGGGACGGTCGCCTTCGTACGGGAGGCTCACGCCCTGCCCCTGTCTCCAGCCGACCTCCTGATCGACGCGAAGGAGGTTCGCCTCGTAATCGACGTCCAGCACTCGCAGGCGCAGGGAACTGTCTTCGAGCTGGATCCGGTCCCCCGACACGATACCCCATCCATCCGTGAAGTAACCGGCATCGGCTACCCCTATTTCCCGGCCGTGCCCCTCGTCCGCAGTGCGGGTGAGGAATACACCTGCGTCGATGCATGGACTTTTCGGTCGCAGATGGAAATCCGGGAGATCCGCTTCGCGTGGGTCGACGGGCGTATCGTCGTCCACGAAGAGTGGATCCCCGGCCTCTTTCCAGTTGCCGGCCAGGACCTGCTCATCCAGGCTCACATTGCTGCCGACGGCGAATACTCCATCGGCGTGGAACCTGTCGACAGGAGCGACATTCCGGTAGAAGATGTTGTTCTTGATCGCGTTGCCGCGTGGGGCGACCCCGCGGTAGTTCTGGATGGATATCCCGCCTTTGTGGAAATTCTGTATGGTCCCGTCCGTGCCGTTTCGATAGAAGGTATTGGCATACACGTAGTTGTCACTCGCCGCGCCGTGCCACTTCGAATGCAGGCCGATCCCCGCGGTGCCGTTGTCGTGGAGCGTATTCTTGCGATAGATGTTCAGACGGCTCGAGCGCTCGATGCCATACGCGCCGTCGTCGTCAGGAGGCCTGCCGGCGTAGGCGATCCGGTTGTTTTCGATCAGATTCCGCTCTGAATTGCCACCCCCGCCACCGATGCATCGATTGCCGTACTTCCTGTCCGGGTCGGTGGGATCGGGCATCCACGGCTCATTGTGGAAATAGTTGTTCCGGATGACATTGTAACTGCTGGCGACCAGCATGACGTGGTGTGAGCCGTAGGCCAGCGTGTTGTCCTCGATGAGGTTGTAGTGACTGTCGTCTCCCGGCTCGACGTCATGGCCGATATTGATCAGGCCTCCCCTGTCCTCCAACCCGGTCTTGGATTCTTCCACGACGGCGACATAGCCCGCGCGACCGATCCAGCAGCCCTGGATTCTGTTGTGATGAGAGCTGTTGACAATCCGTATCCCCTTGGGTCCGCCCCTCCTCAGCGCGGACTGGTCGAAAACGCAGTTCCGGATCCAGATATCGTGGCTGTTGTCGATCAGGAGATAGGTCTGCGTTTCTCTGCAATCGATGCCGTCCACCATCACGTAGGCACAATTCCGCATCTCGATGCCGTGGTACACGCCCGTCAGCGTCACGGTTTCGTCGCCGAAGGCCCTGAACGTGATGCGGCGAGTCTCTGTTCCGCTCCTCTGGGGCGCAATGCTCTCGATGTAGGTCCCCCCGCGGATATGCACGGTATCTCCGGGGGCCGCCATCGCATTGGCCCTGGCGATCGTCCCCCACGGCTCGCGGGGCGAAGCCCCGGAGTTCTCGTCACTTCCCTGATGTGAAACGAACCAGTCAGTCCCCCCGGCACGGGACACCAGTCCCAATAGAAGAGTGACGGCAGTGATCCATCTCATCCCGGCTCTCCAATCTCGGCGATCGACCGCCTGCCCGACGCTCGGGCTCACATAAACGAGGCGGGGTATAGATGGCAAAATTCTGCACCGATTATGGGCAGATTCATTTCCTGGGTCAAGTGCTGTTATCGGCCAGTGCAGGCGTTTACGGGCCACTGTTCTCTCTCTTGCTCCCCCTTTCTCCTCTCCCAATCTTGTTTCCGTCGGTCAACTCAAACGGGTCGTAATCCGAGATCCTCTCAGTCCCCCCTCGCCCCCGGTCGCGATTGCCACGTCTGCATCAGGATACTAAGGAACAGTGAGTGAACAAGTCTCCTATGGGAACGGCTGATTCCCCAGGAGTCTGGCTCATGAAATGGGAAAGTTATTGAAGTAGGGTTCCTAAACGCCCGCCACCACCAACGGTATACGCCCTCGAAGAAGCCTTGTAAGGTAGGGTGCGTGACGCTATAATTGGCTCGATGAAGTTCACCTTCCACGTGCCGGTCTGCCGAAAGAAAAAAGGGGTATTTTGTGAAAGAGAGAAGATTCAAGCGCGTGATCCTGGAGACCACGCTCAAGGTCTTTCACAGCGCCGACGAGGAGCATATTCGCCAGGTCTGCGCCCATATGTTCCGACTCTGGCGTCCACTCACCGATCAGGTCGATACCGTCTCCGTGCTTCTGTGGGTCGGCGAGGGAACGGAAATCCTCGTGTACAAGGGGGATCTAGACGAGCCGTTCGAATACGGTCGCTACTGCGGTTTCGCCAACTGGCAGTATCCCCACGCGTACGAAGGCCCCAATTCCCGCGAGAGTCGCAAGGCGGAAGTCGTGCTGAAAGATCCGCCCGTTTTCACCTACGGCCTGCTGCGGACGGTCGTCTCCTCTTTTCGGGAAATGGGCGCGGAGATAACCGGGAAGCCGGTCACCGTGGGCGCCACCTTCGATCCCGGCCCGGAGTTCGCGGAGTCTCCCTGGAAATACGCATTGCACAACGAAGTCTTTCCGCAGATCACCGGCGAGGAACGGCGGAAGAAAGCGGTCTTCTTTCTGAACGCCTTTGCCCGGCTGGAAGCCGATAGTGAAGTTTACGCCGGCTTTCCCGACGGCATCTCAAAGGGTACCTCCTTCGGCGTCTTCTTCGGCCGTCAGTGCCACCATTTTCTGACCGACCTCGGCTACGACTACGTATGGTTCTCGAACGGGTTTGGCTTCTCCCACTACGGCACCTCCACCTTTGGAGACGCCTTCGACGGGGCGACTTACCGGCCGGAGCTAACCCATCCCTTCGCCGAGAAGACCCTCTCTTTCTGGCGGGACTTTCGCCGCGAGTGCCCCACTTTTCCGGTGGAGACTCGGGGCACCAACTACAGCGCCGGCCTCGATCTGGCCTCGGACGGGGTGCCGTTGCGCGAGATCTACGGAGGCGATTTCGACATGGCTCCACCGGTCAACTCCCCCTGGGGAGCCCTCGACGCCGATTTCGGTCTGGAACTGACCGGGTACATGACGCGCATGGCCGAAATCCCCGGTGCCGATTATCCCTTCCGCTTCTACAGCCTGGACCCCTGGTTCCAGTTCAGCCCCTGGTTCGACGTGTACGACCGGGCCCCCTTCGACATCTATCTACCGCTGGCCGCCGCGCGCATCGACGCGGCAGGGAAGGTGCGCAATCCCTCCAGCATCTCCTTTTTGTCAGTGGACCACACCAGAGGCTACTACCCCGAACGTCTGCCCGTCGAGATCACCCTCCACATCCTGACCGCCGCCGACCATTTTCCGGACGCTCCCGGCCTGCTGACCTGGATCTATCCCTTCGACGAATACCACGAGATGGCCTTTGCGCAGGGTCGGTCGGATGAAGTCTTCTTCGGCGACGCTTTCGCGCGCGCCTCGATCAACCACGGCCTGCCGCTGAACAGCGTGGTTTCCACCGGCAACTTCGTCAGTTCGTATGCCGCAGTCCCAGAACTATATGCCGACACGGTGCTGTTCACCCCGGTGCCCGACGCGGGGTCGCCGTTGGTCGAACCGTTCCTCGACTTCGTCGCCTCGGGAGGGCGCATTCTCTTTTTCGGACCTGTCCCCTGCGCCGATGAACGCATCGTCCATCTCCTGAACCTGAAGTCCATCGAGCCATTGAGCGGAGAGTTCGAGCTGATGCGGGAATTCGAGCTGGACCGGATCGAGAACGGTTCGTACCCGGATCGAATTCTGCACCGACAGCTTTCCTGTGCCGGGGGCATCGGGGAAACCCTGGCCGACGCCACCGATGCAGATACAACAGTGGGCGCGGTCTATCTCCAGGGAGAACAAAGACGCGTGGCTGCCCTGGTGCGTCGGCAGGCTGCCTGGAATGGAGGCATCGTCGGCTGGGTGCGGGGAACGGTCTCGGCCGCCACCGACCATCCCACCTCAAGCCGGCTGGTTCAGGACGATGCCGGAGAATTTTTCCAGGGGAGTCTGCTGGTGCGCCTGTTACTCACTGAATTCGGAATTTATCTCGGGGTGGACAAAAGGGTTTCCCAGGACCGGGCACCGCTGACATTCGTCTCCCGCTCGAACAACGGTTTTTTCTTTTCTGGCCATGCCCCCGACAGTACCGTGCGCAATCGATTCAAGCTGCCCTGGGGGGCACCGGTCATGACCGGGATGGAGACGCGCCTGGAGGAGGGTTGCACCACTTATTTTTCGGGTAAGTCATTCCATCGGGAGTGCCGCGTTTTCGTGGAGCAGCAGGAGCCGTCTACCCTCTCCTGCCTGGAGCGCGGTTCCCGCTATCTGGAAGTAAAGCGACGGCTGCAGATCAGCGGCCTGAAGGATGCGACTCTCCGTTTTTTCCCGGAAGCGGATTGTATGGATCGAAAGGTGACGATAACTCGCTTCATCCGTCAGTACGATCCGGCTCCGGAGCCAATTCCCTTTACTTTCGACGAAGAAGGAAAATATCTGGAGGTGCGGGCTTACACCGGCGCGCTGGAAATCGCCTGGTAGAAATGATGAACGAATGAATTAAATTGGTCGGGGCACTATCTGTCCTGCTGTTCAACCGGCATGGCGAGTACGAGACGTGGGGCTGGAGCAGATGCTGGCGCGCCGCCGATGTGTCCGTTCCCCGCTCCCCTTCGCCGCTGAAATCTGAGACTCACCATCGGATATCTGAGGCGTCGCAGTGAGCAGATACCCCGGATCCTGCGTCTTCCCCTGACAGAATCCGGCTAATTGGGGGATGCGGCAGACTGGGCAACTCTGGCATGTGCTTTGCTACAGGAGCCGGTGAGTGCCGGAGGGATGCTGGACCTCTGTTCAGAAGGCTCTCCCCGGCCGTACGTCTTGCCCCGCGCGCGCACTTGCGCCATTTTTGACAGTGCGCCAACGTCAAACCGGAGACTTGTCATGCCCAAACGGTACCGAGTTGCGAGCCTTGCCCTGCTCCTCGCCCTCAGCGGCGCCCTGCTTGGTGCGCTAGCGCCGGTAGCGGCGCAGGAATTTGCCGACTTCGAGCGTGCCCGCGCGCTGCGGGTGCTCAGCCTGCTCCAGCGCACCCCCGATGCCACATCCACAGGCGGCCCGGCAGCCAAAGTTGCTGCCCTGGCCGCTGGAGACGGCGCCATCACCGGAACGGTCAGCGGTCTGGACCCCGAGGGATACGGGTCTGCTGCGGTCGTGGCCTGGCCGGCCGATTCCCTGTTCATGGCCGACGAGGAGGGGGCGGATGTCTCATACGCGATCATAAGGGCCAGGGTCGAGCCCGACGGCCGCTATCGGTTGGAAGGGCTTGCTCCAGGGCCGTACTACGTCAGCGCCATGGCCAAGGAGTACGAAACGCGGTACTACGACGATGCCCTCGACATGGGCTCCGCATCGCCCGTTGACGTACAGGAGGGCGCTACCGTGGAGGGCATCGACTTCGCGCTCGAGCGCTACAACGCGGGCGAGGGAAGCATTGCCGGCACGGTCACGAATGCGGCCGACGGCCACCCCATTGCGGACGCCATGGTGCACGCCTTCGCCCCTGAGCATCACTTCAGATACGGCTCCGCCCAGACAGACGAGGACGGCAGCTACGTCATATCCGGTCTGCGCTCGGATCGGTACGTGGTCGAGGTGTGGTCCCAGGACTATCTGCCCGAGTTCTACGGCGACGCGTCCACGTACAAGGAGGCCGTGCTGGTGGAGGTGATTGAGCCCGACCAGACGGGTGGGATCGATTTCGGCCTTTCCATGGGCGGATCGATCACAGGCACGGTCCGCGACTCGCACGGCGCTCCGGTGGCCGGGGCGTATCTGATGGCGATCATGCAGTACCCTGCAGATTCCGAAGTATGGATAGACGACGAGCCTGAGGGGCGCCGGGTGTCGGTGGCCCGCGAGGGGTGGGCCGTCACCGACGACAGCGGTCAGTACCGCATGGGCGGGTTGACCACGGGCGAGTACCGCGTTCAGGCCCAGTCTTCGGCGCGCTGGTACAACGCCCATGTCTGGTACGACGGTGCCCTGAGCTTCGAGCAGGCCACGCCGATTCCCGTCACGACGGACCAGGAGACACCGGGGATCGACTTCACGCTGGATCTGCCGGTGATGAACAGCGCCATCGCGGGCCGGGTGACCGATACCAACGGGCACCCCGTCGCAAAGGCGTTCGTGACGGTGCAGGAGGCCGTGGAGTGGATCCGCGAAGACTCGGTGTACGTGGATGGGGTCATCTCTCCAGATGGAGCTGTTTCGGTCCAAACCCCAGATGATGGAGATCGGGACGAGGCGGGCACGAATGCCAACGATGACGGAGATTGGGACGAAGCGGACACGGATACCGGCGAGGAGGCCGCATCTGCGGAAGATACCGAGGCATCGGGTGGCATGGTGACCGTCGAAGTAATGCCGGATGTGGAGGCGTTCATGCCCTCCCGCGTCTGGGCGCATGCTGCCACGGACGAGGATGGGTACTACGCGGTCGAGCAGCTTCCGGCCGGGACGTACATCGTGTCGGCCGCGTCGGAGAGCGGCTGGGAGTATGTGCAGCGGTGGTACGTGGATGCTGCCTCGCCCGACCAGGCGACGGAGGTGGTTCTGAGTGAAGACGACAGGCGGGAGGAGATTGACATCGTCCTGCCGGTGCGCGTGGCCACGGCCAGTATTTCCGGCACCGTGCGTGACCAGGACGGCAATCCTTTGGCCTGGGCGTTCATCCAGATCAGTCCCCCGGAGGGGTATGAGCCCACTTCGGGCATCGAGCCGGCCAGACTGTGGGCGTACGGCCAGACAGACAGCACAGGCGCGTTCCGCATCGACCGCCTGCCCGCCGGGACGTACGCCGTGCATGCCACCTACAGCACGGGGGATATGTACGGACAGACGTGGTATGATGGTGCCGACACCCCACAGACCGCCACGCCCCTTGTTCTGGCTGAGGGGGAGGCCCGCACCAGCATCGACATTGGTCTGGTGGTCCGGCCGCTGTACGGCGTGGTCACAGGAACGGTGATCGACGTTGCCGATGGCGCCGCCATGGACCGTGCCTATGTGGAGCTGACTCCCGTGGAGCGAGACGTGATCCGCAGCGCGCCGCTATGGTACTCGGCGCGCACGGCGATGACGGACGAATCGGGTCGTTTCCGCATGGATTGGGTTCCGGAAGGGGTGTACACGCTGACCGTGTACGCCAACGGTGCATCGGCAGACTACGTCCACCCCAACACGGATGCGCTGATGACCCCGTTCCAGGTGGCAGGCGGCGACACGATCACGTGCGATGTGGCCCTGCCCGTGCGTCAGGACGGACCCGGTGCCATCACAGGCACGGTTACCACAGCGTACGGCAGCCCTGGACCGCTCTACATGGACGAGGAGCCGGCCATCGACCCCGCAATGGCTCCCGCCATCGACATCGATGGTTTCGCCCCCCCTCCGTACGGCTCAGGGGGCACGCCGGGAATCGCGGTAGTCGTCGCACTGCCGGCCGCCTCGCCTAACTCGCACATTCAGTATACCGCCGTCACCGCGCCTGATGGCACGTACGCGCTCCGTGGCATGGCGACCGGCGACTACGTGATACGTTGCTTCGCACCGGACCACATAGGGGTGTACTACGACGGCGCCTACGCCCCCGATCGAGCGGAAACCGTGCACGTGGATGGAGAGCAGCCTACCGAGGGGATCGACTTCGAGTTGGCGGGGATGTTCCGATACTACGCCATGGACGGGGACAAGGAGGAGGAAGCTGCCATGGCCCCCACCAGCGACGCCGGTGCCGGAAGCAACGGAGCGGCGGTGTACGGCAACGTGGCGGACGAGTCCGGACAACCCGTTGAGGATGCAACCGTGTATCTACTGGACGCAAACGAACAACCCGTGGCGTTCGCCCAGACCGGCGGCGACGGCAACTTTGAGCTGTCCAGCGTAGCGCCGGGTGAGTACCGGGTGTATGCCAGCCGGCTCGGTTACTCAGGCCGCTACAACGGCGACCAGCACAGCTTTGCGGCGGCCGAGCCCCTGGACGTCCTCGGCGGCCAGTTCCAGGTGGATCTGGTGCTCTACACGGGCGGAGTAACGGCCGTGATTGAGGAGACCGACGCGGAGTCGATCATCCCCCTCGTCATGGCCCTGCGCCACAACTACCCCAACCCGTTCAACCCGGAGACGCGGATCGCCTTCACCGTGCCCGCATCCGGTCGGGCGACGCTCCGTATCCACAACGCGCTCGGTCAGCAGGTGGCCGTACTGTTCGACCAGGTGGCCGAAGCGGGGCGGGGATACGAGATCGACTTCCAGGCGCACGAGTTAGGAGCAGGTATCTATTTCTACACCCTCGACTTCGAGGGCCTGCGTCTGGCGCGGTCCATGAGCCTGGTGAAGTAGCGCGATTCGTCACCAGATCCGTCCGATGCCCGTCGCCGCGCTCTGCGGCGGCGGGCATCGCTCGTCTGTGGAGCATCCGTTTCGCCCTCTTTCGGCAATGATGGACAACTGTGTTGAAGGGGCGCTGGCCCTGCCGATCAAAAAAAACGTAGTTATAAAGCGCAGACGTCGATGGTGCAATGATACTCCCACACTGGATCCTGCGCGGGCCTTTCCGTGCAGGATTGAAAATCGATTGGAAATATTGATATGAGCGCATCCTTCGTACTGGCGGACAATGGCTGCGACCGCGCCACCGCCTATCACATGTCCAACAAGATCGTCCGCCACGGCGATGGCGTCTATGTCACCTGGCTGGATGATAACTATCGTGCCGTCATCGCTCACATCGAGCCGGATACCGGCGATGTCCTGACGGCAATCCCGCTGCATCAGGGCAGCGACAACCACTGCGGTGCAGCGCTGGCGGTAACACCGGACAACTGTTTACACATAGTTGCCGGTTCACACCACAGCGGCTTCATCTACCGATATTCCAATACCCCTGCCGATCCCCATAGCTGGTCTCTTCCAGAGAGCGTCGGCTCTGCCTCGACTTACCCGAGTCTGGTACCGTTGGCCGACGGTGGTCTGGTGCTGGCCTACCGCCGTTCATCCAGAACCGGACGCTGGGGCACCGCAATCCAGCGCCGCGATCCGGACGGCAGGTGGTCGGGACCGACGCTGGTGATGGTTGCCCCGGCGGAGCGCTACAGCTACCCGACGAACTCGCTGGTCGTCGATTCCCAGGGCATCCTTCACCTCGGACTCGAGTTCTACAAGACCTACGCTTCCAGCGAAGATGCATCCAGGAGCATTGCCGTCACCCATGTGTATAGTGAAGACAGTGGTGTCACCTGGCACCACGACGATGGACGCATGATCCACTCGGTCCCGTTCGGCATAGAAGATGCCTACCTGATCGACCACGATGCGACTGGCAACATGCGTCCCGGCAATCTGGCGGTGCTGCCAGACGAACGGGTTATCATGGCCGTATTTAACTCCCGCCTGGGCACGCTGGCTCTGCGGATACGCAGTGGACCCGGCTGCTGGGGCAGCGTCGATCTGACCACCGCTGCAACAGATGACAGGGAAGGTTGGCGCGTCAACTCCCAGGGCCAGGTGGCTGTGGATCAGGATGGCAATCTGGTCGTAATAACGACCATCGGGCCCGGAATGGAATGGGGCCAACCCCGTCAGCACATCCGCTGTATCTGGATAGATGCCGCCTCGCTGGCCGTTACGCGGAGCCACCTGGTGCCCAAGGAGGATCCCGAGCGCGCCGCCTGGCTGGCATCCATCGAGCACGGCCATAGAGGGAAAGCTGAGAACAGGTTGCTCGCTCTCTACAGCGACGGCAATCGTGGTGAAACTTGCGTCAACGATGCCAGATGCAGAGTCCGATTGCTATCACTGACAGCCGACATGGGGGAATAGGAGCGACGACCGTCTGAGCCACCTGGCGTACAGATCGACTATTGAACCATCCCGCCAAGTGGCGCCCGGCGCTGGTATCTTCCTCGAGTACGCGCCGATCAAGCGCACCTACGACCAGCCGTACATCGAGCAGACCGATCCTGGCCAATAGGACAGCCAATATAGATCCCTGGCGAAGAAAATAGATTATCTTGTCAGTCTCGATAACCTCAGCCAAATCGCTTCGAGCCCACTTGAGAAAGGATCACGTGCTATGGGACACCTTCATCCCCGCCCCGGGTTAATCCTCCTGGTCACTGTGTTTGTCGCGCTTTCTTCCGCCTGCTTCGGCCTGGATGAGCCCTTTACCTTCGCGGTTGTTGCGGATCCGCATACTGCCGAGACAGCCCGCTGGCGAGTGGATGAGTATGGATCGCACATGGATAGATTTTTCCGCTGTGTGGAGCAGATGAAGGGACTGCCCGCTTCTGAGAGGCCCGATTTCCTCCTCATCTGCGGCGATATTCACCTCTGGGAATTGCAGAAACGGATGGATGAAATCGAGATCCCATTGCACGTGATTGCTGGCAACCACGCCAGCGCCGACCGCAAGCGGGAAATGAGAGAGCTCTTCCCCAATGATTTCCAGATCGATGGCAAACCGGCAGACTATTACTCTTTCCGACACAAGGGAGTTCTCTTCATCGGCATGTGCGATGCGGCCACGGGAGACCATGTGGGCCATTTGGCCAGTGAGGATATCCATCCACGAGGACAAAGCGAATGGCTGGAACGAGAACTTCATCGACCAGAACAGCAGAAGTTCCTGTTCGCCCACATTCCGCCTCATCCCGAGGGCAGAGACGAGAATATGTACCTCTCTCGGAACGATTCTCGTTTTCTTCTGGATCTGGTCAGAGAGACACAACCGACCGCCATGTTTTTTGGGCACCAGCACAGCGCCACACGAGAGGACACTTTTGGGGTGACGCGGAGCTTCACCGTTCGCTCCTGCGCCTGGAATTTCCAGGATGTCCCACTGGGTTTTTTACTGGTCAATATCGGCAAGGATGGAGTTGACGTTCGAGAGATGCTAACAAGCGAGTGATACGGAAGTAAGCAGGCTGATCTCCGCCCAGAGTATGATCTGAGATCTTCACCGACTCGCGCAGAAAACTACAGGACCAGTACGAACCGACATGGATATGCTGTGAACATCCGGTTTGGGTGCCAGCATTGGTTACCTGGGCGTGAAGGGAACCCGTTTTGTTCTTTGCCGTATTTTTGTATTATGTAGCAAAAGGTTTATCTGATAATTCTCTCGACCAGAAGGTGCGCCTGCTGGTGACGGGATGGCAAGCAATGAAGCACAGGAGTTCTTATTCGGACTGCTACCGGCTCTCGCGTTCGTTCCCGATTTGCGCGGTCCTCCTCTTCGTTCTCCTTCTCTCTCGATCCCTGGCCATACAGTCTTATCTGCCGACGCGGCCCGATCCGGTGCTGGAGTCGTGGCGCTGGCGTTCTTTTCCCGAGTTGAAGGGCCTGGGGCTGCGGTGCATGGCCGAAGACCGGGATGGGAGGATGTGGTTCGGCACGGACGACGGGGTGCGCTGCTACGATGGGATGGACTGGACGGCGTACACGCCGGAAAACGGGCTGCCAGGGGCGCCGGTAAACGAACTCTACGCTGGCGAGAATGGGAGCGTGTACGCCGGTTCGGACTGGGGTATCGACCGGTTCGACGAGGGCGTCTGGACCCGGGTTTTTCCCGTGGAAGAGGATCTTCCCTGGCCCATCGACAGGATTCTGGAAGGCGCCGACGGCAGCATCTGGGCGGCCACAGCGTGGGGTATACTGCACCTGGACGAAGGAGGTCCGCTGCTCTACACGAGTGCGGATATGGGTGCGGCTCTTAGCGGGTTGGCTCCAGAACTGCCATTGCACATCGTGCCGGAGCAGACGATACCCCTCCGCTCCTGGGGAGAAGGGGTCGGAGTCAGGGTGGTGCAGGGAAGGAACATGAGCACGCACCGGGGCAGCGCGCCGATGGTCGTTTGGGCCCTGGCGCCCGGCGGCCCCGGAGAGACCGCCGGGCTGAGAGTGGGAGACCACATTCTGGCGGTGAACGGAGATCGGCCCCAGCAACCTTACCTTATTTTGGAGGGACCTGCGGGGGTGTCGCTGTCCCTGCTCGTGCAGCGATCGGGAGAGCAAGATCCGTTCGTGGTGGAGCTGACGCGGGTGCAACTGGAGGGAGGGGTGCGGAGCTTTTCGATCTCGGATATATGCGAAGACCGAGAAAAAAGGATCTGGTGCGGTTTTTCCTGGGGTGGGGAGATTCTCCGCGTCCGGCTTCCCGGAGACTGGCGGCTCTACACCGAGGCAGATGGACTGGACACCGGTTTCAGTCCGGGGATAGCCGAGAGCCAGGATGGTGCCATTTGGACGATCTCCAACAGCCGGTATGGTACGGTCAACCGGTTCCACCGCGGAGTCTGGACCCATTTTAGTTTGACGGAAAAGCGGGGGACCGACAACAATACATCCATTCTGGGAACCGCGGATGGAACGCTCTGGATCGGCGATCACGGAGGCAAGTTGCACGCCGTTCGGGACACGGGGTGGACGTGCTACGAAGCATCCAGCCTGCCGGTCCCCCAGGTGCGGATCATCGATCTATTGGAAACGGCCGACGGCGCGCTGTGGATGGCGCCGCTGGGAGGGGAGGCGGTGCGCCTGGACTACGGCACCACCCGCTGGGCGACCTATCAAGGGTTGAATCTCTCGAGAGAGACTGTCGATGGCGATCTCTGGTTCGTGGGCGGGGACAGCATGCTGGTGCGCTTCGACGGCAAAGGATGGACGCGCTTCGACACAGGGGATGGACTGATGCTCCATCCCGAGGGGCTCATGATGGCGCGGGATGGATCGCTGTGGGCGGTGGGCCGACACAACCAGCAGGCCGCGGTGGCCCGGTTCGCCGAGACGGAAGTACCGCCCTGGTCCCTGGAACTCTACCCCCGGCTGGGTCGCAGTATCGATTACAACGGTGTCATCCAGACCGCTGACGGTGCCCTCTGGTTCGGCGCCAGCGACGTGAGGCCGGAACACCTGGGAGGGGTTCTCCGTTTCGACGGGGTGGAGTGGCAACACTACACGGCTCCCGAGGCGCTGCTGCACCTGTACGCCGTGGCGCAGACACTCGATGGCACGCTGTGGTCAGGGGGGCCTTCCCTGCGCCGCTTCGACGGCCGGACCTGGACTTCGGTAACCGAACCGAAAGCACTCACCTCCTGGATCCACGACATGTGCGTTGCGGCCAACGGGGATCTCTGGGTCGCCACCCGGACCTATGGAGTCATGCGCTTCGACGGGGAAAACTGGACTCGGTACGGGGTGCAGGAGGGGCTGGCGGGCAACCAGGTAGACGCCATCCGGCAGACCGCCGATGGCAGTATCTGGGCAGCCACGCACAAAGGATACAGCCGTTTCGACGGCAGCACGTGGGTCGCCCGGGTCATCCCCGCGTTACAGTCGGACGGCAGACGAGGCGGGCTCCGCCAGGCGCGGGACGGGGCGCTGTGGATCGATCAGTCTAATATGATCATCCGCTATCGGCCGGATGCAGATTCACCAAGAGTCGAGATGGCTCTGTCCCTGGACGAGGTTTCTCAGCCGGGCAACACGCTGCTATCGTGGCGGGGTGCAGACCCCTGGGGTGACACCCCGGAGGCGGAGCTGCACTATTCCTGGCGTCTGGATGGAGGGGAGTGGTCTTCCTTTGCACCGGAGACGAACCAGATTTTTCTCTCCCTGGCCAGCGGCTCCCATCTCTTCGAGGTCAAGGCCAGGGACCGGGATTTCAACGAAGATCCCACGCCGACCCAGGTGCATTTCACCGTGGTGCCGCCGGTCTGGCAGCAACCCTGGTTTTTGGGACTGATGGCTCTGCTTCTCGGTGCGATCGGTTTTCAGACGGTGCGGGTAGTGCGGCGGGACCGGCGACTGGTGACGGCGAACGAAGCCCTGAGACGCGAGATCTCCGAGCGGGAAAAGCTGGACACCCAGCTCAGACAGCTTCGCTATCTGTACCGGCTGCGCTCGGCGCTGAGTGCGGCCCGGTCCGTGGACGAGGCGATCCGCGCGACCGGAGAGGTGATTATGGAGGTCCTCGGGGTGATGGATTCGGGAGAAGTGCGCATAGAGTGCGACGACCGCACCTGGACTTTTGGTGACGGAGAGGTCCCCGGCAAGGAGCAGTACGAACGTCCGCTTTCCTGGGGTGACAAAGAGCGGGGCCGGTTCTGTCTGTTCTGCGGGATAGCGTTGAGCGAGTCGCAGGAGCGCGCGCTCCTGGACGAAACCGCAGGACAACTGGTGCAGGTACTGGAGACCCGGGAACTGGAGATGCAGATCCTGCAGTCGGCCCGTCTGGTCTCCCTGGGGGAGATGGCGGCCGGCGTGGCCCACGAACTCAACCAGCCGCTGACCGTCATCTCCGGGGTGTCAGAGGATCTATACCTGCGCCTGGTGGAAGATCTGGATATCTCTCCCGAACAGCTGCAGCAGAAAATGAAAGATGTGATGGAACTGGCCCAGCGCATGGCCGGCTCCATCGATCACCTGCGGGTCTTCTCGCGCGATACTTCCGCCGAGCCGGGCATAGTCTTTTCGATCAACGACGTGGTCCACTCCAGCCTGCGTATGATCGAGGCGCAACTGGTCAATCACGGGGTCTCCCTGCACCTGGATCTGGCCGAGGAACTGCCCATGGTGTCGGGGCATCCCCACCAGCTGGAGCAGGTGCTTCTGAATCTGCTGGCCAATGGCCGGGATGCCCTGGATGAGAAATGGGAGAGCATTCCCCCTGGGGCAAGGGAGAAGAGCCTGGAGGTGCGCACGCGGCACGAGATAGGCGGCGGGGAGTGGGTGATCGCCGAGGTGGAGGACGGCGGTGCGGGCATGGACGAAGCCAGCGTCAGGCGGATATTCGAGCCGTTTTTCACCACCAAGGAAGCGGACCGGGGCACTGGACTGGGGTTGTCTATTTCGTATGCGATCGTAAAGAACCACGACGGGCAGATCACCTGCCAGAGCCGGAAGGGAGAGGGAACGGTCTTCCGGGTCGTCCTGCCCGTCGCAGGGGAGGGTTGAGTCACAGCTAGCTTCTCAAGCCGCGCTGTTTTTTTATATCGCCCCAATATTCAGTGGAGAAGATTATGGATATCCTGCTGGTGGACGACGACGTGGCCGTGCGGGCCATGATCGGTGATGTGCTGGAGAGTCGCGGCCATTCTTTGAGGACGGCCGGTGATGGATTGGAGGCGCTCCAATTGATGCAGGAAGCGCTCCCCGAACTGGTGATCAGCGACGTCCATATGCCGGGCATGGGCGGTGTGGAACTGCTACGGGAAATCCGGAGCCGATTTCAGGAAATTCCGGTTTTGCTGATAGCCGGCATGGATGTCAAGGAGGATGTCTTGGAGACCGGGGTGTGCGCCCTTTTGAGAAAGCCATTCCAGATCAGCCAGCTTCTGTCCTGCCTGGAAGATATCGGAAACCAGGGAGAGGGAAGCGGGTAGTGATCTTTACCCGATTCCGTGGACAGAGAGTAAAGGTCACCTTAGAGAATATTGGATCAGAAAATTCCGTTGAGTTTGAGAAAAAGAGTGTTGCCCTGCTCGGAGCGTTGGCCGAATTCGGCACTGCCGCGCTGGAAGGCGATCTGGAACGAGCCGAAAGGAGGGCGGTAGCGGTACACGAAGACAGCCTGAACATTGCGACGATCGATGGCCGAATTTGTCTGGAAGAAGAGGCGCAGGAAGAGATCTTTGGTGAAAAAGGTGTTGCCCCTGACCACGTGAATCCAGGTAATCTCTTCTTCCGGATCGGGATCGAGATCCAGATGCTGTAGCTCGTATTCGACGTCTACCTTGGGGGTTATTTTATAGGCTCCCTCGGCGGTCCAGAGCCGGAAATCCGCGTCGAAGTTGCGGCCGAATCTGTAGCCCAGTTCTATGGCTTGGAACGCACGGGTGTTGTAGCCGATTTCAAAGCGAGTCTCGCGATTGCGGAAATCCTTTTCGAAGCGCTCGAACTCCTCTTCGTGTCTTATCTCTCCGCTCCATCGGTTGCGGAAGTCGATCCCGAATTCTTCTCTTATCTCCCAGCTTCTGAGGACGCCGCTCTGGCTCCAGAAGACGTTGTAGTTCGAGTCGTAGAAGAGTCGTTCGATCGGGCCGGTCTGCGGCCAGAAGCCCTTTTCCACGGCCGCATCGAGTTCGCGGCGGTCGTCATCTCTGATGAAGCCGATGGCATTGGCGTTCTCCCTGAAATTTTCGCCTAGGTGGGTGTAGCGGACGTGGAAGTGGCCGGTAGGCGAGTCGTAGGCCGGGCGGATGAAAAAGGCGGTCGTACCTCGACTGTAGTCGCCGTAGCTCCCGACCAGTTGGGCGGTCGTGCCCCAGGTCTCCGTGAAGAACAGGGTGGCATCCAGGCCGAGGGAGCCCCGGTGGTCTTCGTCCAGGGTCCGGTCTGCCAGAGTGAGGGCGATGTTCGATGAGCCGAGAACATCTCGCTGGACGCGTGCAACGGTGTAGAAAGCATCTTTGGTTTCCTCCACATCTTCAGAGCCGGCTGCGAGCAAGACAAAGGTCCAGGGACCTTCGCGACCCAGGAGCTTCCCACCGGCGTCGATGTCGGCAATGCGGCGGGAGTAGAAGGTGCGGATCCGCTGTCCGAAGAGTTCGTTCCCCTCAAGGAAAAAATGTCGTTTTTCGGGCAGAGAGAGTTCGAAACGAGTCAGGTTCACCTCTTCCTGGTCGGCTTCGATAGTGGCGAAGTCGGGATTGAGAGTGCCATAGACTGAAGTCTGGGGAGTCAGGGCATAGCTCATGTCTACGCCGATGTCCCACTCGGTGGACGCCTCTTCCTGGAAGCGGGCAATGCCGTAGGGGATGAGGCGATGCCGCTGCTCGGGTTCGGACACCTGCAGGCTTTCCAAGGTTCCGGCCTGGGAGACGCGGGCGAGGTCGTCCAGGGGACCGGACCAGAAGCTCCGCTCCAGGGTACGGCTCCGACTGCGGCCGAAATTGATGCCCCAGGTCTGGTCATCGCCGGCGACGAATTTGATGGAGGTGAAGGGAATGGCCAGTTCGGCGGCCCAACCCCAGGCCATTTGCCGGGCGGTGGCTCTCCAGGCGCAATCCCAGGTGTCGTCCATGGTCCGACCATTGTTGGCAATGCAGCCATCGGTCTGGGTGTCCAGGGGATTGACCATGAAATAGTAGGCCGATTGCCGGTCGTAGTTGCTATCGAGAAGGAAAAAGACGGAGTCGTCGGCGAATAGGTCGGAATCGCGGCGGGTCAACTGCGCGGTGAGGGGCTGCGAGTCCCGGACGCGAAAGGCTACGTAGAGATGATCGGCGTCGTAGGCGATCAGGGCCTCGGTTTTTTCCGCGGCGGCCTCGCCGCGGCGGGGTTCGTATTGGATGAAATCGGTGGCCAGGGCTGCTCCCTCCCACTCGGTAGCGTCGATGATTCCATCGATCACCGGAGGGGTTTCGATCTCAACGGCCGTCAGCGAGAAAGGGGAGGCGGAGGCAATCGCCGCCGACAGGGCCAGGATAGCGGTGACCAGTATAACCATTGTCGTTTCCCTTCGAAAAGTGGTCCCATAGATCCTCCTACACTATACGAAAACTCCCTCGAGCCTGCGAGAGGTTGCGCCGGTCGTGGCCATCGTTGATCTCGATCTGCATATCTCCCTATTATATGGAGTATCGACAGGTCGATACGTTCCCACTCGGCCGCCTTGCCCACGACCGTGTTCACGCGTTCTCGGCTACCGAGTGGATTTCCGTATAGGCTCTCAATCTACACCTCGCTCGTTGGAGAGAATGCCCGATGATTAGGGATCACTACCTGTGGAAAATTCGCCCGTACTATCGGCAGGTAAGGGGGCTCCTCGCCCTGGGATTTGTATCGGGCATCATCATGAACACGGCCGTGGTACTCCCGCCGATTCTGCTGGGGCATGCCATTGACACCGCCCTCGCCCTGGAGAAGGGAGCTTCGAGCTATCGGGCGCTCATCCTGGCGGCGGTCGCCTACGTCGGTGGATGCAGTCTGAACCTCTGCGCACAGATCGGCAAGAGATGGTGGCTGCGGACGGCCAACCACCGCACCGTCGCGAACATGCGTTCCAACGCTCTTCGCGGTATCCTCGCGTGGCCTATGGAACGGTTCCACCGGCAGGCGGTGGGCGATATCATGGCCCGCATCGTCGGGGACACCCAGGTCTTCATGACCGGCTTTAACGAAGCGACGACCGAACTCCTCGATACCTGGCTCTTTTCCATTTCTCTCTTCACCGCGATGCTGATCTACGACGCCAATCTGGCGCTCATCGCCATGGCGCCGGTGCCGCTGGCATTTATCCTGGCGTATCTGACCGGGAACTGGGTACGGGGCCGCACCCTTGTTATGCGTCGAGCCAGCAGTACCCTCACCGCCGCGCTACAGGAGTATCTGACCGGCGTGCGGCTTCTCCGGCTCTTCGGCCGTTCCCCGAAGAGTGTGGAACGGGTGGACGTGCTCTCCGAAGAGTTGAGACAGGCGAATCTCTCCGAGACACGCCTGCGCCTCGGGCTCCAACCCATCTACGCGATACTGGTCACCTCAGGGATTGTCGCGGTGGTGTGGCTGGGAGGACAGAAAGTGGTCGAGGGAGTCCTTACCACCGGCACTCTGGTCGCTTTCATGCAGCTCTACATCCGCTTTGTCGGGCGGGGGCACCGCATTCCCCTGTTCTTCAATCGCATCCAGGCCGCCGGCGTCGCCTACCAGCGACTCGAAGGGATGCTTGCTCCTCCTCCCTGCATTGATGGAGAGCCCCGCTACGCCTCTTTCAGACCCGGACGCATCACCGGTATTGATCTGCCGTTCCCCACACCATCTACTGCTGCAGCCGGCCCTCTCGCCGTGCGCATCACCGACATGACTTTTCACTATCCGGGGAGTGACCATCCAGCGCTGGACGGAATCAACCTCGAAATACCCGCCGGGTCCCTCACCGCGATTACCGGACCGATCGGTTCGGGGAAAACGGCTCTTCTCCAGGTCATGGCAGGTCTCTATGCCCCTCAGTCCGGCGAGGTGTCCCTGGACGGCCGCCGCCTGTCGGAATGGACGTCTGTCGACCGCTCTTTGCGCGTCGCCTATCTTCCCCAGGAGCCCGGGCTTTTCTCTGGAACCGTCCGCGAAAATATTGGATTTGCGGATCTGGAGGAGTCACTGGAAGAGGAGATCATCGCCCTGTCCGGCCTGGAGCGGGATATCGCCGAGTTCCCGGGAGGGTTGGATACGCTCATCGGCGAGGGAGGGATCCGGGTCTCCGGTGGTCAACGCCAGCGCATCGCGCTGGCCCGGGCGCTCGCCGTAGGTCGTGGACGTTCCCCGGGGCTCCTTCTCCTCGACGACCCTTTCGCTTCCGTCGATGTCGACACCGAAGGACAGATCGTCGACGCACTCCGCCAAGCATATGTTTCACAGACCGCGCCGGAGCACCGCGCCACGCTGATCATCTGTTCCCATCGTCTGGCGGCCTTCCCCCACGCAGACCGCGTCCTTCTCCTCGACAAAGGCCGGATTGTGGAGGATGGCACCCACGAAGCACTCATCGCCGCCGACGAGTTGTATGCCCATATCTACCAGGCCCAACATCGGATAGAGAGACCGGCGAGAGCGGGGGAAGAGGGATGAGCGACGCCGTGGATTCCAGCGGAATACGATTCGGGAAAATTTGGCCGATCATCACCCCCTGGCGCCTTCTACTCACTGGCGCGCTTGTAAGCGTACTCGTTGGGGCTGGTCTGTCGCTCTTTCCCCCGCTCATCATGCGTCGTCTGATCGATGAGCATCTGGTCGTGGGGCGCGTGGAGGATATTTTCACTCTGGCGCTGATATATCTGGGAGCCACGATAGCGATCCACCTGACCTCCTTTCTCACCGCGTACAGCACCTCGGTAGCCGCACAGGGCGCCCTCAGACGGCTGCGCGTCCGGCTCTTTGGACATCTCCAGAAACTCCCGGTCTCCTACTACGACCGGACCCCCATCGGCGACACCATCAGCCGCTGTACCGCCGATATGGAGACGATCGACACGCTCTTCTCATCGGGGGTGATCAGCCTGCTCGCCGAATCCGTGAGATTGCTCTTCACGCTGGGTGCCATGATCGCCCTCAGTCTCCCTCTTTCTCTGGTGCTGATCCTTACCCTCCCTCTGCTCGTGATCTTCTCCCGCCGTTTCCAGATCCTCATGCGGGGAGCGCAGCGGGCACTGAGGAAAGACACGGGCGTCCTCAATGCGCATCTCCAGGAGATTCTTACGCGCCCGGAAGTCATCAAGGTGTTCGGATGGGAATTCCGCATCGTGCAGCGTTTCAGGAGGGTGCTGGCCGACACTTTGAGGGCACAGAACCGGTCCATCGCGTACGGGGCGATGTACGATCCTCTCTTCAAGATCTTTCAGGCAGCATTAGTAGCCCTCTTTCTCATTGCGACAGCATCTCCGGTCCTCGAAATCTTCCACGTCAGTATCGGCACGCTAATCGCCTTCATCCTCCTCTTCGATCAGTTCTTCGGTCCTCTCATCAGCATAGGTAATGAATGGCAGGTCGTGCAGGGCGCGCTGGCAGGACTCGAGCGGATCTTCGAGGTCCTGGCGTTGCCGGCAGATGAAGGGCAAACCATCCGCGCTTCTTACCGGGGCGGAGTGACACGACCGGAGAGAGTACTCGTCGAAGTGGAGGGGGTTACTTTCGGGTATGCTGAAGATCGGCCGGTTCTCAGGGAGATCAGCCTCAGGGTAGATGCCGGATTCCACGTGGCTATCGTAGGACGTACCGGTGCGGGGAAAAGCAGTCTCTTCCACCTGCTGGGTGGACTGTATCGTCCCTGGAAGGGATGCATCCGTCTCGAGGGGAAGGATCCGAACGAGATTCATTCGTCGGACCGCCGACGGATTCTCGGCACCGTTCCTCAGAGCGGATGGATGTTCAGCGGCAGCGTGGCGGAAAATCTCACTTTGTGGGATGATACCATTTCACGAGACGCCGTGGAGAAGGCCGGCCATATCTCCGGCGCCGATACGTTCATAGAGAAGTTTTCATCCGGCTACGACACGACCATTAGCGACGCAGGACGGGGCCAGGGGCTACAGCTCTCGGCCGGAGAAAAGCAGCTTCTGGCCCTCACACGTGCCCTGGTCGGTGACCCCTCAGTGCTTCTCCTCGATGAGGCCACCGCCGCCGTGGACAGCGCAACGGAGGCGGCGTTCAAACGGGCACTCCGTATTCAGCTCGAAGAACGTCAGGGCGTAGTTATAACCATCGCCCACCGAATTTCGACGGCCATGGAAGCGAACTGCATCGTCGTTTTGGAGGATGGGAGGATCGTGGAGGAGGGCGCCCCTGATGACCTCATTCAAAACGGCGGTCCTTTTGCCGCCCTCTGGGTGCTTGAAAACGCGGGATGGGATTGGCGCGAAAAACAAAAAGGGTGAGGGCTTTTTCAGTGTGATGCGTTGTCTGGTTGCCGATTTCGGTTCTTACATCGCTTAGTCCGAAGTGCTGTTGGGATGTTGTGCAAAGCACCTTATGTTTGTCCCGGATGGTAAACGATAAAGAATGGAGATGAGCGCCTGTGTCGAACCTGAATTATGCGATCAAACCGGTGGCTCAACTGCGCGCCGAGATCGAAGCTGCTGCAAAGCAATGGGCCCTGGCCGAGGGCACGGTCTTTGTCGAAGCGGACTGCGATGGCGTGGCGTGTGAGTGGATCGACGTGCCCCATCCTATCCGTTCGGAACGGGAGGAGGATACGGCAGTATATCTCCACGCTCATGGAGGTGGTTATTATCGCGGTTCGTCGCGCGTAGACGCGGCCTTCTGCTCGCATCTTTGCGCGGAGGCGGACGCCCGCTGCCTCTCTGTCAACTACCGCCGCCCGCCGGATGAAGGAGTATTCCCCGCCGCTCTGGACGACCTGTATACCGTTTGGCGCTGGATTATCAGCCCAGAGGGGGGTGGCGTTTCCCCCCAAAAGATCGCAGTCGGCGGCACATCGGCGGGGGGTGGGCTGTGCCTGGCCCTGCTGCTGAAAATCCGCGACGAGGGAGGTCCGCTGCCCGCGGCGGCAGCGGTAGTTTCTCCCTGGACGGATCTCACGCAATCGGGCGAGTCGTTTGTCAGCAATGCTGCGCACGGCCCGGATCGCGAGTATTTGAGCTACTGGGCCGATGTATATCTGGCCGATGCCGATGCCAAGACGCCGTACGCCTCGCCTCTCTTTGCCTCGCTGCACGACCTGCCCCCCGTGCTGGTGCAGGCGGGCGGCCAGGAGACGATGCTGGACGATGCGACAGCTTTTGCCGCAGCAGCGGCGCGCGCAGGTTGTTCTATTAACCTGGAGGTTTATGCGGACCAGCCACATAGCTTCCAGCACGAGGCGGCGGAAAACGAGGTGGCCCGAGAAGCGATCACCCGTTTAGCCCACTTTGTACGGCGTTGGGTGGATGCCAGGCAATAAGAGGATCCGTATTTTGGAAGGTAGTGCCACGGCTTGGAGATGATATCGGGCAGCCCATTGCCAGTGACGTCCCCCCCGCCTCGTGGCCGGCCAGGTTGGCATTGAGGATCACGTGCTCCCACCATTCACCGCCTTTATCGTCTATATTTTTCCAGATATACCAGCGCGGGTCTCCGTCGCTGCCGACCGCTTCCATCTCTCAGGAGAGAATATCGAAATCGCTCACCCCTCGGCAAACGGATCCAGCAGGACCTTGACTACCTCCTGTTTCCGCAGGGCGGCGAACGCTTCGCGCCAGTCAGTGAGTGACATGGTCGTGAACAGTGGGGAGAGATCCAGATCGCCGCGAGCCATGAGCGCCGCCGCTTGGGGAATGTAGTCTATATTGCCCCCCCAGACCCCGCGCAGCACTATGTTGTCCATGGTCAACCGTCGGAGATCCACGTTCCACGGCCCCGGCCCCATGCCGGCGATGACCACCGTGCCATGGGAAGCGACGTGAGCGACGGCTGCCTCGATCGCCGGCGCCGCTCCAGAAGCATCGATCCACCGGATCGCCTTCCACTCGTGGATGCGGTTCAGCGCTTCGTCCCCGAAGATCAGGGTCTCGTCGGCGCCCATTTTTTCGGCCAGGGGGAAACGGAGAGAAGTGTCAGATTCGGTGCCCAGAGCCACCACCTGCGCCCCTTCCAGCTTAGCCAGTGCTATCGTTATCAGGCCAATCGTTCCTACGCCTGAAACGACCACGCGATCATCCGGTGTCACCTTCGCTTCGTCGCGCACCAGGCGCATGGGCGTGATCACCGTCTCCAGCTGAGAGGCGCTCTCCTGGGTGACTCCGGCCGGCGTCTTCCACATGCTGGCGGCAGGAGCGCGCATAAATTCGGCGAAGCCACCATCGCTGCCCACACCCGGATACGGAGACCAGCCGCGGCGGAAGGCGACCAGATCACCCCGGGCAAAGCCGTCAACGTCGCTACCGACAGCCTCTACCACACCGGAAAACTCATGCCCGATAGTCACCGGAGGCATGTACGGATGGAGATCGTCCTCTATATGCAGGTCGCTGCCGCATAAGCCACAGAAGGAGACCTTCAACAGCAGGTCTTCGGAGCCGATTTCGGGGATCGAGACCTCTTGGAGTTCCATGTTGCCCGCTCCTGGAGCGGTCTTCCTCAGCGCCTTCATCGGATCGACCTCCTTCTATAGCGATCGACATATTGTTATAGCCATTCACCGCCCGGTCTCACCCCAGAGCGGCCAGGGATGCCAGCCTGTTTCTGAACTTACCCAGCGGAAAGTTCTACGAGGACTTAGGACAGTCCGAACACAGAATTCAGCAGCGGCCCGAAGGTATCCGACCGTCGCAGGAGATCGTAGCGGCTTGTCAGCGGCCGGCCGGTGAAGTCTCGCACGCTCTGACCCAAATCACACGCTGTGCGAACGGCAACCGTCTCCCAGAGTTCAACCCCCTCATCCTCATCCCATTCCCAAACCTCTGCATCGGCATGCTCGGGCAGAATTCCCACGCTCCCTTCAAGGAGAGCGCCTCCCGTATATGATCGAGTGCCAGTTCAGATTCCATAGCCGCCGCCCCCAGACAGCTGAACGAGATACACAGCACGATCGCAAAACAAAGATGCATGGTAGATCCCCCCCCGGAAAACGCCCTCGAGTTCCTATTGCCATCTACTTCCACAAAGTATGATATTTGATAAAATACGAGATGGCAATATAGGAGAAAGAACAATGGCGAAGACATCGGTGATCATCGCCGACACCGGCGATATACTTATAACCGGATTGCCGGATGTACATGGATAAAATTCCCCCCATTATTTCCGTAAACGACTCGGGGATCGTCTTCACCAGGTTTTATTTATGATAGATCTGCCCAACTGATTCAAACCGCCTAAAGATAGGAAATTCATCATGCTCCATCCCTACATCTTCTTCCTGCTGGCTAACTTGTTGACAATAGGTACTTTTTGCTGCAATGCGCTCGCCGTCGAGTTGACGAGAGGCGGCCAGCCTGTAGCGGAAATCGTCATTGACGCGGAAGCGCCATCGCCAGCCGTCAGATTTGCCGGGCAGGAGCTTCAACTGTGGATAGAGAAGATATCCGGAGGAAAACTGCCGATCGTCAGCAAAATCAATCTGGCGAAGACGCAGATTATTCTGGGCACACCCGAAACATCCGCAGCGATCAAGGCGATTGCGGAAAAGTATGCTGCTGACTTGGCCAAGATGGAGGGGAATGACGGCTTTGCCATTCGGACGGAGGGCGCCACGATTTACATTTTTGCCCGAATCCCCAAGGGCGCACTTAATGGCGTGTTCCGGCTATTGGAACTCAATACGGATATTATCTTTGCCCGGCCCCTCCATGCCGAAAATGGATCGGGAACGATCTACAGCCACACTCCCAATCTGTCTATAAAAAAAGCGGATTGTGTAGAAATTCCGGCGTTCCCCTATATCCGATCTTTGGGAGAGGGCAATAGATTATGGCAGACGCGTCTGCGCAATCTCATCATGATTCAGGAAATACCACGCCACAAAACAAGGGAAAAATGGGAACATCTGGCGCCTGCTTGGACCACCAGCAAGGGGATTCCTCGTCAGCCTGGCATTGGCAAGACGCATCCGGAATATTTTGCTATTCGCGACGGCAAGCGACAAGAGGGCCACTGGTCGCAACTGTGTTACACCAGTAAGGGCCTGGTGGAATACTACTGCAAGCGCGTGGAAGACACGCTGAAGAACACGCCGGACGACGTCGTGGATATTCGCATGGCCCATGCGGACAATCACCGGGTGTGCCAATGCGAGGATTGCATGAAGCCCATCACGCTTCCCAATGGCACAGTCGTTAATCCAGACGATCCGGCATTCAGATCTTCGGCATTTTGGCTATTAAACAACAAAGCCGCCGAAAGGCTTGGAGACAAATACCCGGGCAGGTATCCGAGAGCTTTCGCCTATGTGTGGAGCGCCGAGCCACCGCCATTTGAGCTGTCTGACAACCTTATGGTCATGTACGCCCCCTATGTCAAAAGCCACAAGATTCCCATTTATCACGAAGACAATGAACCGTGGGGGACCCGGGCCCAAAAGTGGATGGCGCAACACAAAAACATCTACGTATTCGAATACTATATGTGCACGACAACCCCTCGGTTTTACAACCCCGTGACGGATATTGCGGCTCTGGACTTGCGATTTTACCTCAAGGGGGGCGTTGACGGAATGTATCAGGATAATGCGAGCGAGGCTGAAAAAGGGGACGCCGCTGATGATCCTGACAAGCTGACCACAGCCAATGGATACGATGCGTCCGCAATCGAGTACTGGGTGTTAAGCCGCCTCTATTGGGATCCCCGGCAGGATCCGGATGAATTGCGCGACGAATTTTGTCAACGGGCGTATCGCAAAGCCGCAAAGCCGATGCGCGAGTTTTTCAGAACGATTCAGACAGCCTGGCACAAAGACCCAATCCCTTCGCACTGGAATGACAATCCGGTCATGTCTGCTCGGCAGTACATTGTCAAAAACAATCTGCAGGAACCGCTTCGTGATCTCCTGGAACAGGCGGAGGATCTGGCTGAACATCCGGGTTCGAAAGATCTTGTCAAGAGACATCGCGCCGTCTTCAAGAAGTGGTTGCGTCTGGAGGCAAAGGTGACCCAAAAACTCGAACTGACGGTGCCGTATCGCGCAAAGGTCTCAATGGATAATTTTGATTTCGATTCCGGCGTATGGAAAGATGCAGCCGTTATTGATGATTTCCGAACCAGGAACTCATTGAACGAGAAAGCAGAAGTCCCAACGGTTGTGAAAGTAGTCAATGACCGTGAGAATATTTATCTGGCCTTCCACTGTATGAAGGAAGACAAGGCGCTGCTAAAAAGGCTCAAGGGAATGAAGAAGATTTCCGATTGGCCACAGAAACCATTCCTCGAATTCTTCATTGATGGAGATCAGCGCGAAAAGAATGGTTACTATCAATTGGCATTCAACGCCCTTGGCAGTCAATGGGACGCCAGAGGCCGCCAGCCCAGTTACAATAATGATAAATGGAAGGTCAATGGCCAAATCAATGAGGACAACTGGAAAGTCATCCTTAGATGGCCTTTGGAAAGCTTTGGCAGAAATATCACGATGAATAATCGTTTCGGCGTGATGATCTATCGCGAAACCGGCAATCAGACCTGGTTAGGGGTCAATGTTCACGAACCAAGCGGCTTCAATGATCTCAAACTCGAGATGGATTAAAACAAGCCTTAATGCGTTGTCTCCCGTTTCCGTTCGCCGTACACTTCCCAGCGCTACCGTCGAACTCTCATCCCTCTCCAATAGCGGAGGTAGTTCCTCATGAAAATCGTCAACGCCGAACGAATCCCCCTCAATATCCCTTTCTACTGCAAACGGGCTACCCAGGCTATGCAGCGCGCCCAGACCCACGACGAGCGCGTCTACGTGTACCGACTCGAAGCCGACAACGGCCTGGTCGGCTACGGTGATACGCAGGGCAGAGCCAGCGATGTAGAGTCCCTCGTCGGCCAGAACCCGGCTGCCATCATGATGAACGACGCCATCGGCTTCGGCCCCCAGCTGGCCGTCCTGGACCTGGTCGGCAAAGATCTGGGGGTTCCGGTCCACGCCCTCTTGGGCACCCAGGTGCGCGACCGCTGCCCGATCTCCTGGTGGGACATCGACATGTCTCCGGCCGACTGGACCGCAGAGGCCAGGGAGTCGGTAAAGCGCGGCTACACCTGCATCAAACTGAAGGCCCGCCCCTGGCGCGATATCATCGACCAGACTGCCACCGTGGGCAAGGCCGTTCCCGCCGACTACAAGTTCGACGTCGACTTCAACGGCTTCCTGCTCAACCAGGCGCGCGCCGAAATCATCCTCCAGCAGCTCGACGAGAATCCCAACGTCGGCATCTACGAAACCCCTTTTCGCCTGATCCAGGACATGGACGGCGCCCGCATCCTGCGCGAGCGGGTGCGCAAACCGATCGCCGAACACTTTCAGGAGCCGATCCTCCACGCCCGCTGCAGCGACGCCTTCGTCGTCGCCGGGGGAGCCGCCGGCATCCTGCGCACCGGGACCCTGGCCGCCTCCTTCAACAAGCCGTTCTGGCTGCAGTTGGTGGGCGCCGGCCTCACCGCCGCGTACGCCACCCACATCGGTTCGGTCCTCACCCACGCCCAACTTCCCTCCATCACCTGCCACGAATTGTGGAAACACGATCTGCTCAAAAAGCGGCTCGACGTGGTCGACGGCTACATCGCCGTGCCCAAAGGCCCGGGCCTGGGAGTCGAGATCGATGAGAAGGCGATCGACAAATACCGGGTCGACGAGCAGGAACCCACTCCCAAGACTCTTTACCGTCGGAAAAAACGGATTCTGCGCATCAGCTGGCCCGGCGTCGGCAAGAAAAAGCGGGTCTGGGAATTCACCACCGAGGAGTTCTACCAGAAGGCGTTCTACAGCGGCAATATTCCCGGCTTCGAGCGCGGCGTCTCCCTGGAGGTGATCGAGAACGACAGGAGCGCCAGCTTCAAAAAGCATCACGCCCGCCTACGGGAGGCAGGGTGTTAGTCATTCCCAATTCGGTGGACCGGGCTGGTGATACCCGGTTTGGAAATCCTGTTACACAGAAAATCTGACAGACCCCCTTTGTGATTAATCCGTGCAGGCAGCACGGAAGAGTGTTTCATTCTTATTTAACCATTCTCGGTCTGTGCATCTGCCACGCCGTGGGCACGCAGCGGGGTAACGACTCTCATCAGTTACCTGCTTTCTTTCCCACAGAAAACATCTTTTCCAGCGGTAGGGGTTGAAAGCCAATGCCTGAGAGAGGTGAATCAGGTTTGAGATTGAAATCACCGTTTTTTGCATCGACAAAGCAGGAATCAACTATTGGAAGCGCCAGAACATTGTTCGTGAGACGATTAATGCCCTTAAGAGTGATGCCCGTGGCTCGTCCTCCTTGAGCAAAGATCAGATTTCCATGGATGATGGTATGTTGTTACTGCTACTCGCTTCACTGCATACTTGGTGGGTGATCCGGTCTGAATATACCACCTGGATCTGCTCAGTGTGTCCATGGTCCAATGCCGTATTATTCTGGATGGCGCCCTGAACTGATCCGTACGAAGTATAGGAAATTCAAAGCCCGGTCTCCAGGTCGTTCTGGCGGTTAGGCATTGGCTGTAGCGCCTATCCGGGTTTGGGCATAAACGAGGGTAGCTGGAGCAGTTGGGGGGCCGTCGTTGCCGGGTCCACGCCAGCGGCGATCAGTTTTTTGCGCAGTTTTGGGATGGCCCCACCGATTAATTTGCCGTGGCGCGTCTTACCGAACAAATGCTGGCTGACTGTGACCGTCGAAATGCCCAGCAAATCGCCAATCTCGCATTCGGTCTTGCTCTGAAAAAAATACAGTTCGACAATCTCGCATTGACGGGCAGTCAGAATCTGCGCCATAAATTGGCGAATGACTGGCATCAACTCGGCGATCCATTGATCCCGTTGCCTACGCGACTCCGCCTCTTGCTCCGACTCGTAATACAGCGCCGCTTCGGTGGAAAGGCGGGCCAGGGATTCCTGGTCGAAGCGGACCTCCCAGAATATTGGATTGAAGATCGACTTCTGCCGCTGGAGCGGTTTGCTCTGGTTATAGCGCCTTTGCAAAGCGGGTCTTCCTTTCCGCCGACCTGGCCCAACACAAAAAAAGCTGCGCACAAGTCGACATAATAGCGAGAATACAGCATCTCACAGATTATATCAGCCTGTCCGCAGCCTTAGACCTTCAAGGTTGCTCTGGACAACTAGAATGATCTGATATTACACGAGGGGGGCAACCCCCACCAGTCTTAATGTCTTTTGAAAGCTAGTTTATTTGTTGGTCCTTGTAAAGCGAGAAACACGTATTCATCTTTCAAGGTCAACACGACCTTCAAAGGGCACTGGTCCAGTGCATCCCGACCGGAGCCGGGGCACTGGACCAGTGCGGCACTGTCCTCAGTGCGTCCAACCTTGGCTGGGCACTGGACTCAGTGCTACTGAACGCGTCACTCGATCAAGGCGGCGCGTTCAACCTAACACAATTCTTAAGGCACTTTTATAGGGGCCAGGTGAGATTTTTTTCCGCGCCTTGATACGCCCCAATCAAGGCGATTTTATATTCAAGGAGTGCCGGGTGTTAGAAGGCCACCTGCTGGGGGATCATGTGCATATGTTGATCTCGATTCCACCGAAGTATGCGGTGGCGCAGGTAATCGGTTTTCTCAAGGGAAAGAGTGCCATTCATGTGGCGCGGACCTTTGGGGGCCGGAAGCAGAACTTCACGGGCCAGCATTTCTGGGCGCGTGGTTACTATGTATCGACGGCGGGCAAGGATGATGAGGAAGTTCGGCGCTACATTCAGGAGCAAGAAGACGATGGACTTGCATCGGTTTTGTGGGTACCTATCCTTTTGAAGGAGAAGGAGTCCACTATGCCCCCATCTCACGTCCCGTATCCGGCGGAACTCCAGCAACAAATGGTAGACCTGGTGCATCCCGGCTGTTGTTCCGGTGAATTAGCCCGTGGAGCCAAACCTTCGGCTCGGGCCATTCTCAACTGGGTGAAACGAGCCGATCGCGATGCCGGCCGACGCACTGATGGTATGATCACCTCAGAAGACGATGCTTCATGCGCTGGCTGATATGGGCGCATGTGTTGCTCCTTCTCGGCTTCCCCAAGCTGGGAATAGCCGACGAGCCTCCCCTGGCACGGCTGTACTTCTGGGTGCCCTCCGAGGGTTTGCTGGACTTTGCCACCGACTACACCGAGCAACTGGCACCTATCCTGGCGAGCTACGATCTGGTGCCCGCCTCCGAGCCCCCCCCCATCGACCATTATTTCAGCCGCTTCTTCCTCGTGGAAGATATTGCTCAGATGGCCGCCCGGGTACAGGCTCTGGAAGCGGATCCGATGTGGGAAACGACCTTGCAGGCGCTGGGGGCGGACTACGGCATGGAAAATGCCCTGCCCTTCCATTTTGGCCTCTACCAGACTCCAGCGGGATCCGGTCAATCCGCGTCCGTGGGCCCCGGCCGCTCTGTCCCCGCCGGCACCGGCACCACCCAGGACCTGTGGCAGACCTTCAGCGTCCACGACGGCCTGCCTTCGGCCAGCGTCAACGCTCTGTTACAGGACCAGACGGGCAACCTGTGGTTGGCCACCGACGCCGGTCTGTGCCGCTACGACGGCGAAGTATTCACTACCTTCACCATCGACGACGGCCTACCCCACGACAGCATCCAGGCCCTCTTCGAAGACCGGGCGGGCAATCTGTGGATCGGCACCGGGGCCTGGAATACCCCCGGTGCCGGGGTCGTGCGCTACGACGGCCGGGTCTTCACCACTTTTACCACTCAGGACGGCCTGGTCGATAACAGCATCCGGGCCATTCTGGAAGATCGGGACGGCAACCTGTGGTTCGCCACCGGCACCTTTCGCCTGCCGGGCCGGGGGGTGAGCCGCTACGACGGCCATTCTTTCCGCACCTTCACCTCAGCCGACGGCCTGTCGAGCAATAAAGTAGAGGCCATACACCAGGACCGAACGGGCCATCTGTGGTTCGCCACCGCCGGCTGGCGTCCCACCGACGCGGGCTGGCGCAAAAGCGGCGTCTCCCGCTACGATGGTACGGCCTTTACTGTCTTCGACCCGACCGGCAGCCCAGGGACAATGACGGCCTCCATTGGGGAGGACCAGCAAGGCCGGTTGCTTTTTGGCACCGATACCGGCTTGTACCGCTACGACGGCCACCAGTTCACCCCATTAGCTGACAGCTTGCCCCAAGCCATGATGTGCAGCGTACTCGAAGACGAGCAGGGCCACCTGTGGATGGGGACCTGGTTTGGTGGGATAGTGCGGTATGATGGGGTGCGGATACAAAAATTCACGCCGCGGGAAGGCCTGGCCAGCGCCCAGGTCTGGTGCGTGCTGGAAGACCGCGAAGGCTATATTTGGGCCGGCACCTTCGACGGCGGGGTGAGCCGCTACAGGGGCGCCCGGATGACCCATTTCACCGAGTACAACACGCCCCTGAAACCACCGATATTTGCCATACTGCAAGACCGCCAGGACCAGCTCTGGTTCGGCACCGTGGCCGGGGTTATGCGCTACCAGGACGGGGTTTTTACCCCCTTTCCCATCGTCCATCCGGCCACTAGCGCCAAGCGGATAGCGGTAGATCATATCGCCGAAACGGCCGATGGTGATCTCTGGTTCGGCACTCGAAGTGCCGGTCTTTGGCGCTACGACGGCGAGGCCCTGATCCAGGTGGGGCTGGATGGCGTGATGATCAATCCTATCGCCCCGGACCGCCGGAACGGGCTCTGGTTGGGCACGTTCTGGTCGGCTAAGGGGGTGATTCGCTATGATGGTCAGGACTTCAGGGCATTTACCACCGCCGACGGGCTGGTGCACGATGCCGTGTGGGCCATCCTCGAAGATAGCCAGGGCCGTATGTGGTTCGGCACCGAAAAGGGGCTGAGTCGCTATGACGAGCAGCGTTTTGCCAATTTCACCCCGCAAAACGGTCTGGCCGGCCATTTCGTCCAGGCTATTTTCCAGGACCGCCAGGACCGGCTCTGGTTCGGTACCACCACCGGTATCAGCCACTACGACGGCACCGGCTTTGTGCCCTTTACCACCCACGACGGCCCCTTCTTCCATAATGCTATGTCCATCATGGAAGATCCGCACGGCACTGTCTGGATCGGCGGCTACGGCAGCGGCGTGAGCCGCTACGACGGCCGCGTGTTGCAGCAGCTGTCGCGCAAAGACGGCCTGCTCAGCGACGCTGTCCAGGATATCGTCCGGGACACCCAGGGCAACTACTGGATCGCCACCGACGGCGGCCTCACCCGCTACCGGACCGCTCGCACTCTGCCAACTATACGCATCAAAGAAGTGATCACCGATCAATCCAGGGGGCCGGCGGAGACGGTGAGCCTGTCGGCCCGCGAAGGATACCTCCATATTGCCTTCCAGGGGGGGAGTTTTACCACCCCGGCCGACCGCTTGGTCTACATCTACCGTTTGGTAGGATATGAGGACCAATGGCAAACGACGCGGGAAAACCGCGTCGAATATAGCGATCTGCCCGTAGGAGAGTACCGCTTTCAGGTCAAGGCGGTGGATCTGGATCTCAACTACTCGGCCGCCCCGGCTCAGGTACTGGTGACCAGCCATTGGCCCTACGTCGAGACCGCCCTCTTGAGCGGCCTGGGTTTGTCTCTGTTGGCCATCGTTTTCTTGTGGCTGCGCCTGGTGCGGGCCAAGGGTGCGGCCGAATCGGCCAATGCCGCCAAGTCACAGTTTTTGGCCAATATCAGCCACGAGATCCGCACGCCGATGAACGCCATATTGGGCTATGCCCAGCTGCTGCTGCACAGCGACCAATTAACACCTGCGGACCGGCGCGATCTGGGGGCTATCCGGCGCACCGGCGACCACCTGTTGAACTTGATCAATGAAGTCCTCGATATCTCCAAGATCGAAGCCGGCCGGGCGGAATTGCACCCGATCGATTTCGATCTCAACGAACTCTTGCAGAGTCTGGCGGTGATTTTTGGGCCGCGCTGCCAGGCGCAACAACTCGTCTGGTCCCTGGAGGGCTTGGAAGACGGGGCCCGATCGGTGCGCGGTGACCAGGCCAAACTGCGTCAGGTCTTGCTCAATCTGCTGAGCAATGCCGTTAAGTTTACCCCACGAGGCAAAATCGGCCTGGCTGTTACGACGCTAGAACAGGACCGCTATCGTTTTACGGTGAGCGATACTGGCCTGGGCATTTCGCAGGCGGACCAGCAACAGCTCTTCGAGCCCTTTCATCAGGGCCGGAGCGGACACGAGCACGGCGGCACGGGGCTGGGGCTGACCATTGCGGCCAGGCTGGTCGAGGTCATGGATGGAACACTTCAGGTCGATTCGACCCTGGGCATGGGGTCGCGCTTCAGCTTCACGGCACGGCTGACGCCGGCCGAGGGGACCATTCCGGCCATGTCGTTGCACCCCGCCGTGCACCTGGCCCCCGGTTTTCAGATACAGTCCCTGGTGGCCGACGACGTGGCGGAAAATCGCGACATTCTCAGCCGCATGCTGCGCCACCTCGGCGCCGAGGTGGCAACCGCCCAGGACGGCCGTCAGGTGCTGGACTATATGGCCCATACCTCCCCCGATATCGTCCTGCTCGATATGCGTATGCCGGTGATGGACGGCCTGGAAACCCTCGCCCACATCAAGGAACAAGCGCGGTGGCAGCAGGTAAAAGTGGTGGCCGTCTCCGCCTCGGTTCTCGACCACCAGCGTGAGGAATTCTTCGACGCCGGCTTCGACGATTTCCTCGCCAAGCCCATCCACCTGGAGCACCTCTATCAATGTTTACGCACCCACTTGCACGTCGAATACGAGCCTATCGGGGCCGCCGATACGGCGGCACCCGACGGGCCGACGATCGCCTGGGGCAGCGTGGTTCTGCCGGCCGACCTGCACGCTCGCCTGCTCGTGGCAGCGGAACTCTACCAAATCAACCAGCTCAAAAGCATTCTCGAAGAGCTGGAACAGCTGGGCGGTGAGCCTGGCCTTCTGGCTCGCCATCTGGACAATATGCTGCAGACATTTAATATGGAAGCTATCCACCAACTGATCGGGGCTATCCGCCATGACTGACAGTCCAACTGACCTCAACGGCGCCAAAATCCTGCTGGTGGATGACCAGCCGGCCAATCTGGACGTGCTGAACCGACTACTCGAACGCCAGGGCTTCGAAATTTCGGTGGCAATCAATGGCCCCATGGCGCTCGAGGTGGCGCCGCGCTTGGTCCCCGACCTGATCCTACTCGACGTGGTTATGCCCCACATGGACGGCTTTGAGGTCTGCCGGCAGCTCAAAGCCCATCCCCCAACCCAGCCTATTCCCGTGGTCTTCATCAGCGCCACCGACCGCTCCGAAGGGCTGTTGGCCGGTTTTGAAGCAGGTGGCATCGACTATATCACCAAGCCTTTTGAGGAACGCGAGGTCCTGATCCGGGTCCAGACCCATATCCGTCTCAACCTGACGACCCGCGCGTTGCTGCAAAAAAACCAGGCCCTCAAAGAAGAGATCGCCCAGCGCGACGGACTCAAGACCCAGATCAACAGCCACACGCAAAGCCAGTTCGTCGGCGACAGCCCGGCCCTGAGGGGGGTGCAGACCGCATTGGCCCAGGTCGCTCCCACCCAGGAGACCGTGCTGATCCTGGGCGAGACCGGCACCGGCAAGGGGGTGGCCGCCCGCTGCCTCCACGATCTTAGTCCGCGGCAAGGCGGACCCTTCATCCAGGTCAACTGCGGCGCCATCCCCCGCGATCTGGTCGAATCCGAACTCTTCGGCCACGAAAAGGGCGCTTTTACCGGGGCCACTAACCAGAAGTTGGGCAAGGTCGAACTGGCCAAAGGCGGCACCCTTTTTCTCGACGAGATCGGCGATATGTCGTTGGAAGCCCAGGTGAAGCTGTTGCGGCTCTTGGAGGAACGCACCTTCGAGCGGGTAGGGGGCACCGAAACCCTAGCGACTCAGGTGCGGGTCGTGGCGGCGACCAACCGGGATCTGCGACAGATGGTCAGAGCGGCTACCTTCCGCGAAGATCTGTATTTTCGCCTGCATGTCTTCGAGGTCGAATTGCCCGCGCTGCGTCAACGGCGCGAGGACATTCCGCTCTTGGCCAGCTTTTTTGCCACGCGCATGGGGTCCCATCTGGGCAAAGACCTTCAGGATCTGTCGCCCGTTGTGGAACAGGCGCTGGCGGCCCACGCCTGGCCGGGCAATGTGCGCGAGTTGGAGCACGTGGTCAGACGGGCAGTTATCGTCTGTCCTGGCGAGCAGATCCGCGTCGAAGATCTCGCTTTGGAACCAGCTCCTCATCCCTTGGATACGGCTTCGGATTGGATCGACCTGGAAGAGCACGAACGGCGCTACATTCGCCGGGTCCTGGACTATACCAACGGAGTCATTCGAGGCCCCTATGCCGCAGCGGCCATTTTGGGCCTAAATCCATCTACGCTCTATGGACGCATGAAAAAATTGGGGATCGAGCGCGCGTAGGTGTCCAAATACAGACGCTGGCATCCACATATGGATTTCAACCCAGCTATTGTATTAACCTTTTATTTAACAGTATTTTACATGAAATTTGACTAAAGTATTGCATCCGTATTTGGACGCTACTGCTTTCAGATCACTTCCTACCGCAGTCTTCAAAATAAATAATAAACCCAGCTAAAACATCCACTTGGAAACAAATCCAGGTGGATGTTTTGTCGTTGGCATAGAGATTGCCTAATACACATGACACCAAGGAGATCTCATGCTGCGCATTTCGCCCCAAGCCAAAACGGCTAGCCGAGTTGAACTGCGGCTCGCCGGCCAGATCGGCAGCGAGGAAGCGGCGTTGTTGGCCGACGAACTCCAGTGCCTTTGGCGGGACGGTATACATATCGTCCTTGATCTTGAGGGGATTGAGTTTATCGACCGAGCGGGTCTGGATCTGCTGTCCCAATGGGTCGCCAAAGGGTTAGAACTGCGCGGCGGATCGAGATTCATTCAACGAATGCTGAGGACTAGCACAGCGAAAGGAAGCGACTAGCCTTTTGGATACTCCAAAGATTGGCTTCTGCACATCCTACCATCGGCTCCACTCAACCACTTATTTCCCTTACTGAAAGGAATCACCATGCGCACAATCGCCCTCTGCTTCACCGCCCTTAGCGTGTTGGCCACAGCTCTGCTCGCCCAATCGGCGGGCACGATCGCCTTTGAATCCGACCGAGACGGACTGCCTCAGATTTATGTAATCAACCCAGACGGTTCCAATCCCAACCGAGTGACCGATGGGACCGATCGCAGCTATACCCCTTCCCTGGCCCCCAGCGGTAACCAGATTGCCTATGTCTCGTCGCCCTCCATCGACTCCAAGGGTCGCGATATTTATGTGGTCAACGCCAACGGCACCGACCCCGTTCGCCTGACCGATGCAGACGGTCGGGACGAAAATCCCGTATGGTCGCCCGACGGCACGAAAATCGCCTTTTGGTCCCTGCGCGACGGCAATCGCGAAATCTATGTCATGAATGCCGACGGGTCCAACCAGGTCAACCTGAGCAACAGCGGCGCAACCAACGAGTTGTTCCCGACCTGGTCACCCGACGGCGCAAAGATTCTGTTTGCCTCCCAACCCGCTGACGGCTCGAAGCCCTTTGAGATTTATACCATGAATGCCGACGGCTCCGATCCGACTCTTCTACATGGCTCTGTATTGCAGGAAGAGTATGCGACTTGGTCGCCCGACGGCTCCACGGTCGCCATTGAAGCTAGGCCGAGACTCGGTGCTCCATACGATATCTGGCTGATCGATGCCGATGGTAGCAACCTGCGCAACCTGACCGGAACGAACGACAGGACCGAAGCCGTGCCGGTGTGGTCGCCCGACGGTTCTCAACTCGTCTTTTTGGCCACTGAAGGGGGCTCAACAACGCCCGATATCTGGGTGATGGACGCCGACGGCACCAATCGCCGCAACCTGACCCAGAGCAGTTCGTCTACGGATATCTGGCCTTCTTGGTCGTCGGCTGTGGACCTGACGACGCTGATTGAGGCGATTTCTTGGGGGAGTGTCAAAGCCGCTCTCCGCACCGCAAAATAATCATGAGTAATATCATATAGCCCCACCGGCTGCGGCAGGCCAGTGGGGCTATATGCGTATCAGCGGACAACCCGCGCGACGGTCTTGAGAAGCCCCGTCGGTCGTCGCAAGATTCGGGCCTTGCTGAGCTGTGGATTCGTCCCGCAGATCAGCAAAATTCGAACCTTCCCGGGGCCGCCTGCCCACGAGCGTTCAAGTTTTCTGCCACTATGTCGATAATTCCAATACCGATTGGAATTCGCCCACATCCTGCGGCAGAAAAAGAGGAAGCTCATGAGCGACTATATGGTGACCAGCGTCGAACGCAGTCTGATGCAAACCCAGCTGGGTATATCCAAGCTGGACAAACCCATCTTCTTCCTCAACGGCATGTCCAGCCCCAAAGTCAGACATTTCCTCAACAATCTGTGCGAGTTGCCCCAGACCCGATATCTGGAAGTGGGTTGCTGGCGTGGCTCAACCCTCATCAGCGCCCTCTACGACAACCACGCCTCGGTCAACGAGGTCATCGCCATCGATAATTTTTCCGAATTCCAGCTCGACAGCCAGACCCAGGCGACCAGCGTCAACCCCCTTATCGAGCTGCTGGACGAGACCAATCGCCGGTTTTTTTTGAGCGACAAGTCACCCAAGGAGGAACTCCTGGAGAAGGCCGATTGCTTTCTGAAAGCCAGACCGGCCCGATTCCAATTCTACGACGACGACTGCTTCTCTCCACAACTGCTGCAGACGCTGCGCACCGCCCACGCCGGTAGCCGTATAAATACCTACCTGTACGACGGAGCTCACGACCAGGAGTCGCAGCGTCGGGCTTTCACCGAATACGACTTCATCCTGGACGACCAGTTCATCGCTATCGTGGATGATTGGAATTCCCCGGGCGTCAAGGAAGGCACCTATCAAGCTTTCAGAGAACTCGACTACCAGGTGGTCAAGCAGTGGGAACTGCCTTCCCGGAACAACGGCGATATCTACAACTGGTGGAACGGGCTGTACGTAGCCGTAATCCACAAGACGCCGCGCCGCTGAACAACCAGGACAACGGGAAGACCGGAAGGTCGACCCCAATAGCAAAAACGCCAACCAGGTCGATTCCCCTGGTCGGCGTTTTCGCGTACCGGCAAATAAGTCTATTATACCAGCCTGATTTTCGGATGTCCGGATGTCTGGGTGTTCGGCAATCTACCTCAGAGAAATCCCGGGAACTTCTGAACAGCTATTCCGCTATTTGGTATTTCCACTGAATCACCCACAGAATTCTGCCCTCAAAAAGACGGCACGTGCATGAAGGTCCCGTCTTTGTATCTGAGCGCCACACCGTTGCCCAATACCAGGTGGTGGACGAATTTTCTGCCCGGGTAGTCCTTGATTTCGACGACGCTCTTTTCATCGAGCAGAACCGCACTCAGTAGACTCTGGATAGCCTGGTCCGACCGCGAGAGAACGTAGGTGGGAAAGGCCTCGTGTGTCAGCGCCGCAAATTGGTGAGTCGACTGCCGAACGAAATCGTCGACCGCCTCGACCACCCCAAAACTCATCTCCTGGGCGGCCAGACAGTTCGTGTAGTCGTGGCCGAGAATAAAACCATCCGCCTTGACCTTAGGAGCGAACTGATTGAGGTCGGCGCTGACTCCTTCGTACGTGTGGAGCGCATCCACGTAGATCCAGTCGAAGTATCCATCGGGAAACCGGTCGATTACTTGACTGGAGTAATTGCGATGTACCTCCATCTTACCCGCCGCGATCTCCCGACTGAACTTATCGACAACTCCGCGGTAGCGCATCTCGTTTTCCTGGTCCGGGACATTGTTCGGGTCGTTGGCGTAGTCGGTTCGTTCCTGGTGTTCCCAGGGATCGATCAGATGTAGCTTGCTGGGCAGCGTGGTCTCCAGGATGGTCTTAGAAAAATATCCTTCGGCCACCCCGATTTCGGCCACTACCCCTCCTTTGGGCAGATAGCTCAACAACTGGTCCCGCATAAAAATCATGAGATACATAACTTCTCTTTCCTTTGAGACATGGACATTCCCCAGGAGAAAGCAAATCGCATACCCCGGGCAGAAAGAAGTGGCCGATCTCCTTTTCCTCCGAGTCGCCACGCCCGCCGAGTCGATTCTATTTATGACATAGGTATTTATTTTTATCAAATTTACGAATATTCATGCAATGGCGATAAAAAACCTTAATAAACCTCGTCGAACGATGACTGAAGATCGCTGAAATGGAACTATTTTCACCTGCCCGGCCCCCAATTTTTCCCAGTTTACCGCACCTGCCTCTTGGAAACGCTGGCGGGAGGTGGCCACGTGCATAGCGATTCCACCTGCAACCGTTGCGGAAGTTGCTGCCAGGTGCACGCGGGAATGCTGACCCGTCCCGCCGATATCGAGCGATGTAGCGTCGAGTATTGAGTTATGCGGCGAAGGCCCACTCCTGCTGGGGTGAGCACCCATTCTTACAGAAGTAAGCGCTTTGCCTGCAACAAGAGCTGAACCCTAAGGGAGAGCAACTCAACTAAAAAGTCCGATTGGATTATCGACGTTCCCGCACTTCCCGCACAAAGCCGACGATTTCTCGAGCCGATATTCCCAGGTCTATCCCTTCGATATCCAAAGGGGATTCTGGTTTTTCTGCTGGCTTGATGACGAATTCCTGGCCGTCTTTGCGCTTGATCCGTACTTCTCCTTCGGTCTTCGATTGTTCCAGCACGGTCGCCAGTTTCTGGCGCGCTTCTGAGTAGGTGACACGGTCGTCATGACATCGCCTTAATGGACTCGACTTTCGCTCGTTTCGCCGCATCCAGTAAACTACTGTCGAGAGAGATAAACTGGCATCGGTGCTTCTAGGCGCAGACGAGGACTACAGGGGCTTCGAGATCGGTGGCGGTGAGTCGCTGCCGATTAGTATTCGATGCGAACGTTGTCCAAGGCCATGTAGGCCGCATCGATGAAGCTATCCGTAGATATCTGGATCTGCACCGGACCCGGGGCGAATGTGTGCGGGGCCAGAGTCAGCTGCGAGGTGCATAGTGCCTGCGTAAAGGGCGCGGCACAGCGGGGGATGGAACCAAGGGGAGTCGTGACACCACCCTGCACCGCGGCGACCTCCAACGTCGTAAATTCGCCCTGCTGTATACGAAGCTGTTCCGTGGTGCCGAGACCATACCGGGCGATGACTTCGCCACGCTGTGCGACCAGTTCCACACCATCGCCGGCCGCGAGCAGATAACGCACCTCTGGGAAGGCGGGGGCTCACCCAGCCAGGTGGAGCAGAAGCTGGCCTACTGGCGCGGACTGGCCAAGGCCATGACCGCCCAGTTTGCGGTGCTGCGCATTGGTCCGGAGAGCATGTTCCAGCCTGACCCCGGGGATGTGGGCGAGAAGGAAGATTGGTTCGCCAGTGACTTCCCTGACCTGGGCTGGGCGCGGATTGCCTGTGGCGAGGAGGGCGGCTGGAACCAACAGGGCTTCCCAGACCTCACGGGCACCGGTTGGTATCGGCTCCGTTTCCACCTGCCAGCGGACTTTGGTGGAGAACGCCTGGTCCGTCTCTTCGTGGGTGCGGCCGACGAGGACTGCACCGTCTACCTCAACGGCGAGAAGGCCTTCGAACACACCTGTGAGAGCACCGGATTGACCCCCATGCAGATCTGGCAGCGCCCGTTCCACTTTGATCCAACGCCCTGGCTCAAACCCGGCGCGGAGAATGTGCTCGCCCTGCGTGTCCACAACCGGGCCGCCATGGGAGGTGTCTGGAAGCCGATCTATCTGCTCGCCTGCGAGGAAGAGCCCGAGGCGTCAGTGGTGCTGGATATGATCCGTCTGCAGGGGAAGGAGTAAGCAGGCCGGGCTGGAACGAGCCAGTGCTCCAGCCGCAAACTTCGTTTACAGTGTACTAGTCAAACCATCCCTGGGAACGGGGATACATCCGCATGAGCCCTCGGGTGATACCGATGGGCCCAATGCTGGCGTGTGTCTCCCCGGCCACGACATCTACCTCTACCTCGAGCCCATCGATACCCGTCGCCGTCAGCTGTCCTGCCAGCTTCTGGGTCGGCGCGATGATCCAATCCGGGTTCTCCTCCCCGCCCACAGCGAAGTACACCTTCGCATCCAGGCTGTCCCGCCGCCGGCCCAATGCCTCAACCAGGCGGAACATGACGCCGTCGCCATATCCCGGCACCGGACTGTTCAGCATGTACCGGTCGAACAGGTCGGGCTTCGTCAGCAGGGCGTAGGTGCCGAACAGGCCGCCATAGGACCCACCCCAGATACCTTTCGAGGATGGATCGACGCGGTATTCGGCTTCGATGAAGGGGATGAGCTCCGTCTCGAAGAACCGCAGGAACGACTCCGCGCCGCCGGTGCCATCCTCCGTCTCTGTCGGTGTCAGGTCGATGGTTCGATACTTGATGAGACTGTCGATGACAATGGTCTCGTATCCCACCCCGACTGTCAGGATAGGCTCGATGTCCTTCCCATCCTCCAACAGCCGTTGGATGTCCGTCATCATCCCGAAGTGGGCCGCGGGATCGACCATGTAGAGGGATGGATACTGCCGGTCTGTTTCCACCTGGTAGTCGCGGGGCAGATTGATGAAGAGCTTGAACATTCGCCCAACCTCCGCCGAATACAGGAAGCGGATCTCGGTGTTGAAGATCGAGTAGCGCGGAAAGGTCGCGGGTTGCGCGCCGGTGCAGGTGCAGACCGCCAGAAGGATCGCCGTCACAAGGATAAATTGTCGCATGAGCTATCTCCAGATTTGAGCAAAATGAGAATACAGCATCGGCGACCTTTTTATACATGGCATTACACATTTAGAGGTGTAACAGCAACAACTACTCCTATATCAAAAGACCAAAGCCATCCGCAAAGCCTTGCGCTTAACCCAGCACGAGTTCGCCACTACGTTCCAACTTTCTTTGGCGACGGTGCGAGACTGGGAACAGGGGCGCTACCAGCCGGATCAGGCGGCCCGAACGCTCTTGTGCGTAATCGCCCGTGACCCCAAAGCGGTCAAACGCGCTAGAGATGTCTTAATCTGAGTTGATGCCAAAATGGGCGACGTGGAAAGATATATCTCCTAGCGCAAGAAGACTCATACCACCAGGAGAGCAATCAGGTGATGAACAAATCACGACTTGCGAAGTTTGGCTCGCTGGTCAGATTGACGCCCAGTTGACGTAGGCCTGCCTCGTCACCCGGTGTCGGCATATGTGTGATATGCATCTCACAATTGCGTAGTTCACTTATCTTATCCAGAGCAAGCCTGGCACTTGGATTCTGCGCGGCACTGATGGCCAGTGCAATTAACGCCTCATCCAAACTCAGGCTTGCGCTTCGCGATTCAAGTAAATCTCGTTTCATGTTCGCCACCGACTCAACCACGCTGTCCGACAGCAGGGGAATCTCGTGCGGTATACCGGCCAGCGTTTTGGCCGCATTGAGTGTTGCGCTTGAGCCCGCATGCATCAATGGTGAATTGCGTCCCGTTACGATCTCCCCATTTGACAACTCAATGGCCGCACCACAGAAAACGCCGTCATGTCCCTTCTCTGCCAAGTTGTGCGCATCTTCTGCAGCTTTGCGCGCCGGATTTACAACTGCACGTCTCTCCTGCCGAATATCCATGCCTTCAAGAATCATCTCAATGCGATCAACCGTCCCACGCGTGGCAAAGCCCATGGCATATTCACAATGATAACGAAAATAGCGGCGGATTATCTCTTGGTTGGCAGCTTCTCCTACAACCTCATCATCCGTGATGGCGAATCCTGCCCGGTTCACCCCCATGTCGGTTGGCGATTGATAGCAGTCCGCAGATCCCATTATCTCCCTGAGTATCCTTTTAACTAAAGGAAAAGCCTCTACGTCGCGGTTATAGTTGATGGCCGTCTCCCCATGGGCTTCCAAGTGATGCGGGTCGATCAGGTTGAAGTCGGCAATATCGCAGGTCGCCGCCTCGTAAGCCATGTTCACCGGATGTTTCAGCGGCAGATTCCAGATCGGGAAGGTCTCGAACTTGGCATAGCCGCACGGCTCGCCACGTTGAAATCCGTGATAGACCTGTGAGAGACACGTCGCCATTTTCCCGCTACCGGGCCCCGGGCCATTCACCACCACTATAGGCTTGGTGGTCTCGATATAATCATTGGCTCCGTAACCTTCATCACTTATGATGCGCTCTACATCAGCCGGATAGCCTTTGATAGCCCGGTGGGTATAGGTCCTGATGCCCTGATTATCCAGGCGACGGATGAACTGTCGAGCCGAAGGTTGATCGTCGTAGCGAGTGACCACCACGCCGGCGACACCAAGACCCCATTTACCCAGATCGTCAATCAGCTTCAGTGCGTCAACGTCATAGGTAATGCCGAAATCAGCGCGTAATTTCTTACGTTCGATATCTCCCGCAAATATGCATAGAACGATATCGATACGGTCCTTGAGCTTTTGCAGCAGCCGCATCTTAACGTTCGGGTCAAACCCCGGCAGCACTCGTGCCGCGTGCATGTCGAAAAGCAGTTTTCCCCCAAACTCCAGATAGAGTTTGTCTCCTAGTCGGGCCGCCCGCTTGAGAATCGCCTCCGATTGCTCATTCAAGTACTTATCGTTATCAAATCCTGTTCGCATAGTATGAATCCCCCTTATCAGCCCCCACCGGGTCCAACGTATCAAAACCAAAGTATCAGAGTATGGGCAAGTGGTAAAAGTCAACACCGATTATGGGCAGATCCCTTTCCTGCGTCAAGTGTTGTTGTTGGCGGCCAGTATGGGCGTATAAGGCCGTTTCTCTCTTTTGCTCTCCCCTTCCAGGAATCCTATCTTGAGCCCCAACACGCAGTATTTCTGTCGGGTAGATCAAAGATAGATCAATGCTACGTCCTTCATTTTTATTGATCGTGCGTCTACGTTTCTTTCAAACGCGTTCAATCGGCGTAAAAAGGCGGGATCGGTGAACCGGGCCGGTGATACCTGGTTCGGCGTTACACAGAAAATCTGACAGGCTCCCTCGTGGCAACGGGAAGATCGGGAAGTGCCCGAAGATGCATCTGCAGTTTTTCGAACTGCTCCTGAGCACGGGATCACTCCCGCCCGGGCAGGCGACGACGGGACTCAGATTCAGGGGTGAGCAGGCGCCGCGTCAGCATCGGGCGCTGGCGCCGGACTCTGGTCTTTCTGGGCGTGTAGCCGAGAGACGATCCGAATCCCGGGGACGAGCGTAAGGAACACGAAGGCGGCGCAGAAGTAGACCCACCGCACGCCCAGGTTCATGGCGACCGCGCCGCCGGCGAGAGAGCAGAGGAACCAGCCGCAGGATTTCACACTGGTCGCCCAGCCGAAGAGCATCCCCCGCTTGCTGTCGGGCGTGGACTTGGCCAGCCAGATTTGGAACACGGACATGAGCCCGCTGGCGAAGAAGATCATGCCGAAACGCGCGACAGCGAGCGTGACCAGGCTGGTCGCCAGCCCCTGCGGGATCATCAGCAGTCCGGCCATTCCCGCCGACCACATGGCTATTCTCTGTGGGGAGGATCGATCGGCCAGCCAGCCGAGGAGCGGCCCGGCGAAAATGCCGGTGATGGCGGACAGGCTGTCAATGATTCCCGTCCACGTGGCCGCCTTGTCCGGGCCGTTGATCGTCTCCACCAGTAGCGGCATGAACGGGGCGTCGAAACGGACGGCAAAGCCCATGAGCATGACCAGCAGCAGGATCCACCAGACCTCGCCGAATTCGGGCAGTCGGAACTTGAACCCGGTCATCTTGCGGCGCAGCGTCGTTGTCTTTTCGAACCGTTCGGTGACGCCGAAGAGCACGATGAGGCCGGCCGTGATCAGCATTATGCCGCAGATGAAGAACGCGGCGCGGTATCCAAATGCGTCCACGACGATGCCGCCCATGAACGTTCCCGCCATCCGGCCGCCGAACACGGCCGAGGACAGCGTCCCGAGTGCGAAGCCGCGCTTCTCCATCGGCGTGTTGCTGGAGACCAGGATCTGGGACGCCGTCACCGTACCGGCAAACAGCCCGACCATAAACCGGATCACCACCAGAGATTCAACGCCCGGCACGAATGCCATCAACGGCATCAGCATGCCGCAGACGAAACACGCCCGCAGAACCATCAGGCGCCGCCCGTAGATGTCGGAGATGAACCCCCAACAGGGTGCGGACAGAAAGAGCGCCAGATTACCCGCAGCAGCGAACAGCGCCACCCACATGCTCGCCTGCGTCGGTTCGCTCACACCGATCTCTCTGATGTAGAACGGAATGAATGGCGTGGCAAAACAGAACCCGCCTGTGGCCAGGAACTGCGCGAACCAGACGCGCAACAGATTTTGCTTCCAGTGAACCATGGTGGGCCTTCTATCAACTCCGTTCGACGGCGGTGACGTCACGTCGCTTCTTCAGTCTGCCATACCTATTTTCGCCGATTAGCCAAATCTGCCAATTGCCTGGAGCCTGAACCAGGTCAGCAGGAATGACAACCTTTCCGTTGCGCCGGTCCTGGTCGGTGACGAACACGGTGCGATGACCGTACTGGTCTGCCTCGCAGTACAGATAGACGATGGCGACATCCATGTTGTCCGAGGTGAACGCGATCTCCCACGGCTCACCGACGAGCAGTTCCTCGACGGGGGTCTCAAAGCCGAAGTCAGATACAGAGAACTCGCACGCCTGACTTGCGGAGCCGTCGTCCATCACACAATGCGCCGTGTAGTCGCCGCATGTTGAGAACGAGCGCTCTACAACACCTTTGCCGCGTATCTCGACCTCTTCGACTATCGTGTTGCCACGCCTGATGACGAGGCCTTTCACGCCCTGAGCATCTCTGTCCATCACGTTGATCTTCACGGCCTGGTCTTTGCGATATGGAACCCAATCGCCGCAGTCGAGCAGCAAGACGCGATTGATGAACGGGGTCGCGGAATCCTCACCGTAGTTGGGAAACAGGAACGATTCGGCTTTGTTGAGACCACGCCAGGCGTCCAAGTCGGTGATTCGGTACAGCTTCTTCCTTTCCGGGGTAATGTGAGAATCGAACTCCGCGACGCTGCGGTTGGTATTCTTGGTGGTTGGGGGGCAGCTCTCCTCGACCCGAACATGCGTCACGTTGCCGTCGTCGTTCCTGGTGATTGCAGTCACGATCTCCACGTGGCCGCCGGGCGGGGGCGCCGTGTAGATGATATCCCCCACCTTGGCGGCTTGCGCCGACTGCGGTTCCACCAGGCAGACACCCTCGCGGTAGACTGGGCTATAGTGGCGGCTGACGTACCAGATACCGCATTGCAGCGCATAGCTGGTATAGGAGGAGCAGACCTTGCCGTAGTAGGCTGCCGCGTTCTCCACCGTCTTCGACAGATCCTCGGTGTACAGCACGCTGTGCAGGTTTTCCACGGCGGCCAGGAACGTCTTCAGAAAGATGTCGAACCCAATGTATCGGCCCACGGATTTGACGCTGGAGTATGGAACGCCGGTGTACTCCTTTCCCTTCTTGAAGTGTCCGCCTCCCCTGATCGGCATTCCCTCGGCAACGGGCGTCCATTTCACCCGCGACATGATGCGTGCGTAGTCGACCGCTTCCTTCCACCAGGAGACCGAATCGGGCTTATTCGTCGTCTGCATTGTCGATTCCTCCTATGATATTTGTCTCCTATGTGAATCTCTCTAATGCTCTCGCTAATATGATGAAATTTAAGGGTAGAAAAGAAATGGTAAAACAGTCCCTTCTTAGCTGCATTGAAGGATTGGCAGGTTGGTTTGCCATCGGAGGCCGATGAGCAGGACCCAATCATCGGTCGCTTCCCTCCCTTGCTCCTCCCCCCTCAGATCTCTATCTTGAGCCCCAACACGCAGTATTTCCGTCGGGTAGATCAAACGTAGATTTCGCCGATTTTCACAATCAATTCCCCGCCACTAATTCCACTATTCACAACAATTTACAGGAAATCCATAATGTCCCATCCCAACATCCTCTTCATCATGACCGACCAGCACCGCTGGGATTACATGGGCTACATGGGTCAACCGACCCTGCGCGACCTAACGCCCAATTTCGACCGCCTGGCATCCGAAGGCGCGGCCTTCACTCGCTGCTACTCGGTCAACCCGCTGTGCATGCCGGCCAGGAACGCGGTCCACACCGGACTCTACACCTTTCAATCCGGGCAGATGGACAACGTCGGCGACTGGCCCATGAACGTCCCCACCTTTACCCAGGGGCTGCAGAAGCTGGGCTACCATACCTCGCTGACCGGCAAACTCCACTGCCATGAAGCGGTTGGTTTCGATATCGATCTCACCGATCCCGAGTGGAAGGATGAGGTCCACGCCCTCGGCTTCGACGACGTCGTCCAGGCGAGCGGCAAGACCATGGCCTTTTTCACCGAAGACGACTACACTCACTATCTGGAGGACCGCGATCTGCTCTACACCTATCGGGAGGACATCGTCGAGCGCAAAGGTCCAACGGCGTGGCGTCCATCCGTTCTCCCCGATGAGCATTTCATCGATAACTTCATCGGTCGCGAGGCGGTCGAATGGCTCGAAAATTACGACGATGACCGCCCCTTCTTCCACATGGTCTCCTTCTGCTCTCCTCACCCTTGCTTCGATGCCTACCAGAGCGCCCTGGATAAGATCGACAAGGACAGCATCGCCCTGCCCGCCAACGTCGAAAACCCCGAACGCTTCCGCGACCTGGTCGCCAGCTACGCCGCTCTGATCCACATAGTCGACGAAAATGTGGGCAGAATCCTGCAAACCCTCGAACTGCGCGGCCTGCTCGACGATACTTTGATCCTCTTCACCGCCGACCACGGCGAGATGCTGAGCGATTCGGGCAAGGGAGGGAAGTGCTGGTGGGACGATGCCTCGGTGCGCGTTCCCATGCTCCTCCGCTACCCGCAGTGGACCGGCCCGCGCGTGGTCGATGAGACCATCACCTCCTGTCACGACGTAGCCGCTACCATCCTCGACTGCGCCGCCGGCGAGGCTGTCTCGCAGCAGTATCTGCCTCGCTGCAGCTCCCTCTCTCTCAGGCCGTTTCTCACCGGCGAAACAACCGGCGTGCGCCAGATCGCCTACAGCGAGAACGGCGAGCAGTTCAATCGGCCCTGGCGCATGGTCGACGACGGTCGCTACAAATACGTGCGCCTCATGGATACCGCCGAAGAGCTACTCTTCGATATGGAGCGGGATCCGCACGGCAACCACAATCTGATCGCCGATCCCGAGGTTGCCTCGGTCCTCCACCAGATGCGCGAGGAGATGCTGAAAATCCACATCGACCACCCGGCTCCCAAGACCGGCAAGGCGACCTATACTCCGGGTGTCCCCCACAGCATTACCCGCGAGAGACTGCTGAAGACCAGGAAATAGATATTCCGTTCAATGCCGAGACAAAATACGAAGAGCCGGTGAATTCTTCTTTCAGCCGGCTCTTCTCTGTATTTTCCTGAGTCAGCCGAGATTACTGAGGAAGGGGTGGGGGCTCCGGCAGATCGAGGGGCAGGACGATGGTCATCGTGGTTCCTTTCCCCTGCTCGCTGTCGACCTCGAAACGTCCCTGGTGGCGCTGGATGATGTTGTAGCTGATGGAGAGGCCCAGGCCGGTGCCGACGCCGACCCCCTTGGAGGTGAAGCCGGGGTCGAAGATGCGCTCGCGGTCGGCGGGGGGGATGCCGACGCCGGTGTCGGTGATGGTGATGCGCACCTCATCGGCCTGTCGGAAGGTGCGCAGGGTGATGCGGCCCTGTCCCTCGATCGCCTGTGTGGCGTTGGTGAGGATGTTCATGAAGACCTGGTTGAGCTGGTCGGGAAAACAGTCGAGGGGAGGGATCTCTCCGTACTCGCGGACCACCTCGATGCGGTTCTTGAGCAGGTGATCGAGCAGCGTCAGTGTGCTGTCGAGTCCCTCGTGCAGATCGACCCGCTGGAACTCCGCCTGGTCGAGGCGGGCGAAAGTCCTGAGACTGCGAACGATCTTGCCGATGCGTTCGCTGGCCATCACCGCTACCTCGTTGTTGCGGCATAGCACCTGGAGTGCGCGGGCCAGTTTCGGCTCGCTGCCAAGTAGCTGCTGTCCCTCCTCCCGCTCCAGAGCGGCGGTGATGATCTCCAGGGAACGAGCGGAAGTCTGAGCGGCGCTGCTGATGGCGCCGATCGGATTGTTGATCTCGTGGGCGACGCCGGCGACCAGATTGCCCAACGAGGCCATCTTCTCCTGCATGATCAACTGCTGCTGCGCTTCCTGCAACTGCACCAGGGCTTCTTCCAGATCGGCGTTCTTCTGTTCCAGTGTGGTGTTGGTCTGCCGGAGTTCGGTCTGCTGGGTGCGCAGCTCGGTGGCCTGCTGCTGGGTCGTATCCTTTTCGGCGCGCAGGGCGGCGGTCATCTGGTTGAACGATTGGGCCAGACTGCCGATTTCGTCCCGGCTCTCCACCTCCAGCTGGACGTCGATCTCTCCCTGGGCGACGCTGTGGGCGGCTTTTTCCAGCTGCTGCACCGGCACGACGATGAAGCGGGCCATGCTCAGGGACATGAGGGCCAAAAGGACGATGGTGACCAGGAGCAGGGCGGTGGTGAAGAAGTGGGTGGCTTTGAGGGTATGGTCGGCGCGTCGGGCGGCTTCGACGGTGTTCTGCTTGTCGATTTCCACCAGTTCGGCCAGATCCCTGCTGAACTCCTCGAAGACGAAGCGCATCTCGCCGTTGAGCAGCTCCATGGCTTCCAGCCGGCGGTTTTCGAGGGACAGCTTGACGAAGGTGAGGAACAGGTCCTGATAGGTTTCCCACCTGGACTCGAAAGCGGCGTAAAGGGCACGCTCCTGTTCGGAGAAGAGCTCCTCCCGGGCGGCGGCGGCGGTCAACTCTTCGTAGAGATCGAGGTTGGCGTTGATCCGGTCGATCAGATCGATCATGCGATCGGCCTGATCCTGTTTTTCTTTTTCGGTCGCAGCGAGGGCGTGCTGCAGTTGACCGGTGCGCAACTCGGCGGTGGAGAGGTTGATTTCGGAGATGGCGATGGCGCGCGGCAGCCAGCTGCCGTCGATGCGATCGATATCTTCCTTGATATCGGCCATGCGGTTGATGGAATAGACGTGCACCAGGCCCATCATCAGCAGGATCAAGCCGAAGGCGATGGCCTGTTTGGCGCGCAGGGAGAGGTCTCTCAGATGCATCGGGTCACCGCTTTTTGGGATCGATGACGAGCAACATCTTGACCTGGTCGTCTACCCGGGTTTTGTCCACGTAGCCGATGGCACCCGGGGTGGCGGCGACCTTGCGAAGCAGTTCCTCTTCTGTTTTGAGTGAAGTGGGCGGGTCCCCTTCGCCGGAGAGCATCTTCTTCATCCAGACCGACTTCATGCGCGAGGGGGATTTGCCGATGAATCGGTAGAACGCCTCCTTCACCGCGGTGCGCGGTTTCAGATCGAAGACGACGACCGGCTGGTCGTCACTCCACGCCTGCACGTCGCAGGTGTACAGATCGAGCAGCCGGGCTGCGGTGAGGGTGTCCGCGGAAACGGATTTATGGGCGATCACGGCGATCTGCTGCGCCTGCCCGGTCCGCACGGCGATCAGCATCAGCCACAATAGCAGGAGGAAGGCGGTGCTCTTTTTCATGGCGCTTTCCTCAGAAGATGACGGAGACGGCCAGGGCCAGATAATCGGCCCTGTTGTCTTCCAGGTCGTAATCGGCTATGTCCGAACGGCCGATATCGATGCCCACCGGAGCGTACTGGGCTTTCAGGGTGACGCGGTCGTTGATCCGGTAAGCGGCACCGATCTCCGGCAGGTTGATATCGAGGGAGGTAACGTAAAAATCCCCGCTTCCCGGATCCCGGCCGGTGAAATCCTCCTCGGTCGCCTGATAGCTGACATAGGCGAAAAATTCCTCGGTGAAATAACGGCCGAGCGTGCCGTAAAAGAAGTCCCGATCGACCTTGAGCAGGGGCACATCGTCGTCGAAGCCGACGTGGATTACCTCTCCTTCAAAGCTGAAGTTGCGCCAGAGAAAAGAAAGGTCGACTCCCCAGCGCCAGCGGGGTACATCGTCGAGGGCGTCGGGCGGCTGGGAGAACTGTGGCTCCAGACCGTGCAGACTCTTCACCTGTTCGTAGGTGGCCGAGAGGCCGATCTTCAGCTCCCCATGGCGCAGGCCGAGTCGGCCGCCGACCAGGAAGTTGGCGGTGGTGTCGACGCCGGTCTGATCGTATTCGGATCCAAAATCGGCGGTGCTGATATCGGGACCGTTGCCCCAGTAGAGGGCGTAGTCGAGCTTGGTCTCACCGTGGGGAAGGAAGCCATACGCCTGGACAAAGGCGCGCCCGGGGGCGTAGTCTTCGGTAGCGATGAATTCACTGAAGGAGGTTTCGTAGACCAGGGGGCGGACGATGTAAGGCAGCAGCGGAGTGCGGTTTTTGATCTCGTTCAGGTGGTTGAACGGGGGTATGTGCTGTCCCAGCTTGACGGTCAGCTTTCTGCCGAAGCGATACTTGACCCAGGCCTCCTCCAAATTGTAGGCCCCCCAGCGCCGCAACGAGGAGTAGGAGTTGATCAATTCGAAATTGACGAAGGCGGTCCAGCGGCGGGCCAGGTCGCGCTGCAGGAAGACGTTGAGCTGCTGGACGCCGAAGGAATTCTCGTAGTGGTCCAGCTCCTGCATGGAGGGATGATCGAAGGTGGTGCGCTGGATGAAGAGGTGGTTCTGGAAGTAGCCGAATAGACGCAGGTCGCTTTCCCCGGCCTGGGCGCGCAGCTGAGCGGCGCCGACGAGAAGCAGGGGGGCGAGCAGGAGCAGACGAAACGGTTTCATGGATCTCCCTCTACTACTGCAGACGAGTTTGGAAGAGCTCATTGCCGGATTTAGGTTATAGAGATTATAAAGAGATTTTCGGGTGTATGGTCAAGTAGTGGCGGCGAAGTCGAGCTCGTTGTACTGAGAGAGGATTGCCACATATCTCGAGCCCCACCCGATAACTCCCGGACAATGCCCAACGCAGGCTCCCTTTCATGACCTTTACTCAGCGCATCCATCAAAAAGCCGCCGACCTCGGTTTCGACTCGATCGGCATCACCCCCGCTGATCCTCTCGAAGCCGCCGACTTCTACGTCCGCTGGCTCGCCCTCGGCTGCGCCGGAGAAATGACCTACCTGGAGCGCAACCGGGAAAAACGGGCCGATCCCGCACAACTGGTCCCCGGCGCCCGCTCCGTCATCTGCCTGGGCATGGACTACTACCAGGAGACTCCCGAAAAGAGCGATTGCCTCGCCGGTCGCATCTCCTGCTATGCCCGCGGCGACGACTACCACGACCTGATCAAAAAGCGGCTGTTCGCCCTGTGGGAGTTTATCCAGCAGGAGGCGGGTCGGGAAGTCAACGGCCGGGTCTACGTCGATACCGCCCCCGTGCTCGAGCGGGAACTGGCCAATCGCGCCGGCCTCGGCTGGTGGGGCAAAAACACCTGCCTTATCAATAAAAAAAAGGGTTCCTTTTTCTTTCTCGCCGAAGTCATTCTCGATCTCGACCTCGACTACGACCAGCCGGCCACCGATCACTGCGGCAGCTGCACCCGCTGCTTGGACGTCTGTCCCACCGGCGCCCTGCCCGAGCCGTATCTGCTCGACGCCCGCCGCTGTATTTCCTACCTGACCATCGAGCTGAAGGGAGCCATCCCCCGCGACCTGCGTCCGGGAATAGGCGACTGGATTTTCGGCTGCGACATCTGCCAGGATGTCTGCCCCTGGAATCGCAAGGCCGCCCCTGCCACCGAGCCCGCCTTCCAGGGCCGTTCCGGTCTCACCAATCCCTCCCTGTCGGAACTGCTTGCCATGGACCGCGATGGTTTCAACGCCCATTTCCGCCGTCATCCGGCCAAGCGCGCCAAGCGGAGAGGGTTGCTGCGCAACGCGGCCGTGGCCCTGGGCAACTCCGGCGATCCGGCCGCCGTGCCTCCCCTTGTCGCAGCCCTGCGGGATGAAGAGCCCCTGGTCCGCGCCCACGCCGCCTGGGGATTGGGTCAACTGGGCGGCGATGAGGCCAGGATCGCACTCGACGCGGCTCTCCAGTCGGAACGCGATCCCGACGTCATCGAGGAAATCCATCAGGCTCTTGGGGACCTGAGCACCGACTGAGACCGATCCGGTTTGCGCTTGCCCCCCTTTTTTTGGATAAGTTGTATAGTGACAGAGGGCATTCAGTAGCAAAAAAAAACAGTAGCAAAAAAAACAGACGATCCCCATCGCCAACACAGGGAGCAACTTCATGGCTACGGCAGAAATCGTCACCAAATTCTCGTATCAGGACCGCATCGATGCGATGCGCCGAACCAAGGCGGAACACACCGACGAGAAAGTCGCCCAGAGAGGCTATTTCGACGTCGACGACGACGGTCGCATCCCCTGGGAGGGGGAGATTCCCTTCGCACCGGCGACCAACCATCCGGCCGGCGTCTGCCGCGGCATCAAGTGCATCGGCGAGAACTTCCGCGCCTGGTTGGAGGTCCATCCGGTCTACATCCACCCGATGAGCGGGCTGGCCGGTGCCTGGATTTTCACCACCATCCCCGGGGTCAAGGGCTGGCTGCCGGAGGACAAACCCGAACATCTGCTCGAATTGCACGAAAAATACAACCTCAAGCCGGGTATCGGCGCCCGCAACCACTTCGGCCCGGATATGCGCATCGGCCTGGATCTGGGCTGGGGGGGGCTGCTCGAGAAGATTCGCCGCTATCGCGATCTCAACCGGCCCGAGGACAGTTCCTTCTACGACGGCGAAGAGGCGGTAGTCCTCGGCGTCCAGGAGTGGATCCGGCGCCACGTGGATCACGCTCGGGAGCTAGCCGCCGCCGAGGAAAATCCGGAGATCGTCCAGAACTGTCTGGAGATCGCCGAGATGAACGAGTGGCTGGTCGACAACCCCCCCCGCAATCTGCGCGAGGCGTGCCAGTTCTTGGCCTGGTTCCAGGCGCTCGACCGGATGTGGGGCCGCGGCGGCGCTCTGAGCCAGCTGGACGAACTTCTGCGTCCGTACTATGAAAAGGATTGCGAGGACGGCACTGTCGACGACGAGGAGGTGATCTGGTATATCGCCAGCCTGTTCTACAACGACACCCACTACTCGCAGATCGGCGGTCCGGACCCGGCCACAGGCGAGGATGTCACCAGCCGTATCTCCTTTCTCATCCTGGAGGGGATGCACCGGCTGAAGATTCCGGTCAATATCGCCGTGCGCCTGCACGACGGTCTCGATCCAGAATTGATGCGCAAATCGGTCGAGTATCTCTTCGAGGACGGCACCGGCTGTTGCTATGCCTGCTCCAAGGGACTGGACGAGGGGTACGCGCGCAACGGCTTCCCCATCCAGGTGGCGCGCATGCGCGCCAAGGTCGGCTGCAACTGGACCGCGCTGCCCGGTACCGAATACTGCATGCAGGACGTCACCCGCATGTGCATGGTCTCTCCCTTTCTCTTCGCCTTCCGCGAAATGATTGCCGAGGAGGAGGAGCCGACCATGGAAGCGCTCTGGAAGCGCTATGTCCACCACCTGGGCATCGCCGTCGATACCATGAAACAGGGGTTCGACTGGCACATGGAGCGCCAGGCAGAGATCTCACCCGAGATCGTCCTCAACCTGTTTATGCACGGCACTATCGAGCGTGGCCTCAACGTCACTGCCGGCGGGGTCGATGTCTACAATATCTGCTGCGACGGCGTTGGTCTGGCCACGGTCGCCGACTCCTTTGCCGCGGTCGAGCAGCGGGTCGTCAAAGAGGGGCGTCTGAGCTGGCAGGAACTGGCACAGCACCTGGAGAACGACTTCGAAAACGCCGAACAGGTCCGCCTGATGCTCAAGAATATTTCCCGCTTTGGCTCGGGCAATGCTCCGGCGGACGGCTGGGCCAAACGGATCGCCGAGACTTACACCGAACTGACGCGCGGCACGCCCACGCCCAACGGCTATATCATTTTACCTGGACTTTTTTCGCACGGCGACATCATTCGTCTCGGCAAGAACCTGGGCGCCACTCCCAACGGCCGCAAAGCGGGGGAGATGATTGCCCACAGCGCCGACCCGGATCCCGGCTTCATGCCCGACGGGGGGGGAGCGCCCACTGCCAAATCGAACGCCGTGGCCGCCGTCCAGCCAGGCTGGGGCAATACCACTCCCCTGCAGCTCGATATCGACAAGAATCTGGCCGAAGAGAACGGTGGTATCGAGGCGATGGAAGCGTTGCTCAGGGGGCACAACGAGCTGGGTGGGACGCTGATCAATATCAACGTCATTTCCAAGGAACAGATCCTCGAAGCGCACGCCGATCCGTCGAAGTATCCGGATCTGGTCGTCCGCGTCACCGGGTACAGCGCTTTTTTCAGAACCCTGTCGCCCGAGTACCGCCAGCAGGTCGTCGATCGCGTCCTGGCGGAGGGGAGCTGAGTCGTTTTTCGTCGTTTCGCGCTCAATCCGACAATATCCGCGTCAAGCTGCGACCCCATTTTCAGGAGACCGACAGCTCATGAGCACCGCCACCGTCCAACAGCACAACGGGGCTCCCACCCTTTTCATCGACGGCCAGCCGACCTTTGGTGCCGTCCACTGGATTCCCGAACCACCGCAGGAAGGGGATTGGTTCGCCGAGCCGTTTATCCACCAGTTCGCCGACGCCGGCGTCCACCTGATTCACTGCCAGACCGGCTGTCGGGGAGCGATCTGCGAATGGGATGCCCCCGACGAAAATGGCAATACTTACTATTTTGAACGCCTGCTCCCCCGATTGCGTAGGGTCCTGGCGATCGACCCGGATGCGTATTTCATTCTCCGCGTCCATCTGGAGATGTACGCCCCCTGGTGGCAGAAACTCTATCCCCAGGAACTGGAGCTGTGGGGCGATGGTCGGACCGAAAACCAGTCCTATGCCTCCGCGATCTGGCGTCAGCAAGCCGGAGAGTTCTTAGAAGCACTCGTCCACTTCCTCCAGTCCGTGCCCGAAGGGGAGCGCGTCATCGGCTATCAGCCGGCCGCTGGTCAGACTGGCGAGTGGGTCAAAGAATCGGCCATGGAGGGACACGCCAGCGACTACTCCGCCCCCATGCGCGCCTATTTCCGGAGCTGGCTGAACCGCAAATACGAAACCCTCAACGACCTGCGTCTTGCCTGGCGCGACGGCCGCGCCATGTTCAACACCGCCGAGGTGCCGACGCAGGAGGAACAGGAGGAGGCCGATCTCTACCATTTTCGCGACCCGTCCAGGGGCTGCAAGGTGATCGACTACTTCGAGTGCGTCGCCGACCTGGTTGCCGACTGCATCGATCAGTTCTGCGGCCACGTAAAAAAAGCCAGCAACGGGCAGGCCCTAGCCGGCGTGTTTTACGGCTACGTCACCGAGCTGACCTGGTCGAACGGTTTCTTTCACCAGCGTCAGGATATGATCCATCCGTCCGCCCAGCGCTCCGGCCACCTCGGTCTGGCCAAGGTTCTGGCCTCCCCCCACGTCGACTTCATGGCCAGCCCGTACAGCTACGGCTTCCGCGGCATCGGCGGCGATGGTCTCTTTATGGCTCTTACCGAATCGGTCCGCCTGCACGGCAAGCTCTGGTTCAACGAGGAGGACACCCGCACCTACAAATTCCCGCCCGACTCCGGCTATGGCGTGGCCAAAGACGCCCGCGAAAGCGTCAGCGTGCTCACGCGCAACTTTTCCATCGGCCTGGAGCACTCCACCGCCGCCTGGTGGGCGGACTGGGCGGCGCCCGGTCGCGGTCCGTATGACGACCCCGATATTCTGGCCGCCATGGCCAAATTCGTCGAAGTCGGCGGCAAATCTCTCTCCTGCCCGGACCGCTCCCCCGGGGCCGACCTGGCGGTCATCGTCGACGAGCGCAGCTTTGCATACGAGCGCCTGATCCGCACCCTGGACTGGCCCCTGATCTACCGCCAGCGCCACTGGGGTCTGGCGCGCATCGGTGCCCCGCACGATCTCTATCTGCTCGACGACCTGGAAAGGCTGCCCAGACCGTATCGCTGCTACCTCTTCCTGAACGCCTTTCACCTGTCGGCCGCCCAGCGCGAGACCGTCAGTCGCAAGATATGTCGCGATGGAGCGGTGGTCGCCTGGATGTACATGAACGGCGCCATTGCCGACAATCTGCACCCGGACAATATGTCGGCGCTCACCGGCATGCGCTTTCGCTGGGATATGACCGCCTGGTCCCTCAATATGCTGCTCACTGGCTTCGACCATCCGATCACCTGCGACCTGCCGGCCAACACCGCCTGGGGCACCGATGAGCAGATCGGTCCGATTCCGTATATCGATGATCCGGATGCCCACACCCTGGGGACGCTGGTTTCGGTGCGCGGCAGTTCCCTGCCCGGCATGTGCGTCAAGGAGATGGACGGCTGGACTTCGCTCTACATCGGCGCGCCCAACGTCCCTTCCAATGTGCTGCGCGCCATCCTCCAGTTTGCCGGAGGACATATCTTCAGCCACAGCGACGATGTGCTCCACGCCGGCAGGGACTTCGTCAGCTTGCACACCGTCAAGGGGGAGGAGAAGACGATCCATCTGCCGCGCAAAACGGATGTCGTGGATGTCATGGCGGATCGGACAGTGGCGAATGGTGTCGATCAGTTCACCGACCGCCTGGAAGCTGGAGATACGAAGATTTATTATTATGGGGAGACGCCCTGGGAGCAGTTGACTACCTGACATAGCGCCCAATCAACATAAGTCTTCGGGCGGACGCCCCTCCGCGGAGTCAATGGGTCGCCTGTCGAAGCGTCTGTGCTAGACTATGGCTGAGTGGCCTTGACGGCCACCTTAGGAGGATAGTGGCGGAGTGCGCAATCGCTGTGGACAAAACGGCTCCAGAATTGGCTCCGTTCCGGGACATCCGCCCGAAGACAACGCAGATTCACTGAAGCAAAAGAGGATGTTGACTCACTGGAGATAGAGGAAATGACGACTGAAACTGCTTTCGATGTGACTCATCTGCCCGAACTCTACCAGATAGATGCAGAGAGGCTCCAACTGGCCAAGGATCGCCAGGCTGCGGTCTGGCGCAGAGAGAAGCCGGACAAATGGCCCATTCTCTTCGGCGCTCCGCTCGCCTCGGCACAGAGCGAGATTCCCAATCCGGATCTGAAGGAGGCGTTCTACGACGCCGATCTCATGCTCTGCGGACAGGTGCGCGGCTCCTGCGGGGCGGCCAATGCGCGCAGCGATGCCGTGCCCTCAATGCGCGGCAACTACGGGGTCGGCACGGTTCTCGCCTGTGTCGGTCTGGAGCAGGAGGTCTTTGCCGATAAGATGCCCTGGCCCAGACAGCATCTTTCCTGGGAGCAGATCGCCGCTCTGGAACCGGACGACATCGAGATTCAGGGAACGTTCGCCCGCGGTCTCGACTTCATGCGCCGCGCCAGGGAGGTGATGGAGGATGCGCCGCCTCTATACTGCATGGATACCCAAGGGCCGCTCGATCTGGCTCACCTGATCATGGGGGATGACTTTTTCTACGCCCTGCACGACGATCCTCCTTTTGTCCATCATTTGCTCGAGATCTCCCTGGAGCTGGGCATTCGCACCCATACCTGGATGAAGGAGATCATCGACGAACCGCTCGACCGGATCTACCACGGCAACGGTCTGTACGCCGAGAATATGGGTATCCGCATCTGCGAAGACACCACCGCCATCATCGCTCCCGACTCTATCGACACCTTTGCCATTCCCTACACCCGCCGGTTGGCGCAGCATTTCGGAGGGGGCTGGATGCACTACTGCGGCCGCAACGACTATCTTTCCGCCGCCGCCTGCGATGTTCCCGAGATACGCGGTCTGAACTTCGGCCATATCCCCGGGCACGAGCATCAGCATCCGTTTGAGGAGGACATGCAGCGCTGCCTGGATTCCGGCACCGTGTACTTTGGCAACTGGCCGCGATTCTTCCGAGAGAGCGGCCGCGACTATCTCGATCGGATGTACCGCTGGTCCAGTCAGGGCTGCATGATCACCTCGGGCAATGGAGCCCTGGGCGGAAAGGATGGCTTTGCCGATGTCGAAGCGGCGCTCGACTACTGGTATTCGCTGAACTGAGAGAACTTCGCAAGCTCTCGCTGCTACTCTGGCGGAACAGCGAGAGCGGATTCATCCTGGGCTAATTCTGAGAAAAGTCGATGAAGACCTTCATCTGCTTCTGCCTGCTGCTGATCTGCATTCCCCTCCGGGCCCAGGATCTGCATACTGCATTGGAAATGCTCAATCGGAGTGAACTCCCGGATTTGCTCATCGCCCAGGGGTTGATCGCCGTTGAGGACAGTCCGGGCGACTTCATCCGGGCCTGGAACGCCTATCGAGATCATCGCCATCAGATTGTCAATTCGCCTTCTCCCGACCTTCTCTCCCGCCTGCAGCAGCTCTTTGCCCACTTTCACGACCTGCGCATCCAGGGACTGAGCGCGGGGGGAGCATTCGGCAATCGGCTCTCCTATGCCGTCTCCGATCTTCTGCAACCGGTTGGTCGCGATCTCGCCTATCTGCAAATGCGCGCCGGCCAGGTGGAACAGTCCCTGGCCACCGCCGAACAGACGCACGCCCGTGCTCTGGTCGACTGGATGGCGCGCACCCATCCGACCCGGCGTCTCGAACGTCCCGTCGGCATCACCGGCTCAATCGGTGGCGTCGCCGTGGCCGATCTGGAAGAGATCAGAGGCATCCCCGCGCAGATCGACGCTCCCCTGCTGATCTATCTGGCCTGCGGCGATTATTTTCTCGCATGGACGGTCGATATCGGCGGACGGATCGCCGGAGCGATCATCCCGGATCCGTGGGCGCAGATCGACGCGGTTCTGCGCCACCTGCCCTATCTGGCCACGGCGGCGGAACTGGGCAGTTCGACCCGCTCAGGTCGGGGTTTGCGGAAACTGGGGGAGAAAGCGCTGAGTCCAGAGCAGTTGAACGATGCCCTACACGCCCTCTACCTGGTCCTTTTTCCGGCTCCTCTGCGCAGTCGCCTGAGCGACAGCGAACGCCTGGTCATCGTCGCCGACGATCTGCTCCACTATATCCCCTTTTGCGCTCTCAGAACCGACGCCGACGAATATCTGATACAGCGCGCCGAAATCGTATACTGGCCTTCGGTGACCGGCCGCCTGCTCATCGAAGATGCGGCTCATGTGAGATCCCTGCGTCGATCCGCCGCCTCACCGCCACTGCTCATGGGACTGTCCCAATTCCCCGCTTCATATCATCGGGAGGATGGAGACCAGGATCTGCAGATTTCCTTCGATCCTCTTCCCGCCGCCGAAGAAGAGGTGAAGACGCTGGCAGACATCATGGATGCCTCCCCTTGCATCGGTAGCCAGGCCACGCGCATCTATCTCCTGGAAAAGGGTTCGGGCAGCAGTATAATCCACCTTGCCACGCATGGGTATCTCGACAGCCAGTATCCGGAGCAGTCCTTTTTGGCTCTGAGCGACGGCCTCCTGACCGCCCGCGATCTCTATCAGCTCGATCGCGGCATCCGCGCTGAATTCGTCATGATGAGCGCCTGTCAGACCGGCCTGGGACGGCTTCACCCGGACAGCGTCATCGGCCTGACCAACGCCTTTCTCATCTGCGGCGCCAATGCCGTCGGTTCCACCCTCTGGCAGATCCCCGACGCGGCGACCGCCTCTTTGATGCTCGGTTTTTACCGCGATCTGGCTGCGGGACGGGATCTGGCGACTTCTCTGCGCAACGCCCAACTGCAGGCGCTCGACGATCCGGCCACCAGCGCCCCTTTCAACTGGGCCGCCTTCAAAATAACCGGACGGGCGAACAACCCGCTTCGCTGACCCCTTCCGGTTGACACAGTATTTCCGCCGTACTATCCTTCCGGTTGTCCCCACAAACAAACCCCGTTCAGGAGAATGGCTATGAAAAAGGATGCCCTGCTCCGTCTGCTCCCTCCGCTACTTTCACTCCTCGTCGCTCTCCCCTGCTGGCCTCAGGATGATTCCGGCGGAGAGATGTCCCTCGAAGAGGCTTTCCAGGCGGTCCTCTCGGGCATGCGAGCGGAGCGCTACGAAGAGACCTATCAGCTGGCCAGCAGCATACTCGACCAGTATGAACAGGACGACGACTTCCGCGTCCGCATCTCCTTTTTCGCGGGTGCCGCACTGAGTAAAGTCGCCGAGGAATTTTCCCAGGATTTGCAGGCTATCAGCCATCTGACCTACACCATAGAAAATTTCGAAAAACTGGAATTCGCCCAGGCTGCCTCGCTGGAGGGCTTCAAGCAGGACGTCTACTTCCACGCCGCATCCATCCTGCAGAAGTACATCCTCCATACTCAATTCGATACCGACAGCAGCACCATAAAAGAGGAGAGCTTTGACGACCTGGCCGCCGCCGCCATGCTCCTCAGGGTATCGCGCGGCAGTATCGTCATCCTGGTCGGCCACACCGATTCGGTCGGCGATGCCGATTACAATATGGATCTCTCCAGCCGGCGCGCCGATTCGGTCAAACAGTATCTGGTAGATCGGGGCGCCGATCCGCGGCGTACCATCACGCGCGGCGAGGGTGAATCCCAACCTGTCGCCAGCAACGACACCCCCGAGGGGAGACGGGAAAACCGCCGCGTCAACGTGCTCATGGCGCAGACAGACGTCATCGGCGATATGCAGGAAGCGCGTGCCCGTCTCGAACGGGGAGCGGTACTGGAAGCGGACGGGGATCTGGATGGCGCCATCGCCGAATACGAAAAGGGAGTGGCGGCCAAAGCGGACTTTGATGAGGTGATTCTCGCCCTGGTCAACGCCTGCGTAAATCGCGGTCTGGCCCGCACGGCGGAAGGATCGTTCGATGCGGCACTGGCGGACTACCACCGGGTGATGGAATTCGGCATCGCCCTGGATATTCTCCACTACAACATCGGCTGCAACTACTCTCTGCAGAACGATCCCGAAGAGGCGGTCGTCCATTTGCGCAAAGCGCTCGAAAACGGTTTCGATCAGATCGACCACATCGGGCAGGACACCGACTGGGACAATGTCCGCGACACCGGGGCGTTCAAAATGCTGATGGAGGAATACCCCGCACCACCCGGAGGCGATGATCTCCCGACTCGAAGCGATTTGTGATACCGAACGGATTTTCGGATGCGGAAATCCCGGTGACATCCGGACATCAATTCGGCAAGCAGGTATGAGTAGTTTTTTCTGCTGTGAACAGAACGCGCAAAGGGGGCTGCGTCGTCGGACGCAGCCCCCTTTGCTATGCAGATCGTTACAGTTTACCCTTCGAACAGCGCTTTGGCGAACTCTTCCCCCGCGAACGGCTGCAGGTCGTCCAGCCCTTCGCCCACTCCGATCATCTTCACCGGCACTCCCATCTCGCGCCGCAGCGCTATTGCGATCCCCCCCTTGGCCGTGCCGTCCAGCTTGGTCAGCACCAGGCCGGTCAGCTCGGTTGCCTGGTTGAACTGCCGCGCCTGCGACAGGGTGTTCTGTCCGGTCGTCGCATCCAGTACCAGCAGCGTCTCGTGCGGTGCCTCCGGCTGCTGTTTGGCCAGCGAGCGGCGGATTTTCTTCAGCTCCTCCATCAGATTGACCTTGTTGTGCAGCCGGCCGGCCGTGTCCACGATCAGCACGTCCAACCCGCGGGCCCGGGCCGCGGCCAGTGCATCGAAGGCGACCGCCGCCGGATCCGCTCCCTGCTGCGTCCGCACGATATCCACTCCGGCGCGCTCGGCCCACACCTCCAGCTGCGGAATCGCCGCCGCGCGGAAGGTGTCGCAGGCCGCCACCAGCACCGTCTTGCCCGCATCCACGTAGCGCTTGGCCAGCTTGCCCACCGTGGTCGTCTTGCCCACCCCGTTGACCCCAACCACCAGAATCACAAACGGCTGCCCCGGCAGGGGGCCCTCAATCGCCAGTCCCTGTTCCTCCAGATCCACCGCCGCACCCACCTGCTCCTGCAGCAGGCGCATCACCCCCTCGGGGCCGTCCACCGACTCGTCGCGCAGCCGGTCGCGCAACTCGTCGATCATTTCCGTCGCCGTCTCCAGCCCTACGTCCGCCTGGATGAGAATCTCTTCAATCTCATCGATCATCTCGTCGTCCAGGCGCCCTCCTCGGGGCACTACTGCGGCGATCCGATCGGCCATTGCCGAACGGGTCTTGCTCAGTCCATCTTTGATCTTATCGAAAAATTTCCCCAGCATATGACTCCTGATTCTGACAGATTGGTAGCGATGCCAGATATATGTCGTAGCGATCTGTGTTCATGGATAACAGCTGCAATGAATCCCGCCCATAGGGCGGGCCACTTCCATCAATCCTTCAAAACCCCTTCTTCAATTGCCGGATCGACGATGTAGAGCATCGGTTCGTCTTCCAGGTTGATCTGGCGCGGATCGGCCAGTTGGCGTCCTCGCGGGTCGATCAGAATCTCCAGCGTCGGTCGCGTCGGGTGCAGCCGGCTGGTGCCGATCACCCGGCCGATCTCGCCGTTGTTGAGTTTGACCAGGCTGCCCAGGGGAAAGATGGAAACGATGTGGATCAACGCCTTGATCAGCTTCCGCTCGAACAGGCTGTTGCGCAGGTCGATGATCTCCTTCAGCGCGTTGTATGTGACCCGTGCCTGGCGATCGGCGCGCGGGTGCGCCATCGCCTCGTAGGTATCCACCAGTCCCAGAATGCGGGCCATCTCGTGGATCTGATCCCCCTTCAATCCGCGCGGGTAGCCGCTGCCGTCGTGTCGCTCGTGGACCTGCACCACGATCTTGCCGATCCAGGTGAACGCCGGACCGAACGCCGTCACCATCTTCTGCGATTCGACCGGGTGCTGGTGCAGCATCTGCCGCTGCTCGTCGGTGAACTTCCTACTATTGAGCTGTTCTTCCGGAATCTGCGTCATCCCCAGATCGTGCATCAGCGCGCACAGCCCCAGCGCCAGACAGCGGCGCTCGTCGTATTTGACCTCCATGCCCAGCCGCACCGCCAGCACTGCCGCGTTGGCTGCGCGCTCCGGCCAGGTTTCGCTCGCCCGGCGCTGACGCACCGTTTCCGCCAGCAGAACATCTCCCTCGCGCAACTGCTCGAGAACCCGGCGCAGGGCGGCGATGATCGTCCCCTCGGCGGGGGCGGCGCCCTCTCCGACGGCGGAGAAAACGTGCTCGGCGGCGGCGACCAGTTCCTGGTATACCTCCTCCTCCGGGCGCTGTGCGGGGATGGTTGGAGAGGGGACCGGCTCGTCGTCGATTTCCACTTCGATCGGTTCGATGTCGTCCAGACTCGGCACCGGGGTCGGCGGGGGGGGGCAGGTGGTTCAAATACAGAGGCGGATTCCACCTCCTCGATAGCGCCGATCTCGAACGGTTCGGCGACCGAGACATCGGCATCGACCGGCGCATTTGTCTCGACCGGTGGTTTGCTGCGGCTCGGCCCCCTGGGGCCGCCGGATCCGGAGCGGCGCACCTCGCGCGAGGTGCGCAGCATCTGGCTCATTCTAAGTGCCATTGCCGCTCTCTGCCTGGATCAGTCGCCTGATCCAATCGGCGTCGATCTGCTCGCATTTGCGGCTGAAACCGATGACCAGGGCGATGTCGCAAATGTTGTTGATCTTGCGGGGAATGCCGGCCGAGTGCTCGTCGATCAGAGCGACGGCGTCCTCTGTGAACATCGGTTCCCGGCGACCGGCTACCTCCAGGCGATGGGCGATGTAGCTGCCCACTTCGTCCTGGGAAAGGGGTTTGAGAATGCCGCGCACGGCGATCCGCTGGTCGAGCGGCGCAAACTCTCTGATCTGGTGGGCCATACTTTCCTGTCCCACCAGCATCAGGGTGATCAGGAAGGCATCGTTGAGCTGAAAATTGAGCAGCAGGCGGATCTCTTCAAGCACCGTCTGATCCTCTATCAGCTGTCCCTCGTCGATCAGCACCAGCGTCTCTTTGCCAGCCGAGTAGTTTTCGTAGAGCAGTTCGTTGAGTCGGTGGATGATCTGGGAGCGCTCCGCCAGATCGCTCTCTTCGCCCAGCTGATAGAGGATTTCGCGCAGGAAATCGTCCGCGTTCCAGCGCGGATTGGTCAGCAGGGCCACCTCTGTCTTTTCGGGGTCCAATTCCTGGACCAGGGCGCGCGCCATCAGCGTCTTGCCACATCCGGATGTCCCGGTCAACATGACCGCACCTCGTTTGCTCTGCAGGGCGTAGAGCAGCCGGGTGTGCACATCGCTTCCCTCCTCGGAGAGATAGAGGAAACGGGGATCGGGTGTATTTTCGAAAGGTTTTTCTTGCAGCCCCCAGTAAGCTTCGTACAAAACCTGCTCCCTCCTCGAGAGCGCCTGAAACAGGCAAATACCTCTCCCATGCATTCCAAAATGCGCCGGATTCAGCCTATATAGAATACCTGGTTGTATTTTTTTGTCAAGGATTTGATGAATGTCGGGCATCTGACGAGAACTCCTTTTCTAACAATCTCTTAGGAGAATTTCTCACGCTCTGTTCATCTTGACTTTTGCCTTTGGGCTACCTACGTTTTAAAGTTTCCGGAAAGGAGATAAACGACCTTGCGGCAGAGGCTGCTGACACTCGCCCTCTTCTCGCTCTTTCTGTTCGCCCTTCCCGCGTTCCCGATTAGCGGAGAATTCATGGCCGCCGACGAACTGAGTCGCGGCATGCGCGGGGTCGGCAGAACTGTTTTTCAGGGCACCTCGATCGACAGCTTCGCCGTCGAGATCCTGGGCGTCGTCCACAGCGGTCTGGGACCGCGTCAGGACCTGATCCTGGCCCGTCTCTCGGGCGGCCCGCTGGCCGAAACCGGTATCATCAAGGGGATGAGCGGCAGTCCGGTGTACGTCGAAGGTCGGTTGATCGGCGCCGTCGCCTACGGCTGGACCTTCTCCAAACAGCCGATCTGCGGCATCACTCCCATCCACCAGATGCTCCGGGTGATGGAGCGCGATATGGGGCCGCCCCCCGCCGGCAGCCGTGCCCACTTTCCGCTCGAGCTCGACGCAGACGCCGCCGCTCTGGTGCGCGAGGCGATCCCGGATGGCGAGTTGCCCGATGCCGTCTCTCTGGAACCGCTGGCCACGCCGGTGTGGGTTGCGGGGATGACGCCGCTGGCTGGCAGCATCCTCGGCGAAATTCTGCGACCGTTTGGTCTCCAGGTAATGGCCGCTCCCGGCGGTCGCGAGGAGATCGGAGCGGAGCCTCTCCTGGAACCGGGGTCCCCCCTCGGCGTGCAGTTGATCAGCGGCGATCTGTCCGCCACCGGCATCGGCACTCTGACCTATATCGACGGCGAGCGGATCGTCGGCTTCGGGCATCCCATGATGCTGGCCGGCGCCGTCGACATGCCGATGACCGGCGCCTACATCTACGACATCATTCCCAGCCAGGTCAGCTCCTTCAAGATTGGGGCGGCGACGCGCGCCGTCGGCGCCATCCGTCAGGACAGAGCTCAGGCCATCGCCGGCGTGCTCGGCAGACCGCCCGACATGTTGCCCGTCGCCGTCGACATCGCCGCCCCCGACGGCGACAGCTCCTATCGCTTCGGCATCGTCCGCCACCAGGAGCTGATCCCCGGCCTGGCGCGCTCGGTGCTGCTCAGCGCGCTGGAGGCTTCTGAAAAACTGTTCGGTGAGGCGACCCTGGAACTGGGCGCCACCATCCATCTGAGCGACGGCCGGACGCTGGATCGCGAACAGGTCTATAGCGGTTCGGTCGCCATTCTCGTCGCCGCCCTGGAATCGGTTCGCCCTCTCGATGCGCTGGTGAACGGTCCTTTCACCATGCCGGAGGTGGACTCCCTCCGCTTCAGCATTGCGCTGCGCGAGCGCATCACTGCCGCCGGGGTGCGCAGTCTGCGCGTCGATCGCGCCATCCTGGAGGCCGGAGATACCCTGGCTATCGAAGTCGGTCTGCAGCCCTATCGACTCCAGCCGTTGGCACAGCGAGTGGAGATTCCGCTGCCGGCCGACCTGGCGCCCGGAGAACTGGTCCTGCGCGTCGGCAGCGGCGGTCTCAGCCGGACCTGGGAGACCCAGCGCCGCCCAGACCTCCTCCAGCCGCGCGACGGACAGCAACTGCTGGAACTGCTCGCCGTCGATGCTCGGGACGACGAGTTGATCGTCGAACTCTACCGCAGCGAACCCGGACTCGCCATCGACGGCCGCGAACTGCCCGGCCTTCCTCCCTCCGCCCGTGCCATTCTGGAGGGAGCGACTTCGTCGGGTCACTTCGAGCCGGTTCACGGCCAGGTCGTCCTGCGCCGGCGCGTGCGCACCGACTACGTGCTCTCCGGGGAACAGGCTCTTAAACTTGAGGTTAGAAAGCCCCGAATCCGATGAACTGTCGCTCGCCCTATAGAAAGCGCCGCGTCGCGCCCGAGTTCCGCCGGCCGTGGCTCCTGTGCCTCGTCTTCCTCCTGATCGGCTCCTTACCGCTGCAGGCGGCCCGCCCGCGTCCCTGGCGGCAGCACACCTATGAGGAGTTCGTCGCCGGCGAGCCGACCGGCATCACCATCACCGGCGACGGCGGTCTGCAGCTGGCTCCCGCCCTGGAGACGATCGCCGAGCTGGAAGTCGAGCGGATCTGGTCCCTGGCACTGGGGCCGGATGGTCGCCTCTACGCCGGCACCGGCGACGGCGGCCAGCTCTACAGCATCGACGCCGATGGCCAGGTGGAACTGCTCTTCGATTCGCCCGAAACCGCCCTCCATAGTCTGGTGTTCGGAGCGGACGGTCACCTCTACGCCGGCAGCGCGCCGGACGGTCTGATCTATCGCATCGATCCGGTCACCGGGGAAGCGAAGAGTCTGGCCCACACCGGCAGCCGCTACGTGTGGGACCTGCTCTTTGTCGGCGACGGGCAACTCCGCGCCGCGGTCGGCGAACCGGGGAAGCTGCTGTCGATCTCCAGCGACGGTGAGGTGGAGAGTCTCTACGATCCGCCGGATCGCCACGTCATCTGTCTGGCCGCAGCCGGGGATCGCCTCTATGCCGGCACTTCTCAGGAGGCGCGCATATACGAAATCGCCGAGGGGCGTGCCCGACTGCTCTACGCCGCCCCCCAGCAGGAAATTCACGACCTGCTGCCCGCTGCCGACGGCTTCCTCTACGCCAGCGCGCTGCCCGGAGGAGAGAGTGCGGAGAAACCGGCCGTTCCGTCCGCCGTGTATCGCATCGCCGGCGACGGCGCCGTGACCCGGATCTGGCAGGAGCCGGAAGCGACCCTCATCGATCTGGTGTCCGCTGTTGACGGGTTCCTGGTAATCGCCACCGCCGAACCAGGTCAGCTCTATCGGCTCGATCGCCGGGAGCGCAGCGCAGATCTGCTCCGCCTTGAGGAACAGCAGCCCAGTCGACTGCTGCGCAGTGCCGATGGAACTCTGTATATCGGCGACGCCCGCTCCGGCGCCATCTCGCGCCTCGCGCCCGGCCATCGCAGTGAAGGGGAATTCGACTCCGCCGTCGAGGATTTCGGTGCCCACGCCCACTGGGGCGCGCTCACCTGGCGGGCCGACCTTCCCAAGTCGACCCGGCTACGGCTCCAGACCCGGTCCGGCAACGGCGAAAATCCGGACGACACCTGGAGCGATTGGTCCGACCCGATGGAGGAGAGTGGGGCTTCAATCACCAGCCCGCCGGCCCGCTATCTCCAGTACCGCGTCACGCTGAGCACAGATAGCGACGAGCGCACGCCCACTCTCCACGAGATCCGCCTCTTCGGCCAGCAGACCAACCTGCGTCCGGAGATCGGCCAGCTCGAGATCGGACCTTATCAGACCCGCAAGCGTTCGGGCAACGGCAGTCCGGATAGCGGCACGCCATCGCCGCCCGGTAGTACCGCCCAGCGCCGCCCGCCGCACGCCAAGAGTCTCTTCCTGGTGCGCTGGCAGGCGATGGACCCGAACGGCGACAAACTCTCCTATCGCCTCTACCTGCGCGGCGTCGATCAGCGGGAGTGGAAGCTGGTCGAGGAGAACCTGGAGCAGACCTCTGCCCTGTGGGACACCGAAACCATGCCCGAGGGACTGACTCTGCTCAAGCTGATCGCCTCCGACCACCCGGACAATCCGGACGATCGGGCGCTCGAAAGTGAGCAGATCAGCGCCCCGTTCGCCATCGACAACTCCCCTCCTCTGGTGGAGATCGAGGCGCAACAGGAAGGGGACAGCCTGCGCGTCGAAGTGGAATTCAACGATCGCATTTCGCCCGTGTACAAAGCTCAGTACAGCGTGGACTACGCCGAGCGCGACTATCAGATAGAGCCGCTCGATGGTCTCTTCGACAGCCGCCTGGAGCGCGCCCGCTTCGTCGTCGCCGGGCTGCCGCCTGGCGAGCACGTCATCGCCGTCCAGGCCTGGGACGAGCGCGAGAACATCGGCGCCCAGCAGATCATCGTGCAAATCAAATGAACGTCGACGAAACCTACATGCGCCGCGCCCTGCGTCTGGCCGAGCGCGGCCGAGGTCACGTCAGCCCCAACCCTCTGGTCGGAGCGGTGGTCGTGCGCGACGACCGGATTGTCGGCGAGGGGGCGCACCTGCGCGTGGGCGGACCGCATGCCGAGGTCAACGCCCTTGGGCAAGCCGGAGAGAGCGCCCGGGGCGCCACCGTGTACGTGACCCTGGAGCCGTGTGCTTTCCACGGCCGCACCCCGCCCTGCAGCGCGGCGCTCATCGCCGCCGGCATCCGGCGCGTGGTCTGCGCCATGGTCGATCCCGACCTGCGGGTCAGCGGTCGGGGAGTGCAGCAGCTCGAGGAGGCGGGAATCCAGACCGAAGTAGGTCTGCTGAGCGATGCGGCCGAGGATCAGAATGCCGCCTATGCCAAACACCGACGGGAAGGACTGCCGCTGGTCATTCTCAAGCTGGCTCAGACTTTGGACGGCCGCATCGCCACCCGCACTGGCGATGCCCGCTGGATCACCGGTGTAAAGGCGAGGCGCCACGGCCACCGCTGGCGCAGCTGGGTCGACGCCGTCGCCGTCGGCGCCGGCACCGTGCTGGCCGACGATCCGCAGCTGACTGTGCGCCACGTGCGCGGACCGGATCCCCGTCCTATGGTCATCGACGGCCACCTGCGAGTCGATCCACAGGCCCGCCTCTTCCAGCAATCCGGAGCGCTGCTCGTCACTTCGATCGACGCCGCTCCGGAGCGGCGCAGCGCCTTTGCCGAAAGGGGCTGCGAAATATGGACCTTTGCTGCCGACGACGGCCGGATAGACCTCCGCCTCCCCCTGGCCAGGGCGGCGGAAGCAGGGATTACCAGTGTTCTTATCGAAGGGGGGGGGCAGCTGGCGGCGGCCGCCCTGCGCGACCGGGTCGTCGACCGCGTTCACATTTACGTCGCTCCCCGGCTCATGGGAGCGGGCATTGCCGGCATCGCCAATCTGGATATTCTGGAGATCGACCAGACCATCGCCCTCGAAGAGGTGCGCACCCGCCGCCTGGGGGACGACCTCCTCTATACCGCCTGCGTGAGGTACCCGTGTTCACCGGACTAGTCGAAGAGATCGGCCGCGTGCGCCAGGTGCGGCGTCAGGGAAACTTTCAGCGTCTGACGATCGACGCCGCGCGCATTCTGGACGATCTGCAGATCGGCGACAGCGTCGATATCGCCGGAGCCTGTCAGACCGTCGTCGATCTGGACGGAAGCGGATTCGCCGTCGAATCGGTGGAGGAGACGCTCCGCCGCACTACCCTGGGGGAACTGCGGGTCGGCGATGCCGTCAATCTGGAGCGCGCCCTGCGCGCCGGCGACCGTCTGGGCGGCCACCTGGTCCAGGGACACGTCGACGGCGTCGGTCGCATCTCCGGATTGGCGCAGGGGAGCGGGAGTTGGGAGCTGAGCGTCGAGCCGGCATCCGGTCTGGAACGGTACATCGCCTCCAAGGGTTCCATTACCGTGGACGGCATCAGTCTCACCGTGGTGGAGGCGGACGACCGCCACTTTACCGTCGCCGTCATACCCCATACATTTGAGCACACGACGCTGGCCGAACGACGCGTCGGCGATCGCGTCAACCTGGAGGTGGACGTCATCGCTCGCTACGTCGAGCGGCTGCTGAGCGGCGGCGAATCCGCCGCCGGCGGCCTCACCCTGGACCAGATGCGCAATATGGGATACTGAATATCCGGTCGCCGTATCTCCGCGCTGCGTCGCCAGCGCACGAGAGAATGGTCGGATCACTCAAAACCTCGTCCCCCTAAAAATATGCCCGATTTCAACACCGTAGAAGAAGTCATCGAAGAGCTGCAGAACGGCCACATGGTCGTCCTGGTCGACGAACGCACGCGCGACCTGGAGGGGGCGGAAACCGTGGGCGAAGGGGAGCTGATCATGGTCGGCGAACTGGCCACCTCCGACGCCGTCAATTTCATGATGCGCCAGGCGGGTAGCCCACCTGTCGTGACCGCGACTCACGACCGCCTCGAAGCTCTGGAACTGCATCCGATGGTCCCCGATGCGCCCGGACCGAGAGGGGCCTCCATCATGGTCTCGGTGAACGCCCGTTCCATCGGCGGCACCGGGGTTTCGGCCAACGACCGCGCTTTGACCATCCGCAAGCTCGCCGATCCTCAGAGCCGCCCGGAGGAGTTCCTGCAGCCGGGGCACGTGACCCCGCTGCGAGCCCAGCCCGGCGGGGTTTTGCGGCGCGCCGGGCACACAGAGGCGGCGGTCGATCTGGCGCTCATGGCCGACTTCCAGCCGGTCGCGGTGATGTCGACTATCTTCGATGAAAACGGGGAGCTGGCTTCGACCCCCTATCTCCTCGACTTCGCTCATCGGCACGGTTTCAAGATTGCCACCATCAAAGATCTGATAGCCTATCGGCGCCGCACCGAAAAACTGATCACCCTCGAAGCTGAAACCCTGATGCCGACCCGCTACGGCGACTTCACCGTGTACGCCTATCGCAGCCTGGTGGATAACAACCCGTACATCGCCCTGGTTATAGGTGATGTCAGCGACGGCAGCGACACCCTGGTGCGCATGCACTCCGCCTGTCTGACCGGCGATGTTCTCGGCTCGCGTCTGTGCGACTGCGGCGACCAGCTCGATCGCTCCTTCCAGGCGATCGCCGCCGAGGGCAAGGGGGTCATCGTCTATATTCAGCACCACGAGGGGCGCGGCATTGGCATCATCCACAAGCTCAAGGCGTACGCGCTGCAGAGCCAGGGTCTGGACACGATCGAAGCCAACCACGCTCTGGGTCTGCCCATGGACGCCCGCGATTACGGCATCGGCGCCCAGGTGCTCTACGATCTGGGGCTGCGCCGGGTGCGGATCCTGAGCAACAACCCTCAAAAGAGAGTTGGACTGGAGGCGTTTGGTCTGACCGTGGTCGAGCAGGTGCCGATCGAAGGTCCGACCAATCCGCACAACATCCGCTATCTGCGCACCAAGCGCGATAAGATGGGTCACACCATCCATCTGGACGGCAACGAAGAGGACGACGGAGGAAAGAGCGAAAATGTCGAAAAAGGTATATGAAGGTCAGCTCAACGCGCAGGGCAAGAAGTTCGGTATCGTGGTCAGTCGCTTCAATGATCTGGTGACCTCCAAACTCGTGGAGGGCGCCATCGACTGCCTCGTACGCCACGGCGCCGATGAAGAGGAGATCGAGCTCGTCCGGGTGCCGGGTGCCTTCGAACTGCCCATCGGCGCCAAAAAGTTGACGGCCACCGGGCGGTTCGACGCGGTCATCTGTCTGGGAGCGATCGTGCGTAGCGACACGCCTCATTTCGACTTTGTCGCCGGCGAGGCGTCCAAGGGGATCGCCCAGGTCGGTCTGGACAGCGGCGTGCCGACTATCTTCGGCGTCATCACCGCCGATACCGTAGACCAGGCGATCCAGCGCGCCGGCGTGCGCGCCGGCAACCGCGGCTGGGATGCCGGCCTCACCGCCGTGGAGATGGCCAGTCTGATGGACCAGTTTAGCTGAGATGTCGGAAGACCTTTTCGCCACATCACCCGAAGACGAAACGGAAGCCGGCGACGAGAAGCCGCCGGCCAATAATCGCCGCGGTGCCCGTCAGATAGCCCTCCAGGCCCTCTATTGGGAAGCCAGCGACGCCGGCGATGCCGCCGCCGCTGTGGGCGACCTGGGTGACCGCTTCGATCTTTCCCCCAAGGTCCGCGATTTTGCCGCCCGGCTGGTGGACGCGGTTGGCGCCAACCAGGGCCGACTCGACGAACTGATCTCCGGGGCGGCGACGCACTGGAACCAGGATCGCATGGCGCGCCTCGATTCGCTCATCCTGCGCCTGGCCCTGGCCGAGATTCTCTACTGCGACGACATTCCCGTGCCCGTATCGATCGATGAGGCGATCGAGCTGGCCAAGACCTACAGCACCGACCAGTCGTATTCCTTTATCAACGGCATCCTCGACGCCATCGTGCGCCAGCAGGGGCTGTCCCTCTGAGACGGGGGGCACCCCGCCCTGGAACTCCGACCGGCAATCGGCGTCCAACCGCCGTCCCCGAACCAGTGTTATTTTGCCCAATTTCTTGTTATCTTTGAAAAATATGTCGCAATGCTCCCGCTGCCCGATAGGCGGCGGGCGATTCAGAAGGGATGAGGAGAGGAAATCGCCATGTTCGGCAAACTGCTAAAAAAATTCTTCGGTTCTCAATCGGAACGGGAGTTCAAAAAATCCGAGCTCCAGATCGACGAAATCAACCGCTACGCCCAGGAGTTCACCGGCCTGAGCGATGAGCAGTTCCAGGCTAAGACAGAGGAGTTTCGCGCCCTGCTCCGCGAGCGCACCGCCGACCAGAGTCCGCAGCTGCGCGAGCTCGAAGAACAGTTGCGCGGCGATCTGGAGCCGGATGAACGGGAACGCCTCAGCGACGAATTCGACCGTTTGGATGAGGAGGTCCGCCAGCTCGAAAGCCAGACCCTCGACGAGATCATGCCCCAGGCGTTCGGTCTGGTCAAGGAGATCTGTCGCCGCCTGCTGGGTCGGACCTGGAAACGGGCCGGCGAACAGGTCGAGTGGGACATGGTGCCCTACGACGTGCAGCTCTTCGGCGCCATCGTCCTCCACGAGGGGCGGATCACCGAGATGGCCACCGGCGAGGGGAAAACTCTGGTCGCCACTATGCCTCTCTATCTCAACGGACTGACCGGCCGCGGCGTGCATCTGATAACCCACAACAACTATCTGGCCCTGCGCGACGCCATGTGGATGGGGCCGATCTACAACTCTCTGGGTCTGTCGGTAGCCGTCATCCAGGACGCCCGCCAGACCGGGGGCGCCGAGGCGTATCTGCTCCCCTCGCCCGAGGGGATACCCGAAGAGTTCGAATGGCAACCGACCAACCGCAAGGAGGGGTACGCCGCCGATATCGTCTACGCCACCAAGGATCAGGTCGGCTTCGACTATCTCTACGACAACATGGCCACCCGGCCAGAAGATCTGATGCAGCGGGAGTTCAACTACGCCATCGTCGACGAGGCGGACAGCAACCTCATCGACGACGCCCGCACGCCGCTGATCATCTCCGGACCGGTGCCCGAATCGACCAATCGCTACGGCGAGCTCAAGCCGCTGGTCCAGAAGCTCATGCGCGCCCAGACCAATCTGGTCGCCAAAATCGTCGCCGATGCCGAGAAGGGGATGCAGGAGGGCGGGGACGAATACGAGATCGGCATCGAGCTGCTCAGGGCGACGCGCGGCATGCCCACGCACCGCCGCCTGATGAAGCTCCTCCGCGAGGAGGGGGTCAAGCGACAGATCACCCGCGTCGAGGCGGACTACATGCGCGACAAGCGGCTGAGTGAGATCGACGAGGGACTCTACTTCGTGGTCGACGAAAAAGGCCACACCATTGACCTGACCGATAAGGGCCGCGATCTGCTCTCCCCCGACGAGCAGGCGATGTTCATCCTGCCCGATATCAGCGAGCAGGTCGAGGTGATCCGCCAGGACGAGCTGCTGGACCCCGACGAGAAGGCACTCAAAGAGGAAGAGGCGCACCGCGACTACGCCCAGAAGAGCGAGGCGGTCCACAACATCAACCAGCTGATGCGCGCCTACACCCTCTTCGAGAAGGACGTGCAGTACATGGTCACCGACGACAAGCGGGTGGTGATCGTCGATGAATCGACCGGACGGCCGCAGCCCGGCCGGCGCTTTTCGGACGGCCTGCACCAGGCGCTGGAGGCGAAGGAGGGGGTCAAGATCGAGCAGGAGACCCAGACGATCGCTACCATCACCCTGCAGAACCTCTTCCGCATGTACCACAAGCTGGCGGGTATGACCGGCACCGCCGAAACCGAAGCGGGAGAGCTGTGGGAGATCTACAAGCTCGACGTCGTCGTCATTCCCACCAACCGCCCGATTCGACGACTGGACCAGGAAGACCTGATCTTTCGCACCAGGAACGAGAAGTTCAAGGCGATCATCGACGAAATCGAGCGGCTGAACAAGCTCGAGCTGCCGGTGCTGGTCGGCACCATATCGGTGGATGTCTCCGAGCAGCTTAGCCGCATGTTGACCCGGCGCGGCATCAAGCACCAACTGCTCAACGCCCGCTATCACGAAAAAGAGGCGCAGATCATCACCGAGGCCGGTCAGCCCGGAGCGGTCACCATCGCCACCAATATGGCCGGCCGCGGCACCGATATTAAGTTGGACCCGAAGATCGTCCGCCTCGACCGCAAAATTGTCGAATCCGGTCTGAACCTGGACGAGCGTCTGCCCTCCGGGGAGACGCTGCGCGAGCATTTGGAGGAGAATCCCTCCGGTCTCCAGGTCATCGGCACCGAGCGCCACGACGCGCGGCGCATCGACCGCCAGCTCCGGGGTCGCTCCGGGCGCCAGGGGGACCCGGGTTCCTCCCGTTTCTTCCTCTCCCTGGAGGACGATCTGATGCGGCTCTTCGGCTCCGAGCGCATCGCCTCGGTGATGGACAGGCTGGGCGCCGAAGAGGGAGAAGTGATCGAGCACTCCATGGTCACCAAGTCGATCGAGCGCGCCCAGAAGAAGGTGGAGGCGCGCAACTTCGAGATCCGCAAGCATTTGCTGGAATACGACGACGTCATGACCCAGCAGCGCCAGGTGATCTACAGCCGTCGGCGCGAGTTGCTGGGGCGCGACACCGCCCACGACCAGGTGCTGGAGATGGTCGACGAGACGGTCGACAACCTGATTGCCGCCCACGCCGTGCCGGTGGAGTATGCGGAGGAATGGGAGTGGGAGGAACTGCAGGATGCCTTCACCAACATCTTCTTCATCGGCTTCGATATCTCCACTGAGGAGCGGGCATCGATCGGCATCGAAGCGTTTCGCCAGCGACTGGTCGATACCGTCCGCCAGTCCTACCAGAGGCGCATCGACACGGTCGGCCCGGAACTCTTCCACCAGGTGGAAAAGGCGATCCTGCTGCACACTGTCGACAGCTGTTGGCAGGAACACCTCTACGAGATGGACGAGCTGAAGGAAAGCGTCGGCTTTGCCGGAGTCGGCGGCAAAAACCCCCTCATCGAATACAAGAAGGGGGCTTTCGACATGTTCGAGCAGTTTCTCAGCCGCATCGATCAGGACGGGCTGCGCTCCCTCTTCCAACTGCGCATCGATTCCGAGCCACCCCCTCTGGAACAGGGTCGGCAGGGACGCGGCGGGCGCCTGAGCACCATCCATCGCGAAGCGACCAACCTGGGCTTTGCCGGTGGCCAGGCCGGCGCGCGTCCGGCAGCGGCCAGACCGAGCGGCGACGGTTTGCCCCTTGGCGGACCGGGCAGAGGGAATACGGTCGCCTCTGGAGGAGGAGGCGAAGAGGCCGGCCCCAAGCAGCCGGTCCGGGCCGCGCCCAAGGTCGGGCGCAACGCCCCCTGTCCGTGCGGCAGCGGCAAGAAGTACAAGCAGTGCTGCGGTCGCAATGCTTAGGCTCCATCCAGCAGGGGATCGCGCTGAGGATTAATCGGTCGCAGATTTTTGCACCCTCGCCGCTGCATTCTGCATCTCAATAGGAGATCGGGAGGATGCGTATTTCTCGCTCCCGGACCGTTTCTTCCCACTTCCAGAGGCGAGAAAGTCCCTATGGAAAACTGGCAGTTCGCCTGTCTGATCGCCTATTGCGGCATCGTCGTCCTGCTCGGCCTCTACGGCTTTCACCGGTACCAGCTGCTCCGTCTCTTTCGGAAGCACAGAGATGTGCCCGACCTCCCTTTGTCCAGCTTTACCTCCCTGCCCAGGGTTACGGTGCAGCTGCCGCTCTACAACGAATTCCACGTGGTCGAGCGCCTGCTCCAGGCGGTCGGCCGCATCGACTACCCGCGCGATCTGCTCCAGATTCAGGTCCTGGATGACTCGCAGGATGAGACCAGCGACCGAGCCCGACGCATCGCCTGCAAGCTGGAGGTCGAGGGGCTGGACATCGAGTACATCCACCGCCGCGATCGAACCGGGTTCAAGGCCGGTGCCCTGGCGGCCGGCCTGGAGCGCGCCAGCGGGGAGTTCATCCTCATCCTGGACGCCGACTTCGTTCCCCAACCCCAGATCCTGCACCAGGCGATCCACTACTTCACCGATCCACGCATCGGCATGGTGCAGATGCGCTGGGGCCACATCAACCGCCACTACTCGCTGCTGACGCGCATCCAGTCGATTTTCCTGGACGGTCACTTCGTCATCGAGCACACGGCGCGCAACCGTTCCGGACGTTTTTTTAATTTCAACGGTACCGCCGGCATCTGGCGCCGCCAGGCGATCACCGACGCGGGCGGCTGGCAGCACGATACTCTGACCGAGGATCTCGATCTGAGCTACCGGGCCCAGCTGGCCGGCTGGAAATTCCACTTTCTGCCCGAAATTGCCGTTCCGGGCGAGATCCCCGTCGAGATGGACGGCTTCAAAGCGCAGCAGCACCGCTGGACCAAGGGGGCGGTGCAGACCGCCAAGAAGCTGTTGCCGCGCGTCTGGCGCAGCGGCCAGCCGCTCGCCGTCAAAGTGGAAGCCACCTTCCACCTGACTGCCAACATCTGCTACATCCTGATGCTGCTGATGGCGCTGCTCACGCTGCCGGTGCTCACCGTCCGCTCCCAGCTCGGTTGGGAACGGCTGTTGATCGTCGATCTGCCCCTCTTCTCCTTCGCCACTGTGGCCGTTTCGGGCTTCTACATGGCCTCTCAGAAAGCGCTCTATCCCGACTGGAAGCGACAGATCAAGTATCTGCCCCTGCTGATGTCGATCGGCATGGGGATGTGCATCAACAATACCCGGGCGGTGCTCGAGGGACTCATCGGCCATCAATCCGCCTTCCTGCGCACGCCCAAATACGGCCTGTCGAACGCCGATCGTCCGCGGCGTCGCAAATACGCCAGCCCCCGCACCCTGCTCACCCTGGGGGAACTGGGTATGGCGCTCTATTTCCTCTTCGTCCTCTACTATGCCTGGTCGATCGAACTCTACCTGGGTCTTCCCTTCCTCCTGCTCTTCTACATCGGTTTCCTCTATACCGGGCTGATGTCCGGTCTGCAGCCCTGGCTCTACCAGTTCGGGCTGCGGCTTCCCCAGTGGCGATTCGCCTCGTAGGAGCATCGAGGTCCGGCCGGCAGCTGCGTCGAGAAGCAAAAACCCCCCGACCTTTTTGACAGGTCGGGGGGTTTCATGCGCTGGGGTATCGGGTTTCTATTCGGGCCACTTCAGCGGCATCTCGTCCGGCAGCTTCTGACGCAGCCAGAGCAGGTCGATGGCGCTTCCGTAGTGCTGAATGGTCATCTTCTCGATGTGCCGCAGCCCGATCGCGACGTTGCCCCGCTCCCGGCTCAGATCGCGCCCCGAGTCGGCGGCCAGCTCTTTGGCCTGTTCTATCTTGGCGACGTAGTTGTTGTACGCCCGGCGCAGATCGTCGTAGATGGGAGGCTCGATCGCACTGACCGCGGCGCAGTACTCGTCTATCAGATTGCGCCCTGCGGCCAGATCGGCCACCGAGATCTGGACGCCGCGATCGTCCAGCCGCGTGATATAATCGCGGATCTTCTTGGTGGAACTTTCGAACTGCTGCATCTTGACCACGTAGGCCTTGAGTTCATCGGCATCCTCAGTCCCCCCGCCGCATCCGCCCAGGACGAGCATCAGGATGAGAGCTAATCTGGGTAGCATGTCGACCTCCCTAAATAATATGGCTGGGTGGGTGATAGTGGCATTATCCCTGTCCGGTCTTCTGCTTCGCGTTCCAAGATACGCCGCAAACAGAGCAAAATCAAGCAACTTGCGCGCAGGCATCATTGACGCGGTCGAATGACCGGGATAATTTAAAATCTCCCTCTTTCCAGATTCGACCCGATGCTCCTGAGACGAGAGCCCCGCCCTCACCCCTATCTCTTCTTCACCGCGGAGGACCTGCCCAGCCTCAAAAACCGGGCGGATCGCCGACCGCACGACGCCTGCTATCGCCTCTTACTGCAGAGTGCCGATCTCCTTCTCCTGGAACCGATTCCAGAAGAACCGACTCTCGAAGACCCCCACCTCCGCTATCGCTTTTACGCCGCCTGCCGGGCATTGCAAAGCTGCGGCCAGGTGCTCGCTTTCGCCTTTGTCCTGAGCGGTGATCCGCGCTATGCTGCCCGGGCTCGAGATTGGGGTCTGGCGTTTGCCGGCTGGACCCGCTGGGCTTCCCCCGCCGACGAACTGCCGGCCGCCCACGCCCTGCTGGGGATGGCCCTGCTCTACGACTGGCTGGGAGATTTCCTCCGGCCGAGCGAACGTCAGATGCTGCGAACGGCCATGGTCTCCCAGCTGCGCGCGCTCCACAGCCGCTGGCAGTTCGGCGCGAATGCCCCATCTCCCATGCCTCCGGGTAGCCCCTCCGCCTGGATTTCCCTGAGCGCTGTCGGTCTGGGATCACTGGCCTTGCTCCACGAGGTGGAAGAGGCGCCGATGTGGGCGGCGGAATGCGCCGAACTTTTCCAGCGCCGCATCCTGCCGGCCAGCTTTGGTCGCCAGGGAGAATTCCTCGCTGCGGGAATCGGCTGGGACTTCTACGCCCTGCGCTACGGACTGCTCTACTGCGCGGGACTGGAGCGCTGCTCCGGGCCCAATCTCCATCTGGATTCCGGACTGCGGGCCTACTCCGAATTTTTGCTCCAGAACGGCACTGGCGATCCTTTCCCGGCCGCTGGAGCCGGGCGTTTCCCCCCCTCTCCCCATCATCTCCGCTATCTCTTCCTGCGCCTGGCCGACATCAGCCGCACAGGTGAGTTGTACTCCCTGGCCACGCGGGATGATATGGAACTGCCCGAGGACACCCCTCTGGAGTGGTTCTACCCCTATCTGCACAGAACCCCCTACGAACCGGAGCGCTGGTACACCGTGGCCCTGAGTTGGGACGGGGCACGGGCGGAATGCACTCTGGCGATCGACCGGCAGAGCTGGAACTTCGCCATCGACGATCCAGCCTTCTTGGCCAGAGTGGACGGGGTGCGTTTCTGCGCCCAAGCGCCCGATCCCCCGGGCGCCGGCGCCGGCTTCCGCCTTCGCCATCTGGGGGTGCGCGTCGGCGAAGACCCGGCCGCCGTTCTGCTCGAGCAGGACGCCGAACTGCACATCGGCGAGCGGCAGCGGGGCGAACCGACGGCGGCCCGGCTGCAGGCTCCGGAACTCCATTTAGAGTTTTCTTCCGGGGCTGCGGGCATGGTCTGGTTTCAGATCTGCAAGGCCGGTCTGGTCGACGCAGCCGAGATGCGCCTGATCTGCGGCTCACAGCCCGGCGCCGGCCTGCGGCTGACCGCCGCCGGTCGTACCCCGGTGCAGGGGGCCGACTTCCAAACCGTCGATTGCCGGGGCCGGAGCAGTCCTCCCGGCAGCTGGAACGGCGGCCAGATCTGGTTCGACAGTCCCTGGGAATACCTCTGGTGTCCTCCCGACCCTCCTCCCGAGCGCTCCATCCCCCGCCAGTCCCATCACTTTCTCGATGCCGGGATGGCCCTGCTGTGCGGCGACCAGGAAGCGGATCCCCAGCTCCGCTTCCACGGTTCCAATGGGGATTTCTCCCTGCAGGTCGACGGTCATCTCCTGACCGGTCCCCGCGTCGGGAGAGGGGCGATCGGTCCGCAGCTCGCTCCCGACGGTCTTCCCGCGCCGATATCCATCGGCAATGCGCCCCGGATCGTCACTTCCTCCGAGGCGGACGATGGAGATAGCCGGGAATCGCCATCGCCGCAGCTACCCTGCGGCGGCCGCGTCGAATTCTTCTTCACCTCCCCCGTCTTTGACGCCGTTGCCGGCAACATCGGCGACGGCGACGCGATCCCCGGGCAGGTCGCTCCCAATTCGGGTGGCTTTCGCCGCAGCATCGCCTATATTAAGCCGGACTACTTTGTCCTGGCCGACGATTTCAGCGGTGCGGCCGAGTGCCGCATCGATTGGCGCATCCAGGCGCTGGGCGACCTCTCGCTCGAGGCGGACCGGTCTCTGATCCGGGCGGGAGACAGACAGCTCGAACTCTTCCTGCTGCAGCCGGAGGGATGTTTCTTCGAGCGGGAGAGCGCCGACTGCCTGTGCGCCCGACTGACCGCTGACGAAGGGAAACTCCTGGCCCTGCTGGTGCCGGGCCGGGCGGGCAGCTCCCCTCCTTTCCGCCCCGAGGCGGCCGATGCACGCGGCGGTTACGGCCTGCGCCTGGGACGCGGCGGGAGCGTCGATTTCGTCCTCTTTCGCCACCCGGACCAGGCCAATCTGGCGGTGGAGGGGATGCGCACCGATGCCGAACTCCTCTTCGCCCGCCGCGGTGGGCGATCCGGCCTCTCTCTCTACGGCCTGGTGGGAGGGACCGGCCTTCAGGTGCGCACCGAGCTGGTGCGAGCCAGTTGCCGGGTGGATCTGTGCGTTCGCCAAACCCCCACCCGGTTAGGGGCCAGCCTCCGGGCCGACGGCGACTTGGAGCTGCGTCTGGTGATTCCCGGTCCGCCTCGCGCGGTCCGCCTCGACGGCGTTGAGCTGGCCGCCGATGCGTACGGCTACGTCGCCCAGGGGCGACGCCTGGTGCTGGAACTGACCGCCGGTCTCCACCAGCTGGAGGTGACTTCAAAATGAAGAGAATGCAGCAGCCCACCGACTGTTCCGCCCAAACTTATTTTGGCAGAATTGCAATCATAGGTCTTTCGGAAAGGTCAAATATTCACGTGAATTCAGATTACCAAGATCAGACCTGATGGTCTACTACATCGTCCACTCTCGAACAGGAGCACAGCAGATATGATCTCGCGCGAAATGATCCAGGCTCAGCTCGACAACTGCCTGCTCGAAGCCAACTTCGACCGCTGGCAGCAGTACTTCAAGAAGGGGAAGGTCCGGGATATGTATCTCCTGCCGGACAAGCGCATCCTGATCACCACCGATCGCCAGTCCGCCTTCGATCACGTTCTCGGCGCCATTCCGCTCAAGGGCCAGGTGCTCAATCGCATGGCCCAGTACTGGTTCGAACAGACCACCGACATCGCCCCCAATCAGGTGATCGCCGTGCCGGCCGCCAACGTCACCGTGGCCCGTGAGCTCAAAATGTTGCCCGTGGAGATCGTCGTGCGCGGCTATATGACCGGCAGCTCCGACACCGCCATATGGACCCACTACAGCAACGGCGTGCGCACCTACTGCGGCATCGATCTGCCCGAGGGCATGGTCAAAAACCAGCCGTTTGACGGACCGCTCATCACCCCGACCACCAAGGGGGACGAACACGACGAGCTGATCTCGGCTAAAGAAATCGTCGACACCGGCCTGGTCGATCGCGACACCTGGGCAGAGGTAGCGAAGATCGCCCTGGCTCTCTTTGCCCGGGGCACCGAGCTGGCCGCCAAACAGGGGCTGATCCTGGTCGATACCAAATACGAGATGGGCCAGGACGAAGAGGGGCGCATCACCCTGGCCGACGAGATCCACACACCGGATTCCTCGCGCTACTGGATCAAGGAGACCTATGAGGAGCGCCACGCCCGGGGGGAGGAGCCCGAAAGCCTGGACAAGGAGTTTTTGCGGCTGTGGCTGCGAGAAAAGGGGATCTCCGACGACAACATCCCCGAATTGGACGACGATATCCGCATCCAGGTAGCCGAGCGCTACATCGACCTGTGCGAGCGGATCACCGGCCAGGCGTTCGAGCCGGAAAGCGGTGATCTTCCGGTCCACGAACGGATCGAAAAGGCGATTGCCGAATACTTCTAATTTCAATAGACTATTGTCACTCTGAGCGAGGGGTGATGTCCTCTCTCGCTCCACGCTTTTCATTTTATCGATGCTAAAAAACCTGATCAGCGCCTTTCTGGTCTTTCGCCTCGAATGCCGGCAGCTGGCCGTCGACGTCGATCTGGTGCTGTCCCTCTGGCGCCAGCGCCCGGCGATCGAGATCGTGCTCGAACGACGCGCCGAACGGGCGGAAAAACGGGCGGCCCTGCGCCGCAAACTGGATGAGGTATATCCTTTCTGATGCTCCATCGCCAACTGCGCAACGCCCTGGAAGAGATCTTTGGAGTCGACTATGTGGAGAATGCTTTGGGCCAGCCCGAGATGGCCCAGCTGGTTCTCTACGACCGGCCCGAGGCGTTCAAGAAGGCCGTTCTCGGCTTTCAGCGCCTCAACTTCCGCGAGGAGCACGTCGCCTACGTCGCCGATCTGGAGCGCGAACTGGGCGTCGCCCTGATTTGCGGCCTGCTGGACGAGGAGACCAGAGAGCTGATCGCCGAACTCGGAATGAACTACCTGTAAACGGGGAGGAAGAAAATGGCTGGAGTCAAGCGCAGATTCCTGGCTTTCGATCTGGGGGCGGAGAGCGGTCGCGCCATCCTGGGAAAATTTGACGGCGAGCGCCTGGAACTGGAAGAGCTGCATCGCTTCGCCAACGGTCCGGTGCAGATTTTCGATCACCTCTACTGGGACGTGCTGCGCCTCTTCGCCGAGATGAAGGAGGGGCTGCGGCTCTACGCACAGAAGCACGGGGGGGGGCTCGACTCGATCGGCGTCGACAGCTGGGGCGTCGACTTCGGCCTGCTCGGCAAGGGGGACATCCTGCTGGAAAATCCCCACCACTACCGGGATCCGCGCACCGACCACATGATGGAGACCGCCTTTGCCAGAGTTCCCAGGGAGGAGATCTTCGCGCACACCGGCGCCCAGTTCATGAAGCTCAACAGTCTGTATCAGCTCCTCGCGCTCAAGGAGAGCGGTTCGCCCGTGTTAAAAGAGGCCGAGACCTTCCTGATGATGGCCGACCTGTTCAACTTCTTCTTCACCGGTCGCAAGGTCTGCGAATTTTCCAACGCCACCACCACCCAGTTCTACAACCCGGTCGCCGGTGGATGGGCCACCGAGCTGCTGGAAAAACTCGACCTGCCCACCCACATCCTGCCGGAGATCGTCGAGCCGGGGACCGCTATCGGCGACCTGCTCCCCTCCATCCGCGAGCAGGTCGGCCTCGATCCGGTCCAGGTGGTGGCGCCGGCCACCCACGATACCGGTTCGGCCGTCGCCTCCATCCCCACCTCGACCGGCGATTACATGTATATCAGTTCGGGAACCTGGTCGCTCATGGGCGCCGAACTGCGGGAGCCGCTGGTCGGCGAGGCCGTCCTCCAGCACAACTTCACCAATGAAGGAGGGGTCGGCCACACCTTCCGCTTCCTCAAGAACATCATGGGGCTGTGGCTGGTGCAGGAGAGCCGCCGCACCTGGGAGCGCCAGGGAAACGCCTATTCCTACGCCGACCTGGCCGCCATGGCCGAACAGGCGACCCCTTTCAGCGCCGTTCTCGATCCGGATGACGAACTTTTCCTGGCGCCGGGGGACATGCCGGCCCGCATTCGCGACTACTGCCAGCAGCGCGGTCAGACGCCTCCCGCCGACGCCGGAGCCCTCGTCCGCGTCGTCCTCGAGAGCCTGGCCCTGCGCTATCGCAACGTCCTGGAGAGCGTCGAACAGATTCTCGGCCGGCGCATGGAGTGCATCCACATCGTCGGCGGCGGCATCCAGAACCGCCTCCTCTGCCAGTTTGCCGCCACCGCCACCCAGCGTCCGGTCATCGCCGGCCCCCTGGAGGCCACGGCGATCGGCAATCTGATGGTGCAGGCGCTCGGCAAAGGGGATGTCGCCTCGATCGAGGAAGCCCGCCAGGTGGTGCGCCAGTCCTTTCAGCCCGAAATCTACGAGCCCGGTCCCGTGGAGGGTTGGGACCAGGCGTACGAACGGTTTATAGCCCTCAATTCATAGAGTCTCCGAAGCCGAGGTTTCCGCCCCGCTCCCCGATCCCGGGGAGCGGGTTTTTTTCGTCTGGAACTCCCCCCAGCCTTCCTCCGTTCTATTTATGTCCATCAACCGGGAGCGCATCGTTTCCGGAAAGTGCGCAGTGCAGACAAGTGGATCTGCTGCCGATCTATTCCCTTATGGGGAACAGCCCGCCCGAAAAATCGCCTGGCGGCTGCTCTGCATTCGCTGGAAAAACGACATAACCCACTGTTTTAACTAAAAAAGGGGGGCGCATATGAAGAGCAAGAAGAGCATCCCGAAGGTCGGCATCCCCTCCGACTCGATGGAGTCCTACTGGCGGGATATCCAGAATTACGAGCCCCTGAGCAGGGCCAAAGAGGTAGAGCTGGTCGTGCGCGCCAAAGCGGATGACGAGGAGGCGATGCACGCCCTGGTCAACGCCAACCTGCGCTTCGTGGTCAGCATCGCCAAGGAGTACACAGGCTACGGCCTCTCCTTTATCGAGCTGATCTCCGAAGGCAACTACGGCCTCATCGAGGCGGTCAAGCGCTTCGACGAAACCCGCGGCTTCAAGTTCATCACCTACGCCGTCTGGTGGATCCGCCAGGCGATTCTCAAAGCCCTGGCCGAGCAGAGCAAGGCGGCCCGGCCGCCTATGAGCCAGATCAACGATCTGCAGAGGGTGGAGAAGAGATCCGGACGGCTGACCCAAAGGCTGGGACGCGACCCGACGCTCGAAGAGCTGGCCGCCAGCGCCGAAATCAGCCTGGAGCGCACCCGCAACGCCCTCGAACTCGGGCAGCGGGATCTCTCCTTCGATGCACCGCTCTACAGCGGCGAAGATGATACCCTGCTCTCCACCTTTGCCACCGCCGACGGCGCTCCAGAGGAGGATCTCGAGCAGGCCAATTTCCGCGAAACCCTGTACCACTGCCTGGACGATCTGGAGCGGCGCGAGCGGCAGATCATCTGCTCTTACTTCGGTCTGGAGGGTCAGGACCCGATGACGCTGGAGCAGATCGGCTCCGTCCTCAAGCTGACCCGGGAGCGGGTGCGCCAGCTGCGCGATCGCTCCCTGCACAAGATCAGGGCCAGATGGGGTCATCTGCTGCTCGAACTGTCGCGCAACTGATCGATCCGGCGATCCTCGGGATAGGCGAAATCCCGGACAGAAGTGCAGATTTTTGGTCCTGGGCGCTGTTTCGGCAGCTCCCAGTTTTGCCGGGGGTCTGCGCACCTGTCCGGTAAAAAGCGTCGTCTTTTAACCCAAACGAACCCAATCCGGTCTTGAAATATGGCGCACATCCCCTTTTCTTATATATTTTCCAAAGGTTTTCGACTACCGACCACCGACGAGTGGTTTTGCCGTCAGCGCTTGGCCGAGTTCCGCGGATCGCCGACTCGGACCCGGTTCAAAGCGCTGTTTTTTGAGGATCTGACGGCAGCGCTCGCCAGCGTACTGCTGCCAGACGGAAATAACTATCTGGTTTTCAGCAGGTTCACAAGGAACCGCAAACCTGCCGACAGCCTCCGCCAGGCAGCAGTGCAGAGAATGAGAGTCCGTCCGTGCGTTACAATCTGGCCGATCTCCACGTCCACACCCTCTGCTCCGATGGTCTGCGCACCCCGACACAGGCCGTGGAGGAGGCGCGCGATGCCGGCCTCCAGGCCCTCGGCCTCACCGATCACGACACGGTCGACGGTCTGGTCGAGGCGAACGAAGTCGGCGCGCGATTGGGTATAGAAATCATCACCGGCACCGAGCTGAGCGCTCACATCAAGGAGCGCGAAGTCCACATCCTGGGATACTGTTTCGATTGGCAGGATTCCGACCTGATCGCCAACTTGAACCAGGTGCATCAGCACCGGTACGAGCGGGGCATCGCCATTGTCGAGCGCCTCAACGATCTGGGAGTGGATGTGACCATCGAAGAGGTGCTCAACCAGGCCAAGGGCAGCCCTTTGGGCCGGCCCCACATAGCCGCCGCCATGGTCGAGCGCGGTTCGGTGCGCAGCAAGGACGAGGCTTTCAATCGGTATATCGGCGACCGGGGGCCGGCCTTTTCTCCCAAGCCGTACACGGCGGCTGCCGACGTGATCGACCTGATCCATCGGGCCCGGGGCGTGGCCATACTGGCGCACCCGGGGGCCAGTATGCCCGAGTCGGTCGTCACCCAGCTGGTCAACGGCGGCCTGGACGGCATCGAAGTCTTCCATCCGGCGCACCAGCCGCCGCAAATCGAGTACTACATGCAGCTGGTGAGCCGTTTCAATCTGCTCATGTCCGGCGGTTCCGACAGCCATGGCGATGCGGAAGGCACCCGCATCGGCGAGTACGGAATCGGCTACGAGGCGATCGAAGCGATGCGCAAGCGCGCCGCCAGTTTCGCCTGAGCCGGACATTCACTGTTTTGTCGAGAACAAACTTTGACAAAATTGCAATCAAGATCTTCCAGTAAATTAAAATTTTTACGTAATATCCGAAGATCGGAATTTTTGTTGACAGACCACTCACTCCGCACAGCGAGGCAAAGAAACATCCATTAAATGAGATATTCCTCCCATTCCCGCCTTCCCGCAATTTTCCATCTCTCCGCCCTTCTCGCACTCCTCCTGCTGAACGCGGGCGCTCACGCCCGCCCCCTGCGCTTCCACCAGGGCCAGGAGATCGAACCGCTGGCCGGCCTGATCGGCTCCGAGATCGGCGACATCGAGTGGAGCGGCCGCCATCTGTGGGTGGCCACCGAGAGCGGCCTGGCCCGCCTCGACCCGAACCAATCCAGCGGCTTGCGCGAATCCGACTGGGTCACCTTCACCGAACTCAACGGCCTGGGGCGGGGCGCCATCAGCGCCCTGGACGCGGTGGGTGACACTGTCTGGGCCGCCACCCTGTTCGACACTACGATTGGCGATCTGGGGAGTTTCCAGGTCGGCGACGGTCTGGCAGTCTCCTTCGACGCCGGCGCGACCTGGCGCCATATCTCCAACGACGCCATTTTCGACCGGACCAACCCCGATTTCGACGAAGGACCTTCCACCTCGGTGCTGAACCCCTGCTACGGTCTGTCGATCGATGGCAATACCGTCTGGGCCGCCTTCTTTTCCGGTTCCACGGTGCGCTCGCGAGATGGCGGTCAGACCTGGGAGCGCGTCCTGCCCGACGGCGCCGACGAGAGGGTTTTTCCGCCGGCTGCCGCCACCCTACAGGACATGGCCGACAGCCTCTCCGAGATCGGCGCCGACGCTGCGGAGATCGCCCGCCTGCTGGCTGGGGCGGACAGTCTGCGCAGCCAGACTCTCCTACACAACACCTTCGACGTGCTCGCCTACGACGATACCGTTTGGGTCGGCACCTCCAGCGGCCTGACGCGCAGCCTCGACGGGGGGGACACCTGGAAAATATCCAGGGTGCAGTTCACCCCGGACAGCAGCCTCGCCCCGGGACACATCGCCGGCAACTGGGTAGTGGCGCTCGAACGCCAGCTCCTCGCCGACGGCGGTTCGGCGATTTGGGCCGGTACTCGGCCCGCCGGAGAGAAGGAACTCAGTGCCATGGCCTTTTCTCTGGACGCCGGCGAAAGCTGGACGGCCACCGGTCCCACCTCCGCCTGGGGCTTCACCTTCACCCCCGAGCGGATCTGGGCGGGCACCGACAACGGTCTGCTGGCCAGCGCCGATGGTTTGACCTGGGAGGAGGTCCCGGTCGAAGACAGTTCCAGCCGCGAGCAGTTGCGCGGCGGTTTTGTCGGTCTCCAGTACGTGGGCGAGGTTCTCTGGGCGGGCGCCGAAAACGGCCTGGGCCGCTCCGGAGACAGAGGCCAAACCTGGCAGATCATCAAGTCACCGGTCAAGCCGATCGCCCTGGACAGCGGTGAAACCATCGGCGAGACCGGTCTGGCCGACAGCGTGCGCACCTACGCCGCACCCAATCCGTTTTCCCCCAACCAGGGGGAGCTGGCCCGGCTCTTTTTTAGCCTCTCCCGCGACGCCAAGCTCTCCATTCGCATCTACGATTTCGCCAGCCGTCTGGTGCGCACCCTGGTCGAAGACGGCGATTTCGCCGGACAGATGAACCACGGGGAAAACTGGGACGGCACCGACGAGGACGGCCAGCCGGTGGCCAACGGCGTGTACTTCTATCGCATCGAACTGGACAGTGGCCAGCAGGCCTTTGGGAAAGTG
>Ga0233431_1000324_pt1 | contig 110593 bp, 98 predicted proteins | sample SI_118_April2016_FD_179867 | JGI IMG/M metagenome (GOLD analysis project Ga0233431, IMG submission 179867) | Seawater microbial communities from Saanich Inlet, British Columbia, Canada - SI_118_April2016_200_MG | ecosystem: Environmental > Aquatic > Marine > Inlet | place: Canada: British... | reverse complement strand
GCTGACTGCTGAGGACAAGCACAGCCGTAGTCCATTCCTCGACCGTTTCCTCGCTTTGACCATTGCCTATGGTCACGCCGGCCTGCTGCCTTCGCCGGAGACCTGGGGACTTCCCTCCGCCATCAAGTCGTACTATCTGCTGCGCCAGTTGCAGGTTTTATATCTCGGGATTCCGGTCGAAACCATCCGCTACCATCACGAGGGGAATCTCCTGGAGACGACCGAAGCGCTCATCTCCGGCGCCTTCGAATCCGGCCAGGTGCACATCACCTATCAAAATGGTCTTCAGCTCTGGGTCAACGGCGGCTGGGAAGATGACTGGGCGGTCGAATGCGCAGAGACTACCTACAACCTCCCCCCGGCCTCCTTTGTGGCCAGGGGTCCGGACGACCTGCTGGTCTATTCGGCCGATGCCGGTTCCGGCCGCATAGATTTCGCACGCTGCGGTTCCTATCTTTATTGCGATACCCGGGGCCAAAAAGTCGAACTTCCCCCCCTGATCCTGAACGGGGCCGCTCTCGTCTTTCAGGGGGAATGGGAAATCGACATCCTACCCCTGGAATACCAGGGAGAGATCGAGGTCGATATCTCTCACTTCTGGGCCGATCGCCGTCTACCTCAGCTCCGCGTCCTGGGCTTTCGCCCTGACGAAGACGAACCGGAAAATTTCAAGGCAGTGATGGAGGGGCAGCAAGTCCGTTTTGAGCCGGTCGAAGAGTTTTACCGATATCGCATCACTCTTCCCGAGTGGATGGTAGAACCCGGCCGCTAGATCCGAACTGCGGCCCGATTATCAAGTTTCTCTATCCCGGGCCGATAAAAACGGGTACAGCAACCTTGCGGGAGTGCCCATGCCCAGAGAGTTAGAATCACATCCTCTTACCGATCTCGTGTCGGAAACCCCTTCCCCTTCCTCTCCTGTGGAAGAGGAAGAATTGAAGGCTCGAGTTCTCGAATTGAGCGAGTGCATTAACGGCCTGGTCGATGAGCAGGCCGAACGCATCGACGATATCGCTGTGGCTCAAGATATGGCCCAGGGGGTCAAACCCTACATCGACCGTCTGATCGCCCTCCAACGCCTTCTCAATCCGGTCGATCGCATCATCGTCAAGCGGGATCAGATCCAGGAATTACAGGCGGAAATTGCCGAAGACGTCGCCGAAGTCGAAGATATCAGCGGCGACATGGGCGACCAGGTCGATTCCCCTCTGCTCAACGATCTTGAGGGAGAGATCGCCTCGGTAAAGCGGGACCGCAAGCTCTTTGTCAGCGAGGTTATCGACGAAGAGTTTGATGCCCCTCTCCAGACCCCCGGCCCTTCCGGTCCACAAACCCTTCTCCAACTCGACGTCCCCGAACGTTTCGAACGAATTCTGGGTGACCGTTTCCTTTCCCTTTCTCGACTGTCCGAGATACTCGATACCCCCTTCTCCAGAGAATTTATCAGCGAGCATAATCGCCTGCTCGACAAGGTATGGAACACCGTTTTTGAAACCGCAGAGCTTCGCCCCCATATCCAGCGGGATCGAGTAAAAACCATCCAAAAGACCTTTTGTGATTACGCCCTGATCTTCCGCAGCCCTCAACTCTCCTCCGGGGAAGATGGAGCCGAGGGAGGGGTTTGTTCTCTGGAAAACCTGCGCAACCACTTCAGTTCCTTTTTTGTCAACACATCCCAACGCTCTCTCTGGTACACCCGGATCCCATTCTACCGGGAATCCATTTCTCGACCCCACTGGGCTCTGGTCGATCGACAGTATCTCAACTGCACCTTCAAAAAGCCCAGCATCCGCCTGCTGATGTACGCCCGAGCCAACGAACTTCCCCCCCGCCTGGTGCGTCAAAAAACTATCCTGGAAGACATCTACGATCGCATCGTGCTGGAATTGGCTCTGAAAGAACGCTTTTTCGATCCCTGTCACAGCATTACCAGTTCCACTTATCAACAGGGCAAGAAGGCGCCCATGAAACAGGTCTATTCCTATTTCAAGGACGACTGCATTCGCATCTCGGGAAAACGGGGCACCCCTCACTGGCGCCCGACCAAACCTCGCTGGCCGGGGGTTCTGCCCTCCATCGTCTTTTCTACTTGAATTACATAACTTGATATCTCACATCAAATTAGTATCTTAAAGCAAACCCATTTGGTTTCCGTTATCCCCTCCTCGTCTCCGACAGACAAAACGTGGAACAGATTGCCGAACAGCTGAAGGCGGAGATCGACTCCCTGCGGGAATACATCCAGCAGACGGAGGAGCGCATCCAGGTCACCGGCTGGGTAGCAGAACTCCTCGATCCTTTCGACCACATGGAGAGTAATTTCTCCGATGATGAACTGCAGAAAGTGGTCGAGGCGCTCTACCAGGCAAGGAATCGCTTTGGCGTCAACGGCCACTTATCCACCCGCATCGATGCCATTCTCACGCGCTACGATGACATCATCACTTTGTTGGAGACAGACTCTCCCTTACCCGAAGCAATTCCCAGGGACCTTCCCGCCAAAGATCCGGATTTTTCCGGCGATCTCTCCACCCTCTCTATAACAGAAGACGAAGATGAGGAAACCGATCTGGCGACAAATCTCTTTGCCGCTGATGATGATGATTCGGAGCCGGCCCTCTCCCAGGAGGAGGACGAAGACGGCGATCTCTTCACTCCTCTCTCATTCGAAGAGATAGAGGATCAGTCTCCTTCTTTACCCCCCGCTGACGAAGCGCGAGAAGAGGAGGATCTTGCCGCTGCTTTTTCCGACACCGATGGGGAACTCGATCTCGATCCAGCCGAAGCCGAGGAACTCTTTGCCGACTCTCCTGCAGATGAACCGGAGACCGATTCCGAGACCACTCCCCCGGTGGAATCCTCTCCACTGGTTTCTCCCATTGAGATGGGAACGCCCGACGGCCTGGCTCCCGGTACCCTCTTCGATTCTCCCCCTCCGACCAGCAACTCCAAAACTCCGACAGCAGAACAGCGGAAGGGCAAAAGGTTTCGCCAACCACCCAGAAAAGACCGGCAACCTCCTCGTCCGACGCCTGCGGAAGGACGAGAAAAAAACGATATCTTCTCTTCTAAAGTCAGCATGGACGACCTGCTTCTGGGGCTGGATCTTACTATTCCAGAGCAGGATAAAACCCAGCTTCAAAATCTGTTGCGCAACAAGTTAGCCGACAGGATAATTCCCGCCCTTCAGGTCCATCCCCAATTCGAAAAGCAATTCGTCCTTGTCCCTCGACTGACCCGCTATATCTACGATGGGACACTGTATGCCTGCACCATCAAAAATCTGGTCATGACTTTTATCGCCCTGTTCGGCAATATTCGCGACCTGGTGCAATTTAAAAGCCATCGTTTCTTCAACTCCGAAGTTCCGGAACAGGGGTGGGCACTGGTACCGGCGGAAGCTCCGCGCGAAACCCTGGGCAAGACCTTCATGGAACAGACCCAGTATTTGCGCTACCTGGCGGCGAACGCCGGCATCCCCTCACACCTGGTGCGCCGACGCACACTGGTCGAAGCGGTCTACGACATCATCGTCGGTCGCATTGTTCTGGGAAATCCATTTCACAAACAGACCCTCGACTGGACTTCCAGCGGCACGAGTAAGAGCGACTTCGTCTGCGTTTATTTCGCTGAAAACGGCGTCCGTTTGCGCGCCCTGCCCCGGACGACCCACAACCCGGCTCTGGGAGTTGTTCCCCATCTGTGAACCGAACCGTTCCCACCGTCTTTTCCCTCATATTTGCTCTCGACAGCGGTGTTTTTTTGCACTGTCCCCCGTTTCCCACAAAGAAATCTGAACGATGAGCGCACCTGAATCTGCCAGCCGTTTCCTCACGGCCTGCTCGGGCCAAATCCCCGACGTCACCCCCGTCTGGCTGATGCGCCAGGCGGGACGTATCCTTCCCCCTTATCGCGCCCTGCGCGAGAAACACAGCTCGATACAGACCCTCTTCACCACCCCTGAATTGGCGGCTGAAATAACCCTTATGCCCGTCTCCATGCTCGGGGTGGACGCGGCCATCCTCTTCACCGACCTGGTGACTCCTCTTGAAGCGATGGGTTGTCCCTTTACCTATAATCCGGGGCCCGTCTTTGAACATCCAGTGAGAACTCGGGAGGATGTAGAGCGGCTGCGGCCCTTGAACGTCGCCGACGATCTACCCTTTGTTGCGGAGATCATCCGCCTGGTGCGCGGGAAACTCCCTCCGGCAGTGCCCCTCATTGGCTATGGCGGTTCCCCTTTCACCCTTGCTACCTGGCTGGTCGAGGGGAAGGGATCCAAGGATTTCTCCATGTTCCGCCGCCTCCTTTACGCCGATCCGGAACTCGCCCATCTGCTGCTCGACAAGCTGACCGAGGGGATCATCTCTTTTCTTCGCTCCCAAGTTGATGCAGGAGCCCAGGCGCTGCAGATCTTCGACACCTCTGTCGGTCTGCTCTCCCCCGATGTTTTCCAGCAGTTTGTCCATCCCTACCTTCAACGGATTTTTTCAGCTCTGGGAGAGTTCGGAGTTCCGCGCATCTATTTTCCCCTCGCCGCCCCGCACCTCATGCCTTTCGTCGGCGACCTGGGAGCAGATGTGCTGAGTATCGACTGGCGCATCGACCTGAAAACCGCCCTCCGGCACTTTTCTCCCGGTCTGGTCCTGCAGGGAAATCTCGATCCCTGCATCCTCTACGCCTCTCCCCAACGGCTCGCCGAACAGGTGCGCGCCATCCTCCGCTGTGCCCGGGGCAGACCCCATATCTTCAATCTGGGACACGGCGTCCTGCCCGATATGCCCTACGACAACGTGTGCAGACTGGTCGAAACCGTGCATCAGTTCGCGGACGAAGAGGAGTAGCTATGAATAGGGAAGGCGATAAGGGACCGCAGGAGTTCGAGAAGGGAACGACTCGACGTCACACCTTCTTCTGCATCAACAAGGCGCGCAATACGTCCAAAGAGAATGTGATCGAAGTGGTACCCAAGGAGATCACCCTCTTCGGCCAAAGGGTCAAGGGCTGGCTGGTAACCACTGAACAGCCGGTGATCGACAAGATCATTCCCCTCGACGAGTCGATGCGAGGGGATGGGATGGTGCACGACCCGGAATGATATCGCTTGGCACTGGAACAGCTCTTTTAAGCCGATTCCGATCTTTGCAGGTAAGCTTCAAAAACCTCTATAACCGAAGACTCGAAGCGATTCCGCAGACTCGCGTCGAACACCCCCGCCTGCATGCGCACGGAAACCCCCCCATCCTCTCCCCGTTCGAGAGCGGTGGCGATGGGCCGGTCGATCGCAAGATAAGGGGAAATCGAAACTGCCTCTTCGGCCGCCCTGAGCGCCATTCCAGGGTCCACCGTTGAGGGTACGGGAAAGGCCATTTCGATCCCCTGAGAACCGGATCCCGCCACGCTCTGCACCACCGGCTGGCTGGCGATTTCGGCATTGGGGACGGAGATGAGATCCCCCGATGAGCTCCGCAGCTGCGCCGTCTGCCAACCTATTCCCTCCACTTTACCACTGTAAACCCCGATGCTGACGGTATCTCCGACCCGAAAGGGAGGGATGGCAAACCAGACGAGACGGGCCAGCGCATGACGCAAAATCCCCCAACCAGACAGCAGCAGGATCAGGCCGGCAGCAGCGATGAGGAATCCCGAAGTCATTTGAACAGATTCCGCTTCTGCAGCTGCGTGACGATGGGATGGTAGAGTATCTGGTTGATCACGTATATTTCTCCTTCTCGCTTTAACACCCCCAGTCTCTCCAGGTGCGTCAACCGAGTTCGTCCTTCTCCCTGAGGAATGCGGAAGATAGCGGTAAAATCCTCCGCTGTGAGGCCACCGTGTTGAACGATCATGGCCAGATAGACCAGCTCATTCAACGGCAGAGCCTGGAGAAACTCCAACCGCAGTTCCTCCAGCGGTTTGATCTTCAAAAGGTCACCCTCCACTCCCTCCACTGAACGCAGCCAGTAGAAAATCGCGGAGAAAACGTTGCCCCCAGAGGCGCGGTTCAAGCGATCGAAAAAAGCGCGGCGCAGGCTCTCCTGTCCTTCCTCTCGTCCCCCCTCGGCCGGGGTAAAACCCAAACGATATCCGGTCGCCCGATGGCGGGCCATGATCGCCCCTTCTAGTTCCTGACGACTGAGATGCCCGGTCTCAATGCGGAAGGCGAAGTGGCGAGAGACCTTCTGGATGTGATCCAGATATTGCCAGGCTGCCTGTTCTATGGATATCAGCCACAGGATATTGCCCCCGGTGGCGTCGATGAATTCGAGGAACCGTTTCAGCAACCCCAGTCCACCCAGGGCCCGCAGATGGAGGCGATGCAGGTCTTCGAGCAAAACGATCCGGCGCTCGTGCGAATCGGCAATCTTTCTTTCCAGATCGGCCAGATCCGTCCCCTGCATATCGAGCAGCCCGTTCAACAATTGCACGAACGTTCCCTCGTTCAGCACTCCCTTGTCGATCCGGTGACGGACCAGTGGTAGTCCCTTCAACTTCTGTTCCATGGCGCAGTTGATCAGGCTGGTCTTCCCGCTCCCCTGCTCTCCGATGATTACCACCGAGGAGAACCGCTCCTGGCGCCAGCGCCTGCAGGCGGTTTCGATGGTTCCCAGAGCCCCGGAGCGACCGGCCAGGAATTCGCTCACCTCCAGAGGGGTGGTGCGGAACAAGCGTCGATAGGCAAACGGGACACGCTGGCTCAGCTCCCCTTCCAGGTCCAGAATCCCCTCGTAGTCCAGAGCCTCCGCCCTTCCAGCTTCCCCTTCGGCAATTTCCTCCTCCCGCTGAGGAAGGGACTCAATCGGTTCTGAGGGTTTTTCTTTTTCTGCGGGCCGTCTTCTCTCTCTGGAAAGATCTGTCTGGCGCAGTCCTCGGAGCCGACGGCGCACCGCCCCCTCCTTGCGGTTTTCGATCTTGCGGCGCATCTCCCGCACGGTTTCTTCCAGGACGAGTTGCCGGAGCAAACGGGCGGTATCGGCCACTTCTTTTACCACCCGTTCTTCCGTCTCTTTGTTTCCCTCCAGAACCTTCTGGTAATGCCCCTGAAACCCTTCTAGTGCCCGCTGCAGACGGCTGAGAGCAACTGGCACCAGGTCTGTCGGACTCTTTCCCACCTCGCGCAGTTCGACGACTACGTTCCCCAGGCTGAAACCGGCGGATTGGAGCAACTCTTCGATACCGGTTTCCAGTTCCCGCACCTGCCCGAGCATGATCCCGTTGACATCCCCTAGACGATGCGTCAGTCCTCCTTCCAGGTAGGCCCGAACAACTGCCCGCACCGGAGCAATTTTGAGTTCCCCTTCCTCTGGCACTTCCCCCTCGCGGCCGGGAAGGTCTTCTTCTTCGACGATCTGGAAACTCTCGACCGTGCCGTCTGCCAGCTTGCGGAAGCGCTCCATCAGCAGGTCGATCAGCTGATTTATCTCGGCACTCCCTTCGATCGACCGCAGGTTTTCCTGCACTTCCTGGGTCAGAAATTCGAGCAGGCGGGTTCGCTCTTTTTCTATTCCCCCCCGCACCTCCTCGATCGCCGCGTCGCTGTCTCTCGCCTCCCTCAACAACCCCGCTGCCGCTTCCACCTTTTCGCGCACCTTCTGGTACTGCTCCTCCAGCTGGCGGCACAGCCGGCTGTTCACTTTTAGCACGGTCTCATCCACTGCGTGCCGCAGCTGGTTCTGCAGGCGAACCATCTCCAGACCCATAGTATAAGAGCCGATAAATCCGACCTGGTACCGCCCCCACAGCTTCAATCGCTCGCGGACAGACCGGCGGCGACGTTCCACCTCTCCCTGCGGCAACCGCAGACGGGCAGTCGGCAGCTGCACCGTCCCCACTCTGCTGGCCCCGGCAATCAGGCTGACCAATTCCCCCCGTATCTCACTTTCGAGCAGTCTGCGGATTTCGTCATAGTATTTCATCACCTCCGCGCCGACCAGTCGGAAACTCTCGTTCAATTCAGTGCCGATCAGGGAAGCCCGAGAAACGAGTTCCTCGACATTCGGCTGGCCCCCTTCTCGGTCGAGAAGGTCCAGGAAGCCGTTGTAGGCTTGTTCGATCTCCTCGTACAGCCCCTTAACTCTCCGCAGCAGGAAGAATTCCGCCTCCCCCAGCATCTGGGCAATGCGCAGCAAACGGAGACCGAGTTGACTGCCCAGGTGGTATAGGGCGAGTTCACGCGGCGAGAAACGACGAGGGAACCTCCGCTTGCCCAGATGGCGCAATAACCGCTTTACCAGCTTTCCCGTCCTGACATAAACCGAATCATCCGCAACGCCGAGAAACAACCCCGGCTCCGGGGAGACGATAACCCTTTCCCCAGGTTGCGAACCGCAGATTTCATCGATCCGGGAGAACAGCTCATCGAATGCCCTCACTGCTCCCTGCGTTGGGCTGTCCTGGGTGGCAATAGTTTTGAAGCGATCGAACAACCACTCGCTGAAGGCCGTTCGCCCCTGGCGCACGAACCGTTTCAATTCGTCGGCGGTCACTTCTGTTTCCCGAACCTTATCATCCAGGCCGCCAAAAAACTGGCGATGCTGGATACCGACGTTCTGCAAGAGATCGACCGAGGTCCACAGTTCCTGGTCCAGGAGGGACTCTTCGAATTCGTCTTGCAGTGAAATGACCTGCTTGATCAGGGAATGGATTTCCCCCCGCAGTTCCTCATCCGGCAGCTCCGCCTGGAGAACGACTTCGATCTGCTGAGGCTGAGGGGGTGTTGGTGATGACATCGTCAGTGAACCCAGCTGAATTTCCCCCCGGACCAATTACCCAGGGTTACGGGAGGATCGTCCCACTCCGCCCCCGGGCCGAGGAAATCTCCCCTTATATCCACCTGGGGGTCGTAACTCGCCCAGAGATCCGGGAATTCGTTCTCCAACAGGTTTTCGACCTGTTCGCGGATACCGGCGGCGTGGTAGTTGGCGATTTTTTCCGCTTCGGGTCGCTCCACCTTTTCCGTCAAATGTTCCGCCAATCCGCTGCTGGCCAGAAAGGTAAAGGCGATAGCATTATCACTGCCCAGTTCCAGGTGGATTCGGTAAGCGGGAAAACTCAAACGCAGTCCCAGCACCTCGAGTTTCAAACCCAGCCAATCTCTTTCCTGCACCAGGCGTGTGGACCTGAGGTCTTCCCACCGCAGTTCCCCCCCTGCCTCTCCCCCCCCCAACCCGAGGGATACCAGCAACCCCAGCAGACAAACCCCAAAACTTCCAATCTTCCTGTACGACATCCTCGCTCCCCCTTTATAAAAAAAATGAGGCCCGCCCGGCGGGCAGCCCTCATCCCAATGACACGAATAATATAGTACCCTTCTTCCCCTTCGTCCACCTCCCTATTCGACTTCCCAGGCGTCGTTCCCCCGATAGAGAGCCGCCAATTCCCCCTTCCCCTTTTGGGCAATCGCCTTTTCCTCCTGCTCCAGAAGCATATCTGTGTAAACCGGTTTATCCAACTTCCAGAAAACCCCGAAGGGAACCGGGAACCGCGGGTGATTCATGCGGCTGAGCATGTAGGCGTAGCTGCGCAGCAGAAAGGTTTCCGTATGGTGCAGCAGGTCCTCTTCGGTGGTGCCGTCGCCCAGTTGCACCACTTCCGGCTCCAGTCCGTTCATCCTTATGCCCCGATCCCGGTTCTTGCCGAAGACCAGCGGCTTGCCGTCTTCGAGGTAGAGACTGTTTTCGTCGCGCTCCTTCGAGTCTGAGGTGTGCTTCCAGGCGTCGTCGTAGAAGACCACGCAGCTCTGGTAGACCTCGACGAAGGCCGTCCCTTTGTGTTCGGCAGCCCGGCGCAGCACCTCCCGCATGTGGTGGACCTGATTGTCCTGCGTGCGAGCGACAAAAGTTGCCTCCGCTCCCAGCGCCACCGACAGCGGATTGAAGGAGTGGTCGATCGATCCCTGGGGGGCGGATTTGGTCCGGTGCCCCAGGGGAGAAGTAGGCGAATACTGTCCCTTGGTCAACCCGTAAATGCGGTTGTTGAAGAGGATGATCTTGATATCCATGTTGCGGCGCATGGAGTGGAGCAGGTGGTTCCCCCCGATCGACAGACCATCCCCGTCCCCGGTGACTACCCAGACGCTAAGGTCTGGGTTTGCCGCTTTCAAACCAGTGGCCAGGGTCGGAGCCCGCCCGTGGATGGAGTGGATTCCATAGGTATCCATGTAATAGGGGAAACGGCTGGAGCAGCCGATCCCCGAGATGAAGACGATATTTTCGCGCGGCACCCCAATCTCGGGCAAAATCCGCTGCATCTGAGCCAGGACGGCATAATCCCCACATCCCGGGCACCAGCGCACCTCCTGGTCGGAGACGAAATCCTTTCGCGTCAATGTCGGTTCTGCCACGGCTTGGGCCATCTTTCAGGTCTCCTCGGACGACGGGTGATTCCGATTTTTTTTAAGAGAGGATTTCGCCAATCTTATCCTCGATCTCTTTGATCTTGAAGGGAACTCCCTGCACCTTGTTCAGAGAGATAATGGGCAACAGAAACTTCGCCCTGAGCAATAGCGCCAGGTGTCCCGAATTCAATTCGGGTACCAGGACGTGCCGGTAGCGGCCGAGCACCTCCCCCAAATTGCGCGGAAAGGGGTTCAGGTAACGCAGGTGTGCCCCCGCCACGGAAAGCCCCTTCTCCTGAACACTTTCGACGGCTGCAGTTATCGCTCCGCACGTCCCCCCCCATCCCAGGACCAGCAAATCCCCTTCTTCCGGTCCCGCTACATCCAGCTCCGGAATGAAGTCGGCCAAGCGAGCCACTTTTTCTGCCCGTATCCGGGTCATATGCTCATGGTCTTCTGGAGAGTATGAGACATTCCCCGATCCGTCTTCCTTGGCCAAACCTCCGATCCTGTGCTCCAACCCCGGTGTGCCCGGCAAAGCCCAGGGTCTTCCCAGGGTTTCCGAATCCCGCAGATACGGCTGGAACCCGACCGGATCGGTCCGGTGCTCGACGACAATCGGCTCGATCTCATCCGGGTCCGGAATCTGCCACGGTTCCGAACTGTTGGCGATATAGCCGTCGGAGAGCAGGATGACCGGCGACATCGCCCGCACCGCAATGCGGAAAGCTTCGATGGCCATATCGAAACAGGTGCTGGGAGAGCAGGCAGCCAGCACCGGTATGGGGCTCTCCCCATTGCGCCCGAAGAGCACCTGCAGAAGGTCGGTCTGCTCCGTCTTGGTGGGGAGCCCTGTACTCGGTCCCCCGCGCTGCACGTCGATGACGACCATCGGCAGTTCCAGGGAAACGGCCAGATTGATCGCCTCACTTTTCAAGGCAATGCCCGGCCCGCTGGTGGCGGTGGCGGCGAACGCCCCGCCGAAAGCCGCGCCGATGACCGACCCCATGGCCGCGATCTCATCCTCGGCCTGGAAGGTGCGAACCTGGAAATGTTTGAGGGAAGCCAGGCTTTCCAAAATGGAACTGGCCGGCGTTATCGGATAGCTGCCGTAGAAGAGACACTTACCCGCCTTGTGGGCAGCCGTCACCAACCCCATTGCCAGAGAGTCGTTCCCCGTAATCCGGCGGTAGGTGCCCGGTTCCACAGCGGTTCGACTCGGCACCCGAACTCGTCCCTGGAAAGCTTCGGCTGTCTCTCCATAATAATACCCGGCCATGAGCGCCCGGGTATTCGCCTCGATCACCAGCGGCTTTTGCGAGAACTTCTCCCCGAAAAAACCCAGGGTGTTGTGCAGGGGCCGATCGAACATCCAGAAGGTCAATCCCAGCGCAAAGGTATTTTTGCACAGATCCTTCTGCTGGTTGGTCAATCCCTCCAGATCCTCCAGCGCCTTGCGGTTGAGCGTTGTCAACGGCACCTGATGGAGTTCGAAACCGTCGAGGGAACCATCCTCCACAGGACTCTCTATGTACCCGGCTTTGCGCAGGTTGTTGCGGGTAAACGAGTCGGTGTTGATGATGATGATCCCCCCTGGGTCGAGATCCCTCAAATTGGCTTTCAGAGCGGCCGGGTTCATGGCCACCAACACCAGGGGAGAATCCCCCGCAGTGTAGAGTTCATCAGCGGCGAAGTTGACCTGGAAACCGCTCAGACCGGCGATCGTCCCTACAGGGGCGCGAATCTCGGCGGGAAAATCGGGGAAGGTGCTGACGTCGTTCCCCAAAATGGCAGAGGTGTTGGTAAACAGGGTGCCGGTGAGCTGCATCCCATCCCCGGAATCTCCGGAGAAGCGAATGACTACCGATTCCCGTTCTTCAATGGCCGTTGCCATGGAATTCGCTCCTTGGAAGAGGGCACATCTTCAAAACACAGGGGAGGAAGCAATCCGGGCCGAGAAAAATAGAGTCCGGACCGAGAACATCTTCTCATCAAGAGGGGGCTGAACTTATGAACTTAAAAAAGAGGAGTTTCTCCTAATATACTTGACAACCCCATTGCGTCAAGCTACTCTTTTTTCTTCTTTTTACCCCCTTTGCACCCTCTTCAATCCCCTCTATTCCCTCCCTTTTTTTACCTCAATCTTCCTCCCCTCATTTCCCTCCCTGCACCCGATCTCTATCACGTACCCGGCGACTTCCAACAGGGCTGGATGATTTTCCACTACCAAGACAGTACTCCCCTTTTCCGCCAGTCTCCCCAAACCTGCAACCAGGGCATCGACATCCTGGGGATGTTCCCCTCCGGCGGGCCGGTCGAGGAGGACCAGATCCCGTTCCTTTCCCCGACTCAGTTCACAGGCCAGCAACAGGCGCACCCATTCCCCCCTTTCCAAACGGGCGATCGGCTCCCCGAGCAAACGACTCCCCAGACCGCAGAGTTTTGCTGCCTCCAATCGGGGCATCATCCTCCGATCTCGGGCAAACTGCTGGCCTGCCCGTTCTATATCCATATCGAGCAGATCCCCCATATGCAGACCGCGGATAGTCACTGCCAAAATTTCGTCCCGATACCGACAGCCTTCACACCCCGGGCAGACGAGGGAGATATCCTCCAGGAACTGCATGTCAAAATGCAGCACCCCTTTCCCTTCGCAAACCGGACAGCGCCCTCCCGGGCTATCCAGGCGGAACCACTCCGGGGGGAATCCTCTTTTAACGGCGGCCGGCACTTCGGCGTAGAGTTTGGCCAGGTATTCCGACAGTCCGAGCCGATCCAGCAGGATCCGCCCAGATCCCCCGGTCTGCCCCTCCATCTCCACCACCCGCTGAATCCCCCGATGTCCGTGGAATTCCACCTCCAATCCCCTTTCTCCCTTCCCTCGCATCCCCCGCCCAACCAGATGGAGGAATTCCGATTTCCCAGCTCCCGAATTTCCGCTGATGCAGATAATTTCGCCCAGTGGCATCTCCAGGTCGAGCCGGGGAAAACCGGCCACTCCCCTCCCTTTGAGGCGGACGTAACCATGGCTCTTTCCCCCCCCCCGAACCCCTTCGGCTATCCCTCCCTTTGTATACGGCATCCGCTTCTCTTTACCCACCTCCCCCGCCTCAAAACACAAGACTTGATCCGCCCCTCCCAGCAAGACCGCATCGTGGTCCAGAACCAGCACAGTATTCCCCTGGTCGACCAGACGGCGCAACCCCGCCAACCAGATCTCCCCATCCTTCGCCCCCATCCCCGCTCCCAGCCCCTCAAAGATGTAGAGCACTCCCACCAGGCCGCTGCTCAGGAAGTTGGCCAGCGCCAATCGCTGCCCCTCCCCGGTGGAGACCATCCCCATCCTTCTTCCCAGGGGCAGGTGGCCCACCTCCATATCCATGGCCGCTTTGAGAGGATGCCGGAGCAGAGCGGGGATTCCTTCGATCTCTGTGAAATCGTCCAGGAATTCGATTGTCTGACGAATGCTTTGCGCCTGAATATCGGCCAGGCTTCGCCCCTTTAGAGAAACGTGTCTGGACAGGGGATGCCTGTCTCGACCCGCCGTCAGCAGGTCGTCCGGACTCAGATCCTCGTAGGTGCGCGCGCACTGGTCACAGGTCAGCTGCTGGTTGACAATCAACCGCCGTCCCGTTTCTACCTCTTCCAGCACGCTCAGACCCCGGGCGATCCCCCGGGCGTTGCGCAGCCCTTCGATCAGCCGCATCCGGCTCCCCTCTTCGGGGCGCAGGCGGTCTACCACCACTTCCATCACCTGCCCCTTCTCCGGCACCGATTGCTGGAAACCAGCTCCGTCCAACCGCTGGATTTCTCCTCCCAGGCGCACCCGCAGGAACCCGGCTTGTCGCAGTTCGCGCAATACCCCGGGAGTCGCATTTTCGTCTTCGAGTTCCAGGGGAGCCAGAAGCAGGCAGCGCTCTCCTCCCAGTTCCGCCAACCCCCGTGCCGCTCCCTCTTCCGGCGTGTAGGCTCGACAGGTTCCCCCGCAGTGAGGACAGCCGATTTCTCCAAAACGATGCAGGAACTGCCCCAATAGACCGTCGACCTGCAGAAACCCCGCCACCGTTCCCCGAAAGGGGATCTCCCTGCCGTCGAGGTAGATCGCCGGGGGCAATCCCGAGATACTCTCAACATCCACTCTGCCGATCCCACCCAATCCCTCCCTTTCCACCGGGGACAGCGCCAGCATATAGCGCCGCCGACTCTCCGCGTAGAGCACCTCCACCGCCATGGTGCGATTCCCGGAACCGCTGCGCCCGACAAAACAGATCAGGCTCTCCAGAGGCAGATCGAGATCGACCGACTGCAGCGGTCTTTCCGATGCTCCTCTCACGCTTATATTCCGCTTTTCTTCTGCCATCCCTTCACCTTTTTTTCGTTTTTGGGCGGCAGCAAGCGGAGCAGCCCCTGTGAGAGGAACCCCTTTCCCCTATCAACATTTTGGATCTTTGTGTTTTTTTTGACATCTTATTATCGAGGAGCAGGGCCTGCGGATCTCACCCACTACTCCGAAAAAAATCGAGCTTTCCCATTCTCTGGAAGGTACGGAAAAATGCGTTTCCTGTCCTGCGGCATTCTATCTCTGATCTGCTTTTCCACCTCCACCTATGCAACTCCCTTCTCCCATCAGCAGTTCGACCAGGTTCTCCAGCAACACGTCGACAGTCGGGGAAGGGTCTCCTATGCCCTCCTCAAAGAGAACCGGAGCGCTCTGGACACCTACATCGACAGCCTTGCCGCTATCAGCCCCCACAACCACCCCGACCGCTTCCCCAGTCGCCAGCATCAGCTGGCTTACTGGATCAACGCGTACAACGCCTTCGTCCTCAGGGGTGTCATCGACGCCTACCCGGTTTCCAGCGTTATGGATATCATGCGCTTCAACGGTTTCTTCCGGCGCCGGAAATTTACCGCCGGGGGAGAAGAGCTGACCCTGGACAGTATCGAAAACAAAATTATCCGTCCGACCTTCGAAGACCCCCGCATCCATTTCACCGTCAACTGCGGAGCAGTCAGCTGCCCGGAGTTGGAAAACCGCGCCTTCACTGGTGAGGACCTGGATCGGCGTTTGGAGGCCGCCCTGCGCCGTTTTGCACGCAACCCCAAGCACGTTTTCCTGGACAGCACAGCGGGAAAACTCTACCTGTCGAAAATTCTCGAATGGTACGGAGGGGATTTCATCACCTGGTTTCCCCAGGAGCGCAAACCGGCCGCTCGAGACCCCAAACTCGTCGACTATCTCCTGCCCTACCTTCCCGCCGCCGCCGCCACCTACCTGGAACGGCAACCCGGAATAGATCTCACCTTCCGGGATTACGACTGGGCCCTCAACGAACAAAAACCATAAAAAAATGGGGGCATGTCGCCTGACATGCCCCCACTCACTCCGCTTTTCCTCCTGTTAGAGGAAAAATGGGTTATGCGCTCTCTCCTCGGCGACCGTCGTGGCCGGTCCGTGTCCCGGGAAGAGGGTCACTCGTTCATCCAATCCCATGATGTGCTCCCCTATCGTCTGCCTCTGTTCACCGTAACTCTTCAGATTGCGGGTGCCCCCCAGAGAACCGGCAAAAAGGGCGTCCCCGACAAAGGCCGCCTGCGGGTGCACCAGGGACATGCTTCCTTCGGTATGCCCCGGAGTCCCTCGGGCAACCAGCATCTGTTTGCCGATCGCCACCTGCTCTCCATCGATGAGGCTCCCCTCAACCTTCGTAGCCAACCCCCCCAGCAGTCCCAGCTCCGCCTTGTTGATGATGGCCGGGGCCTCGGTTGCCTGGCAGATCTCCGAAAGCACCCCCACGTGGTCGTGGTGGCCGTGCGTCACCAGCACCTGTTCGATCTCCAGACCGGTCGCCTCGATTGTTTTGAGAATCTTCTCCGCATCCACTCCCGGATCGATAACAGCTCCCTTCCCCGTCTCCTGGCAACCCACCACGTACCCGTTGACCAGAAAATCGGTCCCCAAAACCATCATCTCCACCACCAACCCTTCCCCCGGACGCCCCGCCGGATACAGTGGAAAATAGCTCTTGCTGGCACTCCCCTGTAGTTTCCCCGGATGCAACCCCAGTTCCTCAGCCAGGCGAGCGACCGTCTGCGGGTCCGGGGTCAACTCGTATCTCTCTATTTTTCCCAGTTCCTCTTCGGTAATCCCCGCTTCCCGGGCGAGATCGGCCGGTTCGATTTCCTGACCGCGGCGAGCTTTGCCGACGATATCACCGAATTCATCCTCCAATTGCATATACATGGCATCCTTCTTTTGGTCTACCTCATTCGTTGTCGGAAACAGACAGAGTTTGAACCGGAAATGAAAAATTCCCCGACGGGGAAGATATTACTCCGGCTGGATGCTGTCGAGGTACTGGTCGAAGGAAGCTGCCCATCCTTCTACAGTGGCTTCGGGCCCCGTCAGCTTGAAAAAGAAGGAACCGGCGGGGGACTGAACGATGCCCCCCAGCATGCGATACCCCTCCTGGGCCCCTTGCCCTCCTCCCATTCCTCCGCTATTGAACGTTCCCTTTATATCTACCAGAGTAACCGGCATCCCGTTCACCTCCCTCTCCGAGCGGCTCGACCGTTCCTTGGTTGAGCCTCCGTCTGGCTGGGAAAACTGTCCGTACCAGCGCTCGATATTGGCCTCTAAACCTCCCCCCTGGTTGCGACCAAAATAAAACACCGCGAGACCGGCATCGGCTGCTTTGTAAGCCTCACCCGGAAGAAGGTATTCGGCCACGCGCATCGAGCTGGAGGGAGGGGACTGTTGCCAACCCTCGGGAAGAATCGCGCTCACCCCCTTGAGGCTGTGCCGCCCCCCTTCCCCTACCTGGGGATGCCCTGCGGGAAGTTGCTGCTGAGGAGCCCGGGGGGCAGGGGTCAGCTTTTTCTCAGCTAAAGCCTGGTCTACTTTCTTGTCGCTATAATTCTGGCTACACCCCACTAACAGCAGGGGTATCAGGCACCACACTCGCCACTTGCACATCGGTTTTCTCCTCGGGAAAGAGCTTTTTCCTGTCGTCGTAGACTCATTCGATATTGTGAATATAAGGACGAGGGCAGCGAGGACTACTGGCCACCAAAATTCATTTGGGCCGCCCACTACTCTCTCTGCCTTTTCCCGGTTGCCACAGCACGTCCCGAGTCCCATCCTCGTTTTCAGCCCGGGCCATGACGAAGAACAGATCGGAAAGTCGGTTTAAAAAAACCAGCACCTGTTCATTCACCGGCTCTCTCTCCGCCAGCCTCCACACCTGCCGCTCCCCCCGGCGGCAAACAGCCCGCGCCAGATGCAGCCAGGATGCCCCCGTGCTCCCTCCGGGAAGCACAAAACTCTTTAGCGTCTCCAAACCGCTGTTTATACCGTCGATCGCCTCTTCCAAACCCTTTACCTGCTCGGAACTGACTCGCAGACTCTCACCTTCTTCCTCCCCTTCCACGAGCGGCTTGCAGAGATCTGCCCCCAGATCGAAAAGATCGTTCTGGATTCGCTGCACCAGTCCTTCATTTTCCCCTTTCAGGCCGGCGTTCACGGCCAACCCGAGCACCGCATTCAATTCGTCCACCTCGCCAAATGCCTCTACGCGGGGATCGGTCTTGGACACCGGGGAATTGTCCCCCAAACGCGTCGAACCCCCATCTCCCGTCCTGGTATAGATTCGGGACAGCGTTACCATACATTCTCCTCACTTTTTTGTCCGTTGGCGATAGAGATCCGGGTTCACCACCGCTGCCATCCGTTTGACATCCAGCTCCCGATCCAGAAATCCCTTTACTGCTCGCGCCACTTCGAGGGGCTCATTTATCGCCCTTTCGTAGCGAACCTCCATCACTTCGAAATGGGGCTGCGTCCCCAACCACTGCTCTACCTCTTCCAGATGCCCCGCAAACAGTTCCCCAAGCCGAACGTCGTCTCCTTCCCCCACCTCTTTCCCTCTGCGGGCCAGCATCGCCCTCTGCGAAGCCAGCACCTCCCCCATTCCCCTCCGCATGAAAATCACTTTATAAAGGTGCCCCGGAGGCAAATCTCCGAGCAGGCGGGAGATCACCTTGATCCCCTTCCCCCGCGCTTCTGCCAACCAGGCACTCCCTTCTTTTAACCTTTTCACCGGCTCGAATTCGAAATATCCCTCGGGATTGTCCTCGTCCGCTCCCCGAATCCCATCTACCACCCCCTCGACTCCCCCTGCTTCGAGCATCTTCATCATCATCGACGTGCCCGATCGAGGCAGACCCGAAACCACCACAATCTCCTCTACCATCCCTTCCTTATCCCCTTTTTAATCTCTCTGCTCAGCTTGGCCAAACCACCCCTCCCTCTTAGATTCTCCATTCCGAGTTTCCCCCATTCTCTCTCTCTGGTTGCTGTCGATGCGTTCTTTTTTCGAAGCCCTGCGCTTCCTAACCGCCATCCCCGTTCCCGGCCTCCCGCACGCCGACGAGCGCACCATCGCCCGATCGATGGCCGCCTTCCCCCTGGTCGGCCTGGTCATCGGCCTTCTGGGCGCCCTTTGCGGCTGGCTGGCCTGGTTCCTTTTCGGCCCCCCTTTCCACGCCCTCGCCGTGGTCATTGCCTGGACCGTGTTGACCCTGGGCCTGCACCTGGACGGGGTAGCAGACTCCTGTGATGCACTGTTCTCGTGGCGCTCCCGCGAGCGCAAGCTGGAAATCATGAAGGACAGCCGCATCGGCACGATGGGTGCCCTGGGCCTGCTGACGATCTTCCTGGCCAAAATCGCCGCCCTCGCCAGCCTGGGTTCCAGCTGGTGGCTTGGGGCTCTTCTCGCCCCGCTTTGGGGTCGCTGGGCGGATATCTACGGCATCTTCTGGTTCCCCTCTGCCCGGGAGGGAGGGTTGGGCCGCACCTTCCACGAACAGGTGCGGCGGTACGACTTTGCCCTGGCCACCCTGATTTCCCTTTTCGCCAGTGCCGTTTTGCTCTTCCCCTGGGGCGGCCTGCTCCTGGTCATCCTCCTTCCTCTCACCCACCTCACCGCCCGTAAGATGGTCCGATCCCTGGGGGGGTTGACCGGCGATACCTACGGAGCCTTGTCAGAACTCGCGGAGACGATCGTCCTTCTCGCCCTGGTCGCCACCCGTCGTCACTTCCACCTTGAAACCGACTGGCAGTCGCTACTCGCATTGCTGGAAGGCTGGGTATAGCTCTGCGGGAGGGAATAGGCCGGAGAGACCGGGGATCTTGGGATTTCTCGAGGTGGGCCGGATGTGGGGAGACTCAACCGGCCAGGGACAGAACGAATGCGTCCATTGAGAGGAACGGGGCAATCGTCCACTGACCGGGCCCCCTGGATATCCTTTTTTTTTATTTTCTGCACCGCCCTGCTAGCTGGCGTCTCCCTTCACTAGCAGCTCCTTCTTTAGCTTCTTACGATCCTTTTTGCTCAGGCCATCAACCTGGGGGCAGTCCTTACAGAACTTCCTCTTTTTCTTGAATTTCTTGCAGCACTTGCGCAAAATCGCCTCTCGTTCTGAAGCTCAATCGACCTTTGAGTCCGATTTTCCATCGGAAAGTGAAAAATCGGCTTATTGGCGGCAAAAGTCAACCGACCACAACCCCTTTTTTGAATTTCTCTGGACAAGCAATAGTTAACATAAAAAAGGGAAATAAAAAATGCTCACGTCCGCAATCAATCCAGGAAATTTTCCCTTTTTTCCCGGTTGCCCCTCGCTTTTTCTCAGGACCTCCCCTCGGGTAAGTTAGGACGGTCCCTAATCACCCTCCCCGGCCACACCCGCTTCGGCGAAAGTCCTCACCTGGGTCAACACCCGGACCGCTCCTTCAACCAGGGGCATGGCCAGAGCCGCTCCCGTGCCCTCTCCCAGGCGAAAACCGAGGTCCAACAAGGGCGTTTTGCCCAGATGGGCGCACATCGCCTGGTGCCCATCTTCGGCACTCGCGTGGGCGAGGATCATGTAATCGCGGGCGGCCGGACACAAAGTTCCCGCGATGAGAGCCGCTGCTGTGGAGATAAACCCGTCCACCACCACGGGTCGTCTCCGGGCAGCCGCTCCCAGGATCAGGCCCGCGATTCCCCCGATCTCAAACCCACCCACCTTGGCAAGGACGTCCAGACCATCTCCCGGATCCGGCCGGTTCACCTCCAGTCCCCGGGCCACCACCTCCACCTTGTGCTGCCAACGCTCATCGTCGATCCCCGTGCCCCTGCCCGTCACCTTTGCCGGCGCCAACCCGGTCAGACAGGCGGCGATGGCCGCGCTCGGTGTGGTGTTGCCGATGCCCATGTCCCCGGTGCCAAAAAGTTCCGTCTCCTCCCCTAACTCCCCGGCCAGTTCGATCCCCGCTTCCAGCGCCTCCCGCGCTTGCTCGCGACTCATTGCCGGTCCCGTGGAGAGATCCGCCGTCCCCTTCCCCACGCTCCGATCGACAAGCCCCTCTTCGCCGACCAGATAACTCAAATCTCCTGCCACTCCCATATCCACTACTACCAGACGGGCATCGGCAACCCCAGCCAGGGCGTTGATACCCGCCCCACCCCGGACGAAATTATCGACCATCTGCAACGTCACCTCGGAGGGATACTGGCTGACGCCGCTGGCCGCCACCCCGTGATCGCCCGCCATAGTGACGATAGTGCGGCGCCCCATCTGTGGCTGCAGCGAGCAGGTCATTCCCGCCAGATCGACCGCCAGGTCCATCAATCTCCCCAGGGCCCAGTGCGGCATAGTGAGTTGATCCAGCCGTTCTATTGCCCGACTCCGCCATTCTCCATCTTGGACAGTTACCTCCCCCACCGTCTCTTCTAAAAGCCCCACGCATCTCTCCCTTTATTTGAGCGTCAACGGCAAACCGCTGACCATGAAAACCACTTTGTCCGCTCCGGCTGCCAGCGTTTGGTTGCAGCGCCCCACCAGGTCCCGGTATCTGCGGGCGAGTTGGTTTTCGGGAACGATGCCCAGGCCCACCTCATTGGTCACGAAAACCACCCTCCCTTCGCGCTCAGCGCAGACCCTGAGGAGTTCCCGGGTGCGGAATTCAATTTCATTTTCACCAATATTATCTTCTTCTCTACCATTATGATACATTAAATTATTAATCCACAAAGTTAAACAATCAACCAATACCATAATCCCTCCTTCGCGGCCCAGAACCCCTTCCAGATCCACCTCTTCTTCGACCGTCCGCCATCCCCTCCCCGCGCGATCCTCCCGGTGTCTGCGGATCCGCTCATCCATCTCCCCATCGACCCGTGGACAGGTGGCGACGAACAGCTTCTCTCCCGCCGACTCCTGAGCCAGTTCCTGGGCGTACCGGCTCTTCCCCGACCGGCTCCCTCCGGTGATCAGCACCACTTCGGCCATCCCCTACTCCAATCCCATATTTTCACGCCAGCTCAGAGAAAAGTCTCCCGGCGGCGGCTCAGGAGATAGAGGAAGAACGGCCCTCCCAGCAGAGAGGTGATGATGCCGATGGGAATCTCCGCCGGGGCGATCAAGGTGCGCGCCAGAAGGTCCGCCCCAACCAGCAGGATTGCCCCCCCCAATACCGAAGCGGGGAAGAGCCTGCGGTGATCTGGCCCCACCAGCATGCGCATAACGTGGGGGACGATGAGACCGACAAAACCGATTATCCCACTCACCGCTACCGCTGCCGCCGCCAGCAGCGCCGCCCCAACCAGCAGCAACCGCTTGACCCGCTCAACGTCTACCCCCAGATGCTGGGCGTTCTCCTCCCCCTGGAGGATCAGGTTCAAATCACGGGCGAAGAATTGGAGCAGCACGATGCCGATGGCGACTTGCGGCCAGATCATCTGCACGTGCTCCCAACGACGCGAGGAAAGGCTGCCCATCAACCAGAACATGATCTGGTGCAGGTCCCTTTCGCTGGAGATCATCAGGAAGGAGGTAACCGCCGAAGCCAGAGAACCGAGGGCAACCCCGGTCAACAGCACCATGGTAACCGGCAGACGGCCTCCGCGCATCGAGATGGCGTAGACCAGCCCGGTGACAATCAGCGCCCCTACAAAGGCACAAACCCCGATGCCGCTGATGCCCAAAAACCAGAAATCCAGGGAGAGATAAACCGCCAGCGTCGCCCCCAGGGCCGCTCCTGCCGAAACCCCGATGATGTAGGGATCGGCCATCGGGTTCTGGAAGAACCCCTGCATCACCGCCCCACTCTGTGCCAGCGCTGCCCCAACCAATGCCGCCAACAACACCCGGGGCAGACGGATGTCCTGAATAATAATGGTCTCCATTTCCCCGGCGAACCCTCCTTCTCCCCACCCCAATCCATCCAAAAAGAGCGTCAACACCTTGCCCGGAGCAATGGTTACTGGCCCCGCCCCCAGCGACAGAGTCATCCCCAGCCCCAGTATCCCCAGCAACAGCGGGGCGGTGAACCTCATCTGTGCAAACAATCGGCTCATGGTCTGTCGAAAACTCCCGGATGGAGCAGAGTGGCAATCTGCTCGAGGGCGTCGATCAACCGCGGTCCCGCTCGGTTCAACAGATCTCCGTCGATGTTAAAAACGCGCCGATCCCGCATCGCCGGCAGGGATTTCCAGCCGTCAGTTCGCCTCATCTCCTCCAGTTTCTTCTCGAATCCCCCCTCCTCCCCCATATTGTCGGTGGTGATTATCACCTCCGGTGCCCAGGAAACCATCGTCTCCAGGCCCACCTGAGGCCAGGCTCCCGGAGCCAGCCGGCCGACGTTGGTCCCTCCCGCTATCTCGAAGACATCGTCTATCATGGTATTGGCTCCCGCCGTATAGACCGGCTCTCCCAGATACCCCCACATCACCCGTGGTCGTTCTTCGAGTGAATCCACCTTTGCCCGCACCCGTCCAACCCTCTTCTTCAACGACTGCCGAAGAGCCATGGCCTGCTCCTCCACCCCTCCCAATTTCCCCAGGCGCTCGATCCTCTCCAGCAGTTGCTCAATCGACTGGATTTCGATGCCGAAGACAGGGACCCCCATCTGCCGCAGCGTCTCCACCCCCTCCCGGTCATTGCCCCGCGAAGCCAGCACCAGATCCGCCTTGGCGGCGATGATCTTCTCGACGCTGAGCGTGTTGAAACCGGCCACCTTTTCGACCGTCTGCGCCCCCTCCGGATAGTTACAAAACTCCGTCACCCCTATGACTCGGTCTCCCAAACCGATGGCAAAGAGGATCTCGGTGATGTTCGGAGCCAGCGAAACGATGCGCTGCGGGGCGCTCTCAAATTGCACGACATTCCCTTGATCGTCTGCAAATGATATCGACTCAGCCCGTAAATCGGTTACTCCACCCAAAAGCAAACCGATTCCGAAGGCAATACCTCCCCATTTCATCTCTATATTCCTCTCTCCAGCAAATGTGGACGGCTTTTCCTGGAGACCGGAATCACCCTTGGCCCCCCTCCCTGCATCCCCGGCTCCACCCTCACATCCACTCCGTACACCTCGCTGATTAACGATCCGGTGAGCACCTCTTCCGGGCTCCCGCTGGCGCGAATTTTCCCTCTGTCCATCACCACGATTCGGTCGCAGTACTCCCCGGCGAAATTCAAATCGTGGGTGACGCAGAGAAGCGTCACCCCCTGTTCCTGGTTGAGCTGGTGGAGCAGGTCGAAAACCTCCACCTGGTGGTTGATATCCAGATGGTTTGTCGGTTCGTCGAGCAGCAGGATCCGCGGCTTTTGGGCCAGCGCCCGGGCAATGATCGCCCGCTGCCGTTCCCCTCCCGAGAGTTCGGCGATATTCCGCCCCGCCAGATGGGCGGTCCCGGTCAGTTCCAGCGCCTCGGTGACGATCTCCTCGTCCTCTCCCCCTGGTCCCCGGAAACGCCCCAGGTAGGGATGCCGGCCCATCATCACGATCTCGCGCACGGTAAAAGCGAATTCGCATCTCGCTTCCTGCGGTACCACCCCCAGCAAACGGGCCAGCTGCCGCCGCGACAGCGTGGAACTGTTCGTGCCCTCGATCTCAACCATTCCCGCAGCCACGGGAACAACCCCGGTGATGGTGCGCAACAGGGTGCTCTTGCCGCTTCCATTGGGGCCGATCAGACCGAGAAACTCTCCCTCACCCAGTTCGATATCCACCCCTCGAACCACAGGCTCTTCCGGCCGATATCCGGCAAACACCCGCTCGAGTTTTAACAGATCCATGGCAAAAAAAAACCGATCTCTTCCCGAGATCGGTCGATCGGCACCCCAGTGCCAATCGGATTCCCGCCTCTCCCGCGAAGGCTCGTCGTCCCTTACAGCACAGGCAGGTCTCCTGACTTCCGGCGCTGTCTCCTCTCGCGCTCCCTTCCCAGTCCAGAGAGGACCAGTGGGTTTCGACAGTCGCGCGAGGAGACGACGGAGATCGAGATGAATCACCCACTCCGTCGGCCGGTTACAGTGGCGGGGCCGTGGCGGTTTCTCACCGCCTTCCCTATTCTCCCGAGCTGTTTTTCCATCGATAAGACAGCCCGGGCACCTGTGCTATTTATTTGTTTTTCCAATATAAGGGGGCGGTTTAACTCCGTCAAACAACTCCTTCAGGAGGAACGGCGCATTCGCAGGTAGAGGGCGTAGATGAGAATTGCCCCCAGAATGGTGACGATTCCTACCGTACCGCCAACCGCTTTGGTCCCCCCCCCACTTTCTTGCGCCTTCTGTCGCCCTTTTAAAACCTCGTACCGCGAGCTGGGGGCCAGCTTCTCAGCCACCCGGATCGCCTTTTCTACTTCCGCTTCCCGCTTCTCTTTGGCAAGGATATTTATCAGATTGTAATGCGCTTCCACCAGCGCCGGGTTCATGCGGATGGCGATGCCGAACTGTTTCTCCGCCTCCGGCATCTTGCCGTCCCGTTGTAAGCAGGCCCCCAGGCCGTTGCGCGCCAGCGCCTCATACTGGGCGGCCATATCCCCGGACTTGCGGGCCGCCCGGGCTGCTTTTATGAACATCCTCTGGGCGTGGGCATTTTCTTTTTGATCGGTGTAGATCAGAGCGGCGTTGTAGAGAGCGGGAAAAAGATCGGGATCGACTTTGAGCACTTTGTGGTAAAAGAGCAACGCTCGCTTGAGATCCTGCGTTCCGTCCTCGCCCGTGTGGTAGGCAAACCCCTCTTTGAACGCCTCCTGCGCGGGTGAAAGAACAGTCTGGCCATCCGTCTGCAGGGGATTAAGAAGAAAAAGCAGCCCCATCAGGACCAGCCCAACCAGGCTCCGCCCGTTGCCTCCTGACATCGGGTTCATCTCGCCCCCATGGCCTGTCAGCTGTTCCATGTCATTCCGGTTTCACCCATTCCCACGGGGAGCAGGGACTAGTGCACTGTAAACAAAGTCTCTATTCTTGGGGAATCGCGTAACTATATTAATCTACTGGAAGATCCAGATCGCAATTTTGTCGACGTTTTTTGTTGACAAAACACTAGCGGCCTTTCCATTTCCCTTCAGCGGGTCATCTTCTTGCCGAAAACCGCCACGAACAGAGCCATCATAAAAGCGCCGGCAAACGCCTCGAAGGCGGCGATCGGCCTGGCCAACCCACGGGGAGTGATGTCACCGTATCCCAGCGTGGTAAAGGTCACGATACTGTAGTAGACGCAGTTGAGAAAGTGTTTGATATTGGCCGCCGCATCTATCTCTGGATCGAAGCCGATCCTGCCTTCCGGTCCGTTGACCCCCGCTCCGAAATAGCCAGCGGCACAGACGAAAACAAGCAGCAGGGAAAAGCCGATGACCCGCTGCGGCATCTCTCCATAACCGCAGAACAGATCGACCAGTTTGGACCAAATTCTCCGCGAAGACCACTTCGGCAGCATCTTGCGCCGCATGGTCATTTCCCTTTGGAAGAACTGCCCAGCCTGGTCGAAACGGCCCGTGCTGTCGTAGGCTCGCCGCAGACTCCGATACACCTCCTCCGCTTCCTCGAAATTCACCAGCGCCTTCTCATGGTCTCCTTCCTCCTCCGCCCCCCTCGCCATCTGCTCCTGAATCGCCTGCTCTCCCCAGATCACCCTTTCCAGCTTGGTCCCCTCCAGAGACGCCCCCAGCAGACTCGCGTTTTCCAGATTCGCCTCGTTCAAATTGGTTCCGGTCAGGTCCGCCTTCATCATATCGGAGCCCTGCAAATTCACATTCCACATTTTCGCCCCTTTCAGGCGAGCCCGGAACAGCACTGAATGGCTCAGATCTACTCCCTCAGCGGAATGTAGGCGAATTCCCTCCAGATCGGCGTAACGCAGCACGAACCCCTCCAGCGATTCCCCTTCCGCCTTCAGTTCCTCCAGCTTTTCCCGCACTTCCGGCGTCTCTTTGGAAATATGCGGATCGTGCCAGTAACACAGCTCTCCCTCCCCTTCTGCGGGGTGAGTGCACTGCGAACCATCCGTGCGCACATAGCTGCATGAACGGGGTTCTTCCGCGCTCATTCTACCTCTCCCTGCCTGTTCGTGCCATGAAAAAAAACCCACTTTTTATAAGCATTACCGCCCGTTCTTTCCAATGTAGCGATAACATTTCCCCCGGGCAATCAAACTGTCCACGATCTCCCGCGCCGTCTTGGGATCTGCCCCGGGGACTGTCGACAGCTGGATTCAATTCCTCTCCTCCCGAACCAGCCAGCTCCGGACTTTGCGCAGCTGTTCGTGGATGAATTGGTACTCCCGGGAGAGATTGGCCCGGGCGAAGATTTCCGCTGCCTCCTCGAGCAAGGCGACTCCCTGGTCCAGATCCTCCCTCTCACTCCCCTCTCCCCCATTCAAATAGATGCGTGCCAAGCCCTGCAGTGCCTTTCCCCGCTCCACCTCCATCCCCAACTCCTCAAAGACCTTCAGCGCTTCGAAATACCGTTCGAGCGCCGCGGCCAGGAATTCTTCCTCTCCCTCCTCGAGAAAAAGCCGCAGGGAAGCCACCTCCAGACAGACTCGACCTACACCCTCCTGGTTTCCGCTCTGGCGAAACATCTCCAGGGCTCTTTCGTAAGCTCGGAGCCCCTTGCGCAAATGCTCTTTCTCCTGCCCCCCCAGGGCGACATAGGCCGCCCCCAGGCGTTGCTGATAGGTGCCGCAGGCGTCGGTCTCCCCCCGGTCTAAATAGATGCTGAGGGCATTGCGATAGTGGCGCACCCCCTTCTCCAATGCCTCGGGGCCAACTGAAGGGGCGAGGGAAACCATAACATCCCCCAGGCGGCCCTGGGCAGCCGCCTGGTCGAGGATCATCCCCGCTCTTTCGAATAGAGCCCAGGCCCGTTCAAAATACTCTCTGGCCAGTTCAAAATGGTCTCCCCCCGGCTCCGGCAATCCGGAGTACGCCTCCCCCAGCGTCATGCAGATCGTCGCCCGGTAGGTGATCTCTTCGTTCTCTTCGAAATACTCCAGGGCTTCTTCGAGAACAGGAATGGCCCTTTTGAACTGCTCCGGATCGACCTCAGCCAGTTCGCAGAGAGCCAGCCCCATATTGTTGAGAGTGATGGCCGTCCCTTCCCGTTCATTAACCCGACGGTATCCCTCCAGCGCCACTGCGTAGAGATCGATCGCCCGGCGTTTATCCGTTTCTCTTTCCCCATCCCGTCTCTGGTACAGACTCCCCAGTAAAGCCAGGCGGTCCGCCCGTATTTCTCCCCGTCGTCCGAATTCCTCATCGATCTGCTCAATCAGTTGCCCGACGACTTCCCCCTGCCCCTCCTCCAAAAGCAGATCAAGATGCCGATCGAGGTGTTTCATCGCCTCGTCGATATCCCGGCTCTCCGCCAGTGATCCCAGCACCTCTCGAGCGTCTATACCCTCTGCATCCCCCGGCACCCCCGCTGGTTCCAGGATCGTTTCCTCCACCGGGGGAGACCGCTTTCTCCTGAATCGCTTGAAGAGATTCATACCTGTCTCCCCGGGGATCTGTGGCCCCGCTTCCTCCCCTAACGCCCATGGGGTACTGGCCGAAAAAAATTGGCCAGTACCCAATAGAGTTTCATTCTCCCGATGCCTTTCCGTCGCACCTTAGAACCGAATACTCACCCCGACGCTGAACTCATTGTACTGGACCGTGTTGTCTTCCGGTTCCAACTGGTCGGGAATTTCCATCCCAATCTCGTCCTCGAGCTGCCGAGTCAGCTGTTCTTGAGCCAATCCCTTGACCGAAAAAACGAGATACTGGCGGAAATCGACCCTCAGATCCAGCCGTTCAGCCAGCACGTATTTGACCCCGGCCCCGTAGCTCAGAGCCTGACTCGTCTGCAGATCGGAGAGGGTATCCAGCGCCTGGTTCAGCGCCTCGTCCCCTCCAGTCGGAACTTCAATATCCGAGGACGTGAGAGTCACCGCTCCAAATCCCACCCCGGCAAACGGCTTGATCTGCCCGGGCAAGGGCAGGTTGACCATCAGTCGTCCTTCGTAGAACAGAGCCGTTGTCGTCGCTTTATCCACGCCCAGTTCACGCTCCGGCCTGGCCACCATCAGCGACGTTTCCCCACCGAACAAACCGGCTGATTTTCCCCAGCGCAGACCGATCCCCTGTCCTCTATTGAGATTGGCATCCTCATCGAATCCCACCGTGGCCACAAAGACGGAAAGATCGGCGCAAACCGGAACGGCAGACAGCCCCATCAGAACGCCGAGAACGACGATTAATAGCCCTTTTTTTTGCATAATTAGCTCCTTGTAAATAATGAACTTAAATACTTTTAATGAAATTACAAAAGGTCTCTTGAAAACGCAACCATTTCCTCTCTACACATGATTGAGCGGAGAGGCGAAAAGCGGCAGGGGCAGCAACTTATCGAGGAGATCGAAGGGAGGACCGCCCCCAAACGTCTCGCAGACCGGAAGGGCTCCAAAGAACAGGCTGACCATGTCTCTATCTCCCAAATACAGACGGTGGTTCCTCCCTTTCCCCAGATCAAGACGCCCCACCTGCTCGCTGTCTTCCATGGTAAAATTGAAGCCCCCCCTCACACCCCGCTCCTTCGCCCGCCGTTTCAACAACGGCTCGAGCACCTGGAGCATGAGCTGAAGATCGATGATCTTTATCATGCAATCGGTGCTCCGCTCCCAATGCCCGCACAGCTGGCGAAAAAAACCGACATCCTCCGCATTCGGGCCGGTGATCACCTGCAACCGTTCTCGGCGGAAACGGGCCATCAGCACGCGAATGAGCGATTCCAGCAGTTGGGGATCTCCCCCTGCCTCGTCGATCCGCTCATATGCCCTGGCCTGGTGCCCGGCTCCTCCAAGAATTGCGTAGGCGAAACCCCCTCCCACCTGGCATCCCCACCCCTCTCGACCTCTGCGCTCGCACAGCGGCTTCATCTCTCCCGGCCGACGCACGACCCCGTAGGCTCGCTGGCGGTCGATCGCCAGCATCTTCCGACCGATTGCCGGAGTCACTCCCAGTTGCTTTATCGGCAGCCGGCGTTCTGCTGCGGTCGGTTTACCCACAAAGCGCTGAGTCAGCGTAAACAGATTTCTCACCCCTCCATTCTCCCACCCGAACCAGCCGTAGCGCTGCCGGTCTCCTCCCAGAATGGAGATCGGCATATCCTGTCGCCCCATCCGCTCGATGGCGTCGTTGAGCAGCGTCGTCATGATCCCCTCTCTCCGTCTCCAGGGATGGACTCCCACCTGCCCGATCCCCCCGGCCATGAGAATCACCTCTTCCAGGCGCAGAGGCACGGGATGGATGGAGATGTTGCCCACAATTTCTCCCCGATCTCTGATCATGATATTGCGGGCCAGATAGGATCGCCTGTCCTGAAAGAGATGGGGGTACTGACTACCCAGAATGCAACGTCCCTTCTGGTTCGGCCTGAAAACCAGGTCGATGAAGTCCATCAATTCGCGAAATTCCCCCGGACGAGCCGGCCTGGGTGCGTCCATCATATCTCGATTCCTCTTTCCATTTTAGGGCTCAGCCCAATGATAGATCCCCCCCAGGGGGAAGTCAAACACTTTCCGCTCCCCGGTTTCTCCCCACCAAAAACGGAATCGACCAGACTGCGACTTCTGCTATTGGGCGCGCCCGAACCACCTCTGCCAACCTCGAACGCCGACCCACACCACCGTCGCCTCCAGCACAAACCCGAACAATAGGGCGGTCACACCCAGCGTCGCTCCGCTGATCCCCATACCCGGAAGCACCATCAGAACGACCAGGATGATGCCGATCCTCGATGGGGCGCTCGGGGCCAGCGCCCGGGTGCGATGCTCCACCAGCGCGATGCCGTTCACATATCCCCGCACCATGACCGCCAGCGGGAAAAAGGTGAACAGGAACAGGGGCGTGGCGCACAGGGCGGCCAACTCCGGGCCGATGCCGATCCATTCTATAAGAATGATATCCCGCAGAGGAGTCCAAAACATCAGCATCATGATGACGAAGGAGAGCAATCCACATCCCCCGGCAAAACGGCGGATGTAGCGGAGATGATCCGGCACCTGTTTGAAAGCGGCGGGAAGGCTGCGAATCTCGTTGACCCAGCCGTAGAGCAGGTGGGCCAGGGAATAGACCACCGCCAGCGCCGCCAGGGCATCCTTCCCATCCGCTCCCCGTGAGACGAAGAGATTGATCAGAGGCCGACTGAACCCCTGAATGGCCATTACCAGCGCCAGCGGCCAGAAGAATTTCAGGATATATAAATAGGTCAGTTCCCCGCTTTCGCCGGTGGGCAAGCTCTTCTTAACGCATCGCTGATACCCTCGGAACAGGATTCCCAAATTCACCGCATACCCGGCATACACCGCCACCACCGGCAGCAAAATCGGCTGGTGGCGCACCCACTCCAGCGGCAGCAGAGCGAACACCGCCAGGATATTGGCGCCGATGCCGGCAAGAGTCGCCAGGCTGACGATCTCGGTCCGTCGGACCTGCAGCAACAGCCCCGAGTAAAATCGATTCCAGGCTTCCAGGATGGGGATGAAGGAGAAATAGAGGATGCCCGAACGCACCACCTTCCCCAACCCGGCTTCCACTCCGTGCAGATCTTCGATAACCCAGTTTCCCAGTTGCGTCATCCCGAGAAGAGGCAGAATGGCCGACAACCCCAACCCCGCTACCAGAACGAAATTTCGCACCCTTCGCAGAGAGGCCGTGCTGGTGGCCAGCACCAATCCCACCTGCCTCACCTGCGAAATCGGGCTGGCCAGGAAGTCTGTCACCCCCCAGGCCAGCCCGAATGCAGCCAGCGTTTCTGTCGCCCTGGGCACCCGCGCCATCCCCCCGTTCAAAACCTGGCCGCTCAATCCGTAGACCACCATGGTGAGCACCAGAGGGAACAGGAAGCGGGCGAGTTGGGCGTATATCATCTCGCCGCTAAATAACTACCAAAAAATCGCAATCCCGCCATCCCCCTATTCCGGGCCAAAGGGGAAGCTGTCGATTTCCTTCTCGATCGCCTTCAGCAGGATGGAAATCTCCCGCTTGTCTTCCGCATCCAACCCCGGAGCCGGAGCTCGTTCGACCAGGGAAGTGAAAACCCCGCGACGCTTGAGCATGTAGCGCATGAAGGGGTGGGTCTCCAGGTTTATCAACGGCAGCACCCGGCGGTGCAGATCCCTCGCCTCTTCTTCTTTCCCATCCCACCACAGCTCGTAGACCTTGGCCATCACATCCCCCAATTCGCAGGCCGGCATGCAGCCGTTGCCACCGCGCCGCAGTTCGTCGGGGATGAATTTTCCCGCCGCGCCTCCAAAGATCGTCTTCACCTTTCCCGCCGTCGCCTTGACCACTTCTCCCACGCTCCTGGGGCAGGAAGGCCCCCGCTCCTCTTTGACGTATTCGATCTGGGGAACGTCATCGACCAGCTGGGCGATCTGATCCCCTGTGAGCGGAGCGTATCCCCCCGCGTTCTGCACCATGATCGGGCCGTCGTAGGCATCGGCCAGGCGGTGAAACATATCGATCGTTACCGCCTGATTGGTGCGTGCCGGGGCCATGGCGATGATGCAGTCCGCCCCCGCTTTCTGCGCTTCCCGCGCAAAAAACAGGACCTGCGGCACCGAAACCCCCGAACAGCCGAAGACCACAGGCAACCGCCCGTTCACTTCCTCCATCACCGCACCCAGAGCGCGGACCCGCTCCTCCTCTCCCAGAAAGTAGAACTCACCCACCATCACCGGCCAGACGATGCCGTGCTGACCGCTCTCGCAACAAAAGTTGGCCCCCGCGCGCAGGTCTGAGATGTGGATCTCCAGATCTTCGGTATAAGGGGTCGGCAGCAGGCCGTAGAGCCCTTTCAGCAGGTCGAAACGAGCCATTGGCAACATCTCCTTTTTCTCGAGCTTGGGTAATCCCCCTCAAAGGGGGCCGTGTCCAGTCGGGTTGCAACCTCAACGGTTGCCACCGGCTCTACGCCGCCGGCATTTGCATGTATTTCTGGCGAATCGCCTGGGGATCATCGACCATACCATTGATCGCACACCCCCCTGCCGCCAGTTCTGCCGTGGCCAGATCCAGCCACTCCTCGTTCCAGTATCCGTAGATCATCAGGGATTTCGTCTGTCGGATCTGCTTGAAATCGGCCAGCAATTCCGGCAGCTGTGGCCCGATCGGCAGGTTGCGCCCCTCGGGCAACCAGGCCTGGTCTATGACGCACTGCAGCCCCAGGTTGGGGATCTCCGTCCAGGCGACAAAGTGCTGTCGAGAAGCGGCGTGCAGGTGGACGAAAGGCCGTTCGAACGCTTCGCATAAGCGTCGATCACAGGGCAGGAAGAACTCTTCGTATACGGCCGGTGAAAACAGGCATCCCCCGTCCAGCGTAAAGGTCACCGTGCTCCCCGGTGCCCAGGTGCCGTAGGAGTTGAACTGCCCTCCGCGAAACCTGGGCAACAGGTCACTGTGCGCTCGGGCGGCGGCAATGGTAATATCGGTGATCCGCGCCAGCAGATCCTTCAGCTGCTGTGGATGATCGACAATGGCCGCACACAGCCGCTCCCCCTTCATCAGCGCCTCCGCCATATCGACGGCACCCCGGAAGGCCATGCAGGAGAACGGATAGCGCTCCCCATCCACCCCGTCCAGAGCCCGCTTGGTGTTCTCGATGAGCCGCTGGAACCAGGGGTTGTCCTCCACCCGGTAATCATCGAACTGTTTCCAATCGACAAAGGCCGGTTCCGCCCAGTGAGTGCCCGCCCGCACCGCCACTCGACAGCCGATCAGCACCTCGCTGGTAATCCCCGTTCCCACCATGCGCAGCAGGTCGTCGTTCAGCAGGCCGTGCTCCTCGTAGGAACGTCGGATCCCCTCCCCAAAGGGAAATGGATCGAGCAGCGGCGGCAACTCCAGAGGATGGGGATCTGGCGTATCTCCCATCGGCCGCGCCGGGTTGAACTGGAAGAGAGAGCGATTCCCCTCTTCCGCCTCCTCGTTGTTCCAATAGCGCCGGTACCGTTCGATGATTTCATCGACACCGGGATCCGTCAGATCGCGTATCATAAGTCACCTCCCGGGGGAGAAAAATAGGGAAACCCCCCTCCCCTGCCAAACTGGATCTCCCTTCCCCTTTGCCCACCGGTAAGCTATTGGAAGACTCCATTGATCGTGAGTTTGTTGGTATTCCGCAAATGCCAGTATATTCTGATGAAATGCCGTCACAAACTCCTTCAACTCTTTTTGGGGGAGCACTCCTTTCTCGATAAACCCCAAATCGACTTCTCACGCCCATGGGTAGAATCCCATTTTTTCTTTTCTTGCTGATAGGTTTTTTTACTCCGACACCCCCGTCTTTCTCTCGAGGTGTCGATTCTGATCACCTCCCCTCGCCGGTCATCCGCAACATCCACATCCACGGCAACACCCGCACCCGCACCGGCATCATCCGCCGCGAGTTTCTCTTCTCAGCCGGCGACTCTCTCGACGTCGCGCTCCTTGCCGAAACCGAGCGCAACCTGCGCCGCTTGCTCTTCCTCGGCCAGGTGGTCGTCCGTCCCCTGCAACACCAGGACGGCGTCGACATTCATGTCCAGGTTCAGGATCTCTATGCGCGCGCCCTCTCCCCACAAATCTCCGGCAAACCGGGAGAATTGAGCTACGCCCTCGTCGCCCTCGACTACAACTTCCTCGGCCGGGCTCAGGTGGCCCGGTTGACCCTCGATCACCGTGCCATCGAGGGAAATGGCGCCACCCTCGACTACCAGATCCCCCGTCTCTTCAACGGCAACCATAATCTGACGACCAGGCTGGGATGGGGTGAGGAGACACACCGGGCCGAATGGTCCATCTCCCACCCCTTCCACACCCTTTCCTCTCCTCACTCCTACGGCCTCTCGCTGTACAGCCAGAAGGACGTCCAGAGACTCTACTCAGACCAGCTTCTCACCGAGCGCTACGCCGATCGCCTCGATGGAGGCAGCTTTTGGTACACCCACTCCCTCGGCCAGTCGACCAAATTCCGCCCCACCTTTCGCCTGAGCATTTCAGACCGCCGTTTTACCCCTTCCTCTCCTTTTATTTATGCCCCACAGGACCGACGTCGGGTTTTGCCCAGCGTCGGTTTCACGGTGTGGCGTCCTCGCTACGAAAAAGCCCGTTTCATCCGCACTCTCGGCCCCATCGAGGATATCCAGACCGGCAGTTGGCTATCCACCCGTTGGGGTCTTTCTCTTCGCAACCTGGGTTCCGACCGCAATTTCCATTTCTTCAGCGCCCAGTTCTCCCCTCGCTTAAAACCCCATCCAGCCGGCTACTCCTTCGCCACTCTTTTCCTGAGCGGGCGACGCGACCCCTCCGGGTTTTACCACATCTTCTCCCTGGCCGAAATCCTCACCTACATCCCCCTTTCTTCCCTTGGCACCCTGGCTCTGCGCCTGCGAGCCGACGCCCTCCACCGTCCTGAAGATTCCTCTCAGTTGCTCCTCGGTCTCGACAACGGCCTGCGGGGGTACCCTCCCCGTCGCTTCGATGGCTCCCGTCGGTTTCTCGGCAACCTGGAATACCGCCCCATCTTCAAAACCCATCCCCTTTACATCCTTGCTGGTGCCCTCTTCGCCGAAGGAGGAGCGGTCTGGAACCCTCCCCACACCTCACCCGCCCTGAATCTCGCCATCGGGCTGGGTGGCCGCGTCGGCCTCCCTCAGGTCTACGATACCCCCGTGCTCAGGGCCGATCTGGCCTGGGGCCTGCGCGACCGGGCCCTGCAGCTGTCGTTCGGCGTCGGCCAGTTCTTCTAAACAAAAAAAATGCCCGCCCTCAACGGGCAGGCATCATCTCACTCCGTATCTCAAAAAAGGGGAATAGGTGGCCGGTCACCTCCCCCCTCACCAGGCACCGTTCAAGGCTCGAATATCTGCACCCGCTCCTCCCCATCGGCAACGTAGACCCGTCCCTGAGAATCGACTGCGACCGCTATACTCGTGGGCGGGGAGACGATGAACCGCCCCTCTCCCGAACCGTATCCCCCCCATTTTGTGATGTAGCGATTTTCCCGAACGTCAAACATCTGCAACCGCCCCTGCTCCTCCAGCACCAGCAACCGAGTGTAGAAGGGATCGAAGGCGATCACCTGAGGGCTGAGAGTCTGCCCGTCTTCCAACCCGACCCCGGCCTCCAAACCACCTCGCCCCCCAATGATCCAATTTTCCCCCGCCAACGGGGTCAGAGTTCGAAACAGAATGTGGCTCTCTTCCCGATCCGGAACCAGCACGAACAGCTGATCCTTTCCCTGCTGCCCGGCTCCATATCCCATGACAATGTGCCAGATGGGCAACCCCTCGTCCGTGGCCAATCCCTTGCGCAAATCCGGTAGGTTTTCATCATCTTCCGAAGTCCGCATCTTACCGTCCGGCCCGAAGTAATAGACCAGAGCTTCTCTGTCGACCAGCGCCACATCCCCATCCTCCTCCAAGTAGAAACCGGCGGGAAAGACATCCCCCGTCGGTGCGATCTCCCCCCACAAAACCTCTCCCCCGTATTCCACCGCCCCCACCAGGCAATCGCCCAGATCCAGACGGACGGCGACGTAGACGATGCCGCTGCGGGCGGCCATGTGGATGGGGGAAAGCCGCGCCGGCTTTATATCCCTGCCATCCTCTCTGACAAAAAGCGTCCTGAAGCGATTTCCTCCGGGCAGCAACAGGCGCACTCCCGCCTGCATCACCTTCGCCGTCGTCGTCGAAATCAACGTCGCCCCAACCAGCATCTGGTCCTCTTCATCCAGCGCCAGGCCGACCGCCTGCACCTTCTCGGTGCCGCTGAGCGCCGGCAGAGATAACACCTCTGTCAGAGAGTAGAAAATGTCACTCTTTTCCTCACTCGGAACCCGGATTTCCCCCTCCTCATCTCCCCACCTCGTGCGCACTGAAATGTTATATATATACTTGGTATTCCCGTCCAACAGCGAATCGACGAACGTCGTGTCTGCAACATTCGTCAGCACCCCCACCACCTTTTCCAGAGTTTCTTCCGTCCGCCGAATCACCTCGTAAGCCTCGAAGCGGGGTCCCGTATACGCGGTCCATAACAGCTCTGCACTGGCCGTCTCGCTGCTGAAATTCGCCCTCAGCAGATCCACCTCAGTTAATCTCAACACCTCTTCCCGCGTCTGGCTCTCCTGGGAATTCCCGGCCGCCAGGGTCTTCAGGAAATAGGAATATTCGATATCCGGGACCGGTTCAGTATCTGTCCAGGTAGTCTGCGTCACCTCCTGGATCTCGGCCAGACGTCTGCTCTCCTGTCCGAAACTTCGACGCCATACCTCATAACTTTCGAAAAAAGGCCCGGCGTACCCACTCCACGTCAAAACGATATGTCCACTTCGCGGGTTCGCTTCCGCTCCAAGGAGATTCACAGCCGGCAGGAAGAAGGGTTCGGGAGCCACCTGCTGGCTCCCCACCTCGAAGCCGGCGGAATTTACCACCACTACCCAGTAGAGGTAGTCGGTTTCGGGCTCCAGGTCTCCGGCGTCGATGAACTGGAGCTGCTCGCGGTCCCGAATGACCTGGACAGTATCCACCGCCTCCAACCCCTGCATCTTGCGCAGGACCCGATATTCGGCGAAAGCCTGCTGTCCTTCGTACCGTTCCCACTGCAAGAAGATCGTCCCTTCCTCCTTGTCGGTCTCAGCCCGTTCCACTTCAACCGGAGGAGTTAACGCCGGGTCAAAAGGGTTCTTCCGGGGAGCATCGTGACAGCCCATCAGCAGCAACGTAAGCGCGACAAAGCAGACCTTCACTGGCGGCAATTTACCCTCCATATCGCTAGCTCTCCCCGGTTACCCGCACGGCAATGGCGGTGATGTCGTCCTCCTGGCCAGTGCTGGCCGAAAAGCGCCCCACGTCCCAAAACAGCCGCTCCAGCACTCCTTCCGCTTCCAAGCCTTCTTCCGCTCCCTTGGCCAACAATTCCATCAGCCTTTCGTCTCCGTACAACATCTCCCGGTCGTCCATCGCCTCGGTAACTCCATCCGAATAGATCAGCAGATAATCCCCTTCCTCCACAGAAAAAACCACTCTCTGATAGTCGCTGTCGGGGCGAATCCCCAGCGGCATACCTCCCAAATCCGGTTCCAGCACTTTCCTCTGCTTCCGGTCGAAGTGCAAGGGGGGATTATAGCCAGCGACCACCGCTTCGACCTTCCACTCCTCGAGGTCGATGACTACTATGCCGCAACCCACGAACGCACCGGCGGGCAGTGTCCCGTGGAGAGCCCGATTCAATCCGCTCATGATATCCTGAGCTTGAGTGCGTCCCCGCGCTTCGTAGCGCAGGGTCTCGCTGAAGCGCAGGGCGGTCACCGCCCCCTCCATGCCGTGCCCCATTACGTCCACCCCGACAATCCCCAACTTGGTCTGTTCCTCGTCCAACCACAGATAGGTGAAGAAGTCTCCCCCTACCTGACTGGCCGGCTCACAGCGCCCTGCCAGATCGATCCCCTCCGCCTGGGGGCGCTCCTGGGGCAGCAGCCCCATCTGCATGGATCGGGCTTTTTCCAGTTCCCCCTCCATCGAGCGCAGCCGCTCCGCCTGCACCTCCATCGGCTCTTCCCCTACCTCCCGGGCATAGGTCTGACGCACGAAGTCGGCAAAGGGAGTGGAAAACAATCCTCCCTTCGGCAGGACAAACCCCCTTTTTTCCAGATCTTGGTACTGGGGTCTTTCTTTATCGACTAACTTCTCACAGGCCAGATCGTTGCACAAAGCCCGCTCCACCGGATCCATCTGATCCCAGTAGAACTGGAAATGGGGTTGCGCCTCTTCCAGAAACCGGTCCGTCACCTGGTCGGGCCGGCACTCCCCCTCCTCCAGCAGCAGTTCGAACGTCGCCGAACAGGCCATCTGCAGGAAAAACGGGAAGTATCCCCCCATGCTCAGGATCAGGTCGGCATGCTCCTCCAGCGGGAAAGGGGTTTCGGCCGACGGATCGCAGATCAGACCGCGTGCTTCCAGAGTAGTCAGCGGTCCCAGATACAGGTTGGAAAAGATGTTGAAAAACGGCGAATCCGAAATCTCCTCCGTATGGCACAGCTGCTGTAGATCGCGATTTGTCGAGGTGACATAGGCGATATTGTAGTGACCGGCCAGCGAGCGCAGACTGCCGAAGAAATTGGCGTCAAAGCGGGAATTGCGCGTCACCCGATCGAATTCGTCCAGCAGCAGAATGAGGCGATACCCCTGCCCGTCCAGTTCGCGCACCACCTCCTGCAGCCCTTCGTAGTCCGCCCCCACACTGATCTCGTACCGGTCCCCCAGTTTTTCCTGGAGATGTCTGAATACCGCCTGAATGAACGATTCGATACTGGGCCGCTGCTCCTCCTGAAAATCGAGAAAAAGAAAAATCGTCTTCTCCGGTTCTTCCAGATAATCCCCCACCACTTCCGGATGAGAAATGTAGTTGAGCAACGACGATTTTCCGATCCGACGATCCCCGACGATAGCCACAGACTGCGGGGGATCCGAGGCGATGCGTGCGGCCAGACGGGCAGCCTCGCGCTGGCGCCCGAAAAACGCGGCCGGGGTCCGGATCATGGACCGGTTTAAATATGGATTTCGCGGAATTTTCATGAGATTTTCACCACCCCTAACCGAACAGCCGCTTCCAGAACCCCCCGTTCCCGTGCTCCTTGACAAAACGATCCAGCAGCTCAGCGCGGAACTGGTATTTCCCCTCCTCCTGGATCAGATGACCATAGCGCATTAGGGCCTCCGCCGCGTATTCGTGCCGACGCTCGATATTCTTTCCCACGCCGGTGGCGCGCAGCACATCTTGCTGCACCGGTGTCAGCTCTCCCCAAAGCTTTCCGAGGTATTCCCTTGCCTCCCCAAAGGCCGCTTCGGCCAGCTTTTTTCGGTCCAGCTTCCCCTCTTCCCTGATCTGGAAGGCGGTGTGGCCGGTCAACTGCAAAAGATAGGGCGCCCCGCCGGCCAGTTCCAGGATCCAGTCGGTCTCTTCTCCGAATACTTCCCCACCCTCCTGCGACAGCCTCACTACCATCTCCCGTGCATCTTTCTCCTTGAACGGCTCCAGGTGGACCGTAGTGAAGATATTGAAGAAGGGGGACTCCTCGATATCCTGCGTGTAACAGAGTTTCTGCAGGTCCTGCGAGGAGGTGGTCACATAGCCCACATCGTTGCTGTTGGCAACCGAACGCATAAAAGAAAAGAAACCGAGCGGAAAACCGCTGTTCTGGGTGACCCGACCGAAGTTGTCCAGGAATAGCAGCAGCCTCTTGCCCTCCTGCATCAACCCTTTGACCATCCCGTTGAAACCGTCGAAAGTCGGCTCCATCCCCTCTCCTCCCAACTCCTTCCAGGCCTGGTTTATCCGTTCGAAAAAAGCTTCCGGATCTTGAGGGGGATCCTGGCTCAAATGGAGAGCGATAAACACGTACTGGCCCGGGTCGTCCAGGAAGTCCTCCTGCGACTCCGGATCGCAGAACCAGTTGAGCAGGGAGGTTTTGCCTATACTCAACTGCCCCACTATGGAAACGGACTGGGGGCGATCCGCGGCGATCCTCGATTGAATCCGCATAATCTCCGACGTCCGGTTTGAGAACCTCTTGTCCTTCCCGGTCAGCGGCCCTTTGAAATGAAAGGGATTTTCCATGGTCTGCCTTTCGCGACTGGGCAAATGGGTCGGCCATACGCCTTCAGTGGCCGGTAAGAATTTTTATGATCAGCGTTTCGGTAGCTAGAATCTCTTGGAAAAAACAAGTTGCACACCATCTCCGGCGGGAGCGGCCTGGAGGGCAATTGCCCTTCGGGTGATATTGGGACCCTGGATGGCGGCGTCGACGGCGTTTAAAGCCCAGAATCCACCGACCAGCGCCAGCGCCAGATCCGCCAGATCCCCTTTGTCCTTGTAGTCGGTGTAGAGTTTTTCGAACTCCGCTTCCCCGGTACCCCTCGGCGCACCGTCGTACGCATCCCTGGCATCGCGGAAACCCATCTCGGTCCACACGGCATAGCCGATTGATCCGGCCGTCAACCCAAGCAGCATATAGCTGCGACCTCGGTATCCCTGATATCGCTGTCCCCATCCGGGGAGCGCCAGGGAGCGCATAAAAGCGACCTTTCGCGAGGTTTGCGACAGCTGCGCCTCCAGCGCCAACAGTTCCTCCTGACGCACCTCGACTACCGCCTGCCCGAAAAAGCGAATCGCCTCGGGAGAGGGCTCGTCACCTCCGATGGCCAGATCGTCGATCGTGAAGTTCGAATTCCTCCTCACCAGCTTCTTGAAGGAGGCAACTGCCTCCTCTTCTTGCCCCAAAAACAGGTTGCCTATTGCCAGGAACTTTAGCACCTGCGTACTCTGTGGGTCTGACAGTTGGCTTGTATTCGATAACTCGGTCAATTTCGTCACTGCGTCATCCCATTTCCCCTGGTTCAGCAACAGATCAATCGCCTGCTCGATCTGTGGTTCCATCGTCTGGGCAGCGCATGGCACGGTCCCCAGGAGGACGAAGGCCAGTGCTACCAGCAATACCATCGATTTCCATTTCGGCGCATCCATTGAAGATATCTCCCTGCGTGTCTTTTCTATGGAATGGATAAGATTTTCACCGAATCCTTTTCAACGTAGATCTTCTTACTCATCTCAGTGCCCTTAATGGTCAATTCGTGCGAACCGACCGGTAGCTTAAAGGCCGGCTGGGTAGGTTTTTCCTCTTTGCCGTCGATTACCACCGTTTGGAAGATCGGTTTTATTATGCGAACGGTTCCATATTGGACGTTGAAGGTGACCCTCTCCTCAACCCGCTCATCTGGCCCCAATTCCCGTTCGATCTCAACCGGATCGTGCCCTTCTAGCTCGATTCGCAGACGATAAGTTCCCGGCTCCAACATCAGGGGTAAAGGTGTTTCCCCACTGCTCTCTGTAGAATCGTTCAAGTAGACCGAGGCCCCTATCGGGTCGCTCACCAGATCCATGACGGCGTGAAGCAAAGTGAGTTTCTTGAAAATCGAGTCGGTCTTTCCCAGAGCGGTGACGATCGTTTGCTCGTATTCCTGGTAATCATTGAGCACCAGCTTGATTCTGTGATTTCCAACATCAATCCCAATGAAGAGATAGGGAGTATTTGCGCTTATTCGTTTGTTATCCAGGAAAACTTCCGCCGCTGGTGGATCGGAATCCACAAAAAGATTTCCTACTCGGGCGGCCAGGTCGATAATCTGGGTATGGGTGATTCCATTTTCGATGGTAACATCAATGTTCTTCCCAACAAACCCTGGTTTTCTCACCGTTATCTGGTACTCCCCGGTTGGCAATTCCAGACCTCTGATAGGACTTAAAATTGTCGTATCTCTCTCTCCTTGCATTACCACCTGGGCCCCAGTAGGCTGAGATTCTATCTCCAGGAACCCCGTTAGCCGCTTCAATTTCCCGTGGAGACTATCCGTCTTTCCCGCGACAACCGTGGCCGTATCGCTCCATACATGGTATTTCGGATGGAGGATCTTAACCAGGTAGCTTCCCGGCTCCAACTCCGGACTTATCATCGGAGCTCTTTCGTTGACCTGCACCAGGGAATCGGTTTCCAGATGTCTTATCTCCACCTTCACTTCCCGCAGATCAGCATCCACCCACACATCACCCATCACCTGAGTAGCTGACGCTGCCGCTATCTGCTGCCGTTGGAGATCCTCGATCTCCGATGCTCTGGTCGCCCAAAGTGCCACCACTACTGCCACCACGACCAGCCCACCAGCCGCCAACACCCCCCACAGTTTCTTTTTGCTCTTCGGTTCCTGGTCTTCCACCAATCGCCATATCGACCGGGCGCGCTTAATCCACTGGCGGAACAGATCGACGCGAATGTGATACGCCCCTTCTTCGTCCCGTTCCAGCCACTTGGTGTTATACAGGCTCTCCAGAGCTATGTGGATCGCATCCGCCTTCATGGTCAACGGGTAGTCGTTTTCGCGGATCGCCTCGGCCAATTCCTCCGAGGTGATGCCCATCCCTGGCCCCTGGCTCTCCTCGCTGAGTAGCGAAATAGTGATCATCTCCTGGGGGCTAAGATTGTCCCATTCATAGATCAACTGCGGTGGGGGGTTATCGACGATGGTGCGCACCACCTCCTCCAGATCTTCCTTTTCCAGCCGGTTGCGCATTGCCCCATTCAGGAAATCCACCACATTGGTGCAGATCACCTGCGTATAGAACGGCTGCCCGTAGGTCAGGTTGTAGATCTCATCGAACACCCCATCGGCATATTCCAGATGCCCCTCTACCGGTAGCTGGGCCAGGCGGGTGGTATCCTCAGGGCTCAGAAAACTGATCTCGCGCGCCTCCCCCTTGCCGCTCAAGCGGCGCCACTCGGTCCCCTGGGTCTCACCCAACCCGGGAGACCCGGTAAAACAGAAAGATATCTTGCGACTCTCGAGAATACTGGCCATATAGGTCAAAACATTGGGAGAGAGATCCCCCTGATCCACTTTGCTCTGCAGAATCTCCGCCTCGTCGACCAGGAAAATCATCCTCTTATCCGGAAACAACCGCTGTATATCCTCCAGCAGGCGGTCGAAGGGGATGACCGGGTTCCCTTCGCTGAAGTCGTAGTATTCCAACGCCAGACGCTCGTCCTTGATCCCCTCCTGGACGACTATTTCGGCCAGGCGCCTGAAGAAATCCCGATCCCCGGTATCCCCCGAAAACCTCTGCATATCGACGAAGACCGGCAGGAATTCCTCTCCCAGCCGTCCGTCGAGGATCTGTACCATAATGGAGGTTTTCCCACTCCGGCGCGCCCCGACGAAGAGCATGACGATGCCGTCCTTCTCGGCCAGAAGGCGCTGGCGCACATAAGCGAAGTCGTCTTCCCTGCCGAAAAAGACATTCTTTTCGCGAACCGGATTCCCCGTGATATAGGGGTTGGGTATCGGTTTGAATTTCTGGTTCTCTTCAGAAGGGCTCATGGCTCATTTCCCAGTATCCGTCCAGAAAACCGGACAATTTCTATTCGATTAGCTATATACGCAAAGATTGTGCCACGAAATTATTAATTCGATTTAAATATTTTAAAATAAAACAGTTATGAAATTTTCCCATCTTCCCCATTCCTTTCCCCTTTCCCCCGTTTTCCAGCTTTCCGGACAAATCCACTGATCAGACCCGATTTTCCACTCGACCCATCCCAATTTTATGTTTTTCGGACCCAAAATCGGGATTTTCAACTGATTTGGCTTCACATCCCTCAGAGGTGGAGATGCCATTTTTTTAGATAACTATTTTTATATAATCAACTTATGGAAGTACGAATTTATTTTCCAGTTTTCCGGACACCGTTGGGAACATTCTCCTGGGTAAACCTCATCCCTCCTTCAGACCGTGCCGTTTGATCAGCTCGTATAGCCGGCTGCGGGACAACCCCAAACTGCTGGCCGTCTCCTCGAGTTTCCAACCGTATTCCTGCAGTCTGGTCAAAAGAAAATGGCGCTCAAACAGATCCCGCGCCTCCTTGAGATGGAGGGTCGCGTCATACCCCAACCCATCCGGTTCAGCCTGAACCGGTGCCATCCGTTGTAACCGCGGCCATAGATGCTCCGGCTCGATCCCGCCCCCCCTGGCCATGGCCAGCGCACTGGCCATCTGGTTTTCCAGTTCGCGGATATTTCCCGGCCAATCGTAGGTGCGCAGCAGGGCGAGGGCGTCGGGACTGATTTTCCCTCCCTCTCCAGCCAGGAAGTGCCGAATCAGAAGGGCAATATCGGTCGAACGCTCCCGCAACGGAGGGAGCCGGATCGCCAGCACGTAGAGCCGGTAATAGAGATCCTGACGGAACCGCCCCCCTTCCACCTCTTCCTCCAATTCACAGTTAGTGGCGCATATCAGGCGCACATCCACCTTGCGGATGTGGTTTTCCCCCACCCTCCGGATCTCCCCTTCCTGCAAAACTCGCAGCAGCTTTACCTGGGTAGCGGGGGATGTTTCCCCGATTTCGTCCAGAAACAACGTCCCTCCATCTGCTGCTTCGAACAGCCCCTCGCGGTCGGCTACAGCGTCGGTGAACGCCCCTTTGCAGTGGCCGAAAAGCTCACTCTCCTGCAGATTCTCGGCGATAGCTCCGCAGTTGACCACGACGAAAGGCTCATCTTTTCGCCTGCTGTTCCCGTGGAGGATGCGAGCTACCAGTTCCTTGCCCGTTCCCGTTTCTCCGGTCAGCAGCACGGTAACATCCGCATCCGCCGCTCGTTGCATGAGGGTGAATACCCTGCGGATGGCCTGACTTTGACCGATGATAGAGGGAAAGGGAGTGCTCCCCTCGGGAAACGGCTCGACGGATTTCCTCTGGAGATTCTCGGTCTCCAACCGGACCTGCTCCCGGGCGGGTGCATCTTCCAATTCGGGCACCGCATCCCGCAAATAGCGGGCGAAGCAACCCGAAAACAACCGGTCTTTCCCCTCACTGCGTTCAATATACCCATCCGCTGCCAACGACCGGCGGGGCCCTCCCCCAGTCGCATGGCCCCCTCCAACCGCCAGGTCACAAATCACCTCCCGCTCCTCTTCATCGAAGTGCTCCCACAGATAGCGGAAATGATTGGCCGCCTCCTCGAGGAAGCGCTGCTCCACCTGCTCCCAATCCGGATCCTCGTCCTCCCCTTCGGCCAGGCACTCGAAGGTTGCCGAACAGGCCATCTGCAGAAAAAAAGGCAGTCTCCCGCTCAGATCGAATATTTTTGCGGTGTAGGATTTCAACGGCAACCCCGCCGCCCTGGAGGATTCGGAGATCAGGTTGCAAGCCTCTTCCTCCATTAGAGCCCCCAGCCGCACCTGGGCGAAAATGTTGAAGAAGGGGGATTCCGAAATCTCGCGGGTGTGGCAGAGTGTTTGTAATTCCCTACGGGAAGAGGTGACGAACGCCACTGGATGGGTATTGGCCAGGGAGCGCAAAAAACCGAAGAATTCGCTCCCAAAAACCGAATTTCGCGTCACTGTTTCAAACTCATCCAGCAGGCAGACCAGGCGTAAACCAGCCCGTTCCAGTCCTTCAATCCCCGCCTCAAGCCCCGAAAAATCGACCGCCTCTTCCCACTCTAACCGTTCCCCGATCCCCTCTCTCAGATGCTGGCTGAAAACCCGGCAAAACCCTTCTCGATCCAGATGTTGCTGGCCCTGGAAATCGAGGAGCATGGAGACGTAGCGCTCGGGCTCCTCCAGGAAACGGGCCTGGACCTCCTCCTGAGCCAGGTGCCAGAGAAGCGACGATTTACCCACCCGGCGCTCCCCCACGATCGAGACCGATTGAGGAACGGGAGCACCGATACGTGCCATCACCCTTTGCACCTCTCGGCGCCGACCGAAAAACTGGCCTACCGAGCGAATCATGGCGCGATTTAGATAGGGATTGCGTAACATTACGGCAGGGATTTCGCTTGCAAGAGATCTTCAGATAGAAATTCTGAGTGGCGTTGCATCTTGAACCCCACAGATCACGGGAAGGTTCGTCGTTCGCTATAGTCGTTCGCTATAAAAGATCTTCAGGACATCCATTTTTCCATCCTGAATGTCCATATGTTAGAATAAGTGAGCTATAAGTCCCACTTATTCTCGAATGCTTCGTCGATGCTCAACCTCACTAGACTGAAACGCTTTATCGAAGGGATGTTGCGCACTGCCCACTTGATGGCGTATTCGATGTCCGCATCGGTATAGCCGTTTTTGCGTAAGTCCAGGTAGCTTTCTCTGTCGGCTGTTTTTTGCGCCTCATCCCCCTCAACCTTCGCCAGTTCGTAGAACAGTTGTAGACTCTCTTCGAGCCGGGTCTCCTCATCCTCCTCAGACCTCTTCTCAGGCCCCTTTTCACTCGGGACTGGCTGCTCCTCCAGAGCTACCTCCATGTCCTCTGTTTCCCTTTGCTGGGGGGCAGCGCCCGATTCGTACAACTTGCGATAGTGGATGACTCTGTCGTTGGCATCCACGAGCTTATCCGATAGGATCCGCACCATATTGCGGTAAACCTTTGCCCGCAGATCGACATACCGTTCCATAAGCGCTTCGAACTCGTGGTAATCCACCTTCAGCAGACGGCTGGCATTGTGCGTCTGAACCGTGGCCGATCGCGGCTTGCGGCTGATAAATCCCATCTCTCCCACCGTCGTTATCGGCGTGACGGTGGCCAGCACGGTTTCTCCCGGTCCGAGGATGTCGAGAGACCCGTCCAGCAGGATGAAAAGCCTATTGGACGAAGTATTGTTTTCACAGAGCACCTCCCCTTTGGCCGAAGTGCTCAATTTGCATATGTCCAGGAATGCCTTCATCTCTACCGGCTTGAAGCCGAAAAACAAAGGCACCTTCTGGACTAATCTGCCCGCCAATCTTTCCGTCTTCGCCATGCCCTCCTCCTTATGCCCCTTCCATTACCTGAATCACTGCCTGGGCAACCCGCTGCACCTTGAACGGCTTGACGATTACCTGGCTGACACCGTTTTCGCGCAGCACCTCGAGCACCTCCGGGGTCAAATATCCCGAAATAACGACGACCGGGATTCGCTTCCCCTGTTTGCGTATGAAGCGCAAAAAATCGTCTCCGTGGACCTTGGGCATCTTGATGTCCAGCAGGATCAGGGAGATGATCTGGTCTTTGATGATCTTCAAGGCCTCCGTCGCCCTGTCCACCGTTACCGCAGTGAAACCGATTCCCTCGACAATCTCCTGCAGCATCTGCCGGAAGTCCTGGTCATTTTCAACGATCAAGATCAGATTCGCCATCTTTACCTTCCCCGGATTCAGCCGGTGCCTCCGCATTCACCGGCAGCTTGATCGCGAAACGGGTTCCTTGCCCGGGGGCGCTCTGCACATCGATCTCACCTCCGTGGTCGTCGATAATGCGATAGACGATACTCAACCCCAACCCCGTGCCCATCTCTTCTTTTGTTGTATAAAAAGGCTGAAAGATCTGATCCTTAACCTCATCCGTCATGCCGTCCCCGGTGTCCCTCACTTCGATTCCCAGTTCCCCCCCCTGCTCCCTGGTTTCCACCGCCACCTGCCCCCCTTCGGGCATGGCCTCCAGCCCGTTTAGCAGTAGGTTGACAAACACCTCCCTCATATCTGTGGGATTGATAAAAGTCTCCGACAGCTCCCCCAGTTCTATTTGCCACTCTATATCTGGTCCATCCTCTCCATGCCGCTGATGCCAGAGATCCCTCACCTCTACAACCGCTTCTTCCATCAGTTCGTTTATGTCCCTTGCCTCTCTCTTCTTGCCCACCCCCAGCCGCGTACACTGCTGAATCCGGCTTATTACCTCCTGCCCGTTTTCGGCCGCCGCCATGATTCCCTGGATCGTTTTCTCGGGATCTCTTTGGAAATTCAGGTACATGTCCGCACGCCCGATGATGATCCCCATAACGTGAGCCATGGCATGCGCCAGATCGGCTGCCAGATCTCCCAGGGCGCGCAATTGCTCCATCTGCGCCAGTTTCCGCTGGGCGATCTGCAGTTCTTCGTATGCCTCTTCCAAATTGTGGTGCAGACGCGCATTGTGCAGCGCAGCCCCCGCCTGGTAGGCGAAGGAATGCAGCAGGGATTCGTCATTTTCCGAAAACGGCCCCACTGCCCCTCCCCGATGCTCCCGATCGGCGACTACGAGCAGTCCATTCACCTCCTGCCCGGATTCCAGGGGCACGAGACAAAGGTGTTTCCACCTGTGGCCATCCATCTCCTTTTGAACCAATTCTGCCTGGCCCCAGGCTTCCTCCACCTCCGTAAGTTTCAGAACCTCCTCCATATCCTCACCCATCCCGATCTGGCCGACCAACCTGACCTCACCCTCTCCCTCCTCCCTTACCAGTAGGGCTCCCCCACGGGCGTCCACCATAACCACTGCCCGTTGCAAAATCTCGTCCGCAACGTGAGTCGGATCCAGCGACTCGTTTATGGCCACACCGATCTCGTAGAGCATCTCCATCTGCAGGAGTTGCCTTCTCACCTCAAAATCACTCTGTTCTTCAATACCCATAGCTACCTGCCGTTTTTATCCTCCGAAAAAAGCCCAGTGCTCCCCATCAAAATACGGACGATCCATTTCGGCTCCAACTGCCCCCTTGAACCGAAAAGGGATTGTCTCCTCCCCTTCGAAGCATCTCCGGTTATTGATCTCCCCTTCACTCCATATATTCTGCACGTTGCGTGAAAATCTCTCGCTTCTCCGCCAGTTGTTTCAGGCGAAGCACGAAGAGGGGAACATCTCGAATCCAGGCCTCCTCTTTTTTTTCGAGTTGGAGAACAGTCGTCTTCTTACGGGCCACTACCCGATAGGATTCCCGTTCTCCGGTCAAAAAGCTCTTCTCCCCAAAGACTGGCGGCTTCGCCACTTCTGGCATCAGGACGCGATCCTTGTATTCCAAAACAAAGGCATCCGGTTTTTCCCCGAGGACGATTCCCCCATCCCCCTCCAAACACGGAAAGACCTGTTCTCCTGGAACCAGCAACCGCTCCTCCCCCCGCTGAGCGATCCGGTTCTGCAGGTAAAGGGGCACTTCCGCCCCAAACAGACCAGAGCCCTGCACGATCTCTCTATGCCGCCAAATCTTTCGCAGGATACTCTCAGCTTCCGAGTCTTCCGAAAAAAAGCCCAGCAAGATGGCGATCTCTCTAAACAGAAAACCCGGGATGCGCAGCACCCGCATGTAGGTATCCGAACGGATGGAAGCCGTGCGCGGAATCTGCAACAGCACCCCCATATCCCCAATCATATCTCCCGCATTGACGTTGGCGATCCTGGTCAAAGCTTTTCCCTGGGGAACCCAGATACTCCCCTTGCCGCTGATGACCAGGTCCACAAAGGTCGACTTCCCCCCCCTTTTAAGGAAAGGGGTATTCGGTTGGATGAGCCGGATCTCGCTGTCCGCCAGAATGCGCACATAGCCGCGCACCTGTTGCCTCTCCACTCGACCCCCTCCCTCCCCAAGCAGCGAAAAAAGATAATCAGCCAAATATCTCAACGCCCGTTCGCGGTATTTATCCTGATAACCGTGCCCCAATTCCGCCCCCATATCCCGAGCTGACCCGGCCACTGCCACCTGCCCTACGGTCACCGTGGCCTGCTCATCTAAAAACTCCTTCCGAGTATGCCCCAGGATGATGTGTTCCGAGGCATCCGCTCGAAAATCCTTCCAGGAACCATGTACAGAAAAATCTTCTGTTCCCTCGCGACATCCGACGTCGATTTTTTTGACCGTTGCTGGGGCCAGTAGGAAATCTCTGTACTGGTCGAAACGCTCCTGGGTGATTACCCCATCCTCCACCAGTTTCTGGCACCTTTCGAAATTGAGGATATCGCTCATGTGCCCGTATACCTTCCATTCCTGCCCCACAATGCCCCTGATACTGTACACCGCACACGGCACCGAATGGATCGAGGGATGGGCCAGAATGCGCAACCCTGCGTAATCGTATTCCTCCCCGAAACGGATGGGTACGTGTTCGAAATAGCTGGCGAATTCCTCCACCTTTATAGCGAACATGGTCGCAGCTTTCAACAGAATGGACTTCCAGATGACCTTGGGGCAGATGACGGTCACTTTCTTGTCCAACTGCAGCAGCATCGAAAGCTCGCCGATATGATCGTCGTGGTTGTGCGTAAAGATAACCGCATCAATCTCGGTGCGGGATACGCTTACCTGGTCCAGAAGATAGGAAACGTTCATCGGCAGATCGACGCAGATGATCCGGTCCCGCCACTGAATCAAGGTATGCATACAGCTCTTGGGCGAGAAACCATCCTCTTCCCCGGTGTCGACGATTTGGAACAGGCGGTAGGGAAACTGTTTGATGTCCAGTTTCAGGGGGGGGCGATAATCTTCACCCTTTCCAAGATTGCAATCCACCAGCGCATGCTCTCCGGCGTATGCGACCCCGAAGACGTTTATTCCCTCTTTCCAGATGCGCACTCCTTTGTACTCGGTCGCCGTTTCTACCGTGGAGCACTCCTCGAGCGGGGCCAGGGGAACCATCTCGAGCAATTCCTCCGGCTCCTGGATGCCGTGCAGAGCCAACCCCTCGATCTCTCGCATGAAAGACAGCCGCTCCTCGAGAGAAAGGTCGCAGTCCTCCATTTCCTCTGCATTGTAAAAGCCGAACAAACCTCGCTTGAAACTCTCTCCCGCTCGTATCAGTTGCTTCTCCGTACCGACGAGACACGGTTTTTCCCCGCGGAAGAGCATCCCCTGATTGAAAAGGGCGTGCAGCAGAGGGAATTCCACCAGATTACAGCTGATTCCCATATCTGTCTGCATGCTCAGATCGGGATAGACAATACCGTTGAGTTCCAATCCCTGTTGGATGAGAAACTTGGTCGCATCTGGCCAGGCGTTGAACAACCAGGAGATCCCCGCTGCGGGCACCTTGAGCAGGAAAAGGGCGGGACAAACCTTGATAACTTCCATCTGCTGAGAACGCTTAACTACCATATGTGAACCTTCCTGCAGGTGCGTTTTTTTTGCTTTCACTCGGGTGCCACTGCTCCCGAAAATAAAAAACACCGAACAAGTGCGCAGCAACTTTGTTCGGTGTCTCGTACTAAATCCGATTCTCCTGCTTGCGGGAGCAGGCCCCCCTACTGACTCTTTTTACCCCTAATACCCTACCACAGAGCAGCGGTTTGAAACAGCCGCAAAGTCAATCCCAGGTCGGTATCCCTGGTTATCCACTTCCCCGAATATACGCTGAATTGGATCCCGCTGTTCAACGCCAATCCCTCTCTTAGCTGCAAATCGACATTGGGGGCCAGCAGGATACCCAAACGCCCTCCGGGCTTTTCCGTATCCGTCCACATCAGCACATCCAGATAGGTAATGATTTTTTCGCCCAAAGGAAGGACCGGCTGAATCAGCGCTTCGATCAGCTCCCCTTTAGGCGCATACCCCTTTCCAAAGCCGACCAGGAACTGGCTGTTCACCCCGATCCCCCCGACGAACATCGAGTTCATCAGACCGAAAGAAAAGCCGGTCTCTTCCCGGTCGTTGAGGGGAGTGAGATTGGCGGTAATTGCCATCCATTTACCCACCGCCCATTTTCCCCCAAGAGTTACCGAAGAAAGGTCATCCCCCGAATCATTGAGCACCCCGATGATCCCTCTGGCTCCCACCTCCAATCCGTTGGCCACGGTGAACTTGGCCATCAGATCGATATCGCTCACCTCCCCTATTTGGGAGGCATCCGGCGTGATAAACCCCAGTTCTACCCCGGCCACCCCGACATCTCCCGGTAAAACGTAGAACGGGTCGTAGCTGATCCCCTGAGCCCAGACCTGGCCGACTGCCAGCATCAGGAGACCGACCATCAGAAAAATCCCCCTTTTCATCCAATCCTCCTTCACTTTCCGTTTTACAATTTTCCCTTTTATGGATCCACTTTCCCTTCCCAAACCTCGGAGGGGCCAATGCGTTTATAAAATAAAAAGCCGACTGCCTATCCCGGAAAGGGTCGAGGCAGCCGGCTAAAAAAAATGCACCCCTCCCAATGGGTTCACAGGACTATCCCGTTTGTGAGATAAGTTCCATTTTTAACAGGAGTTTGGGCACAGGTAAATTACGTTTTTATCGGAGTTAAACCTCCTAACTCAAAACCTACTCAAATCAAGTACGAGAGGCCATTTAATATAAGGAACTACTGGAGAGCGGCCGCATCGAAACCCTGGCAGAACGGGCCTCATTCCTTGGCGTTAGCCCGGCAATAGAGGATGCTGATCACAAAAATAGAAGAGCCAAAACTCTCTGATATCGGGAAATCAACAGGTTAACTCGCCTGGGTACTCGTCGAGGGTATGGTGCCTGTCCACCACGCGCACCATGCAGAATCAGCAGCTATTTCGGACGAATCTTCGCGGCAGCACGCTTCTTCATGCAACCCCAGAAAACAAAAAGGGGGTAGTCAAATTGGGGGTGAGGGCAGACCCGTAGCCAGGATCTCTATTTCTTCGCTGAAACGGGAAATAGCGCGGGAAAGGTGTAAAGGGTACCCGGAGAGCTCAGCTCAGCCCATACTGCTTGAGTTTGCGGATCAGCGTGGTGCGGTGAATGCCCAGGGCGACAGCGGTTTTGGTGCGGTTTCCCTGATGCTCGATCAGAGCCTGCTCGATACTCTCTGCTTCGACCTGCTCGAGCCGTGTGGTCTCTTCGGGCGGACGGAGATCCTGGGCGGCAGCCCGGACATTCCGAGGAAGGTCGGCGACTGCGACTTGGGAACCGCGGCAGAGAATGAAGGCCCTCTCGATGATGTTCTCCAACTCGCGGACGTTGCCGGGAAATCTGTAGTCCAACAACGCGGCGAGGGCATCGTCGGTGATTCCGGTGATGGACTTACCGGTGGTCAACCGAAAATGGTCGATGAAATGACGCACCAGGAGGGGAATATCCTCAGACCGCCGATGGAGCGGGGGTAGGCCGATTTCGAGTACGTTGAGGCGATAGTAGAGATCATCGCGAAATGCCCCCTGCTGCACCAGCTGTTCAAGATCTCGATTGGTGGCGGCAATTATTCGCGTGTCGGCATGGATCGACTCGGTCGCCCCCAAAGGCTCGTAGACCCGCTCCTGCAGAAACCTGAGCAACTTCACCTGAAGCGGCCTGGGCAGGTCGCCCACCTCATCGATGAACAGAGTGCCCCCTTCCGCCTGGGCAATGCGTCCGCTTCGGTCTTCCTTCGCGTCGGTAAAAGCCCCCTTGTGGTATCCGAACAACTCCGACTCGAGCAAGGTTTCCGGCAGGGCCGCGCAGTTCACCGCCACAAATGGTTTTTGAGACCGTTGACCGTGGTTGTGAATGGCTTTGGCGATCAGCTCTTTCCCGGAACCGGTGGGACCCGAAACCAGGATGGTGCTGTCGCTTTCCGCCGCCAACGGCAGAATCGAGAAGATCCGATGCATCTCGGGGTTCTTGCTGATGATGTTGTCGAAGCGGTAACTGTCTTCGAGCCGCCGCCGTAACCCCTGAATGGGCGAAAGGTCGTTGAAGACTTCTACTCCTCCCAGGAGTTCCCTGGTCTCCGTTTCCAGGGGAGCTGTCGATACGGAGATGGTGATGTTCCGGCTGTCTTTGGTCTGGATCGCGACTTCGTGGTTCTGAATCGGGTTGCGTGAGTGAATGCTCTGCTTGAGCGGGCAATTCGATCGGCAAAGCTCTGTCCTGAAGATCTCCGCGCACGGCCGACCGAGGACCTCCTCTTCGGCGTAGCCGGTAATCCTCTGGGCGGCGCGGTTGAAAGAGGTGATATTGCCGGCCCGGTCAACCGTGAAGATGCCATCGTCGACAACGTCCAAGACCAAAGGCAGGAAGCGGCTATCCAGTCGTTTTGATTTCATGGCAGACAATGTACCTGCCATTTCCTTTTCCGGCAACAAAACTGGGTCTCCAGAGCCGCTTCCAGGTGCAACCTCGGCGACGACCGGGTCCAGGTAGCAGGCGCATTGTGTACAGTCTGGCCAGTTGGAATCTCCGTCCCCCTGCATCATTCCGTCATCCATTCCCTATAGAGAAACCGGTGACTATCCCACCGCTGTCCTGGCCCTTGAGCCCTCGGCGTACTCCGCCGTCATCGCAACGTCTCCCAGAGCCCGCCCATCCAGTTCTTCGTCTAGACGCAACGCCTCGCGGACCAACTCATCGCATCGCTCGAACTCCCCCTGCTCTTCGTAGCAGTCCACCATGTCCAGCAGGATTTCCCGCTGGCAGGACGGGTCGCCCAATTCATGGGCGGCATGGAGACTCCGGGTGTAATACTTCAGAGCCTCATCCTGCTTGCCCCATGCGTAGTAGAGCTCGCCGATGGCATTGTTGGCGATCATCTCCCCCCGCTTAAAGCCGCACCCCTGAGCGGCAGCCAGGCCGTCCCGGAAGAACTTCAGAGCGATGTCCCAGATCCAGTTCCGGTATACCTTGCCGATATGGATCAGCACGAACGCTTCGCGTTCCTTGGAATCGGACCGGCGGGCCAGCCGCAACATCTGCCAGAGGATGCCCAGGGCCCTGCCGTATTGCTTCTGGCGACATAGGCCGCGCGCTTCGAGCGCTTCCGGCACCAGAGCTACTATCTTGTCGTCTCCACCGGTAACCAATTGGGGTATCCAGTTCATGATGTATCTCCTGCGTTATTGAGGTCTAAACACATCCGGTTGTCTCGGGCAACCCGGCCAATCGGGCAGCCCGTTTGCCTGGTTGCTTATGAAAAAGATTGTGCAGATCTCGGAAGGTTATCCCGCACTCCTTTACCAGGAGGTGAACCATCGGCGCCACCTGGAATTCCCGGTAGTAATCGCGGATCGTCTGGAGCACCCGCAGGTGCTCGTCGGTGAGTTCCGGAATCTCTTCTTGCGCTGCCAGGGATTCGGCCACCTCCGGCGACCATTGGTCGAATTCCACCAGGAACCCTTCGTCGTTCATTTCGACAGTCTTGCCTTTTATATTGAGGTATGACATCGCGTGTCCTCCTTACGACCGTTTAATCCAACACCAGAGCATTGGCCAGGAGCCCCCATAGATGGATCGGTTTCCACGGCCGTTCATACTCCTTGCCAATATCCTCTATGGCGTCGTGGCAATTGACGCAGGGGGTGCAAACGAGGTCCGCCCCGGTCCGATCGATCTGGTCCACCTTCATCTTGCCGTAGTAGTTTCGGGCCTTTTTGAACCCGGAAATCAGCGCCCCCCCACCGCCGGAACAGCAGTAGTTATACTCGCGGTTGGGCCACATCTCGACGAAATTCTCACAGACCCGTTCGAGCACGTAGCGACTGTCGTCGAGAATATCCGGGTAGCCTCCCATGATGGCCTTGCGGCCGGCGTTGCAGGGATCGTGCAACGTGACCCGCTGCGGGTTCCGCGACGGGTCGACCTCAATCCGCCCTTCGCGCAGCCACTGGGCGTACAGATTGGCTTTGTGGACCACCTCGAAGTTGGGCTCGATGCCGAACCGCTCGTACCCTGCAAGTGTGGCATAATAACCATGCCCGCACTCGGTGTAGGCGATCCTCTTTATTCCCAGTTCCTCGACCCGCTTGACCTGCTGGCGCAGCGTGTATTCCCAGGTGTCGAGGTCACCCGAAAACATGGCGTAGTTGGTACCTTCCCACCAGGTCGAAGGCATGGTCCAGGAGACACCGGCGGCGTGAAACACCTTGTAGATGCACTGCAGATCCATGGGGTAATACTGCGGCAACTTCGAGTTGATGGTGACAAAGTAGTCGGCCCCTTTCAGATCGATCGGGAAGTCGAGGTCCGGATAGTCGTCCTGGACTTCTTCCTTCATCCAGTCCACCGTGTCCAGCCAGTCTTCGGTGCTGATCTGCATGTTGTTGCCGGTGCTGCGATGCAGGTCGGCGGTCTTCTGGCTGCCTCCCGGAACCTGGTCGCGATCTCTCAAGGAGCGGGCTCGGGTGATCATGTTGCCGATCTTGACACCCATCGGACACACGTAGGAGCAGCGCTCACAGGTGGTGCATTGATAGATGAAATCCGCGTTGATGACCTCCTCTTCCAGTCCCAGCATCACCATCTTCACCACCCGGCGCGGGTCCCATTCGGAGTAGCCGTGCAACGGGCAGACGCTCAGACACTTGCCGCAGGACATGCAGTAGTTCAGATCCGCCTGCCAGCAGGTGTCCTGGCCGAGAAGATCCCGCAGGGGAGTATTCTCGATTTCGGACAGTTTGATCGGAGTTGCGATCGTACTCATTCTGACCAGTTTCCTTTCTTTCCAATTCAGGCGGGAACCGTTGCCGGAATACTGTCGACGACCTGGGTCAATATGTGGGCCAGGCGGTGAGGTTCATTGGCTGCCAGCGAGAAGAACTGAACGCGGTCCTCGCCCAAATCCGCCTGGTGCAAAAGCCGATCCACCCTCTCGGCCTTCTTCCGGGTCAAATCCGATCCCTTCAGGGAGCGGCAATTGTCGTGATGACAGCCGAGGACCAGGACCTTTCGGGCTCCCTGCTCAATGGCGTCGAGGATCAGGGTCTCGCCGACCAACCCGGCACAGGGCACCTCGATCAGCAGGACTTCAGTCGGCAGGACAAGACCTGCCCGACCAGCGCCGCTGGCGGCTGGAACGGCCGACTGTTGGCAGGCAAAAGCGATAATCGGTGCCTGCCCCAGAAGATCCCTGGTGGCGACTTCCAGCATGCGGCGCATCTGATCGGAGGGCAGGCTGCCGTGTTCGAGGGCGCGACCCGGGCAGGATGCCACGCAGATACCACACTGATAGCAGGCGGCGTCGAGGAAATCCATCCGGTTGGACCAGTTTCTGGCCTGCATGGCGCCGTGGGGACACGAGCGCACGCAGGTCAGGCAGGCCGCGCATTTGCCCGGGTTTATCACCACTTTGCCCATTGGCGCCCGCGTCGTGTCGTTGGGGAGAACGGCCAGGAGTTCGGCCAGAACCGCCTGTGCTTCGATCCGCGCATCGTCCGGATCGCATTCGTCATGACAACCGCCGATGAAAAAGATCCCCGGTCGTGCCGAAGCTATCGGTCGGTGTCTGACATTGCCGCTCTGCAAGTAACCCTGAGTGTCAAGGGGTTGATGCAGGATTCGAGCCAAGTCCCGATGGTAATCGGAAGACCCCACAGTCCCCGGCACCACCAGCAGGTCGGCGTTCAACTCCAGAGCGCGTTCGGGCAACACACTGTCGGCTACCGACACGACCATTCCCCGATCCGTCGGGGATACGGTCGGTGCGGCCCCATCGCAGCGGATGAAGCGGACCCCTGAAGAGCGGGCATCGTCATAGAGCTTTTGCCCGGTCTGTCCATAGACCCCGGCATTCGAGAACAGAACCGTCGGGTGTCCGCCGCGCCGAGCGTGTTCGAGCGAGAAGCGGAGGGCGGCCTGGCCTGCACATCGGCGTTCGGGCCCCTGTCGATCCAGCCAAACGCATACTTGGTCGCCATTGAGGCGTTCTTTCTGCAGGAGTTCGCCGTAGTCCCTCAGACTGATGACGCGACGATCACCGTCGAGCCCGTTCCCCAAGTGGGACGGCTCAGTCTGAGCGTCTATCGCAATGACGAGGGCCCCTGCGGAAAGGGTTTCTGGACCGGCGTCCGTGGCGATCCCGAGGCGGTAGGCACCCACGCAGCCGTCGAGCCGATGGACTGCGGCGCCCTCGATCACGCGCACCAGCGGGTGGATGAAAACCTGTTGGGCAAGGTCATCGGACAGGGGATAAAAGCAGCCCGAGGGGGGCTCGGTAAGCAGCAAAACCACCGGGAACCCTGCATCGGCGAGTGCCGCGGCCATCTGGTACGCCGCGTGGTTGCCGCCGATGACCACCACGGTTCGATCGACGTCCACTTCGGCGAATATCGGGGCCGCGGTCCCCCGGGCCCTTTCTACGGCGATTTCCAGGAGCCGAGCCGCTTTGGCCTTCCCCTTCGATGCATCCGTTTCCACCCAGGCGCAATGGTCCCGGATCGCCGCGCAAATCACCGGGATCGGTCGGTCCGGATCATCCCCGTCCACCCAATCGGGCAGTCGTCTTGTAGCGCTCGACGGACCGCAGACGACCAGTTTCGAAAGTCCGAGATCGCGGCACCGGTGACTCAGTTGTTCGGCGGGGAGCCCATTCTCCACTTCCAGGACGACCACATCTTTGTTGTCCGCCAGGATCGCTCGGGCATTATCGGGGGACAACACCGTCAGCAGATCGGCATCTCCCGTTTCGACCAGTACTCCGATCCGTTCTATTTCCATGGGTCTGCTCATTTCAATTGGAAGTTGCGGCGCCGGCTGCGACCACCGTCGGTTCTGATCTGCTGTCTGTCGTCCGCACGGCCCGAGCTATCTGCGCAGCCACGGCCAGGGCCTGTTTGCACGAACCTTGGATGTCGGTCGGTCCGGCGCACCCTCCGACGAAGAACACGCCCGAACAGCCGTTTGTCCCGACAGGGTTGGATCCGTTTGCAGGAAAGTAGCCGAACGGGTTGAGTTTGACTCCCAAAACCTCTGCCAACGCCGGATGGGACATCGTGGGCGATAAGCCGATCGCCAGAACGATCCGGTCGAATTCGAAGGGCACCGCCTGGCCGGACCCGGAAGGCACACTGAAAACCCGCAATTTCCGCTCTTCGCCCGGAATGATCTCGGCCGGGACACCCTGCAGAAAATGGATATCCTCCCCCCGAGCCTGGTCGTAGAAGGTCACGAACTCTTTGCTCATCACCTGCAAGTCGATGTAGAAGACCGTGATGTCTAGGTTGGGACGAAGATGACGAAGGCGCCGGGCCAGGCGAATCGTCGTCCGGCAGCAGAACTGCGAACAGACCTGGTGGCCGCTTTGCCGATCGCGCGATCCCACACACTGAATAAATGCGAGTTTTTGGGGACCCCTTTCTTCAGGGAGGAAGCGCGACAGGTCATCCTCGCGCAGCACCTCATCGAGATCTCGGGTGGTAAGAACCCCCTCGAGTTGTCCATAACCGAGCATGGGACTCGCAGCGGCGTTGTACGCGTCGAAACCGGTAGCCATGACCACGGCACTTCCCATTACCTCCTGGGGCCCGGATAACAGGAGTTCCGGCCAGGTCAAACGCTGCCCGTTTTCGCTACTGGCCGGCACGAGCGACAGTCGGTAGTCGCCGATCGCGCCGGCGCAAGAACGGACCTCGGCGCCCAGGATCACGCGAATCCGTGGGTGGCGGAGAGCCTTCCCCATCTGGTCCTGCACCAGGCAGGCGGAGCACTTGGCGCAGGCATCGGTAGCCATGCAGGCCCATTCGGCCGCGTGACCACCGAGGCGTTTCGCACGTTCGACCAAGGTCACCTGCAGGCCGATGTCCGCCAGGGCGGTCGCCGCCCGCAGTCCGGCGATGCCGCTGCCGATGACAACCACGTTTTGACTTTCTGAGCTCATGGTTTCACATCTTCTTTCTCTGAAATCGCCGTTGCTCTCCCTGAAATCTGCTCGAACGCGTCCTGGTCCGGTTCATTGCTCCAGCGTTGGTAGTACTCACAGGCTTCACAGCCTTCCGGGTAGCGTTCCTCCTCCGGGTTCATCCCCATCAACCGAAAACAGTTCAGCACGCCCAGGAACTTTACCAGACAGCCATCACAAGCTTTCTTGCGCCTAGCATCACCGGCGAAAACCTGCCAGCACATCGGCCGATCCTCGGGTTCCGCATCGAGCAGTTCCGTGCTCATACCCCGGGAATGCATGAAAATCCGCAGATCCTTCAGCAGGATGCGGTACTGTCCCCCGCCCGTACGTTGAGCCGGAAGCAGGTCTGCCTTGATCCAATTGACCATGGTGCCCGGAGTAACAAAGCAGTACATGGCGGCTTGTCCGGTTGTCAGGGCCAGACATTGGCGATTCATGCTTACCTCGTCCACCGCGATATTTTTGCTCGATTCAGCATCTTTGGGACTTTCCGTCGATTGATCGTTTTGGGTGGATTCATCGTTTTCGCCCTCTTGGAAGCATATCCCGTGCCGAAACAACAAACTGGTAGCCATCAATCCATCTAAGGCATTCAACAATAAGGAGATAAAGCTGAATTACTATAATCAAAAAAAGAGCCAAAGGCATAGCAGGAAGCGACACTGTCGCACAATACTATCGCAAAATGCGACAGTTGGGGATTTTCAAGAACGTGATTCGTCCGGACGGCTAAGGGAAGTAGTTCAGTTATCCAAAGGGGGACACGGCCACCTGGTACTGACCGTGCTAATCGTTCGATACGCGGTTGGGGGATTACCGGGCAGTTAGGCGAGGGGCTGGCTCATAAAGGTAGCGTTTCAGAACCGACACAAAGACCGCAAAAGGCGATTGGGAATTATTGGCGAGCGGGAACATGCAGACCCAGACTGAGTTGGCCTTGCTTCTTGGGGCAAGTCGCCCGGTGATACAACCCCGACGCGGCGTCCTGGAACGAGTGGTTTGCCTGTCATTTTGCCAGGCGGATCAGCAGCAGTTCCAGTTCCGCCGCGCGGAAGGGTTTTCTCAGGTAGCTGTGGACTCCGCAGTGCACGGCCTGCGGCGCCGGCAGCATTTCGCTGGAGGCGCGCAGTACAACCGGGATCGCGGGGTAGCGCCGATGAGCAACCCGGACGGGTGCATCGAAAAGGACCCCATCCCGTTTCGGTCACTCACCCGTCCGGATTCCAGCAGACTGCTGACCTACTTGAGCAGCAGCATGCGCCGCATCTGGGTGTAACCCCCGGTCTCCAGGCGGTAGAAATACACCCCGTTACCCACCCGCATCCCAGACGCATCGCGTCCATTCCAGACGACCTGATGCGTCCCCGCCGAGCGCGTTTCGCCCACCAGCGTCTTCACCTGCTGTCCCAGCACGTCGAACACCTCCAGACGCCCCACGCTCTCCCGCGGCAGCTCGAAGCGAATCGTCGTCGACGGATTGAACGGATTCGGCACATTCGCGTGCAACACGACAGAAGACGGCAGCACCGTAGTCATCATATTCGACGCCCCCCCTTCAATCGCACCGTCATTGAACGCCGCACCCATCTCACCGAAACCCGTGGCCGGCCTACCTGACGGCGGCAGATCGTGCGCACCAACGGCAGGATGTCGATCGTCAGCCTGGTCGGCCGGGGCGAACCGCTATACTCTCGTCATCAGTATCGCCACGGATTCCTGATAGGGAAGGCGAAATTTGACGTACATCTCGCTCCAGCGTCTGTGCCCCTTCAGGCGCTGCTGGTATTCCGGATGATCCGGGTTTTCCTTCAGCCACTCAGTGGTGAGATAGGCGTTCGAGGAGATGTAACGATCCCAGTCGGCGCGGTCGGAGTGGAGCATGTAGACCAGGTCGAATCCCTCTGCGTGCATCGCCTGTATGAGATTCTCCTCAATTGTCAGAGGGCCTTCGTAGTCGATCAGTTCCGGTGGGACATCGGGCTTGTTGTAGTACGGTTCGGCGATGAGAAGGTAGCCGTCGTTGCGTATGGCCTGCTTCATGTGGCGGATGGCGTTTCTGAACATCACGTCTTGTTGCCCGAACATGTTGGTCGCATTGATGCAGGCGGCCATGTCGAAGGACTGGATCTCGAATTCGTATTTGGGGGCGTCCGTGCAGACGTATTCGAGGCGACCGGCGTGGGGCGATCTTCGGGCGGCATCGATGGCGCCGCGGATCTGGTCTTCTCCGGCATCGAGGCCTATGCCCGAAATGCCGAACGTCTCCGCCCAGACGAAAAGCGCCTCTCCGAAACCGCAGCCGAATTCGATGACTTTGCTCGCTGCATCCAGACCAGCGAACTGGGCAATGGCGGCCAGTTTGTTGGGAGGAAACAGGCCCATGATGTTGTAGGGCCGATCGGTCGTTTCTATCGCATGATAGAAATCTTTCATCTCGTCTTCTCCTCTATGTGAGTCGATTGGGAGCGCTCACTCTACATAGATACACGAGGGCGGAGGCACACCGGGGTCGACCGATCGATTGTTTCGTAATGACAAAGGATTCGATTGAGTATCTGGTAAACCAGGCAGTCCATTGACCGAACCCATTTTTAAGGGTTTTCCATTTCTAACCTTATTTTTCATTTGCCTCTTTAAAGCCAGTAGAAACAACTACAAACACAAAAAGGCCGCGAGTAGAATACCTCGCGGCCTTTTTCAAATTCCAGATGGGACCCGTCAAAAGTTTCGAGTCCCATCTGGTATAATGGCTCCGGCGGTAGGACTCGAACCTACGACATGGTGGTTAACAGCCACCCGCTCTGCCAGCTGAGCTACACCGGAACAAAATCTTTTCCCAAAATCGGCTAGAGAAAATAGAGACTTGCCCTCAATCTGTCAAGATGCAGGACCACCCCTTCCTTCAGTCCCCGTAATACTCCTTGAGGGAATCGCTGCGAGCCGGGTGCCTCAGTTTCTGCAACGCCTTTTCCTTGATCTGTCGCACCCGCTCTCGCGTGCGCCCCACGTACGCTCCGATCTCCTCCAGAGTCATCGGCTCGTGTCCATCCAAACCGTAGTACATGCGCAAAACCCGGGCTTCCCCCTCGGTGAGGGCGTGCATCGCCCTGCGGATCTCATCTTTCAACTCTTCCTCAGAGAGCATTTCCTCGCTGGACAACCCCGAATCATCGGGAATCAGGTCCCCAAAGCACCGATCCGGTTCCGAATCGTCGCAGGGAGTTTCGAGGGAGACGGGGCGCTGAGCCAGACGCAGCAGCAAATCCATGTCCCCCGGTTCCACTTCCAATTCCTCGGCGATTTCATCCACCTCGGGAGGACGTCCCAAACGCTGTTCCAATTTGCTCAGAATCTTGTTGACCCGGGTCAGTTCCCCAATCCGGTTGAGCGGCAGACGCACGATCCGCGACTGCTCCGCCAGCGCCTGGAGAATCGACTGCCGGATCCACCAGACCGCGTAGGAAATGAATTTAAACCCCTTGGTACCATCAAAACGCTTGGCGGCGATAATCAACCCCAAGTTGCCTTCATTGATCAAATCCGAAAGAGGTAATCCCAGATTCTGGTACTGTTTGGCCACGCTCACTACAAACCGGAGATTGGCCTTGACGAGTTCGGTCAGCGCTTTTTCGTCTCCCAGCTGAATTTTCTTGGCGATTTTGATCTCGTCCTCGGCAGAAAGGCCAACCGAATCTTCGATCTCGTGGAAGTACTGATCGACCAGCGTATCCGTCTGCAACGTGGTCATAACTCGCAGCCCTCCTCTTGCATGAGTGCAATTAGCCACAGTGACCTGTCACCATGGGGAGCTCGCCACCGTCAGGCATTCAGAACTACAAATATGTAAATCAGGGAGTTTGTGGATTGAAGGGGGGGGAGGAGACAATCCGGATACTACCCAAACCTATCCTGTTATTGAGGATAGGTTCAATATAGGAATTTGCATTAATATAATTCAATTTTTTTTTAAGACAAGTCCTAACAACACATTTTATCACTTGTGACAAAATGGGACGCCCAAACCCGCTCTATCTTTCATTAGCGCCGGGTTTGATCCAGAAAAAAACCAACAAAAGACAACCTAACTTTATAATTTATAATAACCTAAGGACTTTTGTCCTCTTCCTTTTCGTTTTCCCTCTTGCCAATGTCCGCCCCCCCATTGCTGGGGAAACGCCCTATTGCCCCTTCTTTTAAGAGCCATTTTTTTTTCTTGTCTCTCAGGGAGATAACCTCGACAGTTCCCCGCTCAACCTCGACGGTGGTCGAGGCATCCAGCACGACCCGAGTGTGGAAGACGGCTCCTGCTCTGCCCACTACCTCGACTACCGGAGTACCCACCTTGAACCCCTGGTCGAGAACGGTGGTACGGACTCTGCCCACCCGCAGATAGAGCTCTCCCTCTTCCCCCTCTGCATCGTCAGGCGGCCTCTCGACTTGAGTCAGCTCTTCCAGTTCGAAAAGGGCGTTCCGGGGTAATTCCAGAATCGCCCGGACACCCACAGGAGTCTTCAGCGACTCCCCCGACCCCAATTTCCCACTCTCTCTGCCGGCTGCCTTTTCCTCCCCTCCTCCTTCAGCTTCCTGCACCACCACCCGCATTGGCTTGCGCAAGGCATCCCGGGCGACCGTCCTCGGAGGAGGCCGAGACTCTCCGGACCGGTCCCCTTGAAGAACATCCTTGGCCAACCAGGCGACAGCTACCACGGCCAGGGGGAGAAGGATCGCTGCAGGGGATATCCCCATGCCCTTTCTCGCCGGTGCATCTTTTTTTTCTTCCTGCTCCTCCTCGCTCTCCCACTCCTCCTCACTCCACTCCGGGCTTTCCTCTTCACGCCCTCTATCCACTGAGCCAAAATAGGTCCTAATCATCCCCTTTTCGTAGAGGTGCCGGATGTAAGTGAGGATATAGAGCTGTGCCGACTCGATTTCGGCAAAAGTGGCGTTCCCCAAGCGTTCCACCTCTTCCTCAACCAAAACCCGGCGCCTTTGGGAAATATTCCCCAGCAATCGCTTCCTGACCTTCTCCTCTGTCATCTGCATGGCCTGGGCCAGGACGTCGGACTCGGTCCTCATCAGCAGCATCTGCAGCTCCGGATCCGACAAACGCAGCAGGTCTTCAAAGACGAAGAGGTGGTTCTGGAGGATGGCGACTTTTTCGTGGTCCTGGTCGTCTGCGGCGTTTATCGCCCGCCGCAGCTGGCGCGTCGTCGGAATCTCCCGGAGAATGGCGCAAACCCCTTCAACTCCCAGTGTCTCCTTCTCGGGCAGCGTGCGACGCAGTTTTTCAACCAGTTCCCCTTCTTCTTCCCCCAATCCTCGGGTGATATTCAGGGAACTGCTCGTGGCGATCTTGAGGGCCACCTGTCCCTGCAAATGGGCGGGAAGAAGAACGAGGAATTCAGCCGCTGCCGTTGGCTCGGCAACCGCCTCCAGCAATGCCAGTAGGACCGGGAGCACCGGTTCCTCTTCCGGTTGGTAATCCGGAGGATCTTCCTCCTCCATTTCGGGCTCTTCTTCCGCCTCGGGCTCTTCTTCGGGAACGGGAGGAGCCAGTTGGGTTAACAGGCGCTCCTCTAGGAGAGAGGAAGGTGCTCCTTCTTCCCCTCCTTCCTGCAGCCCTTTCTGGACCTCCGCCCCTACCTCCTGGGGCAACAGACCCAACAGACCGGCCTGGGCACGCGGATTGAGCCTTTCGGCCACCAGGACCAGAGCGCGTATCAGAACTTCATCCATAAGAGGGGGCAAAATGGCGAAAAGTCACCTTGAGGATCACTCCGTTGTAACTACCGGAGCGTTGATCTTCAGGTCGGTTATCTGTTCGTTGCTGTGCTCTGAAGTCTGCAGGCTGGCGCTGGCCAGGTTTCCAACCTGTTCAAAGGCATCCAGTTTCAAAACGCGCAGCAACCAGAGAGGGGAATAGTCCGCTTCCAGTCTACCGGGCAACACGGAGACGACGTTATGGGTGAGACCGTCCTGATCCCGTGCAAAGCCGTCGATCAGGTCCCGATTATTCTCGAGGAAGGCAAACATCTGGGGTGTGCTGATCTTGTCCGTGCCAAAAGCGACAGTGGCTGTGCTATTGGGGTTCTCAAAGAGCAGATATTTAACGATTTGGCCCCGATACCAACCGTCCTGAGGAACTACCGGCATCGCGGGATCGAAGCGCAAGGAGGCTGAAGATCCAGCGGGCACCATGACGCAGTTCATCACTTCCCCGGTGGGCACCACCTCGTACCCCGCGTCCGTCACATCCTGCAGGGAGGTGAGGTGATTCTGTTTGTAATCCAGTTCCGGAATATCCACCTGATAGATCTGCCAGAGATCGTTGTACCCCTCTTCCCCCGGAAGCAGGTCGAAAATGGGCAACTGCCCGGGGATGGGGTCTCCCCGGCGATCGACCGGGATGTACACCGGAGCCGGCGCGTTTGAACGAACGTCGAAGTTGTAGAATGAGATCGACTCCCCATCTGGCCCGAAACCGCGCGCGAGGAAGCGCTCGTGGTCGAAATCGATCGGCTCTCCCGGTCCGGGCAAATCCGGACTATCCGAACGCCGGAAGAAGGTTCCCGCCGCATCGCTGAAGCGATCTACCGAAACGAGTGTGAGATACTCGGGGAAATAGGCGATCACGTCCAGGGCGCCGGCGGTCACCGACAGGGAGACCCTGGCCAGCAGGTCGTCGCGGATATCAGCCGTCACCTGATGCTGGATCAACACCTGCTCTTCTGCGTCCCGACCACGCAGAATGATGGGGATATCCGCCCCGGTCGGAATATCGGAGATGCGCCGTACCCCGGTATCATCCGCTGTGAAGGTTTTGTTGAGCGAATCCCCATCGGCGACGACCACCACTTCAAGGCTTTCAATTTCGGGTGGTAGCAGGGCGATGAGTTCCAGCTCTCCCTGCAGACGTTCCAGTTGAAAGAGCACCACCTGTGGGGAAAGCAATCCGACTTCGAGAGTCTGAGAAGCGGTGAAAGTGCGGATATTGGCGGCATCGAAGGCGTCCACCCGGAAAGTGCGATCCACTCCGGGAGGGACCCCCAGCACCTGAGCTCGGGCACTCTCTCCTACCAGGTTCATCTCCCCCCTGACCAACACATTCACCTCCCCATCCCCTTCCAGCGCACTCACCTGATAGCTGAATTTGAACAGGTGTTCGGGCTGGATTTTCCCTTCGGGTAAAGAGGCGATCAACTGGATCCCCTCCCCGTCCCCAGAACCATCCGCTCCTTCCGGGTCGACCGGGTTATCGCGTTCGTGCTGACCGCATCCCCCTGCGTTCAAGAACAGCATCCATAGCAGGAGGGCCGAGAGATATGCCTGGATTTTTGGCAAATGACTCATAAAGGTGGATGCGCGTGTGATGGCGCCCTCACTCAAAGAGTGAAAGCTTGCCGAGGAGCAGAAGGCAGGAGGCCACTTATCCCTTTGGGGCAGGTGCTTCCGCCTCTGGCAGATGCTTTTCGAGACGAGTCCGGTAATACCAGGTCCCCAGAGAGATGAGGGCATCCACAACGATTACGTAGTAGAGCACCTTTCCCGCGGTCTGGACGAATGGTCCCGTCGAGAAAGTGGTCGTCGCGATGATCAGCAAAAAGGCCACTAGAATGACTCCGGTAGTCAGACGCAGCACCTTCTGACAGGCATTAATCGCCTCGTTATACCCCTCTACCGCCCCTCGTTCGCTGTTTCCCATATTTCTTTTGCTCCCTCATTTTACCCTATACGCAAACTTAATAAAAAACCGTCCATCCCGCTCCGCTTCTCATCCTCTTCGTTCCACTCTCTCCCGCGCCAGCCTCCGTCCCAGGGCATCCGCCGCGAGCACTGCTTCGAGAGAATCCGCCTCTCCGCCCCCCCCTTTCTCCAGGACGAATTCATTGATTTCGCCTATTTCGAGGAAATCAATCCGACCGGCCAGGAATGCCTCGACCCCCACTTCGTTGGCGGCGTTCAGCACGGCCGGCCCGGTTCCCCCTTCCCGGGCAGCCTGGTAACACAGCTCCAGGCAGGGGAAATTTTCTCTATCCGGAGCGGCAAAGCTCAGCTGTCCCACCTCGGCCAAATCCAACCGTCCCAGAGGCGAAGGTTGGCGCCGGGGGTGGGTCAGCGCATACTGGATGGGCAGCAGCATATCGGTCTTGCCCAGATGGGCGAGGATGGCTCCATCGACGAATTCCACCAGCGAATGGACGACCGACTGCCTATGGATGACGACATCGACCCGTTCAATGCTGACGTCGAAAAGCCAGCAGGCTTCGATCACCTCGAAGCCTTTGTTCATCAAAGTGGACGAATCGACTGTTATCTTGGGTCCCATTTTCCAGGTGGGGTGATCCAGCGCCTGAGCAGGGGTAATCTCGCGCATCTGCTCCTTCTTTCTCCCGAAAAAAGGCCCTCCCGAGGCGGTAATGATCAGTCTGTCTATATCTCTTTCTTCCTCTCCCTTCATACATTGCCAGAGGGCGTTTGGCTCGCTGTCCAGCGGCAGGAGGGTTCCCCCGGATTTCCGGGCGGTTTCGAGGATCAGCCCTCCCGCCATAATCAGGGGTTCCTTGTTGGCCATGGCCACTGTCTTCCCCGCCTCCAGTGCCGCCAGCGTCGGCTTCAACCCCACTCCTCCCACCAGGCCGTTGATTATCATATCCGCCTCTGGCATGGTCGCCAGTTCCAGCAACCCCTCTTCCCCTCCCACAACCCGTGTCCCCGGCAGTTCCTCGCGCAGCGCACCCGTCGATTCCACCTCCCCGGTGCACACTATCTGCGGTTTCCAGGTTTGGGCCCTTTCCAGGAGCTTGGCCACATTTCGCCCCCCGCTCAAACCCGCGACCTGGTACTCCTCTCCCAGCCCCTCGAGCACCCTGAAAGTCGAATCTCCTATGGAACCTGTACATCCGAGAATGACGGTATTCGGCACGTTTGTTTCCCCCGTTTTTGGCTCTCTTTTTTGGTATCCAGGACGACGTCCCCCACCATCTTATCCCTTCCCCCCGCAGCTAATCAGAGTGAGATATCCGGGGAAAGGCCCAATCGGGATTGAAAATGGGAAGGGAACTCTTGAAACGGACAGAATCCGCACCTTTTTCCATCCGATACACCCATGGCGCCTGAAGGGTACCATCTCCGGGCGCCATGGGTGTATCGAAAATGGGAAGAGGTGGATCAGTCGGCGAGCAACTTTTCGCGATCGAAGAACAGTTCCCTCCGATTCCCCGCTGCCAAAGGCCTTTTCGGCCCCATATCGATGGCAGCGACCGGACAGGCCTCCACACAGCACCCACAGAAAATGCAGCGCAGTGCGTCGATCTCGAATCGCTGCGGGAATCTCCTATCCCCATCGGCAACAGGTACCGCCTCAATCTCGATGCAGTCGGCCGGACAGGCCGTGCTGCACAGATAGCAGGCCACACATCGGGCCTTCCCCTGCTCATTTCGCTTTAGCTGCGGTAACCCCGGGTCGGTAGCCCGAGGTTCTTCCACCGGGTACCTGACCGTCATCTTCCCTCCCCAGAACCCCCCAAACGTAACCCGCAGCCCACGCCAGAGCGCGGTCAGGTAGAGTCTATCCGACCAACCGCCGGACTGGCCGACCTGTTTAACCACGAGCCAGTCGTCTGTCAGGACAAATTGCAGCCATCAAAAATCACGTAAATATATGAGTATGCTAAAATATTAGGGGCACTCACCGCGCTAATTTTTGCTGAATTCTCTCTGGGAACGCCGGCTATTCCGCGGCCGGCGATTACTCACTCCTCGCTGGCCGTTGCGACGACTGCGAGGCCGACCGGTGTAGCGCACCGCCCGGGTCTCTCGCACCACCATCACCTTGACCTGGCCAGCGAAGGTCAGCTCGTTCTTCACCCTCTCGGCGATATCGAACGCCAGCATTTCTGCGTCATCATCGCCGATGCGGTCCCCTTTGACCATGACGCGCATCTCCCGACCCGCGTTGATGGCATACACATCCTTGACCCCATCAAAGGAGTTGGCGATCTCCTCCAGACGCATGATCCGCCGGGCGTATCCTTCCAGGTCTTCGCGCCTCCCCCCGGGACGGATGGACGAGATCGTATCCGCTGCTTTGACCAGGAAACAGATGGGAGACAGGCGCTCGTTGTCCTCGTGGTGCTCGGCAATCACCTCGCGCACCACCGGATTTTCACCAAACCGGTCCGACAGATCAACGCCCAGTTCCACGTGCGACCCCTCCATCTCGCGACTGACCGTTTTGCCGATATCGTGCAGCAACCCCGCCCGGCGAGCCAGTTTGACGTCCAGGCCGATCTCGGCCGCCATCAAACCGGCCAGCTGAGCCACTTCCAACGAGTGCTGGAGCAGGTTCTGACCAAAGCTAGCCCGGTATTTGAGCATCCCCACGTAATACGGCAATTCGGCGTGCACTTCCTGGGCTCCGATCTCGGCCAGCGCCCCCTTGCCCTCCCGGACCATATCTTCGTCCAGTTCCGCTCTGCATTTCTCCACGACTTCTTCAATCCGGTTGGGGGTGAACCCTCCATCGGCGATCAAGTGCTTCATCGCCCGGGCCGCCACCTCTCGACGGGCCGGGTCATATGAAGAGAGTAGCACCGTATCCGGAGTGTCATCGACCACCACCTTGACCCCGGTGGCCTGCTCGAAAGCGCGCACGTTGCGCCCCTCTTTGCCGATAATGCGACTCTTTATCCCCTCGTTGGGAAGTGCGACCGTCGAGGTGGTCATCTGCACGACTTCTTCCACTGCACAGCGCTGGATGGCCTGAGCAATGATCTTCTGGGACTCTCGATCCGCTTCCTCTTTGGCCTTGATGCGCTCCGCTCGAATCATCGCGGCGGCTCGGCCCTGGACCTCCCCGGATAAATGCTCTATCAACTGCTCCCGAGCTTCCTCGGCGGTGAGATTGCCGATTAATTCCAGGCGCTGGAGATATTCCTGCTGCGAAACTTCCAGTTCCTTTTCCTTCTCCTGCAACCCCCGCTCCCTGTTTTTCAACCGCCGTTCCTGGGATTTGAAACGCCCCCATTCCTTGCGCAGTTCCTCCCTCTGATTATTGAGCTCCCGATCCCTGCTTGTCAACCCCTTCTCGCGGTTGCCCAGTTCCGCCAGTTGATCCTCCAGTTCCTTCTCTTGCTGCCCCTTGAGTTTGTACCAGTTGTCCTTCTCTTCGAGCAGCCCCAGTCGGCGGGTCCTCTCCTCCTCGGCAAGACGCCGAGCCCCCCTTTCCGCCACCTCCTCTTCCAACTGCTTCAAAGACCCCTTGCGCAAATGGTGACTGATGAAAAAGCCCAGTCCCCCTCCTCCCAAAAACAGCCCCAGCCCGCTCAGTGCAATTATCAGATCCGTATATGTCATTTGTCTTCCTCGAGTGGATTCGCCTGTCCGGCTCCCGGCCGCACAGCCGGCAGCCGGTCCCTCTTTAAAGCTATAGATAAGGTATGAACCCGTTTTGAGGCAAATGCCCCGGATTTTCAGGTAGCCAATTTCGCCCCTCTCCGGGCGGCCATCAACATGGCGGTGCGCTCATCCGGGTCTTCCCAACGAACCCGGGCTTCCTCTCCCAGACAATCGATCGGATCGAAGTAGTAAAAAAACCCTCCAGGCTTGACAGCCGGGCTGGTGAAGACCGCGATCCCGTTCAGGCGGTCGTAATACTCAAATGAGTGGACGTTGCGCTTTCCTCCCCCGCCCATGGTATCGACCACGAAAGTCGGCGTGTTGTAACCGGCGGTCAAACCGCGCACTTCTTTTTCGATCTTCAGGGCGGTTTCCAGAGGTGTGCGCAAATCTTCGACCCCTCGGACCATGTCGTGCACAAAGACGTAATACGGGTGCACGTTGACGTAACTTAAGCGACGAACCAGCATTTGCATGGTGGCGGTTGAATCGTTTACCCCCCGCTGCAGGACGGTCTGGTTGCGCACTGTCACCCCTCGTTCCATCAGCAGGTCCAACCCTTTCTTGCTGATGGTGGTTATCTCGTTGGGATGGTTGAAGTGGGTGTGCAGAACCACTTCCTTGTGTCGGCGCCTTCCCATCTCGACTACTCCTGTCAGAGCATCGACCCATTTCTCATCGGTCACCAGTTTCTGTGGCATGATGGCCGGCCCTTTGGAGGCGAAGCGGATCCGGCGAATATGATCTATATCGAGCAATCTCCGGCCGATATAGTCGATGTACTCCGCCTTCAAATTGGCGACATCCCCGCCGCTGACGACCACGTCTTCTAACTCGGGTCGGGAGACCAGGTAGTCGAATACCCGTTCCCAACGCTCATTGGTAGCGCCGAAGTGCACCTTTTCAACCCCCTCGGTGTCCAGTCCCACAGCGTAGGATCGGGTGCAATAACGACAGTACACCGGACAGGTGTCCAGAGTCAGAAATAAGGCCCGGTCGAAATACCGGTGAGTCAATCCGGGTACCGGCGAATCGTCCTGTTCGTGCAGCGCATCCAGGGTCAGTTCCGGATGATCCGGCAACATGCGCGAAGCAACGGGTAGAAACTGGATTCGCAGCGGATCGGCATACGGCTCATCCCAATCGATCAGGCTGACGATGTAGGGCGAAAGGCGCAGACTCATCGTCGATCGCTGCAGTCCTCGGCTCACATCTTCGTAAAATCCCCCGGACAACCTTTCTCCGACCACCTCTCTCAGCTGGCGCAAACTGGTGATACTGTTGCGGCTCTGGAAACGATGATCGTGGAATTCACTTTCCTCCAGTTCGGCGTAGGCCGGGATCTCTCGCCAGTATTCGTCTCCGCGCAGTTCCTTGTGAGCCAGCAGTTCGGAATCGACCGCCGGTTTCAAAGCTTTGGGCGGTTCTACAATAACAGTTTCCCAATCCATCTTTCCGTCTCTTGTCCTCGCTCAAATTCAGGGTTTGGCTTTTTGCAAAAGTTCCATGAACTCCTCGCGTACCCCCTTGTCGCGGAAGCACCCGCGAATGGCCGACGTAGTGGTGAGGGCTCCCGGCTTTTCAACCCCTCTCATTTCCATGCACAGGTGTCGAGCTTCGAGCACCGCCATCACCCCCTGGGGTTCCAGGGCGTCCTGGATAAAATCGATTACCTGTTCGGTCAAACGCTCCTGCAGCTGGGGCCGCCGGGCGTAGAACTCGACAATGCGAGCCACCTTACTCAGCCCCACGATCTTGTCGCCCGGGATATAGGCGACGTGTGCTTTTCCAAAGAAGGGGATCATGTGATGGGAACACATCGAGTAAAAATCGATATCCTTGACCATCACCATATTGCTGTAATTTTCCAGGTTGGGGAAACAGGTTATGGCCGGTGCCTCCCGCTCCTGCAAACCCCTGAAGATCTCCAGGAGCATGCGCCCCACCCGCATCGGCGTTTCGTGCAGATGTGGATCATCTAAATCGAGGTCCAAAACGTGGAGGATTTCCGCGAAATGCCCGGCGATTTCCTCGGCCTTTCCCCTGTTTTCCCCCTGTAGCCAGATGGGCTCTCTGACGATTTCATCCTCTTCGGCGTCGATGTAGTATTCGGCCATAAATTGCTTCCTGTTCCCTATGGGTAGAATTCCGTCCCCTCTTATCCGCACGAATATATAAGATAGAGAAGATAGGATAAAATAAAACAGGGAGGCAAAAGCCCTTTGCTTTGCCCCCCTGTTCTGCTCTATGGATTCCCCCGGTTCAAGGAACACTCATTCCAGTCCATCACCTTCGGGTTCCCAAGATCGATGGGTCACTTGGCTTCCCCGAAGCGTCGGGCTACCTCATCCCAGTTTACCGCGTTCCACCAGGCGGCGATGTAGTCCGGCCGGCGGTTCTGATAGTTGAGATAATAGGCGTGCTCCCATACGTCCAGGCCCAGGATAGGCGCGCCGTCACCGGTCATCAAGGGACTGTCCTGGTTGGCCGTACTCAGCACTTCGAGCTTCCCATTTTTGACCACCAGCCAGGCCCAACCGCTACCGAAACGGGTGGCTGCCGCCTTGGAAAAACTCTCCTTGAACGATTCGAATCCCCCCAGGTCGCTATCGATAGCCGCCGCCAGATCTCCTTCCGGCGCCCCTCCCCCACTGCCGCTCAACACCGTCCAGAAGAGACTGTGGTTGGCGTGTCCTCCGCCGTTGTTGCGGACGGCCGTACGGATATCCTCGGGCACCGCATCGAGGTCGCTTATCAACTCCTCAACACCCTTGGCCGCCAGTTCCGCATGCCCCTCCAGGGCGGCGTTGACGTTGGTTACATAGGCGTTGTGGTGCTTTGAGTGGTGGATCTCCATGGTTCGCGCATCGATGTGGGGCTCAAGCGCGTCGTAGGCATAGGGGAGATCGGGTAACGAATAAGCCATTGCTGACTCCTTTTGGGTGTATGTGTGGGTGGGTGGGTTGTTGGTTTTTTTAAATCGATTGCCGATTTCTTTTTTACATCAGATAACCGGCATAATCATATGGGAGACAAATGATTATATTGACTTGTAATTTCCCAGAGCTGCCCGAATTGCATCCTCTGCAAGGACCGAACAATGGAGCTTCATGGGCGGCAAACCTCCCAGAGCTTCCACCACGTCCTCTTTGCGTATGTCTCGAATTTCTTCCAGGTCAGCCCCTATCAGCATCTCAGTGAGCATGGAACCAGCGGCGATAGCCGCCGTGCAACCGAAGGTTTTAAAGGTGGCGCGCACGACCCGTTCTTCCTCGATCTCCATATACAGGTGAAGGACGTCGCCACAGGCTGAATTCTCGGCGATTCCCACCGCATTGGCTCCTTCGAGTTCCCCGACATTCCGCGGGTTTTCGAAGTGATCGAGGACTTTTTCGTTGTACAACGCCATGGTTGTTTTTAAAAAGATAAAGAAATCGTTTTAGCTGTTAATTTGATGGAATATACTCGTGGGCGGGGAATTGTCAACCCGTCTCAGGCGGACGGTAAGATCATTTTATTTTGCTGTTTTTTATACAATTACCGATCCATTCCAGGCAGGGTTTGGGAGCGATTCCATAATTGTAATAAGAAAACTGACGCACGCCGAGTTCCAGACCGCATTCGACATTTGCCCGGAGATCATCCGCGGAATTTGCGCAGGGGTAATAGGCCTGTAACCCCAGCACCAACTGCTCCGGATCATCTATATCCTTCAGCACTCCCTTCACCCTTTCGGCAATCGCCTCCGGATCTCGTGAATAGGCCAGCAACTCCACAAGATCGGCCTCTCCCGCCATCCTCTCAGGTCGGATTCTCGCCCCCCAGCGATCCCCCATCAGGAGAAACGAAACCTCCACTCCGGTTGCCCCCTTGATTTCCCCTATGAGCGAAGTAACCAGCTCTTCTCGCATCTCCTGGAAAGCCGCAAGCTCCGCATTCCCCGCCACCACCTCTTCAATCTCTCCGGTCAGCGGTTCCCCGCTGGAGAAAACGGGATCCAACTGCTCCCGCACCCAGTTCCGCAATCCCTCCGCGTCGATTCCCCACCCCCTGGCTTTGTCCATGCAACCTGCGGAAAAGCTCAGGCCGAAGAGGTATCTGCCGACTCCCCCCAAGTCGACCCCGTCCTTTACGTGGTGATGCGCATGCCCGTATCCCCCGAAATTGCACATCTCCAATTCCAGGCGCTCCACTCCGTAATTCTCCGCCAGATCGCGGCACAGGGCGATGATGTAGGCGCGCACATCGTCTACTCCGGGGCACAGGACCCAACCCAAACTATCCCCATATGCCGTCTGCTGGGCGCAATCGGGATATTTTCCTGCCAGGTAGCTGTTGTGCAGGCAGACCGTCCAGGATATGAGCCCCAGGTCGTTTTTCTGGCAGATATTTGCCAGCTCCCCCATGGGGTTTCCCTCTCCGACCAGAGGGGCTACGTGCGGACGAATGCAGGTATCGACGTAGAGTTCGGGCTGCGGACGGAAATAGACGGCCGCTTCCCCAGCAGTCAGCAGCTTGGCACCGGGGCGCCCGGGACGCAGTTGCTGAAACGTGTGATAGGCGGTCGCCACACTGATGGCATCTAACCCCATTTCTCCCTTGCAGAATTCAACGGTTTCTTCCAGTCCATCGTCCACCAGGTCCCAAAGATAAGCCCACATCGTATGCGAGGTCTGCATGGATTCCTCCTAAAAAAACGCGACCTGGGGAACTCCCCAGGTCGCGTTCTCACTTTCCTTCAGGCTTTGAAATCGATAGGTCCGCTTTTGCCGTCGGCACAATCCTTCCAGTAGCTCCGCACCATCTGCAACAGCTCCCAGAGAATAGTATTTTTTGCCACCTGATCGATCAACTCGTCGATTTTCTCCCCTTTTTCGGGATCGATGAGCCCCAGCCCCTTCATCATAGTCAGATGGTGGATCAGGCCAGTTTGCAGCAGCGTGCGATTCATGTCGGCCAGAGGAATACTGCTCTTCTCCTCGAATTCGGCCATCAACACGGCATAGAGCTCGGCCAGATCGTGGGCAAGCGTCGTTTCAACACGAAAGACTTTTTCCATAATCCCTCTTCCCTCCCACATCATCGAGCCGGTCGGGTATTGGGGGAGGATCCATCGACAGACTCGCAGACTTCCCGAATTTCGGCAAATATACTGGGCCAGCGGTACCTGTCAAGCAGGCCCTCCTCCCCCCAAGGGAAAGGCGGGGACTCCTCTGCCAGAGGAACACCCCGCCTTATTCCCAGTTATTCTTCCGCTCTCCGTCTACTATTTCCCGATCAACTCGTGTTTGCGCAGCAGGTGGCGGAAACGGTCGTATGAGAGCCCAAGCGCTTTTGCTGCCTCCTTCTGACTTCCACCTGCACCGCCCAGAGCCCGCTTCAGCAGGCCCAATTCAAAGCCGGTTACCTGCCCGTCGAAATCTCCCCCTAGCGATACTGTTGGCTCTCCCTCTCCTAACACCTCGGGAGGAAGATCTCCCGGTTCTACGCAATCTCCCAGGGCAACGCACAGAGCTCGTTCCACGGCAAATTTGAGTTCTCGCACATTCCCCAGCCAGGGATAGGTTTCCATGGCTCCCCGGGCGGCATCTCCGAAAGGCCGGCGAACAATGGAAGGAACTTCGTCACACAGCTGCTGGGTGAAATACTCAATCAGTGGGTGTATATCTTCGACTCGTTCGCGTAGCGGGGGCAGATGCAGGACGGAAAACCGCAGCCTGTCGTAGAGGTCCGCCCGGAAGCGTCCCTCTTCGATCTCCTGCTCCAGATCGGCATTGGTGGCAGCGACCACTCTGACATCCACCCGAATCGTCTGCGTACTCCCGATGCGCTCGAACTCCTGGTATTCGATCACCCGCAGCACGTTCTTCTGAAATTCAATCGAGGTATTGCCGATCTCATCCAGGAACAGAGTCCCCCCATCGGCCGTTTCAAAACGCCCCTGCCTTTTTTCCGTGGCTCCGGTAAAAGCCCCTTTTTCGTGCCCGAAAAGCTCCGACTCCAGCAGCGTATCCGAGAGGGCGGCGCAGTTGAGCTTGACAAAAGGTCGATTCGCCCGGGCTCCCCCGTAGTGCAGGGCAGCGGCGATCAACTCCTTGCCCGTCCCCCGCTCCCCGCGGATCAACACCGGCCGGGGAATAGAGGCGATTTGTTCTACTTGCTCCAGCAGAGATTCGATTTTGGGGCTGGCACTGACGATCCGGTAGCGCTGCCCTAACTCGGTGCGGTAGAAGACGTTTTCCCTGCCCAGCGCTTCGTTTTCCGCCTTCAAACGGGCATTCTCACGCAGGACCTGGAGCATCCGCTCCACTTTCTCCATCCCCAGCTCGAGTTTGTCCTCGACGTAGAGGTCTTTCTCGATGAAATCCGCCGCCCCGTGCTGCACCGCCTCCACCGCCGCATCGATGCTCCCCTTACCTGTGAGGATGATGACCGGCAGCTCTGGACGCACCTCTTTCACCTGCTGGAGGATTTCGATTCCATCCGGCTCTCCCGGGCCGAAGTCCAGATCCAGCACGACCAGCTCTATCCCATCCTCCCCCTGATGGAGGTGCTGGACCAATCTCGTTCCGGAGGAAAAGGCCGTCACGTCCTTGCCCAGAGCCCGAAGTTTTTCCCCCAAAAGGTCGCGCATCTCCTGCTGGTCGTCGGCGATCAGGACCGTATTTTTCTTTCTACTTACCATGTCTCCCCAGGCTTTTATGTGACCTTTCAGGCCAATTCTTCTTCAGGATTTTCGCCCTCGAAGTTCAGGGGCAAATCCAACCGGAATACCGTGCCGTGGCCCTGCCGGCTCTTCACCCGCAATTCTCCGTGGTGAGCACTGGCAATGCGCTGAGCTATGCTGAGCCCGTATCCGTTCCCCTGCTCCTTGGTGGTAAAACCCGGATCGAAGATATGTTCCAGGTGTTCGTCGGCAATCCCGGGGCCGTCGTCTTCGATCTCGACAAAAACGCCTGGACGCTCCTGATCGTAGCCCACTCCCAGAGTCACCAGCCCTCCCCCTTCCTGTTCCAGAACCTCCAGCGCATTGAGGCAGAGATTCGTCGTCGCCTCCCGCAGCATGCGCTCATCCGCCTCAATGCGGGGCACTCCTTCCTGAACCCGCACCTCCAGCTGTGACTTCCATGGCTGACTGCGAACGAGTTCGACCACGCGGCGCACCAGCCTGGCCGGGTCGACCACTGCCGGGCGCACCCGTTCGGGCTTCATCGCTCCCAGAAAACCGACCCATTCCTCGTACAGACGCTCGTGCTCTCCCCGCAATCCGGCCAATTCCTCCGCCCAGGTCGTTTCCCCCTTGGCCCGTCGCACCAGCCCACCGAGACGGCTGCCGACGATTCCGAGCAAATTTTTGAGCTGGTGCCCCTTGGTGTAGATCCCCTCGTACACCTGTTTTTTGGACAACTCGACCAGTTCCAGCGACAGATGGGCCAGAACCTGGGGAGCACGCTCTTCGAATTCCTCGATGATATGCTCGTATTCCTGAGGCAGGTCTCCCGGCTTCACGTGATGGCAAAATAGGTGGGCCAGGTTGGTATAGGCCGCCCGAAATGAAGGATCCAACTGGATGGCCACCTTGAACTCCCCCAGCCCCCCCAGCGCCTGACCACCCTCCATCAGCAGCAATCCCAGGCTGTTGTGCCCCACGGCCGACAGTGGATTGAGAGCCAACCCCCGTCGATAGACTTTTATTGCCTTAACCCTGTTTTCGGGACCGTCGTACAGACTCCCGAGCGCAAAACAGACCCGGTCCAAAGCCGGGTAGTTCCCGCCCTCGTCCACTGCCAGCAGGATCGCTTCCAACTGCTCGATGGCCCGCTGGCGAAGCCCCCGTCGCCGCTGTCCTTCCCTGGCCAGAATCAACCCCAGTTGAAAACGAGCCTCCAGGTGCCCCTCTCTGGCGACCGCATCTTCGAGCGACTCGATGGCATCCTTCGACAGCCCCAGGCGCAGTTGGCAGAGCCCTTTTTTGTACAGGAGATCGGCATTCAGAGGGAGCAATTCGAGCGCTCGTTCGAACGCCTGCAGGGCGCCCTCCCACTGCTCCATGCGGAAATTGGCCAACCCCAGATCGTGCCATGCTCCCAGGTAGTGCGGATCGTTCTCCAGCGCTTTGGTGAAACTGGCGGCAGCCGCCTCAAAATCCCCTTCCTCCTGGGCCCGCACTCCTTCCTGGTAGCTATCCCGGGCTTTCTGGATCCCCGAATCGGGGAAATCCCCCGCCTGGATCGGCGGGCTCTCCCTGCGCCAGCCCGTATCTTCCACCATCTCTACCCGGTCGCTCCCGTTCTCTCCTGACGCTCCAGCTTTTCGTCTATCGATAGCACGATATCCTGTATATCTCCCAGGCGACGCTCCACCTCCCCCATGCGCTGTTCCAGGTCCTCGACTTTCTGGTTGGAAAATCCCCCGTCCTGGGTCCGCGCTTTGACGTATTTCAACAGGGCGACTGAGCATATAATCAGGGCAAATCCGGCCCAGGGATCCCACATTTTTTTCTCCCTCTTTTTTCTGTTCTCAAACCGCTCTAAAAACTGGCTTTTTCTCGCTCCCAGCGATCGAACTTCTCGCTCAGCGCGATCATCACGTCCTGCACATCGGTCATGCGCCGTTCGATCTCATCCAGGCGGACCTTCACCTCGTCCAGCGTCTCTTCGTACCGGGCCGGCCCCCGGCTGTTCCGGAAGAATTTTTGGGGGCCGTCCCTCATGATCCAGACCGTGATTCCCCCGCACAGCGTGAGCACACAAAGTCCAAAAAAAAGCTCTAATATCCAACCCATAACTCCCTCTCCTGGGAAAAATAGAGACCTCTACCTTTATAAACTCACCTTTTCTCGCTCCCAGCGATCGAACTTTTCGCTCAGCGCGATCATCACGTCCTGCACATCGGTCATGCGCCGCTCGATCTCGTCCAGGCGTTCCTGGATCTCTTCTAACCCTCCCCCCGATCCTCCCGTTCCATCCCCAGCCACCGTAGCGCGGAGCTTCAGGTAGTCCATAATCTTCATGAATATGAAAACCATCACTCCCAGACTGGCCAGGGGAATCACCATGCCATAAAAAGGGAACATGCTCTTTCCTTTCCGTGGAAACCGGTCAAAACCGTCTACGGACTCCTCAGAATTCGGTCTTCTTCTCTTCCCAGCAGTCGAATTTCTCGCTCAGCGCGATCATCACGTCCTGCACATCGGTCAGACGCCGTTCGATCTCCGTCAGACGGACATCGATCCCGTCCTCTTCCCCATCCTTCCCCATCCTTTTTCCCGATTCCTTCTTCTGCGGCTTCTTCTTGACGTGAGTATTAATCGCATTGACCGCCCCTCCGCACAAGATGATGAGACAAACCCCCAGGGCCATCTCCATGAGCCATCCCATGACTATCTCCCTCCTTAAGCATCGTTCAGTTTGATTCCGGTCATTCCCCAGTATACTCAGAGCCAACCCATACTCTGGAACCACACACCTTATTCCTGGATTTTGCCTAAGCGCTCTCGATTCCCCTGCTCCAGGGCTTTTCGTGCCCGTAGAGTATCTCGGGGAAGCGATAGACCATGAGTCCGGAATCGGTCACTTCCATCTCTACATACCCTCCGTCGGCCAGGCGTTTGAGAATCTCTTCCGCCTCTTCGACGGTCAGATCCGCATCGGCCGCAGCTTCGGTCACGGTCAACCTCCCCCCCCGCTCCCGAGCAAGACGCACCAGCCGACTCTGCTGCCTTCGATAGCGAACCAGTCGAGCCGCCGCGTCGAGCCGCTTGGCCAGGAACCAGAGCAGAGCACCAAAAATGGTCAGAGCGACACCAACGGGGAAGGTATCCTCCAGATTATAACCAGATTCGAGCTTGGTGATCAATCCGTAGAGCATCAGGCCGACGCCCACCGGCACCATCGGCACTGCCCAGAATTTCAGGAACAGCGCTCCCAGACGCTTGAGTCCGCCCTCCATATAATTACCCGCTTTCAACTTGATATCCCATGCCGCTCTATGAACGTGATTCATTTGGGTTTCCCCCGCAGGATATTCGATCTCGAAAAAAGGCGTGCAACCCTTTGGGCTGCACGCCTTTCCCTTTCCTATTTGCCTTCTTCAGCTTTGAGCCGCGCCTTTAGAGCCGTCAGCTCATCTTCGATTTCCACTCCCTGATCCAGATCGCGGATCTCCTTCTCGATGGATTGCATCTCTCCGGCCACTTCCGTATGTGCGTCCGCCTCCGCTTCGGTCGATTCCACCTTCTGCTCGAACCGTTCAAAGCTGGAGAAAGCGTCGTTCCCGAGTCCCGAAATGCTCTTGGCCAGGCGCTTCCGAGCCTCGGCCGCCCGATGGCGCGCAACCAGGGTACCCTGGCGGGTGCGGGCCTCTTCCAGCTTTGTCTTGAGCTCTCGCAGCTGCTCCCGGAGTTGTTCGGCCGTTTGCCGGCTCTCTTCCAGGGCGGGATGCAGATCTTCGGCGGCCTTGGCGAAAACCGCCTTGCGCTCCAGAGAGCGGCGCGCCAGATCGTCCTGACCGGCTTCTACGGCTCTCTCGGCTTTTCGCTGCCATTCCTCGACCTGGGCATCCTTCTCGTTGGCCTGTCGTTCGAGACGCTTCTGATTGGCCACCGCCGTGCCGACCGAAGCCGTCGCCTTGTTTACCGCTTCTTCCATCTCGCGGACCATCTGCCGAATCATCTTCTCCGGCTCTTCGGCGCGGTCGAGAAGTTCATTGATGTTCGACTTGATGATGTCCGTCATTCGGGCGAAGATTCCCTTTGCCATTTTCTCGCTCTCCTTCTTGTAGTTCGTCCGCTCCAGTGGGGAGCGGTCTGGAAATCGTTTTCGTTCTCACCCGGTGTTTATGCAAGCGGTGTGCCAACTTCTTACATATTTTTAATTTTCCCTGTAATTTATTCTTCTGGAAAAAGTTATACGGTTAGCATGATTCAATTCAACAATAAACCATCTGGCTGCTATCGCCAATGGGGGTAGCGGAATCCGCCACTATTTTGGGACTGGGTAAGCTGGGGAACTTTCCCGGTGCATCCCAAACATTGCCCGTAGCCTCTACGGATGATTTCCCCAATCCCCAAAATAGATTCTGGCCTCCCCTCTCTCTTCCCTTCCGAATTTCGATCTCAAGATAAGCATAACCTTTTTCAAATACAATATCTTAAAGGTTTTTTCTTGTTCCATTCTCCCCTCCGCCCTATATTGTCTTTTCTCACCCCAACAGCCCCTTCACGTTGAGGCTGCCAACGGCCCGTTGACAATGGGCTACCAACGGCTCGAAAAAGACGGGGATACCACATGACCCATCCGACTGTCCTGGTGGGACTGGCCTTCTATCTGCTCCTGATGCTGGCAGTGGGGCTTTACGCCAGCCGCCGCATTTCCGGTTCCGCCGACTTCATCGTCGCCGGCAAACGCCTTTCCCTGCTGCTGTGCACCGCCACTCTGGCGGCCACCTGGTTTGGTGGAGGAATCTGTATTGGGGCCGCTAGCGCCGCCTACAAGGGAGGGGTTATGGCGGTTATCGCCGACCCCTTCGGCGCTGCCCTCTGCCTCTTCCTGGCCGGGCTGTTCTACGTCCGCCTCATGAGGCGCATGGGGCTGATGACGGTGGCCTCCTTCTTCACTACTCGCTTCAACCGCCAAGCCGGCCTGTTGGCCAGTCTGTGCACCATTCCAGCCTACGTTGGCTGGGTCGGTTCCCTCATGGTCGCCTTTGGCCGCATCCTGCAGTCCCTGACCGGTCTGGATCCCCAAACCGGGATCTTCATCGGGGCGGCTATCGTCCTCGTCTATACCTTTGCCGGAGGTATGTGGGCGGTAACCCTGACCGATTTTCTGCAGGTAATAATCCTCATCGCCGGCCTCCTTATCATCACCCCGCTCCTGCTCCACGACATGGGTGGCTGGAGTGCGCTGGCCGCTCAGATCCCGGCAGACCGCTTCCATTTCTATCCCCACGAAAGCACTGCTACCAGTTGGTTCACCTACGCTCGAGATTGGCTGGTGATCGGCCTGGGCAATCTGGCCGGCCAGGATCTCATCCAGCGCAGCCTTTCCAGCCGTGATGAAAAAGTCGCCTATCGCAGCGCCTATCTCGCCGGACTGCTCTACATCACGGTCGGCCTGCTGCCCGTCCTCCTCGGTCTCGCCGGAGCGGTGATCCTGCCCGATCTGGCCGATCCGGACCTGGTAATGATGGCGCTTGCCCTCAAGTATCTGCCCGAAATCGCCCTGGTCCTGTTTATGGGAGCCCTCGTCTCGGCCCTTCTCAGCAGTGCCGACAGCGCTCTCCTGGCTCCGGCTAGCGTCGTCGGCTGGGATCTCCTGCGCTTCTTCCGCCCCAATGCCTCTGAACAGACATCGCTGCGCGTCTCCCGGTTGGCAATTGTCGTTTTTGGACTCGCGTCTCTCTTCATGGCGCTCTATAAAACCACCATTTACGAACTCATGGTCGATTCCTGGTCGATCCTACTCGCCTCTCTTTTCGTACCCCTTACTGCCGGCCTGTGGTGGCGTCGCAGCAACGGTCCGGGCGCCGTCGCCGCCATCGCCGTCGGCCTGATCGCCTGGCAGGTGCTGCTTTTCGCAACTCCCGATCTTCCCGCCGATCTGCTGGCCGTGCCTTTTGCCGCCGTCGCCCTAGTCGCCGTCAGCCTGGCCACCGGCCGACGCATCCCTCCCGCCTCTCTCGTCGACGAGCGGGGAGAGGAACTCCCGTACCGCAATCGCCTGGGAACGACGTATTTCGATGCCTCCTGAAAATTCCCGTCGTCCACCTGGAACGCCGACTCCTATCGATGCGTATAAATAAGGGCCTTTCTCCCGCACAGCGGTGGCCGATTCTGTCGTTTTGCCTATTTTTTTATTTTTGGAGTCAGACTATTTTCAAAAGGAGATATGTAGCAGTATGAACCTTCATCCCTTTTTCAGATTTCCCCTTCTCTCCTCGCTTTGCCTGGCACTGGTGCAGTGCAGTTCCGACCCCGATCCGGTCATTCGCGCCAGCGATGGTTCCACAATGCTCCTGATCCCCGCCGGTGAATTCACCATGGGAGGTCGGGAAGACGACATGGCGCACGATCCCGAACTTAGCGGCTACCTCAACTATCTGGCGGAAAGACCTCTGCACCGGGTATTCATCAGTTCGTTCTATATGGACAAGCTCGAAATCACCAACGCCCAGTATCACCACTTCCTCGACGCGGTCGGCATCGGGGGCAACGCCGACGTCAACCATCCCGATCAACCCGCCGATCTGGACCACGTGCAGCACTACCTCACCGAGGATCTCAAAGGAGACGATCAGCCGGCCCTGGGCCTCAACTGGTTCGACGCCTATGCCTATTGCCGGTGGGCGGGGAAGCGCCTTCCCACCGAGGCAGAATGGGAATACGCCGCGCGTGGTGGGGATGGGGTCTATCGGAAATACCCCTGGGGCAACGAGCCCCCCGATGCGGATGGGATATGGCGGGCCAGTTACCATCCGCCTCAGGGAAGGGATCTCGATGGTCATTATGTCTCCAGCCCCGTCGGTTCCTTCCCCGATGGCATCAGCCCCTTCGGTATCCTGGATATGGCGGGAAATGCCGAAGAATGGGTGCAGGACTGGCTCCAATTCGACTATTACAAAGAAACTGAAGGGGCCCAGAATCCGCAGGGACCGGCCGTCGGCAATAGAAAGGTCATCAAAGGGGGCTCTTACACCGTGGACGAGAATTATATCCGCATCGCCATCCGGCTGTACGGCGGCCCGGCCGATCCATCTCCCTATCTTGGGGTCCGTTGCGCCAGAGATATTTGACCTCAAAAAAAGAAGAGGGGACCGTTTCTAAGATCCCCTCTTCTTCAAAATTTTATTCAACCGAATCCTTCCTCCCTCTCACACCAGCTGCCAGAAACCGTCCTTTCCCCTTTCCACATACCGCTTTACTCCCCGTCGCATCTGAGGAGAAACCTCGCCCGTATCCGCATCGCGGTGCGCGATGACGAACCGACTCTCGTCGTCCGGATCGGGCATAATTTTGTTCGGTATGCGCCGCTGGGTCCCGGCCACCCGCATCTCGACCCTACCGATCGTGACCCCTTTCTTCCGCTCCTCCTCGGTCAGTTCGATCTCGTCTTCCCCTCCACCGCTTTCCGCTCCACTGCTCCCCTGCTGCTGCTGCTGACCCAAATGGCGCTTCTCTTCGATTTCCTCTCGCCGTTCGTCGCGTATCTTCTGCTCGATATCATCGATCATCTGCGCCCCTCGCTGCTTGATTTCCGATGTCTCTTCAGTGGAAATATCGGGAAAAAGGCGACGCAGACGGCGGTCGAGGAAGTTTTCAGCCTGGTGACGGGCCTCTTTGAGGTCCGAGGTCGAGCGGAAAAATTCTTCGAGTTGCTGCGTCACCCGCAGCAGACGGATCTCCTTGCGGAAACGGGTCGGCTTGATCAGATGATCGATCAACGAGATCAGACAGCGCATATCTCCCGCCGGACGGACCCGCACTTCTGCCTTCGAGGAATTCAACCGCTCCGACATGTCCTCCTGGCTGAGTTCTCTCAGATCGCCGACAAAGCTCTCATCGATGGTCATATTGCCGATCTTTTCCAGTCCCCGCTTCATAATCGCATTGTAAGGGGGAAGGCGCACCGCCAGCATGCGCAGCTCCTGATCCTGGCGTTCCATGATGGCGATGACCTTCTCCAGCAGCGGCTCGTCCTCCATAAGCCCTCTGAGCACCGCCGTCGGATCGACCCCCGAATCCTTTTCGGCCACCACCAGATCTTTGTGCTGGATCAGGAAGGTCAATGCCCCGTCGTACTCGGGACTGATATTCTGCATCGATTCGAACGCCTGCAGATAGCGAACCGACTGGTCGACTACTTCCCTGACCTTCCGATCCAGTTCGTCTCGCACCTTGGTATCGAGGATACTGTTGCGGATGCGACTGGCTTCTTTTTTGTCGATCTCTCCCCTGGAAAGGCGCATTTCGACTTCATGCAGATCTTTTACCTTTTCCGCTTCATCGGTCGAAATCGCTCCGCTCTCCACCATACCAGGCAGGGTTTCCGGCACTCTTTTGTATTCTTCAACTTCGATCTTGTAGCGTCGCTCCTCTTGCTGGCGGGTCCTCTCCACAATTTCTTCCCGCTCCACCTCCCCCCCGAGCACCGCCTCTTCCAGTTCGGCCAGGACCTCCTTGCTTCCCTGCCCCGTCGCCTTTTCCCCACCGCCGCCTGCCTCTGCAGCAAAAGTAGATTCTTCCAGCGACATCCCCGACACATCCTCCGGGAATCCAGCGGCACCCCAGGTTTCTACTACCTCATCGGTCTTTGTATCATGGGCCCCATCCTTCTCCCCCTTAACTCCCTCGAGTTCTCTTATGGTGCCGACGATGCAGTGGAGGAGATCGATCTTATCCGGCTGCAGGTTGACCTCTTCAAACAGATCCGCCACCTCCTCCCTGCGTTTGAAACGCCTTAGCGTGCTGTTCCCTTTTGCCTCGATTTTGGCCACGTCCCATTTGAGCTTTCGGGCCCCTTTTTCAAACGCCTTTTTGACCCCGTTTTGCATCCCCTGAGCCAGAAAGGTCTCCGGATGGGCGCTGTTCACCGTCGCCACCATGCGCCGGATCTGTTTGAGCGCCGTCGGAGAAGGTTCCCCTTCGACAAATTCTTGATATTCCTGAACGATAACCGCTTCGAAGTGCTGGTTGGAGATGAGCGCCTCCCCCTTCTCCAACCGTTCTGCCACCTTTGCCCATAGCTGCACAGCCAGTCGGGAGGGCAGGCCTTCCGGCTGTTCGGCAGCCGAAGGATTAGCTGGGGCGTTGTTTCTCTGAAGGTCAGTCATAGAACAGGGATTCGGGGAATGGCTGGTCAACGATCAATGTCAAACTTTTTTAAGTTTGTTCTTTCAGGCCAAAAAAGTCAAGGTTTTTCCACCATCGCCCTCCCCCTTTCTGCCAGATCCTTCCCCTTCCCCAGCAGGCAAAAAAAGGGGCTGCGGCTGCAGCCCCTCGATCTTCCTTTCATTCTCTCCATTATCCCGACTGCGCAAACGCTCCCGCTGCTTCTGGGTCAGATCGTTGCCCACAGCCGATCTCCGACATCCGCAATTACTCCCCTGCATCCACCAAAGCTCGCCACAGCCCTCGGTAATAGCGCATCAGCCGCAGCGCCTCGGGACTTTCGGGGATCTCCGCCAGGCAGAACCCCTCATAACCGTTCTGTTTCAGCAATTCGAAGAGACGTCCCCATGGGTATTCACTCCACAGTTCGGTGATGTGCACCAAGCGAATCTTTTCCTTCAGCAGGGAGAAATTCTCGTCGATCGAACCGTCCACGACATCCTGCATATTCGAATTCCAGCAGACAAAGACGTTGTCGTGGGCGGCATGGTCCATTATCCGAGCGATATGGGGAGGTTCACACGTCACTCGCCCGTGCACCTCCAGGCGAATCTGTACCCCGAAATCGGCGGCAAACGCCCCGCACTCGCGCAGCGCCAACCCGATCTGCTCAAAGGTTTTTTCGCGCGGCACACCCTCATCGTCGTGGACCTTGTTGGGGCGCACCTTGACCCCGGCCACTCCCAGGTCGTGAGCCAGCTTCACGTATTCCTTGGTGCCCGCAATATGCTTGCGCACCTCTTCCGGGTCCACCGCATCGTATTCGAAGGCGCTTCCCAGGCCGGCGATCTCCACCGGCGAATCGGCGAACTTTCTCTTCACCTCCGCCCGTTGCCCCGCATCGAGATCCACTTCGACTCCGTGGGCGTGGGTAGTGCGCAGTTCCACCCCTTCGAAACCGGTCTCTTCACAGTTCTCGATGATGGTTTCGACATCCCAATCCTTGGCCAGATTGTAAGTGACCATACCCAGTTTCATACCGATTTCTCCTTTGTTTCTTGCGAAGTTCCGTCAAAAACCACCCGCCGAAACATTCCCCTTTGCTGCTGCAAATATTCATCTCGCCCCATAGCAGGCACGTGCTGATCCACGATGCGACGCGCTTCTCGAGCCTCGCCATACAGCAGGTCGATCGCCATCATGGCCAGCGTCTTGGCCGGGGCGAGATACCCGGCTTCTGGATCTGCGATGTGCCATTCCGTGCTGTGGGCAGGGCCGGCCGCTCCAGCCATGGCAGGATGCAGGAAGGGCATGATCTGGCTCAAATCCCCGGCGTCGGTAGATCCCCCGCTGTGGGGGAACTGTCGATAGGCATCCATGCCAAAAAGAGACCCGGCGCTCTCCCTGAAAAATTGGGCCAGGTCCGGGTCGTTCCTCAGCGGCAGAAATCCCGGCACGGTCTCGATCTCCACCTCACACCCCAGAGCCAGAGCTGCTCCCTTCATAGCGCGGTCGACTTTATGGGCGGCATCCAGCATCGCCTCGCGCGTCTTTGCGCGCACGTAAGTCTCCAGGCGCACATCCGCTGGCACGATATTTACCAGGTCTCCCCCACGGGTAATGATCGGGTGCACCCGCACGCAGTCCTGGTCCCGAAACGTCTCCCGCTGAGCATTTATGGCCCCAATCGCCAGGTGAGCTGCATTCAGGGCGTTGATCCCCCTCTCGGGCGCTCCCCCGGCATGGGCGGCCCGCCCGACAAAGCGAATGGTCTTGGCCAGGAAACCGTTGGAGGAGACCGCCACTCCATAAACCCCATCCGCCTGGGCGGGGCTGCTGGTGTGGATCATCACTCCCATGTCGACATCGTCGAAGTGCCCCAGGTGGACCAGTTCCGGTTTCCCGGCCAGAAAGGTGGTCTTTCCCGCCTTCACCAGATCCAGGCGATACTCGATCTCTACGAACTCCTCGGCAGGGACCGCAAAAAAAGCCACATTCCCTCCCAAATGCTCCGCCACTCCTGCCTTCGTCAACCCGATCGCCGCGCCCATCAAACCGGCGATCTGAGCATTGTGTCCGCAAGCATGAGCTCCACCGGTCGCCTTATCCGCTCTGGGATGATCCGGGACGACCAGGGCATCCAGTTCCCCGAGCAGCGCCACCGTCGGACCCGCTTTCTTCTCACTGAGCTCTCCTCTGACCCCGGTGAGGGCCAGGCCGCTCTGGTGGGACAACCCCAGTTCCCTGAAAACTTCCTCAACCCGCCGGGCGGTTGCCACCTCCTTGAACCCCAGTTCGGGTTCGTCCATGATAGCCTCACCCAGACCGATTATCCTATCTCTCTGCTGATCGATCGCCTCACAGACTTTCTCTTTGAGTTCCTCTCGTCCTTCCATCTTCTTCCCTTTGAATCGAGACAAATTCCCCTTTAAACAGGAGTTTTTCCTCCAGCCCAAAAGGCACAGTATATGCTCCTGTTTGAATCATGTCAAGGCAACCAATGCAGGAGAAAAACCCTTCCTCCCCCTCCCGGCTCAGGGTCCGGAATTTTCCCCTTGCAAGGGTTCATCCAATTGGTAAATTGGGAGGAGGAATGTCTCCCCGCTCTCCGTCAGAAGCCGCTTTGTTTTTTGGCACCAAAGCAGGTAAGAAAACGTCAGGTAATGCTGCTACAGGAGCTATGACCTGTGGGAAGCTACTTCATTGACGGCGTTGGCTCCAACAACCAGTTCCTCAAACCGGAGAAACGAAAAAAGCGTGTATCACATTCTACTCATCGACGACAATTCCTTTTTTAGCGCCACTTTCGCCGGCCTGCTTCAGCGCGCCGGCTACCGGGTAAGCCTGGCTCCCGATAACCGGGAAGGCAAGGGACTGCACCGACGCGACCCCGCCCATCTGGTAATAATGAGCATATACCTAGAAGAGGGAAATGGGCAGGCGTACCTGGAAGATCTGCGGGAAACCTTTGCCACTACCCCGGTTATCGCCCTGCTCCGCGAGAGTGCCAAAGGAGAATTGTTCTATCCTCTTTTGCTCAAGGAATTGGGCAATCGTCGGGTCTTCTTTAAACCGTTCAGGACCGAAGAGGTGCTCGACGCCATATACGAAGAGTTGGCTCCCCCGGCCAGGGAGGCCGGCTGGTAAAAACGACCTCCCGCTTTCAAAGCAACTTCTTCGCCAGTGCCGACGCTCCCATCAATACCGAATTCCCCCCCCTGCGCGCGGGAACAATGCAGAGATGCGGACGGTGCACCGGCATGGTAAAACGGGCTGCGTGGATTCTCAGCGGTTCAAACAACCCCCCTCCAGCTCGGGCCACTCCTCCCCCTATGACGACTCTGTCCGGGGCCAATCCATTCACCACCGCTGCTATACCCATGCCTAAAAAGGTGCAGGTCTCTTCGACTATTTCCCGCGCCAGCCGATCTCCCTGGCGCGCAGCAGAAAAAACCACCTTGGCTGTAATCTCTTCTCCCGCAGCTAAATCCAGGATAAATTTCCCCCTTCTTGGATGTTGACAAACCGCTTCTTCCGCGCGCCGCCCGATCGATTTCCCCGAGCAGACAGCCTCCAGACAGCCCCTGTTGCCACAGTCGCAGCCCGGGCCGTCGGCCATCACCGGTACGTGGCCCCACTCTCCGGCGTTGCCATCGCTCCCCCGGAAAATCCCCCCATCGAGAATTATGCCTCCGCCAATTCCCGTGCTGATAGTCAGGTAGACCAGATTCCGGCAACCCCGTCCGGCTCCGTAGACGAATTCCCCCAGTCCTCCCGCATTGGCATCGTTCTCCAAAATCGTCGGCAGTTTCAACTCCCTTCCGACGATGGTCGCCAGCGGCACGTCCTCCCAACCCGCGACGTGGGTCGACGAGATGACGCGTTGAGTTTCAAAATCTACCGGCCCTCCAAATCCGATTCCACACGCTTCCACCTCCGATTCCCCCATCAGTTTTCGCCCCGCTTCAAGCACTCTTCCCAACATCCATTCTGCCCCCCCTCTGCGATCGGTCCTCCCTTGTAATCGTCGCCGTAAATGTCCATCAGCGCCGACCAGGGCCAGGCTGTACTGGGTTCCACCGATATCGATGGCCAGAAGGGTCCCTTTTCTCAATATCTCACCGCCTTAATCCGCCCAACCGCGCACCATGTAGGCCTGAAGAAGGCCGCTTTCGTCGGAGTTGAAAAAGCCCGCCTTCCCATCCGGTGACAGGAAGGGATGGATGTGGGTGTCTTTTTGCCAGGAAGAACCCGGGTTGAGCAAAAAGGTGACGTCTTGCAGGGGAGCCTCCTGGTCCTCCGCCAGTTCTGCCAGCCAGAGCTCTCCTCCTCGGTCTTTGGGCCCGGCGTCGGTGATGAACTTGCGACCGGCGATATCGGTGGCGAAATGGTAGAAATCGGGCCGTGGAAGCTCGCGCGTAAGATCGTTGCGCCATCCCCCCGCCGTCCTGACTCCCTGATGCCCCACGTGGTCGATGGGCTTTCCGGCGATCAGTCGAGCGCTCTGCGGTTCTCGCGTCCCCGTACTGGTAATGGCCCGGGCGCTGCGTCCGATCCAGCATTGATGGCCCTGGCAAAATTCGTTCCCATCCCTCCCCCAGGGCAGATCGCGCATCCGGGTTCCGTCATCGCGGATCACGTGTATATCCGCTCCCTCTCCCCCGGCCAATTTTTCAAATTTTCCCTGGGGATCGCAGAGGTTGCCGTGGTTTTCCTGGATCAGCAGGTCTCTCCCCTCGTCGGGGTCTGTCGACCGGCTGTACTGGGGATGGACATTGCACCAACTCTGGCCATGGAGGATCAGCTCCACCGTCCCCGCTTCCAGATCGAAGACCAGCAATCCCCAGGGGGCGTTTTCCGTCCGGCCATCTCCCAGGAAGGCGGAAATGGCCAACCGCTTGCCGTCCGCCGAGATCGTCGATAGCGGATAGGGCCGACTGGGGCGGAAGGTGGTCCCGGGGAGAGGATGGTCGATGACCAGCAGTTCCTCCCGATCGGTGCCATCCATCTCCACCTTCTTCAAAATCAGCCGCCCCCCTCCGACTTCGGTTTGGTTGACAAAGTAGTATAGCCTGCTACCGTCGGGAGAAACCGAAGGGGCCGTGGCACCCGTCTCCTCGGTGATCGGCACCAGGTCTCCATCCCCTTCCAGATCGCAAATGAGATACTGGTGCTCCGGATCGTGTGGATCCGACCCGTGCGGATGGGCGGACCGGTGCAGAATCAGTCGCTTCGAATCGGGCGAAAAGATCTGCGCCTCCATGTAGATGTGCGAAGCCGGCACCTTCTCCTCGGTTGTCAACTGAAAAACTTCGAGCCCTTCGAGGCTTTTCTCGCTCAAAAAATCAGTTCGCTCTTTCATCCTGTCCCCCTTGGAAACAACAATGTTGTTCCTCGCTTGGCTGAAAATATTCCGCCGTCAGTCCCTTACCGCAAACCAGAGATCTCGTCCGCTGGACCCGCATCATCTCAAATTCACCCCCTGCTGCTCGAGTTCCTCCTGCACGCAACCGATCTCCACCTCTCGCACCATCTCCCCTCGGCGCACAGCTATCCCCGAAGCCACTCCCGCCCCCTGTCCCACCATCATCGTGTGCACCATCACTCGCAGCAGAGAGGGATTCTCAGTGCTGACACTGCGACCCGCTCCCATCAGTATTCCCTCCAATTTTTTGGGCACCAGACAGCGGTACGGCAGATCAAAGCTGTCTTCCCGGCAGATCTGACACCCCCAGGCCCCTTTGCCCGGGTGCACAATCCGATTGTCCCATCCCACTCCTCTACCCACGGCATCCTCCTGGCGACGTCCCGCCTCCATCATCTCTGCAGAAAAGACGAAGTCTCCATCGAGATAGCGCGATGTGCGCACCCCCAGATTGGTCCCCGTGCCGACGACGAAGGCTTCCCCGAATCCGGGAACGTAGTCCCGGAAAACCTGAGCCACCGCAAACGCCATCCGCCTGCCGTCTCCCATACTGCTGCTGATCTTCCCGATATCCAGCCCGTCGAAACGGGAAAAACCGGTGATGACGTGGACGATTCCCGTTTGCCGGATGGCGTGCATCTGGCAGGCGTCGACGCTGTCGTGGATACCCACCCGTCCCGGCAACACTCCGTCTGCCCGTGCCCGTTGAAATGCTTCCAGTTGCACCCCTCCTCCGTGCGGGAAAAGGAAGGTTCCGCAATCGTCGAATTGCGCCAGCGCCTCATCCACCGACCAATCCACGTCCATCCGCTCGGGGTACTGCTCGGGATTTCGTCTGAAAAAGTCGACAAACGCATCGACGTCGACCTTTCCCAAACGGAAGCAGAGGCTGTGCACCCCCCGCTCCTGGATGTGCAGAGGGATGCCCGCCCTTGCGGCCACATCGGCGTCTCCCGTGGCGTCGATCACCGTCTTGGCGAGGATCGCCTCCCGACCGGACTTGCTCTCGACCACTACCCCCTTGAGCGCCCCCTCCTCCACCAGGGTTCCGGCTACGACTGCCTGGTAGAGAATATCTGCCCTGGCCTGGCTCACCAACTCGGCGAGGATCAGTTTCCCCCGTTCGGTGTCGTAGATGATATGCCCTTTGTGCGCTCTCCACTTGCTCCCGTATCCCTCTCCCACAGCTAGAGCATCGACGACCTCCTCGGGGATACCCGCCGTTCCCTGTTCTCCCCCGCGCAAAAAGAAACAGTTGAATACCGAACAGCACATGCCCGCCGTAGCCGTTCCCCCCAAAAATCCATTGCGCTCCAGCAACAAGGTCCGAGCTCCGGTGCGGGCCCCTGCCATGGCCGCGGCAACGCCCCCCAAGCCTCCACCCACCACCAGCACCTCCACCTCGTCGCGAACGGGGATTTCTCGCCTTGCTTCTTCCACTCTCATTGACATGGTTTTCAAAAATCCATTTGATATCATCCGTTCTTTACCAGAGCCAGCAAACCCCCTATGCAAACCAGGGCGAAAGCCAGACTGCGGAAATGTCTCTGCGAAACCTTCTCCTTGAGATACATCCCCCCCGCATACCCCAGCATCAGCCCGGGCAAAGCCGCTACCCCGAGAAGCAGAGTCTCCCAGTTCAGGATGCCGAATTCCCCCAGAAAAACCAGCGCCAGGCTGTGTATGATGACGAAATAGCCGATCAGGTTGGCGCGCAGTTCCCGATGATCCCAGCCTTGATTCAGGCCAAAGAGGATAACCGGCGGTCCCGACATCCCCGTCGCTCCTCCCATCACCCCACTCACAAAACCGACAGCCGCCGCTGCCAACCCCTCCTTTTGCAGCGGACGGGACGGCTTGAGCCACAGCGTCAGCGCCGCGATCAACGTTATCCCCCCGATCGCCGCGAGCATCACCCCCTCATCGACCCTCGCCAGTCCATACCCTCCCAGGGGAACGCCAAACACCCCCCCCAGGACCCAACGTCCGATTCGTCGGGGTTGCATCTTCCCCTTTGCCTCCCGTGCAACCAGCGTCGCCAACGGCACCCAACTGATCAGCACCACCGGCACGACAAGCTGCGGCGGGAAGAGAAGGACCAGAAAGGGGGTGGCGACCAGTGCATACCCGAACCCGGTCAGCGACGACATGAAAGCCGCGACTCCAATGACCAGGTTGAAAAGCAGTGCGGTAGCAATATCCATCCACCCTTACTCCATCACTCCGGTACCCCCATCGAACGCCGTTCCTGGATGCCCGGGTGTTCTTTTGTTATCGTTGGGAAGTCGCGGGGAAAAGCATAGCTCTTTTACCCAACCCGCTCAAGTCGTCCAACGGAGAAAGGCACGCCATGAAAATCGCCCAGGTTGATCTCTTTGAAGTGGAAATCCCGCCGATCCCTCCCATTGCCAAATACTTCCCCAAAATCTACGACATCACCCTCTGTCGCCTGCGAACCGACGAGGGGCTAGAAGGCTGGGGGGAATACCAGGGGAAAAAAGCTGCTCACAAAACCACGGCTGCCGGTTTGCTGGAGCAGGATCCGCTTGTGATCGATCCCTTCGGCCAACCGGACCCCTTTACCTGCGCCCTGCTCGATATCGCCGGACAGGCGTACGATCTCCCCGTCCATCGCTTCTTCGGAGCAAAGATCAGAGACCGGGTGCCCGTCTCCTACTGGTCCTGTCACATGGAACCGGCAGAAACCGCCGCCGAAGCCGAAGTGGGTGCCCGCCTGGGCTTTACCAATCACAAACTGAAAGCCCGTTCGTGGGACATCGTCGAAACCGTGCGCCTGATGAAGGCGGCGGCTGGCCCCGCCTATACCGTAGGTGTCGATCCCAACACCGAATTCCAATACCCCACGGTCGCCGCCCGACTGGCCTCGGAACTCGAACCACTGGGCACGGTCAACGTCTTCGAGGATCCGGTGCTAAAGAACAACCTTGACTGGTACCGGCTCCTGCGCGAAAAGACGCACATTCCCATCGCCCTCCACATGGGTGCTCCTTCCGGTCTGCTGGCGGCGCTGAAGGCGGAGTGCATCGACTACGTCAATCTCGGCGGTACCGCCCTGCAGGTCCGCAAAGCGGCCGCCCTGGCAGAGGCGGCGGATGTCCCGTTCTGGGTGCAGATGGGCGGTCTTTGCACCGGCGTGCTGGCGGCCTATTCCGTCCATCTTCAGTCCACCCTGGCCAACGCCACCCTTCCCTGCGATGAGCTTCCCTTTACCCGAATCGCCGACGTGGTCGGAGAGGGACTAGTCCTGGAGGAAGGTCACTTCCAGGTCCCCGAAGGACCCGGGTTGGGGATCAAAGTCGATATGGAGGTAGTCGAGAAATTCCGCGTCGCCTGACCCTCTCCCACAAAAACCGCTTTTTTCTTGTGATGTCCGGATGTTCGGCGATCTTCCTCTAAAGGTCCCGAATACATCCGGACATCTGTGCAAAGGTCTGGTAGGGCTCCCATTTTGAGGGTGTCCCCGTGGTTGGCGGTTCTCCATCGGAAATCAGAGCAGAAACGGGATCCCTTTTTCCCGGGGAACTATCAATCCCCGGGGCTACTCGAAATCGATATTCGTCTGCAGATCCACCCGTTCCGCCCCATCCCAGCAGAAGGTGCAGACCTTTTCCTTGGGTAAACCTATTGCTTCGAGCATATCGTCGAGGGTCTGGTATCTGAGCGTTGTCAGGTTGAGCCGATTGCGAATCCGCTCGACCATGTCGCAGTATTTCTCCGAACTGGCGTCGGCGTATTCCTCGAGCACCTCTTCGCCGTGCCCTTCCCCCTCTATCTCGCGAACCGCCCGGCGCCCGGCCAGGTCGAGTTCCGAACGCGACCTGGAGAAATTCAGGAATTTGCACCCGTGGACCAGGGGCGGACAGGCGGGCCTCATGTGCACCTCCCGCGCACCGGCGTCGTAGAGCCGCTGAACCGTCTCGCGCAGCTGCGTTCCCCGGACGATTGAATCCTCGCAAAACAACAGCCGCTTGCCGTGGATGAGTTCGGTAACCGGAATCAGCTTCATGCGGGCCACCAGGTCGCGCACATCCTGATTCTGGGGCATGAAACTGCGCGGCCAGGTCGGGGTGTATTTGACGAACGGTCGGCAGTAGGGAATGCGGGATTCATTGGCGTAGCCGATGGCGTGGGCAACTCCCGAGTCGGGCACCCCGGCGACCATATCGATCTCTACATCATCCCGTTGCGCCAGGGCCGCCCCACTGTTGTTGCGCATCTTTTCGACATTGATTCCCTCGTAGCTCGAAGCGGGATAGCCGTAATAGACCCACATGAAGGCGCAGATCTGCATCATCTTTCCCGGCGCCACCATTTCCTCCATCCCTTCAGGGGTGAGTTTTACCACCTCGCCCGGACCTAGTTCTCGCTTCAGACGGTAATCCAGGTTGGGGAAGGCACAGGTCTCCACCGTCGCACACAGCGCCCCCTCCTTTTCCCCGATAATCAGCGGGGTGCGCCCGAATCTGTCCCGCCCCGCGTAAACCCCCTCCTCGGTCAACAGCAGTAGCGAGCAGGAACCGTCGATCGCCTCCATGCTGTGGCGTATGCCCGCTTCGAAACTCTCCTCCTGGTTGATCAGGGTCGCGATCAACTCGGTCTGATTGATCGCTCCCCCATCCATCTCCAGAAAGTGCGTCGTGCGCGTGCCGAACGCCTTCTCGACCAGTTCATCGATATTATTGATTCGGCCGACGGTGACGATGGCATAATTTCCTAGATGCGAACCGATGAGCAGGGGCTGCGCTTCGGTATCGCTGATGCACCCGATCCCCAGATTGCCACTCATCTTCAGGATGTCGTCCTCGAACTTCGATCGGAACTGAGCATTTTCGATATTGTGGATGAAACGCGTGAATCCCGACCCGTTAATTACTGCCAGTCCCCCGCGTCTGGTACCCAGATGAGAATGGTAATCCGTCCCGTAAAACAGATCATGAACGCAGTCTTCCTTGGCTACGACTCCAAAAATTCCCCCCATGGTTCATCCTTTCTCCTTCTGATCGATGGTTGGAAGATTCAACCGCGATGGCCATTTCTCCGAATGAAAAATATTCTGCTCTGCCCGCACCATTTCCACTTCCTCCAGGTCGTTTCCCCCCGTGTTGTGATTGCGGTCGTGGTTGGGGAAGTCGCTGCTGGTCACCTCCAACCGCACCCGGTGTCCCCTGGCAAAACGGCAGGCAGTCGCCCCCATTTTTATGCGCAGTTCCACTACTTCCTCGGGGCAGAGGAGTTCCTCCCGATCCAGGCTGTTCCGGTGTCTTGCCCGCACCATGCCGTAACCAATCTCCAGCGCCGGTCCCTCCGGCGCTTCGTCCACCAACCTCGCGAAGAAATCGGTATCTCGCGCCGAAGAGGAGGCGAAGAGCACTACCTCTGGATACCCGACCACTTCCACTTCCTCCTCCAGCGGAGCCGTCCGATAATGCAGGATATCCCCGCGGTATTCCAGTACCCGGCGATCGGCGGGTACTGTAAACAGTTCGCGGGTCCACAGCGTGGGAACCGGGTCGCGAGGATCGTAGGTATAGGTATCACAAACCGCCCCTCCCGATTCCTCCCAACTCAACCTGCCATCCCCATCTCCTCCATTCCCCTTCCCGTCGCTGCCGAGGAAGAAAACCTGTTCCACCTGTTCTGCTGGTGGCCAGGTATCCGTCCGTCGCCATTCATTTGCTCCCATCACAAAATAGCGCACGGCCGGCTCTCTATCGATCCCGTTGCTCAACCCTTTCAACCAGTGGTCGAACCAGCGGAGGATCATCCCCTGAATATCGATGGCCGCCTGTTCCCCGAAGTCGATGTCCCCTATCTGACGGCTTCCCAACCCGGTGTGATTCCACGGTCCGATCACCAACCGGGTCTGCCCCCGAGCCGTCTCGGTTGCTCCGTTCCTCTGCATCAACCCCAGATGCGCCATGGTTCCCCCACAGTGGTCGTACCAACCGCTGAAATCCAGGTTCGGCACTTCCACCTGGGCGTGTATCGCGTCGAACTTCCAGGCCCGACGACCGGGGTGTTTCAACCAATCTTCCGCGTATTCCGCCAGACCTTCCGGCAGATGGCGGGGCAGTTCCAGCCAGGGCATGAACCCGAGCCAGTACCCCTGCTCCACTTCGTCCCAGATCTGACGCGCCTCGGCTGGAGTTTGCGGACCCCGAACCCCCTTTTTTCGCCTCAGATCGGGAGCCATCGTCGTCATCCACCACTTCACCCGACGCCCCGGCTTGAACCCTCCCGGCCAGTCTACCTCGGTAAGTTCGATGGGAATGGAATAAGCGGCCATGGCCACCAGATGCGGGGGACGCAACCTGGCTAGTTCCCACTGCATCCAGGCGTTGTAAGATGCTCCCATGGTTCCCACTTTGCCGTTGCAGAAGTCCCGATCTGCCAGCCATTCCACAGAGTCGAACCCATCTTCCGCATCCCCGGTATTCTCCACGGTGAACGGCACGAACTCCCCGTCCGAGGCGTATCGTCCCCTCGAATCCTGGGCGACCACGGCATAACCCGCCCGCACATACCGATCAAAACCCCCCTGTGGCTTCCCATAAGGAGTGCGCATCAACAACCCCGGAAAACCCCCTTCCCCATCCGGCCGGAACACATTTGCCCGCAGGATCACCCCATCCCGCATGGGCATCTCCACATCCATCTCGCAGATGATACCCAGCGCTCCGCAATCTGCACTCATCGTTCCTCTTCTCCTTTGTCAAATACGACCCGATCCCGCCCCCAACCATACAGGTTTTCCGCCGCAGCCTCAAGGGACCAAACCTTCTTTTATTGCCGACCGCAGAAGGACTGGCTACCTTTTCCCGAACCGAAATCCCACGGAGGTAAAAAATGTCGAAAATCAAACTCGGTCTGATCGGCTGCGGCGGCATGGCCAACGCCCACCAGCGTCGTTTTGGGCATCTGCAGGACAAACTGAAACTCGTCGCTGCAGTCGACGTCGAGGCGGAAAGGGCAACCGCCGTCGCCGAACTCTTCCCCGGCGCCCGTTCCGTCACCGATTTTCGGGAAGTTCTCGACGATATCGACGCCGTCCTCATCGCCCTGCCCCACCACCTGCACCATCCGGTGGCAAAGGCCTGTCTGGAGGCGGGAAAACACGTGCTCCTGGAAAAACCGATGGCCAATTCCGAAGAGGAATGTCTGGACCTGATAGACGCATCGAAAAAGACGGACAGCGTGCTGATGATCGCCTACTGCATGCGCTTTCATCCCCTCGTTACGCGCATGAAAGAATTGCTGGACGAAAAGACCTACGGCGATGTCTTCCAGGTTTCGATCTGGACCGAGCAGTTGACCCGCTACCCCGAAGCTCACTGGGCTTCCAAGGCGGCCACCCTGGGGGGCGGGCAGCTCTTCAGCCACGGCTGTCACTACATCGATATTCTGCTCTGGTATCTCGGTCGCCCTTTGCAAGGCACCCATATAGGAACGAATTTCGGCACTCCCTGGATGGAAATGGAGGGCACCAGCAACGTCTCCATCCAGTTCGAGAACGGAAAACTCGGCTATCACTTCGGCACCTGGGGAGCCCGGGGCAGTCGCCTGAAATACTCCTTCCATGCCCACTGCACCGAGGGTATGATCGAAGCGGATATCACCGGAGGACAGTTATTAGTCCACACGGGGAAAACCAGGGAGACGGCGGGAGAAAGCCTCCGGGGCCGTTCCGGGGGGGGAGAATTACTGCTGGAGGCCGAATCGGGGAAGCACACCGAAAACGAAATGGCTCACTTCCTCGACTGCATCGACACCGGAACCCGTCCGCTGACGGACGGCACCGGCAGTCTCCAGGGTTTGCGCGTCATCTGGAATCTCTATGCAGCAGAGCGCGCCGGTCGACTCGCCGATCTGACCGGCCTGGGGCTGGATCAGGGGGAGTAAACAAACCCCGCAAAAAAGGGGGTTCCGGAGATTTCGGGGTCCCCTTTCTTGCGATTTACGCGGGTGGTCCGTAGAGCCTTTCAGCGTTCTCGTAATAAACCTTTTTCAGCACTTCGTCCGGCAGCCCGATCCCACAAATCCGCCAGCGCCCCTGATCCGGGACCTCCCCCAGACCGTAGGCGAAGTGTTCGTCGAAAGTCTCCAGAAAGCGCATGTATATCCGCTGCCATTCCGCGGTGAGGGCGACGTCCGTGCCGTAGAGGATGCGATCCGGGTATTTCAGGAAGAACTCCCGTGCCGTATACGGCTGACGCCCCAGTTCCGCTATGCGCGCCGACATATCTACATGGAGGTTCGGATACCGATCCAGCAAGGTGGATACATATCCCAGGTCCTCGGATGCGCTGGCCACATGAGCACTCTGGAAAAGGGTATCCGGGTGCTGCTCGAGCAACCGCTCCTGGGATTCCATGAGCATCTGGAAACCAGGGAGATCTCCCCCGACGAAATGCCAGTCCGGGTGGTTTGCCAACTCTTCCCAGCGCTCGTTGTACCGGTCGAGCGGTTTGAAAAAGGCGATCGGATCGGCCACGTGGAACAGACACGGCACCTTCAATTTGGCGCACTTGACGAAAAGCGGTCCCAAACTCGGATCATCCGGCATGAGCAGCTTCCCATCCAGACCGCGCACTCTCAACCCCAGGCTCTTGTGGATCTTGAGACCATCCGCTCCCTCCTCCACCGCCTCCGCCAGTTCCCTGGCGAGGGTTTCTCCCACTTTCTTCCCGGATTTCGCTGCCTCTTCCCAGGAGAGCACCGTGAGCACGTAGAAACGACCGGGGTAAGTTTCTTTTAATAGTTGAATACTCTCCCCCAGAGGAGCCCCGCGACTCCCATCCAGGTCGAAACAGGCCTTCAGATTGCAGGCATCCATCTCCTCCACCCGCCGGGCTACCTCTTCCGCTCCCTTACCCACCCAACGCCCCAAGTGGTTGTGGGCATCGATAGCCGGAAATTTCGCTTTCGCGACCGGGTGCTCCGGAACCACCAGTTCGGGGTGCGGAAGATACTCCTCGAGCAGCAATTTTCCAGAATCTGGTCCATTACCCATAATCGTTCCTCTGGTATCGTTTCCCGTTTCCCGGAATGGAGATTACCTCATTCCACGCCGTTGATGGTCTCCATAATTCCCTTTACATACCCCAGAGTAAAAGCCAGATCGCGATCCACCTCTGATTCTTCTTTGCTGCCCACGCATTCTACATAAAAGGGACCTCTGAAACCTCCCGAAAGGAGTTTTCCCAGAACAACGGGAAAATCCACCAGTCCGTCTCCCGCCGTCACCATGACATCCGGCGTCCCATCCTCCACCACGCAATCCTTGACGATGGCGGTGTTTGCGCGTGGTGCGACTTCCCCCACATCGGTCTCCGGCCGCCGTTCACCCTTTGTGTAGTAGATAATATTGCCCGGGTCGTAGCAGATCCCAAAAGCCGAGTGATCCACTTTTCCATCCGCAGCCAGCAGATCTTCGGCCGTCAGGCTGATCCCACCGTGCGGTTTCATGGTGATCTCCATCCCCGCCTCTTCGGCGTGCGGCGCCGCCTGACGCATGAGTTCAAAGTAGAGATCGAAATGCTCCTCTTTGCCCGTGCCGCAGTCCAGCAGCCATTTTACCCCCAGAGCTGCGGCGTTGTCGATCAGCTTTTTGTAGTCGTCGATTCCCCTTTCCAACCCCAGATCCAGGTTGGTTCTCCCAATCAACATCGAAGGGCTCAACCCGGCGGCAGCCGCTGCCCGACGCACCCCTGCTACTTCCTCCGAGCTGCTGTCGGAATTCACAGGAACCTGTCCCTGGTTGGCGAACACCGCCAGGTCTGTATACCCGGCGCAGGCAATTCTTTCGTAAGCCTCCTGATAACTGAGCTGCGCATAAGGACGGCTCGTGCTGCCTATCGTCCATTCCATCTCCGGTTCTCCAGTTGAAGGTGGGTCGCTCGCATCTAGGAATACCTGAATTGAAGGGCGCTGTCAAGAAAGAAAAAACCCCCGTTCCGAGAAATCGATACGGGGGTTTCCATGCTCCTTGGGGCGCCTTCAGCTGTTATGCACCACATAGCGGGAAACCAGATCCACAGCGCTTTCCTCCTCCATGCTGCCAGTGTTGATTGTCAGGTGGTAGAGCAGGGGATCGTCCCAGTCCACGCCGTGATAGTTTTGCAGATAGAGTTTGCGCCAGCGGTCGTGCTGCTTCACCAACTCCTCCGCATTCTCGCGATTCATCCCTCGGGCCTGCATAACTCTCTCACAGCGCAGGTCAAAAGGGGCAACGACCCGGATGTGAAAGGCTTCCTTATGGTTACCCAGAACTACCTGGCTCGCCCGTCCCACCAGCACTGCATTCCCCGTGGCCCCCAGATCTTGCAATATCGTGGTGATGAGCAGTTGATAGGTTCCTCGGTCCAGAAAAGTCCCCCCCTCTTCGTTTGGGCGGTCCATGACGTAGGGGAACTCCAGACCGAACTCGGGGAAATAGGCAGCTGAAGAAAGTGGAAAACCTCCGGGGACAACCTCCGGAACCAGAAGGCGTTTGAGAAAGAATTTGACCCTTCCTTCCCCCTTTTCATCGAATTTTTCCACATCTTCGGGTTCGGTGTCGGTAATGGCGGCAACTTCCTCGACGAGGCGTCGATCGACGAACTCGTACCCCAGAGAATGTGCCACCCCCTCGGCGATTCGATCTCCCCCACTACCGAGTTGGCGAGAGACTGTGATAATTGCCATATCGATTTCCTGCCTTTTTTCAAGGGCATCCAAATATAAAAAACCCCCCCTTCACGGCAAACCAAAATCAACACACAAACCCTTATTTTCCAAGCAAATGGATTTTTGCAATCTTTTTTCCTATTCCCTTTTTCAAATTTCTTTTCTTCCCTTCCTTGAACCTTTTCCCCTTCTAATCCAAGGATTTCCCCACCATATTCCTCCTTGCCGCTGGTGGAAAAGGGGGGGGCTTGTTATCATTGGAACGGATTTTTGCTCAGCACCTCCGATCGGAGAAAAGCAGGCGGGGCCGTTCCCTATCTTTCTTCCTGTTTTTTGCTATTATTGCCCACAAACTGTTCAACCTGTAAAGAAATAATATGCCATCTCCACAGTTGCGCATCCTCGTTCCACTTCAAGACCCCTCCACCGAAGACGGCCTGGTGCGCCTGGCCGCGTCACTGGCGTCTCCTCCCTGGGGAGAATTGCATCTGACTCACGTGGTCACTCCGGACAGCAGTCCTCCCGCCGAAATTTCCTCTCTGCTCCAGCGAGCTGCCGATATCCCCCTCGAAATGGGCATCGGCGCCATCCCCCATCTCGAAGAGGGGGAAGAGGTAACACAGGTCATCGAACAGGCCATCTCGCGCTGGAACTGCAACATGATGTTGATGGGTTGGCAGGCCGAAGTTGAACGCGATGCCATTCTTGCGGCCAAAAACCGCGACCTTACCAAAGCGATGGGAGTCGATACCCTCATCTTTAAAGACCGGGGTTTAGATACTCCCCGCCGCATCCTCGTTCCTACCGGCGGGGGCAACCACGCCATGGTGGGCCTGCAAATTGCCCACGACCTCAGCAAGCAATGGGGAGTCGAACTCGACGTGCTGCGCATCGCCAGGGATGCCCATTGTCGCCCCGACGACCCCATTCTCGCTCTCTACTGCCGCCAACTCCTGGAGGACACCCAGCTACAGCTGCAGCTGCTGGAGATCGAAGCTCCCGTCGACATCGTCCCTGCCCCCGACATAATCTCCCCGATCGTCGACCGGGCCGGCCGCAGCGATCTGGTCGTTCTCGGTGCCTCCAACGACTGGAGGCAGGAGGAATATCTGGCAGGATCGATACCGGATGAGATCGCCAACCAGGTTTCCTGTTCGGTCCTCATGGTGCGCGCGGCCACCGCCGACCGCACCTCCCTCAGCAGCATCTTGTGGGAACATACCATCCGCCTCGACTTCCATCCCACGGACAAATGGGATGCCATCGCGCAGATGGTCGATCTCCTCGTCGAGGAGAAACAGATCCCCGTGCAGGAGCGCCAGAAAGTGCTCGATGCCGCCCTGGCAAGGGAGCGTCAGAGTCCCACCGCTATGGGCCATCAGACCGCTATTCCCCATGCTCCCATCCCCGATCTCCCAGGCATCATCGGCTGTCTGGCGATCTGCCCCGAGGGTATCGATTTCCAGGGGCCCCAGGAGGAACTCGCTCATTTCATCTTCCTGCTGCTGACTCCCCAGCAAAACTACAGGTACTACATCCCCGTGCTCTCCCAGATTGCCTCCCTCATCCGCCCCGACGAAACGCGCCAGGCCCTCCTGGAGTGCCAGACCCCGACACAGGTAACGGCTCTGCTCAAAGCACAGGAGAACGGCTGAGGGATGGGAGTTGGCTCCGAGGGGATCAGATCCGTTATCGATCTGGGAACGAACACCGTTCTCATGGTCACCGGAAGGCGCCGGACGGACGGATCGGTGGAAGTGCTGGACGACGCCCATGCCATCGCCCGTTTGGGCCAGGGAGTCGATGCCGGGCGCCGCATTCTGCCCGAAGCCATGGAGCGGGTTTGCGGTTTTATCGAGGGATACCGGGACCGGGCCCACGCATTGGGTGCCGCCAGCATCAGGGCCTACGGCACCTCGGCACTGCGGGATGCGGTCAACAAAGAGGAGTTTATCGCCCACGTTCGCAGCCGGGTGGGGATCGAGTTGCGCGAACTCCCGGGGAGTGAGGAGGCACGCCTAACTTTCATCGGGGCCGCCTTCGGGCTTTCCCTCCCCCCCCGCTACGGAGTTATCGACATCGGCGGAGGATCGACCGAATTAGCGCTGGGCGCTGGGAGCGAAGTTGAGAAGAGCGCCTCTGTCGACATGGGCGCCGTGCGCCTCACCGAACGCCACTTCCCCCATCTCCCCCCAACTCCGGATCAATTGAAAGCAGCCGGGGAAGCTATTGAAAATTCCCTGGATCAGTTCTTCCCCTTCCCCTCTGATGTTTCCCTGGTCGGCGTGGCCGGAACGGTCACCACCCTGGGGGCCATCGACAAAGGGATCGAACGGTTCGACGCCGATGCGCTCAACGGCCACTTCCTGAAAATCTCCCGCATCGCAGCCCTTACTTCTCGTCTACTCTCTCTGCCACACGGAGAAATACGCTCCATACCCCAAATCGGCGAACAGCGTGCCGACATCATCTCCGCCGGAGCGCTCATTCTACTCCTCGCCCTGCAAAAATGGAAATGCCCCGGGCTCTATGTCTCCACCCGGGGCATACGCTACGGCTTGCTGATGCGCGAACTCGAAAGCTGCAATCTACCCTGAGTCCTCGTCCAGAAATAACTCGATCATTCCCCTGTAGCTCCCCGATCAGCGGATACCCGAAATCATCAACTTATTTCTGGACTTAGCCTAACCCACAGTCACCAGACCCAGCATCTCGGCCACGTGGCCGTCTACTTTCACCTTCCGTTTTTCCTCTACCAGGATCCCCTCTTCATCAATCAGGAAAGTCGAACGCTCCACCCCCATATATTTTTTTCCGTACATGTTCTTCTCCTTCCACACCCCGTACGCCTCGATCGCCTGCCGTTCGGGATCGGCCAGCAGAGGGAAAGAGAGATCGAACTTGTCCCTGAATTTCCTGTGGCTCTCAACCCCATCCGGGCTCACCCCCAGGATGATGGTTCCGGCCCCGTCGAACGCCTCCCGTGAATCGCGAAATTCACACGACTCCTGGGTGCAACCGGGCGTATCGTCTTTGGGATAGAAATAAAGCACGACTTTCTTTCCTCTAAAATCCGCCAGAGAAACCGAATTTCCCTCCGCATCCTGGAGGGTGAATTCCGGGGCTCTTTCACCGATTTTGGCCATGATACCGTTCCTTTCAACCAACTCGAGGGTTTTTTTTGGGGACATCTCGCCTGAATGTAATCAAGCGTCCCCGAGAGTAAACCCCTCAACGCCAGGTCGCTGCCCAGTCCCGGGTCCGATACTGGCTGCCGATCTGCCACTCCAGCAGCATTCCGAGCAGTTCTCGTTTCTTCTCTTCCGCCCCGGGCTCGTTCCATAAGTCATCCACTTCCCGAGGATCCCTCTCCAAATCGAAGAGTTGACCGAAGCTCTCTCCCAGGAAATGGACCAGCTTCCAGTCCCGGGTGCGCGCCATGGTCATGAAATCAGTCGTCTGCAACGTGCCGTCCCGTGGATGTTCGGCGAAGACACACGGACGCCCCTCCCACTTTTCTCCCTCCAGAGCGGGAAGCAGTGATTCCGCCTCCATCCATTCGGGGACCTCCCCTCCCGCCAGTTCGAGGATGGCCGGACCGATGTCCATCTGCTGGCACAGCCCATCCAGCTTCCGCCCCCCATCAAAGCGGCCCGGTCCCCAGATGATCATGGGCATGCGGGTTATCGTATCGTACATCGTCCATTTCTGACTATGCCCGTGATCTCCCAGGCAGTCGCCGTGATCCGAAGTGAAAATCACCACCGAATTTTCCAGATATCCGTTCTCTTCGAGCCTTTCCAGAATCTGCCCGATCTGCTCGTCGATCATGGTGACGTTGGCCAGATAGTAGGCGCGCTGCCGGTGGCGCTGCTCCGCAGTCGGCTCGAGTTGGTGGACGATCGAATCGTGGTCTACCTCGCAGTTGTGCTGGCGCATCGCCTTAAAAGGTGGAGGCTGCCGTTCCAATTCCTCCGCCGTCACCCCCGCCAGCGGCAGATCCCGCTGCATATAGGGTTCGGCAAACCGCGGAATCGGGTCGTAGGGAGGATGCGGCCCCGGAAACCCGATTTGCAAAAAAAGGGGCTGAGTCTGCGGGTAGGAACGAATCCACCACTGTGCCATGTTGCCCACGAAAAAATCCGGGTGCATATCCTCGGGTAATTCCCACTCGAAAGCCCCAAGGCATTCCTCATAATCCGAGCGCTGGCGGTAGAGTTCCCGCTGCTGCTTTACCAGCCCTCGGGCGCGCAGCGCTTTGTCCCATTCGTCGAAGTAGTAACGCCCTTCCAGATACCGGTCCTTGTTCTCGACCACGTAGCGCTCGTGGAATCCCAGAGGGGTCTCGTATGGAAAGGTGTGCATCTTGCCGATGTTGACACAGTGGTAACCGCTCTCTGCCAACTGTTCGACCCATGAGTGAGTCCAGCGATCGGCGTTTTTGGTGATGCCCGTGGTGTGGGGATACTGACCGGTAAAAAGGCTTGCACGCGATGGGGCGCAAGACGGAGCGGAAATGAAACAGTTGGAAAAACTCACCCCTTCTTCCACCAGGCGGTCCAAATTGGGCGTGTCCACGTAGGGAAAACCGAGTGCTCGGATGGTATCGAATCGCTGCTGGTCGGTAATTATGAAGATAATGTTGGGTCGCTCCATGACTGCCCTCCTGTTGGGTCCAGGGGAAACGCGGTCGTCTCACATTTTACTCAGTTCCAGGTCCGCCACCACCGGCAAGTGGTCCGAATGGACCCATACACCGGCAGCTTGAGGGCCGTCGTGCCGAAAACCCGAATCGCTCACTACCCGGGCTCCCTTCAGTGTCTGTTTCAAGGAAGGGCTCAGGTAAATATGATCGACGGCGTGCTGGTTGACTCCGACAGTATCCATCGTCCATTCTATCCCTCCCCCCACTTCTTCCATGGCGTTGACGAATTCCATACTCCTCAGGTGGCTGTGGAGTCGCTCTTCCACCGCACAGTTGAAATCCCCTACCACTACCGCGTTCTCGCACACACTCAGGAGCTCCCCCAATCTCTTCCAGATGATATCCGCCTCTCTATCGCGCATCTCTTCGGATGCCGGGTGCAGGTGGACCACCACTACCCAAAGCCGTATCTCATCTTCTAACTGGAGCAGAACGCTCCCCCCCGTGCGACTCAGCAACGGGGTTTCTCCGCCCGGCACGGTATGGCTGAACACGCGCGATTCGAGGATCGGGTAGCGCGACAACAGATGCCCCGGCCAGGCGATCGGTGAGGGGATAGTGGCCAGGTGACAATCCATCCTGCGGGCAATCTCCTGCATCTGGCGCACGCTCACCCCTTCTTCCAAAGCCAGCACGTCGCATTCCAGTGAAGCAAAAACCCCGGCGAAGTGCTCAATCCCCTTTTCTCCTCCGGGTTCCCCCACCTCCTTTTGCGCCTCTTCTGGAGGAAAACCCCGCAACCCCAGGACGTTGTACGTGCCGATGCGCATTTCATCTCTCCTTTTGCTTCCAAGCGTTGCGGATAGTAAAAATAGATTCCCCGAAACAGCCCCGAAAAGCACGTTCCCGTTCTCCGCAAGACGCACTCTTCCCCCGCACCCTATTGCGTTTCCCCACGACTCCCCTATATTCTGGCCGCTTTTTTGAATTTCATCTCAGCAAGGTAAATTCCATGAAACTCGGCCTGGTCGGCTACCCTCAAGTCGGCAAGCGCACCCTTTTCAAACTCCTCACCGATACCCTCCCCTCTCAGGACGGCAGCCGCAACGGCAGCCTTGGTTTGGCCCCCGTCCTCGACCTTCGCTTCGATCGCCTGGTCGAACTCTATAAGCCGGCCAAAGAGACGCCCGCCGTCATGGAATTCTCTCTCCTCCCCGATCTCGACCTGGAGGCGACGCGCAACGCCGAAGCCCTCAAGGCGCTGGAGGAGGTGGACGTCATTTGCCACCTGGTCCGCGCTTTTGCCGATGACACTGTCTTTCACATTGCCGGCCGCCTCGACCCGGCTCGCGACATACACACCTTTTCCGAAGAGCTGCAGTTGGCGGACCTGATCTTCATCGAAAAACGCCTGGACCGCCTGGCCAGAGAAAACAGGGGCAAGAAAGACGACCGCGCCGTCCGCGAAACCGATCTTCTCGGACGTCTTCGCGATCACCTGGAGGCCGGTCTTTCCCTGCGGAGCTTCCCCTTTTCCGATGAGGAACAAAAACTCGTCGCCAGCTATCCTTTGCTCACCCGCAAAGCGGTGATCAATGTGCTCAACGTCGGCGAAGACAGGCTCGGTGATACCGGCTTCCTCTCCTCACTCGAGGAGAAATTCGACGGCCAACATTTCGAATGGATCGCCGTTTCCGCGCGCATTGAAGAGGAACTCTCTCAACTGGAAGAGGGCGATGCCCGAGCCTTTCTCGACGACCTGGGCATCGACCGCCCCGCTCTCGACCGCTTGACCCAGCTCTGTTACCGCACCCTCGGTTTGATCTCCTTCTTCACCGTGGGGGAGGATGAAGTGCGGGCCTGGACTATCCGCCAAGACGCCCTGGCCCCCCAGGCCGGACGTGCGATCCACACCGATATCGAGCGCGGCTTCATCCGCGTTGAAGTGATGAAATATCCAGACCTGGTCGAACTGGGTAGCGAAATCCGCGTCAAAGAGGCGGGGAAGTTACTCCCCAAAGGACGGGATTACGGAGTGGAAGACGGGGATATCCTGCACTTTCTCTTCAAGGTTTGATCCCCCCTTGACCAGTTTTCAGTTCTCCGGCTTCCTCAGAACAACATCCTCTCATCTTCCGGCCCGGGCTACCATTTCCACTGACTATTAGACTGCCAAATCTAATTTTGCGGACCGGGATTCGCGTAAATTTTAGACTTTGCGTGAGATCCTGATCGCAATTCTGTCCAAATTCATTTTTACACAACAATAGGCGTTTTTCCTCAAGCCTCCATTCCCCTTCCACCATCTCTGTTTCCCCCCACCTTCTTCGTATACGGCTCTCCCCCTCTTCCTCCTCGCCTCGGAGGACATTCTCCAGTTCCCACAAACCGATCAAGCAAATCCTCCATCTGCCGATTCATATAATATGATACTACTTGATAATCAACATCTCGGATCCCCTCTTCATATTTGAGAAGAAAAATGTCGACAGGCAAATTCCAATCTCTTTTGAGCCGCACTCTGAAGGTCTTCCTGGCAGAGGAAAAAACCACGGAAACCCGGGAAGCCCCTCCCTCTACCGGGAAGGAGGAAAAGGGGGATTCTCACCGGGAATTCCTTTCCCAACAGGTGCCCCTCCTTGCCGACCTGCTTAATGTAAATGCGGAAGAGGTGTCTATCCAGCACCGCCCCAGGAAAGATGGAGCGGTCAGCACCTTCTTTCTGGTGCCCATCCAGGAGGATGACTGCCATCTGGATCTCGCCTTTTCCCCCGATCTTACCCAGGTCTTCCTTTTGCGCCTGGAGACCGGCAGTTCCATCTCTCCCTCCCGTCTCCACACCCTTCTGGCCGGTCGGGGGCTGGCCTGTGAAGAAGGGACATTGGGTTCCATCCTCGGGGCAGAAGGTACCCCCCCGAAAGGGAAAATAGCGCAGGGAGTTGCCCCCCTCCCCGGTCGGGATGAACAGATCCACTTCCCCTTCTATCCCGACCAGGCCGCCTGTGCCCAAACCCCACCCATTTTCGCCCATCTCGCTTCA
>Ga0233431_1000323_pt1 | contig 110783 bp, 114 predicted proteins | sample SI_118_April2016_FD_179867 | JGI IMG/M metagenome (GOLD analysis project Ga0233431, IMG submission 179867) | Seawater microbial communities from Saanich Inlet, British Columbia, Canada - SI_118_April2016_200_MG | ecosystem: Environmental > Aquatic > Marine > Inlet | place: Canada: British... | reverse complement strand
TTGTTATATTTTCAAATAATTTTATTTTTTTGAGATTTTTGAGAACTTGTTTCTCATCAAATGGTCTACCCCAACCAAATAAGCCTGTATTTAATAATTTCATATCTGACAACACGATTGGTTTTTTTTCTATTCTTTTTGCTCTAAATAACATATCCCATGCAAACATTATCATACTGACAGTACTCAAGGTGTTTTCTGTGGCAGAAATATAATATTGGTACACGTTTTGAATTCGTGGATCACCAAACCAATATCCACATCTATACCCAGCAAAAAAAGTTGTATCTTTGCTTGGTCCAAATACTTTGATTACATAATCAAGTTTTTTTGTTAGAGAAAAAATTTCTGTATGATTTCTGTTCTGAGGATAAAGTTCATCTTGGTAAATGTTGTCGACTATCAAGAAAATTCCTTCAGACTGACAAAATTGTACAATCTTTTTTAATTCTTTTGCTGTTTCATTTTCATAAGTAGACTGGGCTGGATTATTTGGGTATGTTATTACTATAGCGGCTGTTTTTTTGGTAGTACTTTTTTTAATTTGTTCAAAAGTTGGTAAAAAATTATTTTCTCTAGTTGCTCTCAAGAAACGCGGTTTTACAAGTCCGCTCATGTTTGAAATCTGTGCCAGATATACTGTGTAATTTGGTAAGGTTAGAATTATTTCTGGTTTACTGCATTGTCTAGGAAATACTTTTTTGGAAAGTTTTGGAATAGAATTTAGTAGACCACTCATTACATTTGTACATCCGTGTGCCGCACCGAGCCCTGCTTTCTCTATTAATTTTTTATTCTTTATTTTATTTTTTGGATCCACACTGTTCAATCTTTTTAATTCCAAATTTCTGATCAATGGTCCAAGCTCTATTACACCATCTGGTGATGCATACCCTGGTTCAAATTCAGCTATTTTTTCAATCTCAGTTAGGGTTATTGCAGGAGGAAAAATATCTGCATCAAAATTCATGTGATCCATTGCTGTGGCATGAAGAGATTCGTCAAACATAATTGACCAATATTGAATCAATCGTTGATACATTTCTAAATCTTCAACTTTTTTGGAATAATATGCAGTATTGCCCATATCTAATATATAAAAATTATTTTATAATTTGAACCCTACCAATTTCACCAGTAACAAGACGGACCTTGATACCTCGGGTGTGATTGGCAGAACTAGTGAGAATATCTTTGACAACACCATCAAGAAGTCTATCAGTTCCTTGATCCTTTTTTAAAGTAATAGAAACGTGTTTGCCTGGTTTTATATTTGATCGTTTTTGGCCATTCATATTATTTTAATGTTTTTTCAAATTCACCCCATACACAACACTTTGTCGTATATCTACGAGCACAATCAACTGATGGGCAGTTTTTTTCTATAAATTCATTCCATTTCTCTTTTAATTCTTTTGGAATGGTTCCGTCTCCATCGTGATTCATTTTACATGAATCTGTTCCACATGTGTTTGTCATAAATTATTTTTTAAGTTAAACCTTATTATTACTATGACTTACAAGCGTTTAGACAGCTTTCATAAGCACCGGTACCACAATGGTCATAATAATTATCCCAACATGAATCATCGCAACCAGCTTCCATACCACAACCATAAAATAGATTAAATTTTGTACAAGCACCACGACAACTTAATAATTGGTACATATGATCACCAGAATGTTTTACGCATTCTTCAACTATTTCTTGACCGCATTTTATCTGGCATAAATACATTTTACTATCACAACTTCCAACTCCTTCTGGACGAGTTACTTGTCCGTGACCGTCTTCCATGCCTGGTTTTCCACCATATTCTTGTATCTGGGTTTCTCTTTTTAATTCAAGTACTGCTGGAGTTGTGGTGTCTGTGACGCCTAGTTCATTTAAATTAAGTGTTTTGTCAGGGCCTCTGTCAGGTAAGGTGGCGTTCTCTAATGCAGCTTTGTCTTGTTTGTCTGTCGCTTCAATCACTTTTGGATCTTTATCATATTCTTCAATTGTATATTGTGGTAAGTCTTCATATTCAGGAGTTGTAGTGTCTGTTAGTGTCAATCTATCTCTTTTAATATTTAATTTCCCTTCCTCAGATTTTAAATCTATTAGTAATTCTTTTTTTATGTTATTAGTTTCTTCAAGTTTTATTTTTATTTTATCGAGCCATTCTTTTTTTATTTCCTCATCCTCTGTTTTTTTAGCAATGTTCATTGCTTTTTTTAATAATTTTTCAGAAGAACCTAAAATTTTTCCAACTAATTCTAGTTTTGATTTATTTAGCATTTCTTTAGCTTCAATTATTCTTTCTTCAGCTAGGTTTATAAATCTTTCTATTTTCTTTTCTTTACCAAAAGTAAAAATATTTTTAACACTTTCTCCAAATTTTTCAAAGGTATAAAAAGGGCTGTCTGGCATAACACCTGCTTTTTCTATTTTGTCTGTGGCTAGTGTAGGTGAGACAATTAGAAAAAGTAGTAGTGAAATTATTATTAGTTTTTTAGTCATAGGATATTTTTATTATTATTTCTCTTTATTAATCCACTTTTTATCAAGTGCATCTTCGAGATCAATATCCATGAGATGTGCTATCACAACAGTCATCCCGAGTACGTCTGCAAGTTCTGCAGCAACTTGTTTTTTTGATTCTTCTTTTGATACATGTTTTATTGGTCTACTTTTCTTTCTGTCAGTAAGTATTGCTTCGGATAGTTCCCCAACTTCCTCAAAAAGTTTAAACAAAGCAAAATCTTCGTCTATTGTAATCTTATGTTTCTTACCATATCTTACAAGATTTTGTACGAGTTTGTTTTGGAGTTCTGTGAATTGCATAGGTTGTTTTTATGTCGTGCAACCCATCCCCCAGCCCCTTCCCTTGAAAATGGGAAGGGGAGATTATTAAGCATCATTCCTCCCCATTTTTAAGGTGAGGTGCCCGAAGGGCGGAGGGGTTGCGTCTTAAAAAGTTGAAATTATAGCCTCACCAACTCTCATCCCATCAGCAGCAGAACTAACTATTCCACCAGCATACCCAGCACCTTCACCAGCTGGGTAGATTCCTGCGATATTTGATTGCATGGTTTCCTTATCACGACTGATGCGGAGTGGGGAAGAGGATCGGGTTTCTATGGCAGTGAGTACTGCGTTTGCACTCGCAAAACCTTTTATTTTGTTGTCTAGTTTTGGTAGTGCTTCGCGTAAACTGTCTGCGACAAAATCTGGTAGACAATCATCAAGTGATGAGAGTGTAATACCTGGTTTGTATGTTGGTTTTACATTTTTTATTTTATCAGACTTTTGTTTTTTCAAAAAATCTCCGACAAGTTGCACTGGCGCATGGTAATTACTTCCGCCAAGTTCAAATGCTTTCTTTTCCCATTTTCTCTGAAATTCTATTCCTGCAAGTGGATGATCAGACCCAAAGTCATCACCATTTACATTTACCAGTAGCGCTGCATTGGAATTTTCTCCATCTTGCGCATACTCACTCATACCATTGGTAATAACTTCATTTTCTCCAGAAGCAGATGGCATTACATATCCACCAGGGCACATGCAAAACGTATATACACTACGATTGTTATCACTGTGAGCAACCAGTTTGTATTTTGCGGCTCCAAGCTTTTTTTCTTTGTAAAATTTATCGTACTGAGATTTGTTTATCATCTCAGCCTTGTGTTCGATGCGCACACCAATAGCAAATGGTTTTTGTTCAATACTAATTTTTCGTTCATAAAGCATCTCATATGTATCGCGAGCACTATAACCAATCGCTAACACAAGATGATTTGTTTCAATTTTTTCTTCATCATTTAACGTAATACTTTCAAGTTTGTCATCTTTGATACTAATATCAGTCAGCTCTGTATTAAATCTTACCTCACCACCAAGATCAATAATTTGCTTTCGAATGTTTTTTGCAACCTTACGAATCTTGTCTGTACCAATATGTGGTTTTGCATCCCATAGAATCGTGTCTGGCGCACCAGCATTTACAAACTCATCAAAAATATATTTAATACGTGGATTGGTAATAAGTGTATTCAATTTTCCATCAGAAAAAGTACCTGCACCACCTTCACCAAACTGAATGTTTGACTCAGTATTGAGCTCTCCCGTATTCATAAACTTTTCTACATCACGAATACGTGCATCTACATCTCCACCACGATCTATCACAATTGGCTTTAGTCCTGCACGCGCAAGTAAGAGTGCAGAAAACATTCCTGCAGGACCAGTACCAACAACTACTGGACGTGTCTTAAATTTCTTTGTATCTACTTTTAATTCTTCATAAACATAAGGTTTTGTAATTTCAATTCTGTGATGTTTTGTATTTTGTTGAACAGTTTTGCTTTTCAGAAGTTTTGATTCGTCTTCTAGTTCAATCATGACTGAATAAACAAAAAATATCATCTGACGTTTTTTGCGAGAATCAATAGCGCGTTTAGTAATTTTGAAATCTTTTACCTCATCAACGTCTATTCCCAAAAGATCTGCAATTTTTTCCTGCAAATCATTTTTAGAATGGTCGATGGGGAGGGTTATTTGTTGGAGTGAGAGCATGTTATTTTAAAGTTAATTCAAAAAGATATTCATGTGCCATCCATTTTTTATTAGATTTAAATATTTTTATCTTACCAGCTTCATTTAGTTCTTTATAAAATTTAATATTATCTTCCACAAATTCTTTTGTCGGTCCACTATCAAAAGCAATGAGTTTTGTATTATAATTTTCAATCATCTTTTTTAATGTTTTGGTGTAATCAGTAACAGTATAGATAATTATATAAATTTTTGATTTATTATACATATAAGGCTTTGCCAAATCTAGAAATTCTAAAATTTGTTTGTTTCCGTCAGGTCCGCCATCAAAGCTTTCTGTTAATTGTTTTCCAATTGCCTTTTGATAATCTATATGAACAATTTCTTGAGGTAGATTAACTACAATGATATCGAATTTCTTTTTATAATCAGCAAAATATGATCCTTTTTGAAAATCAATATTAACTTTATTTTTTTTGGCATTTTGTTTTGCCAAGTTTAATGCGTCTGTATCATTATCTGTAGCGGAGACATTTCCACCTAGTTTAGCTGCAAGAATTCCCAAAAATCCAGAACCTGTTCCAATATCAATAACTGTTTCTCCCGGATTGATTTTCATGTTTTCAGCAAAAAATGATCCATGAGGAGAGGGTGGAAATGTATGTTCATTAATATCTAATTCAAAATCAATATTTTGAATATTATATTTTCGGGTTTCTGGTTTTTTTACAAAATGTAATATTCTGGTCATATTTTTTAGAGAAAAAGAAATGTATTTTTTATTTCTTCTTTTGTTTTTCCGGAAAGTTGTTCTAAAAATTTTTTCACACAATTCTGTGCCTCTTTTAATTTCTCCGGAGTAAAATATTCATACTCAGGTTCTTTCATTGAAGTTAGATGGATTTTATTTCTATGTTCTCTTACGAAATGTGCTACAGAGGCGTACTCCTTGCCAAATATCTTATTTTTCTCAGCTATATTTATCATCCATGAAAAATCACTTCGTCTTTTTAGTTCTCCTTTCGAGAGTTCTTCGACTGAAGTTTTTATTCTTTTTTGATCATGTAATGTTATATATTTTTTTAAAGAACCCATCTCTTTCCATTCTTTACCAAAGTCAATATTACTAGAAAAAGAATATAATAAAGAAAAAGTAAAACATTCTAAAAGTGAACCCAAAATCATTATTTGATTTTTAATAAATGATTTTTCAATAGATCTATTTATATCGTAGCTGTTGTTTAACTCATTTAGAAAATCCAGATACTGTAAATTATATGCAGCATTTCTTTTCATTATATGATCTGGAATAAAATTGAGGAATTCCAAACACCTACTGATGGTTATAACTCCTACGATATTAAATTTATCTTTGTTCATATTTTATTTAGTGATAACCATCTTAATTTCTTTCACCAATCCCTCAACCTCATCACTCCCAATCCTATATTTCTTCCCAGAAGTCATTTCAATTTCTAATACATCCCATCCAGAAACATTGAAAATCCACATGCCTGTGGGAATCCAATATCGGATGCCCCAGCCGTGATACCATTTATGCTTTTCTGTTTTTGCTGAAACTATTTCTGATAGTTTGAATTTTTTTTGAAATATTCCATAACCAAACTTGATACGTAAATATTCACCGTCAATCATTACCGTGAGAGTGCCAAAAGATGCAATTATGAAGAGAATGAAAATCATGAAGGCGAGAATACCGAGATTCATTTCTTCTCCACCGGCTACAAAAATTCCTGCAAAGAGAATTGCGGTGAGGGCAAAGACAAATATCATGAGACGTCCTATTTGTGTGTGATTGTATTGCATATTATTTCTTTATTATTTTTATACCTTTAATCCCAAAAAACGATAAAATCAAAATTATTATTTTTAAAATATAGTGATTATTAATATTTAAAAAATCTGCGGTCATTGGTGTAATACTGCCGACGAGTAAATGAGATAAAATGCCGATTGGCAGAGTAAGAAATAGCCAATTTTTTTTTGGAATATCTAGTCTTATTTTTAGAAATAATTTTGAAAGCAGGGGGGAAAGCAAGTAAATCCCGAGGAAAGATACGACAAAATCAAATACAGCATAGTCTAGTATTCGGAATTGTCGTAAGAACTCTAATGTGGACATATTTTTTATTTATATCACTCCAATTTTATCTCTATTAAGCCCAAAAGTCAATGAAAATGTTGACAGCGGTTATCTTTTTTGTTAAGTTCAATTAGAAATCTAATCGAGGTTCTTCGGTGGAAATGCAAACAGCCGCGGAAATTCGCAGTACCATAGTCCGTTGCTTATCTAGGAGCAACAGCGTCGATCTCGTCACAGAAGAGATGGAGACCGTCAGACTTCTTGCCGGAACTTTTTCCATCTGTCCGAGGTCGGAAAAGGTAATCGGTAAGACGACCGTCGACGGGGAAGATCTCGAGCTCTGTCTGGCCAACCTAATGTCTTCCAAAGAGATATCGCGTTTCGCGACGAGCTGAAGAAACAAAACGATCCGCGTTTCGTGGATCGTGCAACCTTGAGGTGCTGAAGTGACAGATTCGAGTACGATCCATAGCCAGCCCAGCCACCTTCAGAGGGCTCGAGAGATCCTCGAGCGGGATGGTATGATCAGATGGCTCAAGTTCAGGATCGGGATTTCCTTCGATCTCGACAAGATCCGCCAGCTCGGTAGCGAGCTGTTTTCGCTCGAATATGAGTCATTGTTGTGAGAGCCCAGAACACCGCCCGCCAAACACGGGCAAGGAGGTTATGATGCACAATCGTGCACCGCCCCGACGCAAACGTTCTTCACGCGCGCGACGTCGGGGAGAACAAAAAGCAGTCCATAAGTGGACTGCTTTTTGTTTGATAGAAAATATTTTATATTTATTTTGCAATGGAAACTATGAGTAGCAATATTGAAATAATAATAAATATACCACCTATATAAAAATAAGATTTTAGACCTCGGTTTGGATCATACTTGATATGAAGTTTTTTTAGCAGGTATGTTTGAAATTTGTAGATTTTTTTTGGAAAAAGAATCATGAGTAAACCCGCGATGAGGAATATTCCTGCTCGGATTGCAAATAGTTTATCCATACATTTTTGTTATGTATATTATTTTTTTCCACTAAAAATATCAAGTATGTCTTGGGCTGACTCTTCACCAATTGTTTTTTCAAAAAAATCAAGACGATCAAATTTCTTGAGTAGAACAAAAACAAATATTATAGAACTCGCAAATGCTCCTTTGAGTAGAGAGGCGTATACCAGCCCTTGTGTTGGCATCATTGATAATGAAAGGAAGAGTACCGCAGCAAGAAAATAAAGAAGAATCCATTGAAATTGAGGAATGCGTTCTTTGTGTAGAGCAATCATGCTTTTTCTAATCTGTTGCAATATCAAGAGGCCTGCCATGATACGATTTATTGCAGCATGACCCAAAGAAGGTAATTTTTTCTCTCCTACGGTTTTTTCTAATAAATTATGTACATCAGTCAAAGTAGTAGATTTATGTGTAAAATTATAATCCCAAGCTTGGTTTTTTAATATTTGTTTATAATGTTTTTCAATTATTTTCTTGATTTTTTCTTGAGCTTCTTTGCCTAAGTGTCTAGTTTGACGATAAAGGCTAGACATAATTCCATCAAATTCTGTTATTCTGTCTCGTATGTCACTATAGCGACTACCTTGTCGTGATATAAAGAATCCAGTAAAAATAGAAAATAAAAATGTAGATATAGTGAGAAGAGTTTTGTAATAATCTAAATATCCAAAAGGAATATAAAAATATAAAATAGATAAAAATATAAAAATAAAAGGCGTGAGATAAAATGTCATAGATTAATAGATTATTTTATTATACAAGTATAATATACCATGCAATAGGGGACAATTCAATTAAAAAAGAAAAAGCAACTCTTATTAAGAGTTGCTTTTGCAAGTCCCCAACGATCGGTGCGACTGCGGTTGATAGTTGGGGGCCTCCTTGCGAGCCTACTTGCCGGGAGGCTCAGTGTGTTCGGTGTGTTTGAGGTGCTCGGTCCGCTGGATGATCTCGCATTCTTCTTGCGAGAACCGATTACACTTCGGTCGTTCTGGCACGATGTGCTCGGAGTTCCATCCGTTGGCACACACGAACGTGAATGTCGCCGGGTACGGCCTACCCGGGTAACGGGTGGTCCAGAAAGGGATTAGCCTTTCTCCGCATGCGGCGATCTCTTCTGCCACGATGATTTCCTCAGTAGTGCGGCAGTGCTCACAGGGCTCATGCGCGGCGTGTTCGGTGTTTCGTATGTCTATGCAGGAGTTCAGATCCCGGGTATTGCACCGGGGTGGATCCATCTGCAATTCCCAGTCATTGTCGTTGATGCAGACGAAACGCTCCTCTCCACGGGGTATGTTTACAAAGCCGGACGCCCATCCGTGTTTCTTGTATCCATACATTGCGCATAGCTCGGTCTCTTCGGCCTCGGCGATCTCCTCGAGAGATCGGCAGTCGCAGGAGGGTCCTGTCGGTTGGAGGTTTTCCGAAGGTGCCGCCACGAGGGTGACGAGCAAGACCGATCCGATCAACAGACCGAAGGTTAGGTAGACAGTCCCTTTGCTGCATTTACGGTAGTTCTCTCGTATCTTCACTAGGGTCACCTAAAGTGAGGGTTTCAGTAATATATTTATCATAAAAGAAGAGGTTTGTCAATCATGGTTAATAAAGGAATAACAAGTAAGGAGTAAGAAATAACAAAAGACAATGCCTTTGGCATTGTCTTTTGTTTTAAAATTCTTATTCCTTATTCCTTATTTGTTAGTTCTCATTAGTTATTCTACTGCTCGTTCTTTTTTTGCTTGGTGTTCCATTTCTTCTAGTCTTTGGTAGTAGTCTCCGAATTCTTTCAAGTGAGCCAGTGTAATTTTGCCGGTGAGTACTGGATCGTCTCCAGTCACATCAGTCTGAGGATCATGTGTGCCATGTTCCATTTCTTCATCCATACCCATGCGAAAATCTTCAAGTTCAAAATCTACTTCTGAAAAGTTAATACCGATTTTGTCGGCAACTTCTTGAGCTTCTTCTGATGTGAATTTTTTTTCGGACATATTGCAATTATTAAAAGTAAATTATTTTTTTTCTGAGATTTCCTGATCAGTTTTGTGTTCAATTTCTATAGGATTTTTACCGATGCTAGAACCAAGACCAAGCATTATTCCGGTAAGAAATTTAATAAAAAATGAACGTATTTTTTTAAGGAAATTGGACATACTATTGAGAAATTTTTTGTCCTTCACCAGTATCTTCTACTTCAAATCCAAGTTTTTTGATTTCGTCACGAAGCCTATCACTTTCTTCGAAGTTTTTTTCATCACGAGCTTTTTGTCGTTCGTCGAGAAGTGCTTGGACGTCGGCCGAGATTTCTATTTTTTCTTCTTCAATTTTGTCTAATCCTAGACCAAGAATTTTGTCGAATTCAAGAAGCGTATCGTAATCAATTTCGTCTTTTTTCAAACTCTCCCACACAAGAGCCAAAGCACCTGGTGTGTCCAGATCATCATTAATTTTTTCTTTAAACTCAATCTTCAAATCTTTCAATCTTTCAATCTTTCCATCTTTATTTTTAAGATCCTTTACTTTACCATGAAGTCTCTTCAAACCAACTTCCGCAGCTTCGAGCGCTTCCCAAGAGAAGTTCAATTGTTTGCGGTAATGTGTTTGTAATAAGAAATAACGGTAGGCGAGTGGGTCAATATTTTTTTCTTTGAGTGTGTCCATGGTAATAAAATTGTCATCACTTTTTGCCATCTTGTCTTTGCCGAGAACAAGAAATTCACCATGCATCCAAAAATTTACCCAAGGTTTTTTGCCAGTAAGTGTTTCGGTTTGTGCAATTTCATTTGTGTGGTGAATTGGCACGTGATCAATTCCACCGCAGTGAATATCAAATTGTTCCCCTAGATATTTCACGCTCATGGCACTACATTCTATATGCCAACCCGGGAATCCTTTTTTTCCAAACGCATCCCACTCCATCTGACGTGCTTCTCCTTCGGGAGAAAATTTCCACAAAGCAAAATCATGTGGATTTTTCTTTTCTCCCATGTCCACTCGTTCACCAGCCTTTAATTCTTGGTTTTGTAAATTTGCGAGTTTGCCATAGTCATCGATCTTTGTTGTATCAAAATAAATTCCGTCAGTTGTTTCATAAGTCACACCTTTGTCAGTAAGTTTTTGTACAAAATTAATTTGTTCTTGGATATGGTCAGTTGCTTTACACCATTTGGTTGGCTCGGAAATATTTAAATCTACCATGTTTTTCTTAAATTTTTCAGCATAAAATTCTGCAATTTCCCATGCAGTCTTTCCTTCGCGAGCCGCACCCTTTTCCATTTTGTCTTCACCAGAGTCAGCATCATCAGTAAGATGGCCAACGTCAGTGATATTCATGATATGATTTACATCATAATTATTATATTGCAAAATACGCTTCAAAATATCTTGGAATACATATGTACGCAAGTTTCCAATATGCGCATAATTATAAACAGTTGGACCACAGGTATAGAGACCGACCTTATTTTTTTCAATAGACTTGAATTCTTCTTTTTTGTGTGTAGAAGTATTGTATAGTGAGAGCATAAAATTATTAGTTATTGTGAGGTAATTATAGTTTAGTTTAGTACTAAGAGCAAGTGTTTTTTGTATGCTATGCAACCCATCCCCCAACCCCTTCCCTTAAAAAGGGGAAGGGGAGCTTGTAAATTGGGTTTCCTCCCCATTTTTAAGGGGAGGTGCCCGAAGGGCGGAGGGGTTGCGTTGTGCTTATTTATGATATACTTCATTTATTATGAACGAAACTCTCTCCACAATCACAAAGCGTTCTCGTAAACTTCGTAGTAACCCAACACCGACCGAGTTAGAGCTCTGGAAGTATTTACGCAAAAGGCAATTTTATGGATTACGTTTTCTTCGTCAACACCCAATAAAATTTTCTATAGATAATAAAGTGGATTATTTTATAGTAGATTTTTATTGTCATGATTATAAAATAGTTATAGAACTTGATGGTGAAATTCATAAAAAACAGAAAGATTATGATGAGATGCGCGAAGGCTTATTAAAAGAAATGGGATTTATTATAATTAGATTTAAGAATAGAGAAATATTAGAAAATGTTGAAAAAGTTTTAAATAAAATAAAAAAACTTTTGTTTGAAAATAGACCAGTTTTGTAGTATACTTAACTTCAGTCTTAGTCTTAATATAATTTTATGCGCCTACTTCTTCGTTGGATTGCAAATGCAGGCATTCTTCTTCTCATTGCATACTATGTACCAAATATCGCACTTGCAGGTTTTTATGCGGCGCTGATTACCGCTTTAGTGCTTGGGCTTGTCAATGCAATTATTCGTCCGATTTTACTCTTGCTTACATTACCAGTAAATCTACTTACACTTGGACTTTTTACATTTGTAATCAACGCCTTGTTGTTCTGGTTTGTATCAACCGTAGTTGATGGATTTATGGTAGTAGGATTTCAAGCAGCATTTATTGGTGCATTACTTATGACAATTGCAAGTTGGTTTATTGGTCAGTTTCTCAAGAAAAAATAAGGAGTTTAAAGTTAAAAAGTTTAAAAGTTCATAAAGTGTTTTATAAACTTTATAAACTTTATAACTTTATAAACTCTTAATTTTATGAAAAAAATTATTCTCTTTCTATTTTGTTTATTTTTACTACCTAGTCAAGCTAATGCAGTCACTGGTTTTCTTGGTAGTCAAGGTGTTTGGATGTCAGAAGGAACGTCTTTTGCAGGTGACACAGTAAAACTTTATACAGTGGTGGTAAACAATAGTGCGCCACGACTTTCTCTTACTGTTGAATTTTATGATGGAACAGCACTTATCAATAATGTGACAGTGAATAATCTTACATTTGAAGAAGCAAAGCAGGTTTGGGTAGAATATGTATTGCCAGCTGGTGAACAACAGTTTTCTGCAAAGCTTGTGAGTCTGGATGCACGAGATAATGTAGGAAATTCAGTTGATGCAAATATCAATCAAACTGAACAACAATCTCAAAATTATGATATTGATCTAGATACTGATGGCGATGATGTCGGAAACAAGGAAGATACTGATGATGATAATGATGGGCTAACTGATGCTAAAGAATCTGAACTGGGTTCTGATCCATTGAAAAAAGATACAGATGGAGATGGTATAGAAGATAAAACAGAAGTAGATAGAGGATTATCCCCAACAAATGTTGATTCTGATGGAGATGGTCATAATGATAATATAGATCTTTATCCAACTGATAAAAATGAATGGGCAGATATAGATGGCGATGGCACTGGTGATAACGCTGATACCGATGATGATAATGATGGACTCAGTGATGAAGATGAAGAAAAACTTGGAAGCGATCCTCATAATCCTGACTCAGATGGAGATGGTCTGACAGATGGCGAGGAAAAAGAGCGCGGAAGTAGTCCGATGTCACAAGATACTGATCTAGATGGAATTCTTGATAAAGATGAGGTTGACGCAGGTACAGATCCTGCAAAAGCTGACACAGATGATGATGGACTTAGTGATGGAGAAGAATATACACTCAAAACAAATCCTCTTGAAAGTGATACAGATGGTGATGGATTGAAAGATGGCGAAGAAAAAGAAAAGGGGACAGATCCTTTGAAAAAAGATTCTGACGGAGACGGAGTAGATGATATGACTGATTTATTTCCACTTGATAATAGTGAGGCATATGACACCGATCTTGATGGAATAGGAAATAATGCAGACGAAGATGACGATGGTGATAACGTTTCTGATATAGAAGAAGGTGAGGCTGGAACAAATCCTTTGAAAAAAGATTCTGATGAGGATGGTTTGGAAGATAATATTGAAATAGAAGCAGGTACAGATCCAATGAACCCAGATTCTGATGAAGACAGAATGATGGATGGTGAAGATGATGAACCTCTTGTGTTTAACAAAGGAAGAAAATGGTTTAGCACTGGATATCTTGTATTTTTAGCAGGTCTTGCATTTGTATTTTTCTTGTTATTTAGTGTAATGTATTACTTGAAGTGGAAAAAAACCGACAGCAGCGATGATGTGCAAGATGATGACGACGTCGAAGAAGAGGTCGTTGAATTAGAAGAAAGTGATGAAACGGTAGGGGAGACTCTAGAGTCTCCCGAAGATGAATCCACCTCCGCTAAAGCTTTGTCGGACGAGGAGGAATTAGAAGAAGAATGGGAAAGCGGTGTAGAGGATGCTCGAGAGTCTCCTGAAGAGGGCGATGAAGACGAAGACGCAGAACCTACTAAACCTAAACCAAAAAAGAAATTAAAAAAGAAAAAATCTAAAAAATAATTTATATAATTTAATAATATGGATCAACCAACCATGCCAACACCTCCTATGCCAGCAGGTCTGGAGCCAAAAAAGAAGGGCAGAGCCAAGAAAATTGTAGGTATAGGGCTTTTAATTTTTGTGGCTTTTTTTGCGTTTATTTGGATGGCTACTGGAAAAATATCAGAAGCAGCCAAGACTCATCTTGAACTCATAAAGTCTGGTGATCTACCTGCCGCTTACGCAGACACATCAGAGGGTTTCAAAGATATTACATCATTTGAGGAGTATGAAAACTTTATTATAGAGTTTGCCGTACTTGAAAAACATGAATCAGTTTCATTTAGTTATCGCAATATACACAATAGCGAAGGTTATGTAGAAGGAACAATCAAAGAACCAGACGGAACTGCATATCCAATTCGTGTAGACTTAATAAAAGAGAATGGAGAATGGAAAGTTTTTGGTATTAGTTTAGAAGAGTTTGATGAAGAATATGTAGAAGATGATTTTGGATTTACAGAAATCCCTACTATTTATCAACTCAAGTCATCGGTTGATTTGGCAGAAGATGGAAGTTTGATAGATGAAAAGGATGTGTTTTCTCCAGATGAAAGAATTACGCTTAGTGGTTATATCTCAATCCTTCCCAAAGGAACAACCATGGTTGGTACAATGTATGATAGTGAAGACAACGCATATTACAGTACTGCGGTTGAATTTGAACAAAGTGGATCCGATGCTCAATTTTACTTTTTTGTAGATCCAACAACAGGTGATCTTGAACCAGGTAATTATATGCTCGAGGCTATGTTTGAACATGAAAGTTTTGGTGAAGCAATATTTGGCTTTCACTTTATAACAGTTGAATAATTATGAAAAAAAAGAGTTTAAAAATTATTTCAGTCGGTGGATCAATTATTATTCCTAAAAGTGGTTTTAATATTCCTTTTTTGAAAAAGTTTCGAAAACTTATTTTGGATGAGGTAAAAAATGGGACTAAGTTTGTTCTCATCATCGGTGGTGGTGCTACTTGCCGACAATATCAAGATGCGCTTAAGAAAACAGTGAAATTAAAAGATGTGGATCTTGATTGGATGGGAATTCATACGACTATGGTGAATGCACAATTCGTAAAATTTCTTTTCAAGGATCATGCATACAAAGATATTATTACTGACCCAACAAAAAAAGTAAAAACAAATAAACCAATTATTATTGCAGCAGGTTATCAGCCAGGTTGGAGTACTGATACAGATGCAGTTCTTATGGCAAAGGCGTATGGTGCAACGGATGTTATTAATCTATCAAATATAGATTACGTATATGACAAGGATCCAGCAAAGTTTAAGAGTGCAAAAAAGATAGAAGAAACTGATTGGAAAACTTTTCGACGTGATGTGGTGGGAAACACATGGGATCCAGGCAAAAATGCACCATTTGATCCTATTGCCAGTCGTGAAGCACAGAAGTTGGGATTACGTGTCAGTATTTTGAAGGGTACAAATTTGGGAGAAGTTAAGAAAGTGTTGGGTGGTAAGAAGTTTAAGGGTACAGTAATTGAATAAAAATATATTTATATAAAAAAAGAATGCTCTTATATAGAGCGTTCTTTTTATTAATCCACACTTCGCTTTTTACTCACCACAACATATGTAAGTTCTAGTGAATATTTGCGGCGAAGTGGGGATGCCGCGATAGGAGTTGCGTCCGTGGTTAGCGGTCGGCGGGCTCGTTCGTGGGCTAGCTGGTCTGGGTCATCCGGGTCAGGGCCATTCCGTCGGCGACTCGGACGATACCAGAGTAGGTCTTCGGAGCTGCCTGGCCGTGGGTGCGAGCGATCACACGACCTTCGGAGCTCGTGGACATCTCAATCCTGACTTCAGCCACGCCGGCGAATTCAGTTCCCTCGATGTTGCGGATCGCCGTCATGAGGTGGTGCATCGCTTCGTTCAGCTCTTCCATGTGTATTCCCTCTATAGCATCTACGCACTCGCAAGACGCGAGATCTTGAAGACGTCATATCAATCTAACATAAAAAGAGGTGTTTGTCAAGATTAACTGCAGGTTTTATGCCCTTGCTTTTTTCTCTCAACCAAGCTAAACTAAAGCCATATGAGTGACGATGTTCAAAATATAAAAGACAAAATTGATGTGGTAGATCTTGTGGGTGAATATGTACAGCTGAAACCCGCTGGCATCAATCACAAGGGCTTGTGTCCATTTCATCAGGAAAAGACCCCATCATTTATGGCCAGTCGTGAACGACAGAATTGGCATTGTTTTGGTTGCTCCAAGGGCGGGGATATTTTTACCTTTGTAGAAGAGATGGAAGGAATGGAATTTCGTGAAGCACTCAAGTATTTAGCAGACAAAGCAGGAATTCAACTTACAACAAATTTCAAAAGTGAAGCCGAGTCAAGTCAGAAAAATAGAATCAAAGATATTAATCGTGCTGCCGCTTCCTTTTATCATAATGTGCTCACAAAAATGGACACATCAAAAGGTGCTCAAGAGTATTTGAAAGATAGAGGGCTGTTGCAAGAAACTATTGAAACATGGCAGATTGGGTTTGTTCCAGATCAATGGGATTTACTCACACAATATTTATTGAAAAAAGGTTTTGGCATTGATGATTTGGTAGTATCAGGATTGACTATCAAGCGTGAAGGTGCAAGCACTCAAACAATGAAAGGATTTTATGATCGTTTTCGTGGACGCATCATGTTTCCTATTTGGGATGTGCATGATAATGTCGTTGGTTTTACTGGACGAGTATTAGTGGAAACAGAAAAGAGTGGTGGAAAATATGTAAATACTCCACAAACTCCTGTATATGATAAATCACGGGTTGTATTTGGTTTAAATAAATCTAAAAAAGAAATCAAAAGCAAAGATTTGGTTGTGGTTGTCGAAGGTCAAATGGACGTGATTGCATGTCATCAAGCTGGAATGATAAACGTAGTTGCTACAAGTGGAACAGCCATGACTGAAGAGCAGATAAAATTACTCAAACGTTATTCAGCAAATATGAACATGGCGTTTGATAGTGATGAGGCAGGAGAAAAAGCAGCGCGACGTGGTATTGAACTTGCAGTAAAGGCAGGAATGAATGTGCGAGTAATACAAGTACCAGATGGTGTTGGAAAAGATCCAGATGAAGTTTTGAAAAATAATAAACAAGTATGGTTTGATTCTGTTGAACATGCGCAAGATGTAATGAAATGGTATTTTGGACGTGCGTTTACTGAAAAAGATATAAAAAATCCAAAGGACAAACAAATTATAGCGACTGAATTACTAAAAGAAATAAAAAATATTCCTTTTGCTGTTGAAAAAGATCATTGGTTACAGACTCTGTCTCAAGATTTGGGTGTGGATATTGATGTTTTACGAGAAAATATGGCTCAAATCAAAGAAGAAAATAGTAAAAAGTTTATAAAGGTAGAAAGTAAAAAGGATATTAATAGTCAGATTGCAATTGAAAAAACACGATTGGATTTAATTGTAGAACGATTTTTGATAATGATATTAAAGTTTCATAAACAACTTTCAACTTTCAACTTTCAACTTTCAACTTCTCTATCCACAGGGACTTATGCAGAGCTTTACGAAAATGTAAAAAACGCGTATACTAAGGGAGAGTTAAACATTGACCAATTACGCAATGAATTTCATCGCGAAGGTCAAGAAAATATAGTAGATGTACTTCTCTTAGCAGGTGAGAAGGATTTTGCTACATTAAGCGAAAAAGACGCAAAAATTGAAATAGAAAAACTTAGTAGTACAGTAAAAAATGAATGGCTAAAGGGTGAGAGAAAGCGTCTTCAAACAGCAATTTCGCAAGCAGAAAAAATAGGGGACAAAGATAAGCTTGCAGAATTAATGCAAGAATTTCAAAATTTAAATTTATAAACAGGTTAATCTGTTTTGGAAAACATGCCAAGGAAAAAAACAAAATCTAAGGCCGTTGCGAAGAAATCTGTAAAAAAGAAGATTCGCAAAAAATCAGCTGCTAAAAAAGCAGCTCCAAAAAAACGAGTAACTACTCGTAAAAAAACAACTACCCGTAAAACTACAATAAAACGGGCTCCGCGCAAAAAGACGACGCGCAGTACAAAAAAAACGTCTACAAAGAAAAAACCAGCCACAAAGAAAAAGGTGGTAGCAAAGAAACGCGTAGCGACAAAAAAGCGTGTCACAAAAAAACCACGCAAAGTTGCTGCCAAAAAAGCTTTATCTCGAGGTAAAGCTAAACCATCTAGTAAAAAAACAAAACAAAAGCCTTCTACAAAAAGGCGTGTTTTGCGTACACGTCCAAAGAAGTTCAAAAAACCTCTAATGGACGAACCGTTTAAAATACCAACTGAACAAGATATTCATGTGCTTGTCCAAAAAGGTAGGAATAGAGGATTTCTCACAGAACGTGAAATTATTTCTCTTTTTGCACGCGCTGAACATTATGTAGATTTGTATGAATATTTTTTAAGCTTACTTGATAAAAATAGTGTAGCAGTTGTGGAGGCTCAAGAAGGATTGCTTGGTGGAGATAGAAGGGCTCAAAAAGCAGAAGTTATTAGTGGATTGCAAGGTGAACAGCCAGACGTAGAGTCCGGAGGTTTCTTTGATCTTGGAAATATTTCACAAGATTCAATTCAAATGTATTTGCGTGAGATTGGTAAGGTGCCTCTTCTTACAGCAGAGCAAGAAGTAGAGCTCGCAAAAGGAAAAGAACGTGGTGACAAAAATTCTGAGCGAAGAATGATCGAAGCAAACTTGAGGTTAGTTGTTTCTATTGCAAAGAAATTCGTTGGAAAATCTTTATCATTACTTGATCTTATTCAAGAAGGAAATATTGGATTATTTCGTGCAGTGAAGAAGTTTGATTATCGTCGAGGATATAAGTTTAGTACATACGCTACATGGTGGGTTCGTCAAGCTATTACTAGATCTCTAGCAGATCATTCTCGTACGATTCGTATTCCTGTTCACATGGTAGAGACCATCAATCGTCTCATGCAGGTTTCTCGTAGACTCTTACAAGACTTGGGTCGTGATGCAACTCCAGAAGAAATTGCTGCTGAGATGGGTGAGGATTTGGTAAAGGTCAAACATATTATCAAAATTTCTCAAGATACTGTTTCGCTCGAAACTTCTGTGGGGGACGATGATGATGACGATACATCTCTTTCTGATTTTATCGAAGATATTAAAAACATCAGCCCATCACAAGCTGCAGGAGCAGAACTTTTGAAAGATTATATAGGAGAAGCAATACAAGATTTGTCTCCACGTGAAAAAAAGATTCTTGAGATGAGATTTGGTCTGACTGACGGTGTAACACATACGCTCGAAGAAGTAGGTAAAGAATTTGGTGTTACACGTGAGCGTATTCGTCAGATCGAAGCCAAGTCACTAGAAAAGATAAAAGGATTTGGTATTATTGAAAAACTTAATGATTATTAATTAACCAATACAGTATGAAATATTATTCTATAGCAGGTTTTTTAATGGCATTATTGCTACTTGGTACTGCATGTACTGAAATACCTTATGATGCATCTGATAGGGATGTAGATCATGACACATCTACACAGCAAGAGGTAGAATCAGAAGAAGTAACTGACCAAAGTTGGGAAGATACTATAGATTCTGAATTACAAATCGTATTTGCAAGAAAATATGACAAAAGAGTTGATGACGTGACAGTTCACATTGGTCTTGCAAAAGAAAATAAGTTTGTTCGTGGAGAAATGACAATGAAAAATTTAGATACTCCCGAAGGTATAGAAGGTGGAATATTTTATGCAGTACGTCACAGTAGTAGTGGTGAATGGATAATTGTGCATGATGGTAATGGAGTTATACCATGTGAACCATTAGAACTATATGATTTTCCTCTACATATGATGGGTAATTGTGTAAATGAATAAAAACTATTGAAATATATAAAAAAACCGCCGATGAGGCGGTTTTACTATTCTTATTACCACTCGTGATAATAACAACAGTCGAAGGAGGGCGCGGTGAACGTACGCGCCTTCCTTTTTGCGTTGCCCAACATTGTTGGACCATGCGATGATTGAGGCTGTTGCCTTCGTCATCACTCCCTCCTTCATCTGTGGGTCCGAGAACCCTCGTGACCAGGTTTATGAGACCTGGCTCCTGCGCTCAACGCGCTTGCGCGCCATCTCGGCGTCGTAGGCCTGAACGGCATTACGCCCGATCAAGGCGCGCATGCTCGTGCGACCAAGCGCGATGCCGATCGCCGATGTGGCAGTGATCGAGCGATGCGTTACTCGACTCGCTTCGATCATCACGATGCGATCTTCAACCTGCCGACCATCGGCTTGCGTGTTGAATACGATCGTGAGGTCAGCGCCCTCAGACGCAACTCCTTGGATGAGGTTTCCGATCAGGACCGTGCCTCGACGCGATCCTGCCTTGCGCATCGCGCGCGAGGAGTGGAGGACGTGGGTGACTTCCATCTGGAAGTCTTTGCCAAAAACGAGAACACTGAGCGGAACCATGCTACCAGCCATGCGCTTTCCTCCGGCGTTGGCGGTTTAGGAATACAAGAATTAGAATATTATAAAAAAAGTTATTTGTCAATAAAAAAACCACCTAGGGATTCTAGGTGGTTTTTACTATTTTTATTACCAATTTTGATAATAAAAATAGTCGAAGGGGAACGCGGTTCAAAGAACGCGCCCCCTTGTGGCGTTGCCCGGACTAGCCGGACCTTGCGGTGTTCGAGGTGATCTCGAAACCGCACCCCCCTTCGACTTCGATCAGCTCGCGTCGCCGCAGATCATCTGCTCGGTGACGTCGCCAATGCGAACACGCACGTCGTCGCCGGCACTGTATGTGGCCTTCATGCGGCCATGCCCGCCAGTGACGTTGGCCACTCGCCGGGTGATCGACCCCTCACCACTCGACGGGGTGATCACGAGTCGGTCGCCGACCTGGAGGGTCCCTTCCGTGACCTTGCCGGCGAGGATGACCCCGCCGTTCTTGTGGTCTCGAGAGACCTTCCCAAAGGTGAGCACTCGTGGCGCACCACGTACGTTTCCGTTCACGGTGATCTGGATGTTTGCCATGCGGTTCCCTCGTTGGCTGTGGTTAGTCGAAGCCTTGAAAAAATAATATAGTAAAATATTGATTTTGTCAATACAAAAAACACCCTGATTTGCGTCAGAGTGCCTAAGTAGAGCGATTTTTGTTTAAATTATTTTCACTACATTCCACCAATTTTCTATATATTCAGCCCGTTTATTTTGATATTTGAGATAATATGCATGTTCCCACACATCAAGAGCAAGAATCGGGGTATGTCTTAGTGTGAGTGGAGAATCTTGGTTTGGGAGTGAATATACCTTTAATTCTTGATTTTCATCTCGTACTAGCCATGCCCATCCACTACCAAATTGCTTTGTGGCGGTTAGGTTGAAAAGTTCTTTGAAAGAATCTAGTGAGTCAAAAGTCTTTTCAATATCATTTACAAGAGTTTCATCAATTTCTTTTTCCGGTCCCATAATTGACCAATAGATATTGTGATTTACAAATCCACCACCGTGATTTTGCAAAGCTTTTCTATCAGCCTCGTCAACATTTAGAGATTTTAGATTTTGTAAAATATTCTCAGCAGATTTGTCCTGTAGTTCAGGATATTTTTCTACCACTTTTTTGAAGTTATCAAGATAGGCTTGATGATGTTTTGTATAATGGATTTCCATTGTTGCCGCATCAATATATGGCTCGAGTGCATCAAATGAATAGGGGAGTTTGTATAGTGTATGTTCCATAAAATGTTTTATTCCGAGTGTAACGAGGAATCTTTCCTATCACACGCGGCTTCAATTAGATGAATAATAAAATATAATATATTCCTCTTAGGAAAGATCCCTCACTTTGTTCGGGATTATAAACGTCCTACCAAATCAAGGCCTGGTTCAAGCACATCACTACCTGGTTGCCAGCTCGCAGGACATACCTTATCACCATGTTCAGCTACAAATTGAGCCGCTTGGAGTTTTCGGAGGAGTTCTTTTGCATTGCGACCAATACTATTGTCATGCATTTCATATGCTTTTATAATTCCTTCTGGATCCACAATAAACGTAGCACGAAGAGAGAGACCTTCTTCTGGAATATATGTACTAAGTGCTTTGCAAAGTTTACCAGTAGGGTCAGCAACCATAGGAAATTTAATTTTTCCAATGGCTTCTGAGTTATCATACCATGCTTTATGTACAAATACAGTATCAGTACTTACACTTAATATTTCAGTATTAAGTTTTTGAAATGTTTCATACATTTCTGCCATTTCTTCTAGTTCAGTTGGACAGACAAATGTGAAGTCTGCTGGATAAAAGAATAGAATAGACCACTTTCCTTTGTAGTCAGCAGGATTTATTTTGACTGTATCATTATTGTGAAATGCTTCAAGTACCATATTTGGGACCTGTGTACCTACGAAGCTTGTAGGGTGTAGATGTTCTGTCATATGTGTGGATAAATTATATTATTTAAATTATACTAATATGGTATACTATTATATAATATTTCGTCAATGTGTACAACCAAAGTTATCCACGCCATTGTGTTGATTTTATAAAGATGATATAATTTTACTCGTAATTTAAACTATTTAATTTAAAGATATTTTATGACAGAAGAAAACAATACAAACCAAAAGGGAATTTTGGATTTGCTTACACCGCAGCAGACCTTCTTTGTTGGACTTATTGGGGGTGTACTTGTTCTTTGTACTATTGGTTTTTTTATTTTACTTGGTATAGTGCTCAAGGGTGGGGTGGCTACATCAGGAGTAAAATCTATCTCAGGATCTGATTCTGAAGGTCCAAAGAAATTTAGTCAGTGTCTTGATGATGGTAAATATGCTGATGCAATAAAACAAGATTTCAATCTAGGTGCATCAATTGGTGTACAAGGAACTCCCGCAACATTTATCAATGGATATCTTGTGAGTGGGGCACTTCCTGCGTCTGCTATGAGCGACGTAATTGATGATTTATTTCGAGGCGAGGTACCATTTATTGATGACTATGAAGCATTGAGGATGGATTCTGGTGATCTACAAAAGGTTGACATGCCTGATTTACCAAATGCTGAATGGATTGGTGGCAAAAATGCAACTGTTTCACTAGTAGAATTTTCTGATTTTGAATGTTCATTCTGTGCACGATTTACTCCATCAGTAGAACAAGTACTTGATCAATATGGTGATAAGATAAAATTTACTTATCGTCATTTTCCATTATCATTTCATCCAAATGCACAAAAGGCAGCAGAAGCTTTCGAATGTGCTAAGGAACAAGGTCAATGGAAAGAGATGCACGATAAGCTATTTGAGCTCTCGGCCGCTAGTAATTTGAATATAGATAGTTATAAGAAAGCAGCTACTGAACTTGGATTAAAATAATATAAGTACAAAGCGCACAAGACCACCGTATTCCGGTGGTCTTGTTTATTTTATAAAAAAGCGATATACTATTTTTGTTAGTTTTAATAATACTAATTTTGTATGAAAAAGATTTTATTTGGTTTTTTTGTTCTTACCTTGGCTTTATTTGCCTTTTTTCCTACTAGCTCATATGCAGAAGACGAGCTCAATCTTGCGAGTGGGGATAAATTTGAATACGCATTGTTTCATCTAGAAACTTGCCCACATTGTCGTGATGAAATAGAATTCATAGAAAAAGAAATCATGCCAAAGTATGGTCAGTATATTGATTTAAAAATGTATGAAGTGAGTGAGGCAGAAAATCAAAAAACCTTTAAACAATATCAATATTATTATAAATTTCAAGGTGGCGGAGTTCCAGTTGCAGTAATTGATGGAAAAGTTGTGCAGGGATATGGTTCAGACAAAACCACGGGTAAAGAAATCATGACTATTATAGAAGATAGATTGAGGTATGGTGGTGTGCTTGATAGTGATGTGGTAGAAAATGGTGATCAATGTGAAGATGGTGAGGAGTGTATAAGGGTTCCAGTCCTTGGTCGTATTGATGCCACATCTTTTTCATTACCAATTTTGACAATAGTTCTTGGGCTTCTTGATGGATTCAATCCTTGTGCAATGTGGGCGCTACTTTTCCTAATATCGCTTCTTCTTGGTATGGAAGACAAGCGACGCATGTGGCTTTTGGGTAGTATATTTATTTTAGTTTCAGGAATTGTTTATTTTATTTTCATGGCAGCGTGGTTACAGTTTATCATGTTTATAGGTATGGTATCTATAATTCGTTTGATTATTGGTGGGACGGCAATAGGTGTTGGAAGTATAAATATTCGTGATTGGTGGAGAAGTAGAAAATCTGACGGAGTTGTGTGCAAAGTTTCAAGTAAAGAAGGAACAAAAAAGACATTTGAAAAAATTAAAGATATTGTTCACAAAAAAAGTTTGTGGTGGTCAATTGCAGGAATTATTCTACTTGGTTTTTCAGTAAATCTAGTAGAACTTGCATGTAGTGCAGGCTTTCCGGCAATCTTCACTCAAGTATTAGCTCTAAATGATATACCAATGTGGCAGAGATATATCTATATGTTTGGATACATCTTGTTTTACATACTTGACGATATGATTGTATTTGCTATAGCTATGGTCACACTAAAATCAAAGACCATTGGTGGTAAGTATGCTAAGTATGCAAATCTTACCGGTGGAGTGATTATATTTATTTTAGGAATCTTACTTATCTTTAAACCTGAGTGGTTGATGTTTGGGTAATTAAAAACAACTAACAATTAAGAATTAAGGAATAAGAATTTTTAAACAAAAGACAATGTTAAATGCATTGTCTTTTTTTATTTGTATCTCTTATTCTTTATTTCCTAATCCTTTACAAATTTGAAACGCGGAACTATTTTTCCTTCCCACTCAACTTTATCTTCAAACATCTCAATCGGCCGAACCCAGAATTTACTCTTAGGGTTATTGTATAAGGTTTCATATATTACAAACTTTTCGAGTGTTTCACTGTGTTTACCTACGCAGTGTAGGCGATATTCATTTCCTTTGTAGTGGTGGTAGATGCCGGGTTTGATATTCATTTATGATATATTTTCTTTAGAAAGAATTGATATAAATTCTCCTTGAGATATCATTTTTGCTATCTCATCTGGTGCGAATGTAACTCCTTGCATGCAAACATATATACCTGATTTTAAATGTTCAGCTTGTGCCATTGCATACCCAAGATTAAAACCAGCGTCAGATGATGCAAATTCTTTTAATGGCAACATAGCCCCTGTTAATATAATAACTTTATCATTATTAGAGAGATGAGATTTTAAAAAACGTCCCGTATCAGGCATCGTGTATGTTCCGTGTGTAATAATTATTCGCTTATCTTTACTTTTTTGAATTAATTTCAAAACTTTTTTCAGATCATTTTCTCTAATATCACGACTATCTTTTGCACAGACTTGTGTAAATTTAACTCCCTTAATGCGTAATCTCTTGATATATTCTGGAATGATCGATTTTTTGTTGGCAACCACTGTATCTTTTGTACTGTCATAATAAGAATCTATTGTGCCACCTGTTAAAATGATATGGATCTTCTTTTTTAATTTAGGCATATTGTTTATTTTTTCTTATTGTTTAATAGGTATATTCTATCATAAAATACTTTCTTATTCTATATTTTGAAAGAAAAGTGTGGTATCATGCGTATTATATAGGACATATGCAATCAGATTTCACAGAAAAAACCGATAATGAGCTCGTAGTTCTTACTCTGGAAAACCAAGAGTATTTTGTGCATATTATTGATAGGTACAAAAGACAACTACTTGCATATATAAAGCGTATCTCTGGTTTAGGGTATGAAGATGCTGAAGATGTTTTGCAGGAAGTGTTTGTTAAAATTTATTATAATCTTAATGGATTTAATATTAAATTAAAGTTTTCATCATGGGCTTATCGTATTACTCACAACACTACAATGAGTGAAATGCGAAAAAGAAAAGTACGTCCAATAAATTATGTTGAAACTGAGGATTTGGTGAAGATTGCAGACAAGCTTGATATTTCAAAAGAAATCGAACATAAAGATTTGCAAAATGAAATAAACGGAGTTTTGAGTAAACTTGATAAAAAATACAGAGAAGTTCTAGTTCTAAAGTTTTTAGAAGAAAAGGATTACAATGAAATTTCTGATATTTTAAAGAAACCAGTGGGTACAGTAGGTACACTTATAAATCGGGCTAAAAAGAAGTTTCGTGAATTGTCATCCTGAACGCAGTGAAGGATCTTTCTAAGCCAACAAACGTACTACTAAAATAAACAGTGTACTCCAAAAGTTTTTCTCCTACAAAAGATCCTTCGCCTTTGGCTCAGGATGACATAATTAAAAACGTATGAAAAAAGATATAGGTAAAAATGTATTAAACACGATTAAGGGAAAAACCCCTAGGTCTCGTTTTGCATTCTTAGCAAAAAACTATGCATTTTGGATTGCTGGTATTTTTTCTATTATAATAGGTGCTATTACCGTCTCTGTAATGATGTTTATATTTGCAAATCATGAGTGGGCACTTGCAGGGCGTGCGAGTGGATTATTTACAAATCTTGCGTACATACTTCCATATTTTTGGTTTATTATTTTTATATTATTTATTGTCATTACGTATTATGAAATTCGTCACGTACGTGGTGGATATAAAATCGCTTTGCCAATAATAATTGGTGTATATATTGTAAGTACGTTTTTATTAGGTTTTGGATTATATAAAATAGGTATTGGAAATATTGTAGAAGAATCATTTGTACAAAATGTTCCATTATATCATCGTATGGCTGAACCACGACAGAGACTTTTTCAACATCCTGAGGAAGGACTTCTTATAGGAAAGGTTTTAAACATCTCAGAAAAAGAAATATTATTACTTGATCTTGAGGAAAAAAATTGGGAAGTTGATATAGAAAATGCTCATATTCCACCTCATATGCAATTAGAATCTTTATCAGATAGGATGATCGTGGTATTTGGAGAAGATTTAGGAGGTCAAAAATTTCAGGCTGAAGGGGTGCGCCCACACATGTTACCAGGTCGCGGTCCAGGTATGATGCAGAGAGTTAAGGGAATGAAAGAAATACATAAAAGTATGCGTATTATAGAGTGACTATACCATTTGAAATCTGAAGGCCAAAGAGGAAAAATGGTTAGTTAGAATGCTTTATTTACATAAATAATATACATATGAAAAAAACAGCATATTTTGCACTCGGGAGTCTGGCTGCGTTGGCAGTATTGGTTGTCGGTGCTATGTCAGCAAGTGCAGCACAAGGTCAACGTGGTGAAGGAGAAATGGGTCAAAGAGGTGAAAAAGCCAGTCCAGAACATCGAGCAGAAATGCAAGAAATTATGGATTCAGGTGATTACAACACATGGGCAGAATCAGTAAGAACTCATGCAGCTGAAGATGGACGTGACAATCCTCGAGTTCTAGAAAATGTAACTGCAGACAATTTCAATAAATTTATTGAAATGCACGAAGCAATGCAATCAGGTGATAGAGATAGCGCACAATTAATTAGAGAAGAGCTTGGTATGAATGGATTTGGAAAAAAAGGTAATCGACACGCTGGTATGAAAGGTGAAAATCGTGGTGGAAATTTCGTAGATTCAAATGGTGATGGAGTGTGCGATAAATTCGATCAATAATATCTAGTTTAAAAAATAAAACCATCGACTGTACATCGGTGGTTTTATAATTATACATTTTTCGTGTATACTAATGAAAGGTATTTTTAAATTATTTTTATATGTCTAAGCATATATCTGTAGTGACAATTGCATTTGCAATGTCGCTTTTAGTCGGGGTAGGATGTACACAGCAGCAAAACCAAATAGGGAATCAAGAGGTGGACAAAGTTTATAAAAGTATTCTAAGTGTTGATGACACTGGGAATACGCAATTTAATAAAGGTGAGTTGCAAAACAATTTAGATTTATTAGAAAAAGATTTACTATCAGAAGAAGAAAAGGCAGGATTACTTTTTATGAGAGAAGAAGAAAAACTTGCACATGATATATATGATGCATTATATGAAGAATGGGGACAAAAGATATTTGATAATATATCCAATAGTGAACAAACTCATACTGATGCAGTAAAAACTTTGATTGATCGCTATGGTTTGGAGGACCCTATAGTGCAAGCAGAGACTGGTGTATTTGATAATCCCGATTTACAAAAGTTGTATGATGATCTTATTAAACAAAGTAATATAAGTTTAAAAGAAGCTTTTATCATTGGGGCCATTGTTGAAGAGGTGGATATATTGGATTTGGAAAAATATCTTGAACAAAATGATAATGAGGATATAGAACTTGTATACAATAATTTATTAAGAGGGTCTAGAAATCATTTACGTGCCTTTGTAAAAAATATTGAAAATAATGGTGATGAATATGTTGAAAAATATTTAAGTGCAGAAAGTTATCTAGAAATTATAGATGGAGATATCGAGAGGGGTGGTGTTGGACATGGAAATAATTCTGGTAGGAGAAATGGAAAAGGTAGATAAAATATTCTAATTGATAGTAAAAACCACCCCATTGTGTATCGAGGTGGTTTTTTATGTGTTTACCTTGACAAACCCCTTATTTTAGTATATAATCGCGTCATTGTAGATTCTCCTACTTTTGGGGAATTTTATTTTTTCAATAAGTATATATATGGAAATTAGAAATATCGCCATTATTGCTCACGTAGATCATGGTAAAACTACTCTTACTGATGGACTCATGCGTCAGACTGGTATGGTGAGTGAGGATGACAAAGTAAGTATGGATAGTAACGCGCTCGAACAGGAGCGTGGTATTACGATTTATGCAAAAAATACATCAGTCTTTTACAAAGATACAAAAATTAATATTGTGGATACCCCAGGCCATGCTGATTTTGGTTCTGAAGTAGAGCGTGTGCTTAGGTCTATTGATTCAGTGTTGTTAATCGTAGACGCACAGGAAGGTCCTATGCCACAGACCAAATTTGTTTTGAAAAAGTCTCTTGAGCTTGGTCTCAAGCCAATTGTAATTTTGAATAAAATTGATAAGCCGGCTGCAGATCCGCGTCGTGCTCACGAACAAGTTCTGGAACTCTTCATGGATCTTGGGGCTACTGATGAGCAGCTTGATTTCACTACACTTTATGCAAATGGTAAGGCAGGAACTGCGAAGCGTAACATGACTGACGAAGAAAAAGACCTTATGCCTATTCTAGATGTAATTTTAGAAAAAGTACCAGCAGCTGCAGCTGACACAGAAAAACCATTTCGTATGCAACCATTTAACCTTGGTTATGACAACTATCTTGGTCGTCTTGCAGTTGGTCGTGTATACGAAGGAACACTAAAAGCAGGAAGTAAAGTTATTGTAAAAAAACCCGATGGTGAAATACGTAAAGCAGCAGTTAGTAAAATTCAAACATTTAAAGGAGTTGAAAGAATAGACACAGAAGAAGCTATTGCAGGAGATTTAATTATGATTGCAGGTATTCCAGATATTTATATTGGAGAGACAATTTGTATAGAAGAAAATCAAGAACCATTACCAGCTATTATTATTGATGAGCCAACTATTTCTATGAATTTGCTTGTCAATAATTCTCCGTTTGCTGGTAAGGATGGCAAACTAGTCACTAGTCGACAGATTAATGAAAGACTTGAAAAAGAGCTTGAAGTGAATGTAGGACTTAAGATTGATTTCTCAGCAAATGATCATTTCAAATTATATGGAAGAGGAGAAATGCATATTGCAGTTTTACTTGAAAACATGCGTCGCGAAGGATTTGAAATGCAAGTATCTCAACCACAAGTTATTATCAAAGAAATTGACGGTAAGAAAAACGAGCCATTTGAAGAAGTTACGATTGATGTGCCAGATGCATTCGTTGGTGCTGTAACTGAAAAGCTTGGTAAAAGAAAAGGTATAATGACAAACATGAGTGCGAAAGATGGTCAGACACGACTTATTTTTGAAATTCCTTCTCGAGGGCTCCTCGGATATCGTGGACAGTTCATTGTCGATACCAAAGGTGAGGGTATTTTATGTAGTCAAGTAATTGGTTTTAGGCCTCATGTTGGAGATATTGATAAGAGAACCGTTGGGTCTATGATTTCTATGGAAAATGGCAAGGCACTTGGTTTTTCTCTGGCCAATCTACAAAATCGTGGTGCACTATATATCGGACCAAATGTCGAGGTATATGCAGGAATGGTGATTGGTAACACATCCAAGGGCGAAGACATGGCAGTGAATCCTATCAAAGGAAAACAGCTTACCAACATGCGTTCTAGTGGTGCAGACGACGCACTAAATCTTACTCCGCCATTACTCGTGACACTTGAAAGCGGACTTGAGATTATTACTGGAGATGAGTATCTCGAGATAACACCAAACAATATTAGAATTAGAAAACAACTCCTTACAGAAAATGAACGCAAACGAGTAGCAAGAGGTGCGAGTGCAACAGTTTAAAACAAAAAAATCATCCAGTAAGGATGATTTTTTAATAAGTAGACAAGATTTTGGATATTTAGTAAAATAAAAGTGTAGGGTTTTAATTATTTAATTTGTTATGATATGAATAGAAGAGAAAGTTTAGCAAGAAATTTACCAGACGATCTTCCAGAAAGTGGTCCACGTCCAGTCCCATTGGAGGAACAAACAGATATATTAAGACCAATAGAAGAGCGCCCACCTGGTCCAGTTGAGACTGGTGAGAGAAAAATTCCAGCATCAAAATGGAAAAAATTTGATGCGAAGAATCCAATGATTGTTACTGTTTCTGCAAAAGAACTTGATGGCTTACTTCAAACAGCATCTTTCAAACATATTGGAAGCTATGAAGGGGCTATAGGTGAGGGTAGGGATGACAGAGCACTCATGGTTTTAGAAAGAGTTAAGCCTGAAGGAGGTCTTCCTAATCACTATATATATGATGATGGTAATGCCGGAGGTGGTAGTGGTGAATTTCGTGAAACAGGTAGTCTGAGGGTATCAAGTCCAAGAATTGAGTCTGTTACATTAGAGGAACCTATTGATCCAAACAAGCCTATTTTAGAATTAGTACCCTAGTTTAGGAAATTAAAAAATATAATAAAAAACTCCCACTAAGGGAGTTTTTTATTTTGGTGATCCGGGTGGGATTCGAACCCACGACCATCAGCTTAAAAGGCTGCTGCTCTACCAGCTGAGCTACCGGACCTTGTGCTAGAACCCAAAGGAATAGACGAGATTCTTTTAAATTCAAGCAACAATATGATATACTATTCTTATAAAAAAGTCAAGATTTGACTATAACTTATGGAAAAATATCACTCAAAGAGTATAGCACAGATATTGGAAAGTTTACAGTCTGGGAAAGCTGGTTTATCCACTGGAGAAGCCAAAAAGCGTATTCAGAAATATGGATCAAATAAACTTCCTCAGTCAGGTGAACATGTGACAAAATTAAAAATATTTTTAGAACAGTGGAAAAGTCCACTTATTTTGATTTTGACGATCGCCGGTATTATTAGTGGCATTTTGGGTGAGTATGTAGACATGACAGTTATTTTTATTACTGTAGCTGTTAATGTAATCATAGGATTTGCACAGGAGTACAAGGCTGATCAGGCACTCAAAAAATTAAGTAAGATGGTGGAATACAAAGCTCTTGTTTTGAGAGATGGAAAAGAAGCGTTAATCAAAAGTGCAGATATTGTACCTGGAGATATTATGGTTCTTGATGCAGGAACAAAAATACAGGCAGATGGACGTATAATAGAAGCAAATAGTCTTGAGGTAAATGAATCAGTTTTGACAGGGGAATCAGAACCAATAAAAAAACATATAAAAGTATTGAAAGGTAAGCTTGCGATAGGAGACAGGAAAAATATGGTTTACAAAGGAACCGTAGTTGTAAACGGTCGCGCACGTGTACTTGTTACCGGAACTGGAAAGAATACTGAAATTGGAAAGATTGCGTCACTAGTAAAAACAACAGAGCAAGACAAAACACCGCTCCAAATACAACTTTCAAAAATGGGAAAGATTATTGGTGCCGTTGTGTTGTCTATTTCATTTGCAATATTTTTACTCGGTGTTTTTTCACGATCTGAACATCATGGCCTTCTTGAAATGTTTGAAACCGCTGTGGCTGTAGCAGTTGCTGCTATTCCAGAAGGGCTGGTTATTTCGATGACCGTGATACTTGCGATTGGTATGCAACATATTTTGAAGAAAAAAGCTTTGGTGCGAAAATTACTCGCAGCAGAGACTCTTGGATCAGTAAATGTTATTTGTACAGATAAGACCGGTACTCTTACAGAAGGAAAGATGAAGATTACTCATATTGTTACTTCAGACGATGAGGTTAGTTCAGACGAGCTTGCACAAGTTCATATAAATGAAAGCGGTATACATGCAAATATTTTGACAGCATTGCGTATAGGTGTTATGTGTAATGATGGTATTTTGAAAAACCCAGATGCACAAGAAAAAGATTGGGAGTTTATTGGAGACACAACAGACACCGCTTTTGTATTTGCTGGTATGAAAGTTGGTTTAGAAAAACATCATATTGATAAAGCTATAAAACGCATAGATGAAATTCCATTTGATAGTATAAAAAAATTTATGGCCACTTTGCATACAGATGTAGATGGCGAATCACTTTTGTATGTCAAAGGTGCTGCAGAAGAGCTGTATAGCAAATGTTCATATTATGAAAATGGTGGAAAGGCAAAACCGATGAATAAGAAGATGCTTGAATGGTTTCAAAAACAAGAAGAAATTCTTACAAGTAAAGGATTGCGTGTACTTGCTGTTGCATACAAAAAATCTGATAAACAACCAACAAAGTTTGGTACAAAATATGTAGATGATTTAGTATTTGTGGGGCTGGTTGCTTTGTCTGATCCATTGCGCAGTGATGTAAAAGAAACAATTGACCTTGCTCGAGGAGCTGGAATAAGAATAGTAATGATAACTGGTGATCATATTCGTACCGCACAGTCTATTGCACGTGAATTAAATATTTCTGCAGAAGATGAAAACATTTTCAATGGACAACAACTAGAACACATCACAGATAAAGATCTGCAAGAAGCAATTGGAAAAATTTCTGTGTTTGCTCGTGTTGATCCAAAACATAAGATTAGAATTGTAGAAGCCTTTCAGGCAAATGGGGATGTGGTAGCTATGACGGGTGATGGAGTGAATGATGCACCAGCTATAAAAGGTGCAGATATAGGTGTTGCACTTGGTAGTGGTACTGATGTTGCCAAGGAGATTTCCGACATGGTGCTTATGGATGATCATTTCAAAACAATTGTAGATGCGGTTGAAGAAGGTCGTGGAGTTTACCAAAATATCAAAAAAGTTGTGCTGTATTTACTTTCTGGAAGTTTTGCAGAAGTAATCCTTATTGCTGGAAGTCTTATCGCAGGTTTACCACTTGCAGTATTGCCAGCTCAGATTCTTTGGGTAAATTTGATAGAGGATTCATTTCCAAATATGGCACTTGCTTTTGATAAAGGAGACAGAGAAAATATGAACGAACCTCCGCGAAAAAGACACGAACCAATTATTGACAAAGAAATGAGAACGATGATTCTGATTATTAGTATAGTATCAAATTTTATATTGTTAGGACTTTTTGTTTATTTTTGGAAAATTACAGGAGACATAGCACTCACACGTACGGTTATGTTTGTAGGTCTTGGTATTGATTCACTTCTATATATTTACTCAGTGCGTAGTATGAGACATCATGTATGGCATATGAATCCATTTGATAATAAATATCTTACCGCGGCAGTTTTATTTGGTTGGCTAATGCTTGTTGGTGCAATTTATTTACCCCCACTTCAGTATTTGTTGCGTACAGTAGCTCTTGATTGGCACCACTGGTCTATTATGCTATTATTCGGTTTATTGAATGTAGCACTTATTGAAATTGTTAAGGGAATATTTTTGGTTAAAAACAACAAACATTTAACTTAATTTTTTTATGAAATACATCTACTCTGTCAAAGGTGGAATCATTACTTTATTATTTTTTAGTGCTATATCTTTTTTTATACCAGGTAGTGGTTCGGTTGAAGAAATAAAAATAATTTTAACAATAAGTACTTTTTTATTTGCGATTATGGCAGGATTTTTTATTTCTAGATTAAATACAAGATACGATAAGATGATAGATCTTGTTGCGATGGAAGACGCATCATGGCTAGCTGTATATAAATCCTCAATGTTTTATGGAAAAAAATTTGTTGATACAATTAGAGAGTTAATAGATAAATATTACATTGTAGCTTATGATTTTGATCTTGGAAAACATTATAAATATACTGCAAAATATTTTTATGGAATATACGATGAATTAAATAAAGAAAAAATAAAAGATGAAAAAACTCTGGCCATCTTTACTAGGATAAATGTATATTTGTTTGAAATAGAAAAAACAAGAAATAGAAGTTCTGTTTTGTCATTGGAAAAATTAACAAAAGGACAGTGGACAGTATTATATCTACTATCAACAATAATAATTTTTAGCATTTTCTTTCTAAAGGTTCCTGGATTTTATTCTCACGTTACAACAGTTTTATTATCTACAACAGTAGTTCTTATCATGTTAGTTATTAGAGACTTGCAAAATTTTAGATTAACAGGCGATTCAATTTTGACAGAGTCTGGTCAGGAATTGTTTGATGTTCTTGGAAAATTGAGATATTATAATGAGGATATGATTAAAAATGGAACAAATAAAGTTCCTTCATACATAGAAAAATACAGATTGGGTTTACATAAGCCTGGAGAAGAAATTAAAATTAAAACAATTATTAAATAATATATAATATGCTCCAAAAAACATACTTAAAGAAAGTTGGAAAAGATTTGCTCGCATACTCTTCTAAACGCAGAGACGTTATCAAAATTTCTGGTGATGCACTTCATCTTTCCAAGCGTGCTATATTTGCAATGCATAGAGACAACATGAAAGAGGCTGCTATGAAAATAAAAGAAGCAGAAAAAATGTTCAAGGGATTAAATAAAAAATATAGCAAAGATTCACGTATTCAAAATGAAGGTTCATACAAAGCTGGGCTCGAAGAATATGTAGAAGCAGTTTTGCTTTATCAGTTTTTAAGTGTAGGCAAGATTGGTGAAATAAAAACACTCCCTATTACACCAGAAGGCTATATTGCAGGCTTGTGTGATGTACCGGGAGAACTTTATCGTTACTCAATAAAAGCTGCAACTGATAATGATATTGCAACAGTAAAAAAATGTGCAGATATGGCCGCTGAAATCACTGGTGAACTTATTGAATTTAATCTTACAAGTTACTTGCGTAATAAGTTTGATCAAGCAAAATCAGCAGTGCAAAAGATTGAGAGAGTTGTATATGAGCTGTCTTTACGAAAATAAATAATTTCAAATATACAAAAACCACCCAAATAGGGTGGTTTAAATTTTGAAGGGAACCGGACGAGCTCTGGCGTCCCCTCGAAAACAATCCTCCCGTTCGAAGTCTCGTGCGCACGCCGTCAAAGACGGCGCGCGATGAAATCTACGTGGTAAGGAAGGCTTCCGTGCCCCGGCGGCGCTGAAGGCATTTGGGCGATCCCTTTTGGAGGGGGATCCAGCCAAGAGCAGGGCCGAAGCCCCGAGCCGCGAGCAGGGCGAGTACGCCAGAGTCGTCCGGTAAATAAACACTAAATCATTTTAAAGACTTTGTCAATAGTATTATGTGTATATTTTATCTTAGAATTTGCTTTTAGTTGTAAAATTAGCAAAATATGGTAAAATATAAACATATGAAAATAACAGGTTTTATAAAAAAATTAATACCAAAAAAGCTTATTAACTCGCGCCACCTCTTTTGGGCGTGGTATGGAGCTTTTAAATACAAAAATCCGTCAGATGAGTTGATGGTTATTGGTATTACAGGTACAAGTGGAAAATCAAGTGTTATTCATTTTTTGCGTCAGGTATTAGAACATGCTGGATATAAAGTTGGGTCGCTCTCTACGGTTGATTTTTATATTGGTGGGGAAGAAAAATTGAATGATCAAAAGATGACCATGCTTGGAAAAATGCAAATACAAAAATATTTGCGTAAAATGGTAGACAAGAAATGTGATATAGCAATTGTAGAAACAACCTCAGAAGGAAGGCTACAATACCGTCATTCATTTATAAATTATGACATGATGCTTTTGACAAACTTATATCCAGAGCATATAGATTCTCACGGTAGTTTTGAAAATTACAAACAAGCAAAGTTGGATATATTTAAACACCTAAGTAAATCAAAAGTAAAAAATAATGGGAAAATCGCAATTGTAAATGGAGGTAGTGAACATGCTGACGAATTTTTGCAATACAAGTTTGACCAAAAAATTAAATTCAATACAAAGAACAAAGATACAAAAGTAACCAAAGAAGGTTTGCATTTTGAGACTCATGGATACCATTTCAATGCACCTTTATTTGGACTTCATAATATTGAAAATTTACTTGCCGTAGTGACCATTGCGCGTGCACTCGATATTGCATGGCAAGATATTCAAGAAGCTATTAAAAAAATAAAGTCAGCTCCTGGTAGAATAGAATTTATTTATGAAACAGAGAAATTTGGTTTTCAAACAATAGTGGATTATGCATTTGAACCAAAAGCAATGGGAGCATTGTACGAGGTGGTAGATCTACTTAAACCAAAACGTATTATTCATGTATTTGGTTCTACTGGTGGAGGAAGGGATAAGGAGCGTCGTTTTACTTTGGGAAAAATGATTGGTGAAAAGGCTCATGTTTGTATTGTAACTGACGAGGATCCGTATGATGATGATCCTATGGAAATTATCAATGATGTGGCAAGTGCAGTAGAAAAGACAGGAAAAAAACTAGATAAGAATTTGTTCAAAGTTTTGGATAGAAAAGAAGCTATTGTGCAATCTATTGAAATGGCAGAAGAAGGGGACCTGATATTAGTAACAGGAAAAGGAAGTGAACAAGGAATGTGCGTAGCTGGTGGAAAGATGATTGAATGGGATGATAGGAAAATAGTTCGTGATTCTTTGCAAAATAAAAAATTAGATTAGAACCCCTCCTGATCTCCCCTACGAGGGGAGGGATATAGAAAGTAGGTTTAATTAAAATTTAAGGTGTGCGGGGTTTAAGTGTATGAATTACGCCCCATTATTTTCAAACAAATCTGACAAAAATAGATTTAGAAGACATTTAAGGTTAAATCAGACAAAATCGGAAACTGTATTGTGGAATTTATTAAGACGAAAAAGTTTAAAATATAGATTTCGTAGACAATTTCAAATAGGATATTATTTTGTAGATTTTTATTGTCATAAATTAAAATTGATTGTAGAATTAGATGGGGATGTGCACCTTGCAGAATTTCAACAAAAACATGATAAAAAAAGAGATAGTTGGTTAGTTTCGATGGGTTATATAGTATTACGATTTACTAATGAGGAGTTACTTTTTGATCAAGATAATGTAATTGAAAGGATTGAATATAAATGCATTGAATTGAGTAAAACAAACTAAGCAAGTTCCTCCCCTCGTAGGGGAGGATAGGAGGGGTTTATTTTTCTATAAAAAAACCATTCTAAAAAATAGAATAGTTTTTCCTCTCTATATTCTTATAAAAGAAAACAAAGAGGGGGTACGGAGGGCAGAAACTACAGCCCTCCTTAAGGAGTGTCTGGCGTGGGCTTGGCGGAATCTGCTTCCACCACGGCTCGCAGGAGAATCACGCAGTATTTGCTGAACCAGATGCAGAAGGCCGTGGTGCCGATCCGGATGATGATCTTCATCACGATGTGCATGTCGCCGAGAGAGACGACCATGATGAGGATGGGGATCGCCACAAGAAAGGCGATCATCAGCGAGAGACCAGCGAATGCCACGTGGCCATCGAGCCACTGACGAAACCAGCGCAGGCACGCAAAGAACGCACTCTTCACGGTTCCTCCTATAGATCAAAAGGGTCGACGCATTGCGGAATTTCCGTAGTGTCAATCCAATTTTCAAAGTCAAAATAACATTACATCTGTTTTAGAGATATGTCAACTTCACTTATTAGTATAATCATTCCTGTCTATAATCGTATTGAAGAATTTCGCGATGCTTTGTATTCAGTTTTGTCTCAGAGTTATAAAGATATAGAAATTATTGTAATAGATGATGGGTCTAGTGAAGACATTAAAAAAGAAATCATAGATAAAGGAGTTACATATGTTAGACAAGAAAATAGAGGCGCTCCTGCTGCGCGTAACAGGGGATTAGAATTAGCAAAAGGGGATTATGTGATATTTTGGGATGCTGACGTAGTAGCAGACCCACAAATGCTTAAAAAGTTAAAAAAACAACTTGATAAGAGTCCAGATGCAAGTTTTGCTTATTGTAATTATAATTTTGGGTTAAAAAAGATGTCTGCACAATCATTTGATACGGAAAAATTAAAACAAAATAATTATATTCACACAACAAGTCTTATTCATAAAAAAGATATGGTGAGATGGGATGAAAGCCTTAAGCGTTTTCAAGATTGGGATTTGTGGTTATCTATGGTAGATAGAGAAAAAAAAGGTGTCTGGGTTGATGAATATTTATTTCTAGTTGGAAGTGGGGGAACCATGAGTGGTTGGTTACCAAAAATCGCTTATAAAAAACCCTGGAAATTTTTACCAGGAGTTAGATCCAAAGTTAAGAAATATGAAGAAGCAAAGAACCTTGTAAAAAGAAAACATAATATATAAAAAAGATCTCATGCATATGAGATCTTTTTACTTAATATTTTAATTTTTAATGCTTTACCTTGTTAAACACTCTATACAAAGTCGTTACCACATTATCAAACAAATCAACTGGTTTACTCACAAACGCCATAACAAAGGCGAAGTAGAATATGCCTAGCACGTGATATAGCGCAGGAGCTGTAATATTTATGATGAGTAATGCAACTATTCCACCAAGAAGTCCAATATACAAATCCTGAAAATCCGAAATTGATTGGATTTTTTTTATAAGTTCGTAGATGAGTAGAACTATAACAGAAAGAAGTATAACAGATCCTATAATACCAAGTTCGACAAGCATTTCTAAATATCCCCAATCAAAATGTCGTGTATTGATTTGAGTATATGTATAAGGATTTATATAGCTGAGTGTGGCTCCAAGACCAGAACCTGTCACTGGATGTTCTTTTATCATAGTAAAAATGGGTCTTAGAAGTGCGCTGCGAGTGTTAGTACTTACTTCTGTCTCTGGTAGTACCATACTTCCTATACGAATTCCAGCTATTTCAAATCCAAAACTTGTTCCCATACTAGAAACGATGTTGACTGACATAAATACGAGGACAATCATGGCAATACTCCAAATAGACACCGTAAGCCATCGTCTCATCTTATGTTTATATTTAAGGAAAATAAGACCAATAACAAATCCAAGAAGATATGCACGTGAAAAATTTAGAGCAAGTACTAGAGCTCCACAAAGAAACATAAATCTCCACATCTTGTTATGTTTTTCATCTCTCATGAGGAGTGCTGCACCAATAAGCATCAGTGGTGGAATCAAAATATGTTCAGGAGTGACAATTCTATAAAAGAAGTCTGTAACAAAAGTTACCTTACCCATTGCTATATCACGAAACCATTCATAAAACACGCCATGAATTTCTACTGTTTCTGTAATGAATAATCCAAATGTAAAAAGTGAAAAAATTGCAGAACCAATGAAGAACACGATTATAAGTCGCACAAAATAATATTGCATTTTTTCTTCACGAAACAAATGGAATGCAGGTAGGAGTAATGCAAAGAAACTAAATGGAATGAGATCCTGAATAACATAATGAGCTTTATGTCCATTAAATATCCCAATGGTTACAGAGATAATCAGGAATATTACTAAAGGTATTAGGACATAGTAAAGGTTGTGAGGTATATGTATTTTGAAAAGTGTTTTGTCTCTATTGGAAAGCGAATATACAATCCACAAAAATAAAAAGACAAGAATAAGAACAGTACGAATAGAAAGACCAAAAAATTCAAGAAAATGACCCGCACCACCAAGCAAAAGTTCTCCCATAATAATCATCCATGCATAGTCAGGATTTTTGAAAAATGTAAGTCCTAAAATAAAAATCATTGTAAAAACAATGATTGCCTGCAAAATTGCATGTGGAGCAAGATAAAAAGATAGTATTCTAATACCAAGGAAAATACCAAGGAGTGCTGGTGTTTGCCAATTTAGAAAGATTGACGAGGCTGTAAGACGATTTTGCATAGATTTGTCGTTAGGACAAAGATGTTTTGTCTATATATCTATAACCATTAACAAAAGTTTTCACATCCATACTCGGTTTTCCTTCAAGTTGTAATTTAAAAATTTGAATGGAAGAGTTTTTTGTACCTATGAAGAGTATATCATTTTCTATTACTACTTTACCAGGTTTTATTTTTTTCTCCGAAGGTTTTATTTCAAGTAATTTTAAACGTTTGTCATTCCACACAGTCCATACACCTGGCCATGGAGTAAGAGCACGATATTGGTTGTAAATTTCCTCAGTAGTTTTGTTCCAACTTACTTTTCCATCCTCGCGTGATAATTTTTGACAAAGTGTTATTTGTGATTCGTCTTGTGTTTGTGGAATCACCTCATCAGAAATATATTTTGGTATTGCGTTAAGTAACGTATCACTACCAATTTTTGCAAGACGCGAATCAAGCTCTAAATATGTTTCGTTAGGTAATATATCAATTTCTTTTTGTGTCAAAATTGGTCCAGAATCCATGCCTTCATCCATAAGCATGATTGTCACACCTGTTTTTTTATCCCCATTCAAGATTGCTGACTGAATAGGGGATGCACCACGGTATTTTGGTAGAAGAGACGTGTGAACGTTTATAGTGCCATGTTTTGGCGCATCTAATATGCTTTTTGGTATAAGTAGTCCGTATTGAGCAACTATAAAGAGTTCAGAATTCAGAGTTCCTAGTTCATAGTTTTTTAAGGAAGGTGGCTGATCAATTTTAAGATTGTTTTTTTCAGCAAAGATTTTTACTGGTGATGCTTGGAGTTTTTGCTTACGACCAGCTGGGCGATCGGGTTGTGTTATAACAAGTTCAATATCAAATAAAGGATTACCTAGTAATCCTTGTAATATAGTTACGGCAAAATCATGTGTACCGAAAAAAACTGTTTTTATTTTTTGCATAGTTATTCTGTCGTATAAATATCTTTTGCTTTATCAATAAACAAAATTCCATCTAGATGATCTACTTCATGCTGAATAACACGCGCGAGAAAATCTTGTGCTTCAAATTCAATTAGATCACCTTTCTTATTCAATGCTTCAACATGAATACTTTTGTATCGTTTTACTTTTCCGTATGTTTTAGGAACTGATAAGCAACCTTCAATATCTACAAGTTTTCTTCTGCTAGTTTTTTGCCACACAGGATTTATTAAAATAAGATCATCTTCACTATCTAGATTTGCTTCTTTTCCTATAACACAAATCCTAATATTTTTACCAACTTGTGGCGCAGCCAATCCAATTCCATCATCTTGATACATTGTTAGTGTCATTTCTTTAAGTAGTTTTTGTATTTCATCAGATAATATAAAATCAGCATCAAGTTCTTTTGATGGCTGTCTGAGTGACTCTGTAGGTTCTTTTACAATCTCGAGCATATTTAGGTATCTTTTTCTTCCTTGTCCGACGTAGCTTTCTTGTCAGCCGAAGCTTTAGCGTAGGATGAAGCGAAGGTGGTTTCTTCCTCCTTTTGAGGAGTTATTATCATATTCTTTTTACTTGTTTTCCAGGCAAATAATTTTCCAGGGTTATCAATATTTGAATCTTTTATTTCTGCAAATACCTGGCTGGCTCTTCCTACACCAATACGTTTGATAATTCCAAGGTACATGCCAAAGCGATTTTTTTCACCAAAAGCACTAGATATTACATCTGCCAAATAATGAACATCCGAATGAATTTTCTTATTTTGTTCTTTTTTGGGTGCTTTTTTTAGCACATCTCCGATACCATCCATAGAAAAATTTTCTACTTTTGAACTTTAAAACTCACGTCATTTAAGCAAAATTAAACTCTCCTGTCAAGTATCCTACACCAAATGGTGCTTCGTAAGCATAATTTTTAAAGGTGTAATCCATATTTTGCAAAGCACCAAGTGCTATTAGAAGTGAACGATAACCACACTGAGATGCTTCTTCTACAAACTTTGGATCCAATTGTGTTATACCAGACGTATTGTGTGATTCTAGAAGTTCAATTATTTTTGTATCGAATTCTTCACCTACTTTACTAAGTCCTGCTGGAGAATCATTGGTAAGACCGTGTGACAAATCACCAGAAGCAATAAGCGCAACACGTTTGTCAGTATCCATGAATGCATTTTTGAGGAGGTACCCAAAATCTAAATGTGTTTTTACATCTAGTCCACTATATCCAATAGGTAATATTTTTACATCGGGAAGATGAGCAGTGAGATGAAACAGAGGGACACTAGATCCGTGATCAAGTTTTTCTTCACTAATTAGTTGGACTTTCATGCGTTCTTCATTTGCCATATGACCAATGCGTGCAGCTGTGTCCATTGCACCAACCCATTCATTTTTTGTACCGTGATCACCAAATTCTTCAAATGATGATTCAAAGTGTGTGTGTGCATTGAGAGTAAAAGCATCTTCATATATTTGTCCATGAGGAGATATGATCGCAATTATATGAGGCTTACTCAAGTACAGTTCTTGTTCAAGCTTTCCGAATGCTTCTTTTGTTTTTTCAATTTTTTCTATCTTGTCTTTTCCAATTGTAGGAATTAGAAGTGGAGGATGAGGTGTAATACCTGCAAATACTAGTGGCATAAGAGTAGTGAAAAGTTAGAAAGTTTATAAAGTTAAAAGTTGTAGGTGAATAATTTGATGTTAAAGTGTTACGGCCCAGTTTGCAAATCGTTTGAATTCATTATAGCGTGTGTATTTTCCAAAATCAGGACTTCCCATCTGTATTATCACAAATTGCTTTCCATCTGTCTTTCGCTCTACGAGCATTGTCAAACAGGTTCCTGCCTCATATAAAAATCCTGTTTTACTAGCAATTATAGTATATGGTAGATCGCCCTGTCCGACAAGTTGATTACTGTGAGTGTCAAAATGATCAGGCTTTCCATCTGTATCTTCAATTTCACTATAAGTATAGCTTGCTGCACCAAGATATTTTCTCATGTTTGTATCCTTTGATGCTTTTGAAAAAATAGTAAGATAATCTCGTGGTGTTGATTGATTTCCAGAATCAAATCCAGAGGTATCAGTAAATCTTGTGTTTGTTAGACCCCAGAGTTGAGCCTGTGTATTCATACGTTGTATAAAAGCGCTTTCCTGATTTTCTTTACTATTCACGAGCATTCGTGATGGAGTATTAAGTGAAGACGTAAGCATTGCATACATTAGATCACCGTTGCGTACTCGTTCTCCTTCAGCAATACGATACATATGGTATGAGGACCTGTGAATTGAGGAGTTGTATGTCGTAGATTTATTAAATCCAATTCCATCCATCATGAGTTGGTATCCTGTCATGACTTTTGTCAGCGAAGCCATAGGGCGTTTGAAATCAATATTTTTTCCGGCCAAAATTTCTTGAGTATCATAATTTGCTACAAGATATGCCTCCATTTCAGTATTAAACTGTGGTCCTACATATGAAAGCTGTGCTGCAGGAGTCCTAACAAGATACTCAACAGGATCAATAACCTCATCTTCTTCAGAATTATCAATTGGTTCAGTAGTTTCTACAGGAGTAGAGGAGTCAGGTGTTGTATCTGGAGTGTATGAAGAAGGTTTAACTGACATTGGACTGCCTGTGTCATGAGCCATTCCTGCAAATTGATTTATCCATACAATATTTTCCCAAGAATAACCAAGTCCTTCAAACACATCTTCTGAAGCAATATGACGCTTCTTTCCTTTTTCAGCCACGTAAATTTTGTTTCTTCCTTTTACACCAAAAAGTATACCGTCTTTAAGTAAAATAGGATCCCCAAGTGTTAAGTCTTCAAATTCAACAAAGTTTGCAGTTTCAATTAAAAGATGAGAAAAGTTTGCTTGTGCAATTACTTCATCAAGGATTGGATAGTACGCACTTCCTTGGATATAGAATAATTCTTTTGTTTGAGGAATGCGCACAACACTACCAAGAGGACTGTTCGTATCTGTCTCTATCATGAGTCCATCTGTGTATCCTGTAAGGTCAGAAGATGTGACTTCTATGATTTCATCTGGATGATAACCAAGTCGTTTTACTACATCATAGTTTGCGAAAGGTCTTTTGTAATTATAATCAAGTAAATAATATTTTGAACCCACCTTTACTATAGAATAATTTGGAAGTGAGATATTAGAACCTTCTTCATAACGAGAAAGTTCAGAAGCTGGTACAGGCACAATCATTTTTGGATCATAACGTGTAACAAGCGAAGTCATGTTTTCAAATTTTTTCTTTTTTCCATCTTGTATTAAATATACATCAGATGATCCAATAGCTTTGACAAGTGTTCCGTCTGGATAAATTTGATCAAACCAACTTTGCCAGAGTTTCCAAAAGTTCTCATTTCCATGCAAGTGTGGTGTGTAAGAATATAGGAAACCTGTTGCATTACTTGCTGGTGTCACTTGCGTGTTATCAATAGTGTATGTCACGTTGGCACGCTTGATCCACTTTTCACTATTCATATTGTCATAATACCAACGCATGATGCCTGCAGAGCGATCAACTTGATTTCCAAAGCCTTTGTGTTTTTGAATGTCAGGATCAGACATACTACATGAATCACATACACCATAACCACTTGCCCAATCAAGTTGTTTTTGTGATGGATCTGTGTCAGTTACCAGACTCTGTTCTTTTTGTAGCTTTACCAAAATGTATTTCGGGTTTATCTCACTTTCACGAGCAGCTCTATATATTATGTCAGATGCCTTTCTATACGCTCCTTCCCAGTCTTCTGTGCGAAAGTCCGATATGTAACCACCTTTTTCTTCTAGAAAAGCCTGAATATCAGATCTGGTCATTGATTGGTAATTTTGCATTTCTGCATCAGAAATAATGTAGTTTGGGTTAAACTCAGCAGCAAACAAAGCTTGAGGAATCACAAGCAAGCTCAAAAGAAAAATATTTACTATTTTTTTCATAAAATGTTATTAATTTAGTACTTGAAGTATACCATATTATATATATGACATCTACACTTGACAAAAGTGCTTTTTTAGTATTGAATATAGTCGATAAGAACAGTATTTATTTCTAGAGGTTCGGCATTATGACTCAGTCATGGTTATGGTTCCAGATCAGGATCGCGCACGATGGAACGGTCCAAGAGTTCGTCCGGAGTGACTGGGGAGGGCGTGTGGTCCTGTACGCAAGGAAGAGGGCCAAGGGTAACTATCACATCGTAGCTCCTGGGCTAGATCGAGACAGGTTCTCGGCAACACTGAAGGGTGCTCTTATGGGCCTCGCACCGGGAGTGATCTCGGACTGCCTCGATGCCTTCAAGCTCCCAGCTACAAAGAGTCGTGGTGTTGCTCTCGAGCGACTCAACTTTCTCGTGGGTGAAGATGCTACCCTCCATCTTCCCGAAGGTCCTCTCTTTTTGGGCTAGGGAGCCTGCGCGACACTGTTCGTGTCGGTATTTGCAACCCTCCCAGAGGTTGGGAGGTTGTCTCGATCATGAGATACTGTAATAAAAACAACCCGATTCGCTAGCTTGTTACTAAATAACTTGGTAATAGACTAGGGAGAAGTCGGGTTGTTTTTATTTTTGGAGCTAAAATAAACAAAAATATTGCTTTTTTTGCTTATTTTGCTATAATTTCTTGGTATGAATACCGGAAAACTATACATAGTTGCTACACCCATTGGAAATTTGGGTGATTTTACGTTTCGTGCAGTAGAAACATTAAAAAATGTTGATCTTATATTATGTGAAGATACCAGAGTTACACATGTATTATTGAAACATTACGATATATCTACTCAGACTATGAGCTATCATCAGCATAGTGACGATGAAAAGGTAGAAAAAATAAAAGAATTATTAGATAGTGGTAATGATATTGCACTGGTAACTGATGCAGGAACTCCTGGAATAAGTGATCCAGGTAATAAATTGATACATGACTTAATGACAAATATTGAAGATTTAGAAGCAATTCCAATACCGGGTGCAAGTGCGGTAATTACCGCTCTAAGTATTTCGGGTTTTCCAACTGACAAGTTTATCTTTATGGGCTTTCCTCCACATAAAAAAGGGCGCCAAACTTATTTCAAAAAACTTGCAGAAAAAGAATACACTGTTGCAATATATGAATCACCTCATAGAATAGAAAAAACACTTGCTAACCTAAGTGAGGTTTTGGATCATGATAAAAAAATCTGTATATGTCGAGAACTTACTAAAAAATTTGAGACAATATACAGAGGGTCTGTTGGTGGAATAGGGGATATGCGGGTCAAATATAAAGGAGAATTCGTTGTTGTGGTTAGTAGCTAGTAATCAGTAACTTGTAACTAGTTACCAACCACTAGTTACAGATTACAATTTATTAGTGGGGACAATTTGTAAAATATGAAAATTAATAATTTTTACGATTTAACCACTTGGAAGAAGTCACATGAGCTTGTCATTGATATTTATCGAATTACCAAAGACTATCCCAGAGACGAGTTATACGGTGTTGTAAGCCAATTGAGACGAGCTTCTAGCTCCATAACAGCAAACATTGCCGAAGGATTTTCAAGGTATCATTTTAAAGACAAAATAAGATTTTATTATCATTCAAGAGGGTCTCTTGCTGAAGTTCAAAATTTTTTATTGCTCTCAAAAGATTTATCTTATATAGATAATAAATTAAGTGAAGAATTATTTCGAAAAACAATTGACGTAGCAAAACTAGTTAATGGTTTAATTAGATCAACGGAATCACAAATTAACTAGTCACTAATTACAAATCACTAATTACTACCCCTTATGAAAGAAAATTATTATATTACAACCACATTGCCTTATGTAAATGCCAAGCCTCATATTGGCTTTGCGTTGGAGATCATTGAGGCGGATGTTCTTGCTCGCTACCACAGACTTCTTCAAGAAGATGTTGTCTTTAACACAGGGACAGATGAACATGGTATAAAAATTTATCGTAAAGCCGAAGAAGAGGGCAAAGAACCACAAGCTTATGTAGATGAGTATGCGGCCAAATTTGATGCACTTCGGTATTCACTTAGTCTAAGTTATACCAACTTTATTCGTACAACTGACGAACATCATGTAAAAGCTGCTCAGGAATTTTGGACAAAGTGTTATGAAAATGGAGATATTTACAAAAAGAACTACAAGATAAAATATTGTGTTGGATGTGAGTTAGAAAAAACTGATTCAGAGCTTGAAGATGATAAATGTTCGTTTCATCCAAATCTTGAAATAGAATTAATTGATGAAGAGAATTATTTTTTTAGATTTTCCAAATATCAAGATGCATTGCTAAAACTTTACAAAGAACGTCCAGATTTTGTAATGCCAAAAAATAGATTACTTGAGATAAAGAATTTCGTTGAAAATGGTTTACAAGACTTCAGTATTTCTAGACTCAAGGAAAAGATGCCTTGGGGTGTGCCAGTGCCGAATGATGAAGACCATGTAATGTATGTGTGGTTTGATGCACTTGTAAATTATATTTCAACAATAGGATGGCCAGACAATCTAGAGCAATACGAATCAGCCTGGCCAGGAATTCAAGTTGCGGGAAAGGACAATTTACGCCAACAAAGCGCGATGTGGCAAGCAATGCTTATGTCCGCGGGCCTTCCTCCGTCAAAACAAATATTTATACATGGATTTATTCAATCTGGTGGACAAAAGATGAGTAAAACTCTTGGAAATGTTGTAGACCCTTTTGGTGAGGTGGAGAAATACGGAACAGATGCTGTAAGATTTTATCTTCTTGGTGCAATAAATGCACATAGAGATGGAGATTATTCTACAGAAGCGTTTGAAGAATTTTATACAGCACATTTGGTAAATGGAATTGGTAATTTTACCTCTCGTGTTTTATCTATGATTGAAAAATATTCAGACGGTGTAGTTCCTGCTGCTCCAGAACGAAAGAGATCATCTAGGCCTATATTTGAATTTTGGGAAGATTATACAAAAGCACTTGAAAATTATCAATTTCATGTTGCTGTTGACATTATTAACAAATACATAGCATCTCAAGATACCTATATTTCTGAACATAAGCCATGGGAGATGGTTAAAAAAGGTGAGGATGTTTCTGAAATTTTATACTGTATTGTTGAGCGGCTTCGTCATATAGCACTTGCACTTTTACCTATCATCCCAAGTACGGCAGAGAAAATATTACATCAACTCGGTATTTCACTAGATTCTCTAGAGTCTTTTTATGATGAACAAAATTGGGGTGGAATGAAGCCGGGTTCAGAAATCAAAAAAGGTGAAATATTGTTTCCTAGATTAGAAAAATAAAATTAAGTATAAAGTTCATAAAGTTAAAAAGTATATAAAGTACTTTACAAACTTTTAAACTTTCTAACTTTTAACTACGTTCTATGGGTCTATTTGATATTATCCTTCTCATTATCGTCGGAGGATTTACCATGTTTGGTTTTTGGTTTGGTTTTTTTCATACACTTGGATCACTTTTTGGAACGGTATTTGGTGCTTTTCTTGCAAGTCGATTTTATGAGCCCATGGCAGACTGGCTAATAGGAATTACAGGTTGGGGAGAAAACGTATCACGCGTACTCATGTTTGTGATTGCTTTTTTCATTATAAATCGTTTAGTAGGTTTTGGTTTTTGGATTGTCGACAGAATGTTTAGTGTTGTAACGCATTTACCATTTATAAAAGGAATCAATAGATTTCTAGGTATGATTCTTGGATTTTTTGAAGGTCTTATTACTATTGGTTTTGTAATTTTCTTTATAGAGCGTGTACCATTGTCAGAAAATATAATGGAAATGATTGCAAATTCAATAGTTGCACCTATTTCAAGTGGTGTGGCATCAATTTTGTGGCCACTTTTACCAGATGCTCTTAGAATGCTCCAAAGCACGGTAGATTATGTGGGGAATATTGTACTTTAAAGTTGTCATTCTGAGCCCCATAGAGGGCGAAGAATCTTTCTTACCTGATACTATTCTAAATCATTATACAATGAGTGAAATTTGCGCATGCTAGGAGAGATCCTTCACTGCGTTCAGGATGACAAAATAATAAAAATCATTATGATAGATACAGAAACAAAAATGCATCAGATTGAAGCCCTGAAAATGGATTTTAGTCGTCCTATGCCAGAAGAATATGAAAAAATAATAGCAGGATCTTCCTTTATACGTGATTCCGAACCATATTCTAAAAATTTTATGTATGTTTGGGGTAGGCCTCCACGAGAGGGTAGTTCAGTAGAAGATTTTATAAAACAACTGCAGGATGAAGACACAGATGATGATAATGAACCAGATCTTTTTAAAAAAAGACGTCTTTTTTTAAAAGAGCTAATTAAAGATAAAAAGTTTATAGATCTTGGGTCTGGAGACCCTTCTAGGTCAGTAGCTGCACCAGCTTTGGCAAAGGTGTGTAATGCAGAAGAATATATAGGTATAGATCTTGGTAGCACACCAGAACAGTCTAGTGATATATCAATAGAGGTAGACAAAGATGGTTTTAGATTTTCTAAAATACAAGCAGACATGCTGATGGCTGTTACAAAATATAAAAAAGAAGGTGGAAATATTTTCTTTTTATCTGGGATAGAATCACATCCTGCAAATTTAACAAATAATGAGTACACAACTACTCTTATTAAAGAAATGTCAAGACTTTGTAAAACTGGTGATGCAATTTTATCAGTCGGATCAGACGTGGAATATTTTGGAGTCATTTTAGAACAGAATGGATTTAAAGAAGACATGTCTGTAGATTTAATGAATGGAAGAGTTTTTATAAAACAATAGCATGCTAATAGACTCCCACTGTCATATACAACTAAAAGGCTATAAAGACGATCGAGAAGAAGTCTTGCTTCGTTGTAGAGAAAAAAATGTAGTAATGAATGCTGTTGGTACACAAAAAGATACAAGTAAAAAAGCAGTCAAACTGGCTGAAGCAAATGAAAGCGTTTATGCTACTATTGGTCTGCATCCAAATCATTTATTTCCTATGGAGATTAATGGTGATGATTATGATTTTGTTGCCAAGGCAGAAGATTTTGATGAAAAATATTATGAAGAACTTGTAAAATCAAAAAAAGTTATAGGAATAGGGGAGTGTGGAATTGATTTATTTCATCTTCCAAAAGATGTCGAAAAAGATATTGTACTCAAAAGACAAAAGGAAATTTTTTTGAGACAAGAAAAGTTTGCACAAAAACATGACTTACCTTTGGTAATACACACAAGAGATGAGAAAAAAAATCCAGACGGCTCATTTGGCATGAGTGCACATGATGAATTGATTAAAATTTTAAAAGAAATTGAAAATCCAAGAGGCGTTGTTCATTGTTATACATCGGATTGGGAGCACGCAAAACAATATCTTGATCTAGGTCTATATTTAGGATTTACTGGTGTTATTACATTTCCTGCAAAGAAAACTGACCCAAAACCACAAGAGGATCTTCTTGAGGTAGTTAGAAAGTGTCCTTTAGATCGCATTCTTGTAGAAACTGATGCTCCATATTTAGCTCCACAAAAATATAGAGGAAAAAAGTGCGAACCGTGGATGGTGGAAGAAGTAATCAAAAAAATAGCTGAAATAAGGCAAAAAGACTATAAAACTATAAAAAATCAGGTATTTTTGAATACAAAAGAGTTATTCACAAGGATAAATTAACAAAATGGTTGACTTATCAGTAAAAAATTTGTATAATAGTGGTCGTTTCAAAACTGAGACGATTTTTCCTTAAAATATGGCACTTCTCCCAAAAGATGACAAAGATCGAAAGTATATGCTCATGGGCTTGCGTATCATAGGAGATTTTGGTGCAACCATTGCAGTACCTATAGTATTGTTTGTCCTTATTGGGCAGTGGCTAGAAGGAAAATATGGTTATGCACCATGGTTTACTGTTCTAGGCTTCATATTAGCGGCTCTTCTCTCGGGAAAGCTTATATATAAGAAGGCCAAGCAGTATGGAAAAGAATACGAACAATTAGATAAAGAAAAATAAATATGGCAGGTGAAATTCACATCCCAACATTAGCTCCAGAAGTTGTGTTTCAGATAGGTAATATAAATATTACCAATACGATGATCAATGCGTGGATGGCAATAGTTATTTTTCTTGTGCTTGGAATTATGATAAAGCGTGCTGTAAAGTTGCGTCCAGGTAAGCTACAAAATACATGTGAATTTTTTCTAGAAGGTGTGCTTGGTTATTTTGACCAAGTTACAGGAGATCGAAAGAAGACTATCAAATTTTTACCGGTAGTTGGATCGATCTTCTTTTTTATTTTACTTTCAAATTGGCTTGGACTTTTGCCTGGTACTGGAAGTATCTCTGTAGGCCACAATATGCTTTTACGTCCGGCTAATACTGATTTGAATTTGACTGTTGTTATGGCGCTTGTGGCAGTTATTTCTTCCCATGTATATGCATTTATGGCTATTGGTGTATTTACACATCTTGGTAAATTTATACAAATAGGTACAATTGTAAAAAGTTTCAAAGAATTTAAAAATGGAATCGGGGCCGGTCTTATCGCAGTATTTACTGCAATAATTGAATTTGCTGTTGGTTTAATTGAAATTATTTCAGAAGTTGCAAAAGTAGTTTCATTATCCCTTCGTTTATTTGGTAATATTTTTGCTGGTGAAGTATTGATTTCAGTGATCAGCGCTCTTGTGGCAGCCCTTGTTCCAACCCCATTCATGTTACTAGAGCTACTAGTTGGGCTAATTCAGGCAACAGTATTTGCAATGCTTACAATTGTATACTTAACTGTTGCGACGAGTATGCCGCATGGTAGTGAGGAACACTAATATTAAAAAATAATCTTCAAATCTTTTAGTCTTTCAGTTTTTAAAACGTGTAAGATTAAAAGATTGTAAGATTAAAAGATTACAATCTAAAAAAAGATTTATTCATCATATCATCCGCGAGTATAAAAACCATTCCCCAATCTCGTACGGCTCTGATATAACTACATTCCTATGGAAGGTTTAGACCATGCATCAGTTGTAGTAATGGCAAAAGCTTTTACTATGGCAATCGGTGGTATGTTCCCAGCTCTTGCAATTGGTAAATTGGTTGCAAAAGCTATGGAAGCTATCGGACGTAATCCAGAATCTGCTGGAAAATTGTTCGTACCAATGCTTTTGGGTGCTGCATTTGCCGAGGCAATTGCTATTTATGCACTTGTTGTCGTATTTACATTGAAATAATTTTTACGCTAGGTTTTTTTAAAAAGTCTAGCGTATAAAGTTATTTCTATATACTAAAAAGGTACCAGAAACTAGTAATTAGTAACCCGTAACTAGATAATTACTAATTACTCCACTAGTTACTACTTACTAGTCCCTAATTACAAATTTATGTCACAAGAAACACACACACCAGAACCAGTACTCTATGATGAGGCAGATGATACGTCGGAAACTCATATTGAGGTTGATTCTCATGGTGTAGCTACAGCAGACGAAGGTCTTGCTGCTTCACTTGGGTTGAACGTTCAATTATTCGCATTCCAACTTTTAAACTTTGCAATTGTTGCGGCAATTGTATGGTTTATGATTTTGAAACCCCTAACAAGCAAGCTTGAGGAGCGAAAGAATCTCATTGATGAAAGTCTTGATAAGGCAAAAGAAGTTGAAACAAACTTAGCAAGAAGCGAAAAAACATATGAAGAAAAGCTTGATGAGGCAAAAGTGGAAGCAAACAAAGTAATTGAAAAAGCACATGCTGAAAGTAAGACATTGGGAGAAAATATGAAGATGGAAGCTAAAAATGAAGTAGAAAAACTTGTAGAGCACACAAAGAAGAGTATTGCTGCAGAAAAAGTAAGTATGCTCGAAAGTGTTCGTGCAGAAGCATCTGACTTAATTGTTGCTGCACTTGAAAAAATCTTGAATGAAAAAGTAGATGATAAGAGTGATAAGAAGATTATTGAAGACGCATTAGCAAAATTAGATAAATAGATATGGCAAAGACTAGTAACAAACAATATGCAGAAGCACTATATGAAGTAACACAAGATCTTAAAGGTTCTGATTTAAGTGATGCTATAAAAACATTTGTTGAAATTCTTGTTCGTGATCACAAGCTGAAACAGGGATATAATATTATTGCAGAATTTGAACGCACTGTAAAAAAAGCTAGTGGAGTTGTAGAACTTGAAATAACTTCTGCAAGAGAGCTTGATAAAAAAATAGTAGAAGAAATAAAACAAACTTTTGGTAAAAATGTTGAAGCAGTTACACAAGTAGACGAAAGCATTATCGGCGGTATAAAAGTAAAACTTGAAGACAAAATCTTGGACGGAAGTGTAAAAACTCAACTTAAATCTTTAAAACAACAATTATCTAACTAATAATATTTATATGTCTACAAATGCAATCGTTGAAGAATTGAAAAAGAATATCAGCGCGTTTGAAAAAACCGTTGAAGTGGAGGAAGTCGGTACTGTTATCGAAGTTGGTGATGGTATTGCTCGTATGAATGGATTAATTAAATGTCAGGCACAAGAGATGCTTGAATTTCCTGGCGGAGTCATGGGTGTGGCTTTGAATTTGGAAGAAGAGACTGTTGGTGCCATGATCTTGGGAGAATTTAGAGGGATTAAAGAAGGTGACACAGTGAAACGTACTGGTCGAATTCTCTCTGTACCTGTTGGTGAACAAATGGTTGGACGAGTAGTAAACGCACTCGGTCAAGAGATTGATGGAAAAGGTGATATTGCTACTAAAGATTTTTATCCAGTAGAAAAGATTGCTCCTGGTGTTATGACACGTGAACCAGTACACGAACCTGTTCAGACTGGTATCAAATCTATTGATGCTATGGTACCTATTGGTCGTGGACAACGTGAACTTATTATTGGTGATAGACAAACTGGTAAAACTGCTATTGCAGTTGATGCAATTATCAATCAAAAAGGCCAAAACATGAAATGTGTCTATGTGGCTGTTGGTCAAAAAGAATCCAAAGTTGCTCGTATCGTAGCAAAACTTGAAGAATCTGGTGCTATGGAATATACAACTGTTGTTGTTGCAGGAGCTAGTGATCCGGCATCTATGTCATTTATTGCTCCATATGCTGGAGTTGCTATTGCAGAATATTTTGCAGACAAAGGTGAGGATGTACTTGTTGTTTATGATGATTTGACTAAACAAGCATGGGCATATCGTGAAATTTCACTATTGCTTCGTCGTCCACCAGGTCGTGAAGCTTATCCGGGTGACGTATTTTATCTTCACTCACGTCTTCTTGAACGTGCGTGTAACCTTAACAAAGAAAACGGTGGGGGTTCTATTACAGCACTTCCTATTATTGAAACTCAAGCAGGTGATTTAACAGCTTATATTCCTACAAACGTTATTTCTATTACTGATGGTCAGATTTTCCTTGAAACTGATCTTTTCTACAAAGGTATTCGTCCAGCAGTAAGTGTTGGTTTCTCAGTATCACGTGTAGGTGGTGCAGCTCAGATCAAACCTATGAAAAAGGTTGCAGGTAAGATCAAACTTGCTATGGCACAGTTTCGTGAACTTGAAGCGTTTGCTCAATTTGCAAGTGATCTCGATGCTGATACCAAGAAACAAATTGATCTTGGTTATCGTATTACAGAACTTATGAAACAACCTCAATATTCACCAATGAGTGTAGAGGATCAAGTTGCAGTAATTTTTGCAGTAAATAATAGTGTATTTGATGATGTAGAAGTAAAAGATGTTGCAGAAACAGAAGTAAAATTAATTGAATTCATGAACAAAACAAAACGTGCACTACTTGATAAAATAAAAGTAGGGGAATGGGATGACAAAATCGAGGCTGATTTGAAGAGTGCATGTAATGAGTTTAAAAAATAATTGACATACTGATTTCCAGATAATTCAGATCTACGGATAAAAATCCGGATAAATCTGTAAATCTGGATTATCTGTATATCAGAATCTAATTTTATGGGTGTAAATACCAAAGCAATAAAATCTAGAATCAAATCCGTTGGTAATACAAAGAAAATCACCAAAGCAATGGAAATGGTTGCTGCTGCAAAAATGAGAAAAGCAGTTGATGCAGCACTCGGTACGCGTACATATGCAACGCTTGCTTGGGATTTGCTTGTTAATCTTTCAAAAGGACAAAAAGAAAATCTTCCACTACTGGAAACACGTAAAGTAAAAAAGCTTCTCGTCATTCTTGTTACTTCAAACAGAGGTTTGTGTGGAAGTTTCAACAGTAATATTTTGAGAAAAACCGCTGAACAATTGAAATACCCAAAAAACATCAGTATTCAGCGTGTTGACGGACAAGAGATAGAAGCGAGTGAAGAAATTGAAATAGATGTGATAGGCATAGGAAAAAAGGGTGCTGATTTTGCCAAGAAACAAGGTTATAATTTGATTGCATCATATAGTGATTTTTCTGACACACCATCGCTTGATGATATTATGCCAATTTCAAAAATGGCGATTGCTGAATATGAAAAGAAAAATTATGACAAAGTAGTTGTTGCATATACTGATTTCCAGTCTGCAATTGCACAAATTGCAAAATTAAGACAAGTATTACCCGTATCAGAACATGATCTTGAAAAAATGTTGGACGAGTTAGGAGAAAATTCTGAACTAGGAACTAAGAACTCCGAACTATCTACTGATGACTATTTATTTGAGCCAAGTTCAACAGAAGTATTAAAAACTATTTTGCCACGATTGGTAGAAACTCAAGTTTACCAAGCAATTTTAGAAAGTGGCGCAAGTGAGCATAGTGCACGTATGATGGCAATGAGAAATGCAAGTGATGCAGCTGAAGACATGATAAAAGAACTAAACCTAACATTCAATAAGGCACGCCAAGCTAGTATTACGCAAGAGATTGCAGAAATTGCTGGTGGAGCTGCAGCGTTAGAATAATTTTAATAATAACATTTTTAAAAAATTATATATGTCACAAAATGTAGGAACAGTCAGCCAGATCATTGGCGTGGTCGCTGATGTAGAATTCAAGGAGAATGAGTTACCAGAAATTTTTAATGCACTTGAAACCAAGTTGCCTGATGGTAGAACATTGGTTTTGGAAGTTCAGCAACACTTGGGTGCAAATACAGTTCGTACCATTGCAATGAGTACAACTGACGGACTTGAGCGTGGTTCAGAAGTAGTTGATACAGGAGAACCAATCTCAGTTCCTGTTGGACCAGAAACTCTTGGACGAATGTACAATGTTACTGGTGAAGAAATTGATGGAAAAGAACATGTAAAAACAAAGAAAAAATATCCTATTCACCGTCCAGCTCCAAGTTTCAAAGAACAGTCAACTGAATCAGAAGTTCTCGAAACTGGTATCAAAGTAATTGACCTCTTTTGTCCATTTTTGAAAGGTGGAAAAGTTGGTTTGTTTGGTGGTGCTGGTGTGGGTAAAACAGTTGTGATTCAAGAGCTTATTCGTAATATTGCATCAGAACATGGTGGTTTTTCTATGTTTGCTGGTGTAGGTGAGCGTACTCGTGAGGGTAATGATTTGTATAGAGAGATGGAAGAGTCTGGGGTTTTGGATAAAACTGCACTTGTATTTGGTCAAATGAACGAACCTCCTGGAGCTCGTGCTCGTGTTGCTCTTACTGCTCTTGCTATGGCAGAATATTTCCGTGATGAAGAAGGAAAAGATCTTCTACTTTTCGTAGATAATATTTTCCGTTTTACACAAGCAGGTTCAGAAGTTTCTGCACTTCTTGGTCGCATGCCTTCAGCTGTAGGTTATCAGCCAACTTTGGCAACAGAGATGGGTGCCTTACAAGAACGTATTACATCAACTGATAAAGGTTCTATTACTTCAGTTCAAGCAGTATATGTACCGGCTGACGATCTTACTGATCCAGCCCCTGCTACAACCTTTGCTCATCTTGATTCTACTGTTGTGCTCAATCGTTCATTGGCAGAACTTGGTATTTATCCTGCAGTAGATCCATTGGATTCTAGTTCTACAATCCTTGATCCAAATGTTGTAGGTGAAGAACATTATAAGGTTGCTCGTGAAGTTCAACAAATCTTACAGAAATATAAAGATTTACAAGATATAATTGCAATTCTTGGTATGGAAGAACTTAGTGACGAAGATAAGACAACTGTTTCTCGTGCACGTAAGATTCAAAAATTCTTAAGTCAACCTTTCCATGTAGCAGAAGTATTTACTGGAAGTCCTGGTGTATATGTAAAAGTTGCTGACACTGTCCGTGCCTTCCGTGAAATTCTTGATGGTAAGCATGATGACAAACCAGAACAAGCATTCTACATGAAAGGTGGAATTGAAGAAGTAACAGCTTAATTATATATGAGCGATAATACGCTAAAATTTAAAATAGCTACACCAGAAAGTGTTGTTTATGAAGACGAGGTAAAACAAGTCTCTATTCCAACGACGACTGGTGAAATCACGGTACTTCCAAACCACATTCCTTTGGTTTCTGTACTGCAAGCTGGTGAATTAAAGATTGTTGATAAAGATGGTGAACACGTTCTTGCGTTGTCTGGTGGTTTTTTAGAAATACGTGGAAACAATGAAATTGTTATTTTGGCTGATCACGCAGAACGAGCTGGAGATATTGACCTTGATGCTGCAGAAGAAGCTCGAAAACGTGCTGAGGAAGAAATGGAAAAAGCAAAGACAGAAGAAAATGTTGATTTTGCGAAATTACAAGCAGTAATTGATAGAGAAATGAATAGAATTAGAGTAGGCAATAAGTATAAAAAGGTGAAATAGCTAACAAGAATAGAAGCAAAATTTTAAAAAACTCCTTGACATTAAGGGGTTTTTTGTATAGTATCTTTATTAAGAAACACCTGAGATGCAGGAGGATTGTCTCATGAGAAAGCGACGCATTTCAACGGTCCAGGACCTTCGGAGGGTTAGGAGATGAGAATCAAGACAGTGCTCGAAAACCTGGAGTTCGGCGATTCCTTCTTTCTGACCGAGTTTCCCGATGAGTGGGAGGTTGAGTACCGCAAGACAGACCCTCTTAAGAACTCGGGAAGGTTCAACACTTGCGCCGTGGATGGTGCAGGTAAGGTGGTTGGACGCACTTCATACTCGGACTCAAAAGAAGTGTGGACCGAAGCCGCCTGACCATGTCTTATTGTCCCACCCAGCGAAAGGGTGGGAGCTGTCGATGGTGTTCAGAAAAACACTCATCAGACTTGATTTGCCTCGATTGTTATAGAGATAAATCAAGGGGTTGGTGAGTGTTTTTTGTTTTATGCTCCATATCATGTATCTCTTTTTTATCCCCAAATTCCATTGAAAAAAAGACTAAAATACTGTATAATATCGCCGCCCCTAAAAAGGGTGACTTTTATTAATTTGTTATTGTAACTGAGTTGTAGACGAGCGGAGGAATCCCTTTCTTTGCAAAGATATTGTAAAAAAGGGTATTCCTCGACTTTACTTAATTCTGTTAAAAATGACCTAAGCATAAATAGTATGCAAAAAATAAAGACAATTCTACTGGTTGCAGTAGAAACGGCTGTTGCAGCGGTTGCGTTGCATTATCTTCGTGGGGCATTGCTTCATAGCCATCATCATGAGATCAATACGATCTTACCAATCTTACTAGATATTGCATTTCTCGCAGTATTTGCAAGTTTTGGTGGGCGTCTTGCACGTGTGTTTGGTATTGCACCAATGGCAGGAAAGATCATCATGGGTATTATCGCAGGTCCAGCGCTTTTAGGAGTAGTTATGCCTGATGCAATGGGTGTAGAAATAGCACGTCTTGCCGGTGTATTATTTATCTTATTTGAAGCTGGTCTTCACTTTGATCTTGAACTTCTCAAGAAGAATATCGGTATTGCAACACTCGTTGCATTTGGTGGAGTACTCGTACCACTTGTATCATTTGCGGCTCTTGGACATTATGTAATTGGTATGGAATGGCTTCCAGCTATCTTCCTTGGAGGTATCTTTACCGCAACATCTGTCGGTCTTTCAGTCGAAGCATTAAAAGCTGCCGGAAAGCTTGAAAGTAACATGGGGAATAGAATCATCGGAGCTGCAGTTATTGATGATATTTTAGGGGTACTAGTATTGACTGTCCTCGCAAAATTGTCTGCTGCAGGATCTGCAGTAGGTGCACATGGTGAAGCAGTAGGACTCGATGTTATGAGTCTTATCTGGCTTGGTGTTGCAGTTATTGCATTCTTTGGTGGAGCATATATCATGTGGAGTATGGGACTCGCTGACAAGATCGCAAAATACCTTGACAAACACTATAAAGATACCACTGGTCCTTACACTCGTTTCTTCTTTGGCTCGCTAATCCTTGGTGGTACAATTGCAGCAGTAGTTGGTCTTGAACCAGTACTTGGTGCATTTGGTATAGGTGTTGTACTATCAAAAGTTGATAATGAAATTAAACATAGTACGTGGGAAAAGATTGAGGGTTATATTCATATTTTTGTTGGTGGTTTCTTGGTATCAATTGGTACCATGCTTACCAAAGAAGCATTGCTTTCTCCAAAAGCTTGGGGATGGGCACTCGTATTTACAATCCTTGGTCTAGCAGGTAAATATGTTGTCAAATATTTCTTCAAAGATAGAAAAGAAGGTCATCAAGTTGCACTTGCAATGGCTATTCGCGGAGAAGTGGGACTCGTATTCGTTGCCGTAGCTATTGCAAATAATGTTCTTTCTCCAGATATGGCAGCAGCTGCCTTACTTGCCGTCATAATAGTTACGGTAGTGGGTGCTATTCTATTTGAAAAAGCAGTAATGAAAGAGACTGGTAAAAAACCAGAAGCGATTGGCGAAGGGATGTAAAAAGATATAAATTTAAAATATAAAACCGTCCAACAGGGCGGTTTTATAGATAACTGTAACGTTTTTGCCTTATTTTACGTCTTCTTATGTAGACCCGCTTGTCTCAAGTGGGCTTTATTCTTAAATCCAGGTCTATGCTGAGTAGCGTATGTCAGGGTAAAGAGTATACTTGCCGCGGCGGGTATCTCGACATGAGTAAAAAGTTTAAAAGTTCATAAAGTCCAAAAGTATCTAAAAAAATAATTTGGAGAAAAAACTTTATAAACTTTCTACTTTATAGACTTTTAACTAAATTCATGAAATATCACACAAAATTAACATACAAAATTTTTTGGCAACATGTTTTGAAATATAAACTGGCGTTGTTTTTCATTGTGGCTCCTATTATGTTTGCGAGCTCTTTTGCTATAACTGTACCATTGTTTTATAAAAAATTCTTTGATATTTTGGTTATTAACGGACCTCGTGGAGAATTGGTTTCAATTTTGGGTATAATTATTCTAGTATACATGTGTGAGTGGGTAATGTGGCGTATTGCTAGATTTGTAAATAGTTATTTTCAAACACGTATTATGGCTGACCTCTCAGTCACATGTTTTAGCTATCTGCAAAAGCATTCAGCAAAATTTTTTGGAGATAATTTTGTAGGTTCACTTGTAAAAAGAGTGAACCGTTTTTATAGAGCCTTTGAAGGGATTGCTGACGCATTCACATGGGATTTATTGCCAATTTTGGTAGAAGTTTCCCTAATAATCTTTGTGTTATCTACACGTAGTTTTAAACTTGGTCTAATTTTGATTGTTTGGATTTGTTTTTACTATCTTATAAATTTGGCCTTTAGTAAGTACAAACTTAAATATGATGTGGAAAGAAGTAAGATGGATAGTAAAGTCACGGGAATTTTGGCTGATACAATCACAAACCATACAAATGTAAAGCTTTTTGTTGGGTTTGATAGAGAAAAAAAGTATTTTTCAGATGAAACAAACAAATTGAACAGATTACGTAGATTTACATGGGACTTAGCTACTGGATTTGAAGGTATACAAGCATTTTTCATGATCTTTTTGGAAGTGGGAATATTTTATGTTGCAATTTCACTTTGGAAAGACGGAATCTTGACTATTGGTGACTTCGTACTTATCCAAGCATATCTTCTACGTGTATTTATGAAACTATGGGATGTTGGACGTATTATACGCAGATTTTATGAACACCTAGCTGATGCAGAAGAAATGACAGAAATTCTAGATGAGCCCCATGGAATTACAGATACTAAAACTGCCAAACCACTAGAAGTAACAAAAGGTGAAATAACATTCAAAGATGTGAACTTTGCTTATAATCAAACACGTCGTGTTATTCATAAGCTCAACACGACTATTAAAGCACATCAAAAAATTGCCCTAGTGGGTCCTTCTGGAGCAGGAAAAACAACTGTGGTAAAGCTATTACTTCGTCAAAATGATGTAACAAGTGGTAAAATCATGATTGATGGACAGCGCATTTCTGCAGTAACACTAGAAAGTCTATGGAAAAATATAAGTCTTGTACCACAAGATCCTATTCTTTTTCATAGAACTCTCATAGAGAATATTAGATATGGTAAGCCAGATGCGACTGATGAAGAAGTGATAGAAGCTGCAAAGAAGGCTCACTGTCATGAATTTATTTCAGATTTTCCAGATCAGTATGAAACATATGTTGGTGAACGAGGAGTTAAACTTTCAGGAGGAGAACGCCAGAGAGTTGCTATTGCACGAGCAATTTTACGCAACGCGCCAATTCTAATACTTGATGAAGCAACTTCGAGTCTTGATTCTCAGTCAGAATTATTTATCCAAGACGCATTAGATACACTGATGAAAGGAAAGACCGTAATCGTAATTGCTCATAGACTTTCTACTATTATGCGCATGGATAGAATCATTGTTATTGACGAAGGAAAAGTAATAGAAGATGGAAAACACGAAGAATTGATATCTAAAAAAGATGGAATCTACAAGAAGTTGTGGAAATTGCAGGCTGGTGGTTTTCTAGACTAACTGCTATACTATATACACTTACTTTTAAGCATACAAATCTATGCAATGTGAGAAATGTAGTGTAGAACTCAATGACGAAAATCGTTGTTGTGATGGTGGCACATGTTGTAAATCCTGTGTACCAAATTGTGATAGTGAAGAGTGCGGTCCAGAATGTAAAGATTCTGGATGTTGTGGAGAATAGAAACTAAGCGTCCCTTTTTAGGGGCGCTTTATTACTTTTAAAAGTTAATTTATGCATAAATCATCTATAGTATTTTTTTTGAGTTTTACTGTTTTGTTATTTATAGGACAAAGCTGCACAACCCCAAAACCAGAAACCCCTACAGCAGTGGATAGTCCATCTACTATCTCAATTTCTTCATTTGAAGAGTGTATTGCAGCTGGAAATCCTGTAATGGAGAGTTATCCTAGACAATGTAGAACTGACAAAGGTATTCTCTTTACTGAAATATTAGAAGAAAATTTGGTAGAGCCTATTATCCTAGCCCCAACAGATGGCTCTGTTGATGGTGTAACACATACTGGACCAGAAGATACCGTAATAATAGAAGAACCAACAGTTTCTACACCTCCAATCGTTCAACCACTTCCTGAACCAGAACCGCAAGACAGTCCAGAAGCAATAGTAGAAACCGTTGTTCATGAGAATCCAGATTATGATGTTGTTGAACCACAAGATAGTATGGAAGTAGATATAGATAACGTGAATTGGGGAGATGGTGATACAACTTATGATGAGACATCTTATGAAGATACGTCTGCAGACCCAAATGCATGTTCACCAGAAGGTGCAGTAGATGTTACTGCAGGAAACACTTATTATTGTTTGGATGGTATTTGGACACACGAAGATTACGTTTACTAATTTTAGTAATTAAAATATGCATAAATATATATACAGTATAGCGATATCCTTGACATTACTCATAGTGATTGGTGCAAGTTGTGAAATGGAACAACCTATTCCTGTAGAAAGAATTCCTGATACAGCATCCTCTACAGAAACAGCACTAGAGGATTCTGTTGAAATATTACCTGCATATGAATGTGATGAAGATGAGGATTGTTCTGGAAAAATGACTGTGTGTGAAAATAATAGATGCATATTTTTAACAGAAATTCAGGCTGGTAGCCAAGCATGTAGTTATTATGTGGATGGCGTACAGCAGAATTGGGGATGTGGACCAGACCAATGGTGTGGTACATCCAGCGGTGAATGTCTTGATAATCCACAGTGTGAAACAGCCCCAGACTGTGGAGAAGGGCAAGTTTGTACAAATGGCTATTGCCTTGGAGGACAAAATGGTTCTTTACCTGAAAATTCACCATGTACAAATAATGCACAGTGTATCTCTGGTAAAGTATGTGTAGATGGAGGTTGTACACCCGCAGAAGAAGTTTTGCTTCCAGAAATCCCTTCTGAAAATTCACCATGCGCATCACAAGATCAATGTATTAAAGGTAAGATGTGTGTGGATGGAGAATGTATACCAGAACCACTTCCACCATCTGGAGTAGTTTGTGAATCAAATGGATTAACATGGGAATGTGATTCTGGAGGGGAATGTGGGGATAAGGGTGGCAAATGTTTTTATGCAGATGAGTGTCGAGAAGAATCCGATTGTGGCTCACAACAATATTGTATGCATGGCTATTGCATGGATAAATATAAGTTCACAGGTGCAAGTTGCCAAACATATAGTGACTGCGGTGGGATTGATAATTTTGTTTGTATAAATGGTCAGTGCGCTGAGTCTGCTGCTGGAAAGAAAAAATGCGAAAATGATATACAAATATGGTCATGTGACAATGACAACTATCGTTGTGGTTCTACACTTGGGGAATGTATAAAGCATAGTTGTTCATCAAACACGGATTGTAAGTCAGGATGGACATGCTATCAAGGTGGATGTATGCAAGACCCAAATGAATGCAGTTCACATTTAGAGTGCTTAAATGATGATGCTACATGTCAAGATGGTTATTGTACCTGGCCAGGAGAAAATGATATAACCTGTAACAATTCTTACGGTGATAGATGGTATTGTCCCAATATTCAAACATGTAGTGATATTGATGGAGAATGCCTTAATACACAATCAATCAATCAAGCGTGCAGTTACTATGTGAATGGTGTACAGCAAAACTGGGGATGCAGAGGTGACCAATGGTGTGGAACTTCTGAAGATGAATGTTTTAATGAACCATTTTGTGAATTAGCAGAAGACTGTGAGACAGGGAATGTGTGTATTAATGGATATTGTGGACCTTCTCAATAATTTAATTTAAACAGAGATGAAACAAAGAATAGTGAATTTCACTAAAATTTTTGTGGCACTTATACTTGTCTCTGTTTTTTATTTTGTTTGGTTTTATCAAACACTTTCTCTTAATTTCTCAGTAAGATCATTTGTGTATGTAGTTCTAATGAGTTTGCTCATTGGTTCTCTTACACAAATAACAAAACATATTTTGTGGAAGATTAGTCTCGCTTTGATTTTAGCAATGATATCCATCTACCAACTTATAAATTATGCGTATATAAAATTTTTCAAAACACTTGCACCACATGAGCTTGCAAGTGGCGGCGATATTGAAACATACTTGTCAACAATAAAAGAATTCTATCCGTCTATACCAATGAGCATCTACATTGCAACATTATTATTTTTTATAATAAATGTTTTTATTATTTTTAAATTTACAAATAAGAAATCATGTGGTACATATTTTTGCGGTCAAGAAATTGAAAAACGAAAAAACAACTTTTCTATAGCACAGTCGTTTATCGGAATTTTTTTGTGCACTCTTGTTATATCAGGAGGAACCCTAACCACACGATATTACAATGATAATCCACGAGAAGGTTGGTGGGAAAATAATTATTTTGTTTCAGACTATGGTGTATATGGAAATATTTTCAAAGGAATAAATAACATTTTTGAAGAAAATGTTCAAGAAATAGAAACTGCGCATGCATTCGAAGAATTAATTTATGAAAATGTCGATGTAGAACCGACGACCGAAGAAAAGAAAAGTGTGTCTGAAAAAGAAGAATCCAACCTAGAAACACCATTTGATTATATAAATACATATTATGATGCATTAAGGCACGATGATGGATTCCGTGTAGAACAAAGATCCGTTCCTGTCCTTAGTGCAAAGCCAAATATCATTGTATATCAGCTGGAGTCAGTAAGTTCGTGGGCAATAAATCACACGCCTTCGCCAATGCCGCATTTCAAAGAACTTATAAAGGGGAATATGAATGTTGGAAGGTTCTTTGCCAATGCATGTCACACTATAGATGCTGAATATGCAACATTATGCAGTGCGTTACCTGATACAAAATCTCCCATACCAGATATTGGATCTGAAAATGATTATGATTGCCTACCTTCAATTTTAAAAGATAATTTTGAATATGATACTGCAGTATTTCACTCAAACACTTCAAAATTTTGGAATAGGGATGTATTAGATCCAAAATGGGGTTTTGAAAATTTATTTTTTCTTCCTCACTATCCATCATTTAAATATGATGACCTAAGAGTGGTAGAAGATGCAATTTCTTATATTGCAAGTAGCATATCGCCTGTATTTGCACAGATTATAGGCGTTACATCTCATACCCCACACAATCAGTTAGATTTAGAACATGTTGCCAAAATAAGTAATCTTAAACCAACATTTTTTACCGAAGATATTGATCAAGACATTCTCGAATACTCAACCCTCAAGGAGGAGGAGATGAGGTACTACTTTAGCTATCTTATGATGGTAGATAACGCAATTGAAGGATTATTCAGGGAGCTAGAGAGACACAATTTGATCGATAATACTATAGTAGTGATTTCAAATGATCACAGGCTTTATGGATTTAAACAAGAAAATAAAATAGATAATTTTTATGGATACAACCAACTTCCATTCATGATGTATATCCCAGGAATGGAGTCTGTTACTATGAAAGATATCGCGACTCATATGGATATAGCCCCAACATTATTAAATATTTTGGAAGGTGAATCATACGAACGACCAGAACATTTTGTTGGCCATAGTCTTTTTTCAGAGGATCATCCGAATTATGCTATCTCAGTTTGTCATAATCAAATAAATTTTGTTACACCAAATCATGTCATTGTGGGAAATTCTGAACATGAAAAATATCTTAGACTTCATGCAGAAGAAAACATGTCACAAAGACAAATAGATAATATTGGGAGGACCTTGCAAACATTGGTGAATATGAATGGGGGAATGATACGACAAAATAATATACATAAAGTCTATTAGTTAATTGATCACAGTTGTTAAATTGTAATATATATTTACTTTGAAAAAGCTTTCATATAATTATGAGAGCTTTTTCTTTATATTACAAACCAAATATGATACCATATGGGTAACTAATTTGTTTCTACTGGCTTATGTATAAACTCAATAAATCACAAAAAGAAGCGGTTGAATATAACGATGGACCTCTTCTTATTGTTGCGGGAGCTGGTACAGGAAAAACGACTGTGGTAACCCAAAAAATAACCCATTTAATTGATTTTGAAAAGGTAAGACCAGAAGAGATACTTGCCCTTACGTTTACGGACAAGGCGGCAGCTGAAATGCAAGAACGTGTAGATGAAATGCTTGAGATAGGATACGTAGATCTTCAAATTTCCACTTTCCATGCCTTTTGCCAAAGACTTTTGGAAGAGTACGGTGTAGATTTGGGATTACCACCACATTTCAAACTCCTTTCTCAGACCGATGCTTGGCTTCTCATGCGAGAAAATATTTATGATTTTAATTTGGATTATTATCGCCCAATGGGAAATCCAACCGGACAAATTCACACACTACTTTCACATTTTTCAAAAGCAAAAGATGAACTGATTACTTCTGAGGAGTATTTAGATTATGTAGAAGGATTAAAATTAGATAAAGACGAGGCAGAAATTCAAGAAAAAAGTAGGCAAACCGAAATTGCAAACGCATATCACAAATATAATCAATTACTCCTAGATAATCAAGCTCTGGATTTTGGAGATCTTATTTTTTACTGTGTAAAATTATTACAAGAACGACCAAATATTTTGAAACAGTTGCAAGAAAGATTTAAATATATTTTGGTCGATGAATTCCAAGATGTTAATTGGGCACAATATCAATTAATTCGATTGTTAACTGGTGATAATTCAAAACTGACTGTAGTAGGGGATGATGATCAATCAATTTACGCATTTCGCGGATCAAACGTCTCAATTATCATGCGATTCAAAGAAGATTATAAAAATGCAAAAGAAATTGTACTTACGGAAAATTATAGGTCGGGACAAGAGATTCTCGATCTTGCATACAAAAGTATTTTGAACAATAATCCCGAAAGATTAGAAGAAAAACTTGGGTTAAATAAAAAACTTGAGTCTAAAATTAAGACTAAGGGAAAAGTAGAACATTTACACTACTCGACATTGGATCAAGAGGTACAGGGTGTGGTGAAAAAAATCAGTGAGATCCGTGAAAAAGAATCTGTAGATTGGGATGACTTTGCAATTCTTGTACGTGCAAATAGCCATGTAGAACCGTTTTTAAATACCTTGGAATCTTCTGATATACCATATGAATACTTAGCATCTTCAGGGCTATACAGACAACCAGTTGTACTTGATGGCATTAATTTTTTAAAAATTTTGGAACACATCCATGATGATAGGGCATGGTACAGACTATTACGCATGCCATTTTTGAAATTTACAGAAAATGATATACAAAAGATAACCGCAAGTGCAAAAAAGAAATCAATAAGTTATTATGAAGTACTAAAACGGTCTAAAGAATTTTATATTTCACCTGAGGGAAACACGATTGCGAAAAATCTAATTGCATGGATACACGATGGAATGAAACGTGTGCGATTTGAAAAACCAACCGCAGTACTCTATGGATTTATGGAAAGTAGTGGCTATTTTGCTTATCTAACACATGAAGAAAATCAGGGAAATAGAGAAGTGATTAGACAAATCTATCATCTAAAACAGTTATTTGATCTTATTGCCAATTACGAACGTGCAATTCCAGGAGCCCATGTAGCAGGATTTGTAGATCATTATAATTATATTATTGAATCAGGTGACGGAGGAAAAATGTATCAACCAACCGACACGCCTGACTCTGTAAATATTATTACAATTCATGGAGCAAAAGGCTTGGAATACAAATATGTCTTTATTGTGAATTGTGTAGAAGAAAGATTTCCTACGCGTAGACGCGGAGGTGATATAGAATTGCCAGATGAGCTTGTAAAAGAACCCTTGCCAGAATCAAATGATGTACATTATGCAGAAGAGAGACGCCTATTCTATGTGGCAGCAACTCGCGCAAAAGAACATCTCTTTTTTAGTAGCGCAGATGATTATGGTGGTGTTAGGAAGAAAAAAATTAGTCGTTTTTTGGATGAATTAGGGTTTGAGACAGAAGCTAATGAATCAAAAAAGGAAAATATTGAATATGGAATAAAGAATATAGAAAAAAATAAAGAAACAATTGATGGTGAATTTGAATATATTACTCCATCAAAATTTTCATTCTCCCAGCTTAATTCATACCAACGTTGTCCATACCAATACAAGCTTGCGCATATTTTAAAAATTCCTATGAAAGGAAGTGCTGCTTTTAGTTTTGGAAATACAATCCATAATACATTGCAAGCATTTTATGAGCGTGTTCAGGAACTTAATAATGTTAAACAAGCTTCACTCTTTGGAATGCCAACAGAAAAACCAAATGAAACCAAATCAAACGGTGTTAAGGTTCCAAAGATTGAAGAACTTTTTGAAATGTATGAGGACAAATGGATAGGAGATTGGTATAAGAGTAAAAAACAACGCGAAAGTTATTATAAAAAAGGTAAAGATATCCTCAAACTTTTTTATGCGTCACAAGAAGACAATTGGACAGTACCAGTAAGTCTAGAGGGATTCTTTAAAATAAAAGTAGGGGACTATCTTATCAATGGTCGTATTGATCGTATAGACATACAAGAAGATGGCACTCTTGAGATTATTGACTACAAAACAGGAAAAGGCAAAGAAAAACTTTCAACTGACGATAAACAACAGCTCTTGATCTATCAAATAGCTGCACAAACTCTACCAGAATATAGGAATATTGGTGAGGTAGGAAAATTGACATTTTATTATGTTAATAATGATTTGAAAACGTCCTTTGTTGGTAAAGACAAAGACATGGAAAAATTACAAGAAAAGTTACTTGGTGTAATGAAAAATATTCACGATGGAAAGTTTACGGCGACACCTGGAAAGCATGTGTGTAAATATTGTGATTTCAAAGAGATTTGTGAATTTAGACAATTGTAAAAGCCTCAATTTTTTAGGCTACTAATTTTTATAAGATGATTTTACTCTGGACAATAATGATAGTGTTTTCATTTGTATACATATGCATTGTCTTCTATATTGGATATTCTTTGTATGCAATGATCAGTGGCGCCCCTTTTGTACCAACAAGCCACAAAAAGGTAAAGAGAATGCTTGATTTAGTAGATCTAAAAAAACATGAAAAATTTATAGACTTAGGATCGGGAGACGGGAGACTTGTTTTTGCGGCAGCTCAAAAATGTGATCATGCAACTGGAGTAGAAATTAGTCCGATGCTACATATTATAAGTAAATTAAAAAAAATAAAAAATAAAATTAAAAATGCCACACTTATTCGTGATACACTTTGGAACATTGATTTGAAAGAATATGACGTGGTTTCCATTTATTTTATTCCTCATAGAATGAAGAAGCTAAAGAAAAAAATAAAACGTGAGATGAAGCCGGGGAGTCGTATAGTTTCGCATGCGTTTACGTTTCCAGACTGGCAAGATGTTGCAAAAGATGATACTATATACATATACAAAGTTTAGTTAATTTTATTATGCCATTCACACCACTTGGAGATGCACTCCATGATAAATTGGACAAAGATAGTCCACTACAAAAACAGTTAGAAGAAACTGACATTGTTGAAATTGCACAAGGAGTGTTTGAAGAGATGTTTGGCAAAGAAATAGCACCACAAGCAAAACCTTTGTTTTTAAAAAATCGCACACTTACTGTAAGTTGTTCTAGTTCTACCATAGCACAAGAAATAAGGCTCAACCAAGCGGAACTTGTAGAAAAGATGAATGAAAAATTAGGCAAAAAAGAAGTAGATCGGATACGATATTTAGCTTAAAGCTAAAACTTGTCAAAAACCCTTAAAAGCGGTAAAATAAGATAGCTTGATAAGAGCTATTTTTATATTAATTTCGAACATAGTGAGAAATCTCTCTTAAGATAGATTTTCTATAACTTGCCATCCTACGTATAAAAGGGGTACCAGGTAAAAAAGATCTCTCACCACTCACTACCGTTCGGATTCGAGATAAATTTTTATGACCCTTCGTCAGTACATACTTACTATGATCTTCGCGACATTCCTTTGCTGGGTGTCTTGGGTATTTGTAATTATGAATATTGATCCATACCAGACCACTTCTCTAGGGTTTGTATTTTTCTATGTAAGCTTATTTTTAGCACTTCTTGGTACGATCTCTCTTCTTACATTTTTGTCATACAAGCTTTTTGCTTCACGAGATCTTCCACTATTTCGTTATGTTCAGATTAGTTTCAAACAATCACTTTTTGCCACAGCTTTTCTTGTAGTTTTCTTATATCTACAAGGTAGAGGATATTTAAATATTTGGAACGCACTAATCTTATTTACAATTTTTATACTAATTATTTCATTCACACTTTCAATTAAACATAAAAATACCACAACCCCTAACTTAGACTTATGAGACAAACACAACTATTCACAAAAACAAGAAAAGAAGCTCCAAGTGATGAGGTTTCAAAAAATGCTGAACTTCTAATTCGAGCTGGTTTTATTCATAAGGAATTACCGGGTGTTTATGCATATTTACCATTAGGTCTTCGTGTTATTGAAAATATCAAACAAGTTATACGAGAAGAACTAGATACAGTTGGGTGTCAAGAATTAATAATGACAGCTTTACAAAGTAAGGAAAAATGGGAAGCATCAAACCGATGGTCTGATGAAGTAGTGGATAATTGGTTTAAAACAAAGCTTAAGAATGACACTGAACTAGGATTAGCTTTTACACACGAGGAACCTATTGCTGACATAATGAAACAGTATGTTTCTTCGTATAAAGATTTACCATTTTTTGCATATCAATTTCAAACAAAATTCCGAAATGAATTACGTGCAAAATCAGGAATAATGCGTGGTCGTGAATTTAACATGAAAGACCTCTATTCTTTTCACACAACAAAAGAAAAACATCTTGAGTTTTATGAACTTATGAAAGATGTTTACATGAAAATATTTACTCGATTGGGTCTTGGAGATAAAACTTATCTAACCATGTCAAATGGTCAACCTTTTTCAAAATATTCTTTTGAGTTTCAAACATTATCTGAAGCTGGTGAGGATATAATCATGTATGACAAAGAGAAAAAGATAGCAATAAATAAACAAGATTATTCAGAAGAAATGTTTGAAGATTTTGGATTCAAGAAAGAAGACTTTAATTTTGAAGAAGGAAAGTCAATTGAAATAGGTGATATATATACACTGGGTACAAAGTATTCTGAAGCTTTAGATCTCACATATACTGATGAGGATGGTAAAAATATACCTGTATTTATGGGATCATATGGTATTGGTATCACACGAGTTATGGGTACTATAGTTGAGGTATATAATGATGAAAATGGAATTATTTGGCCAGAGTCTGTAGCACCATATCAAGTGCACCTTGTGTCACTATGTCGTGAAGAGGGTGATATCAAAAAAGCTGATGAGATTTATGAAAAATTAACAGCACAAGGTGTTGAAGTCTTATACGATGATCGAGCAGATGTTCGTCCTGGTCAAAAGTTTGCAGATAGCGATCTCATAGGTATCCCAAAGAGAATTATTGTAAGTCCAAAGACACTAGAACAAAATAGTCTTGAAGTTAAAATGCGAAATGAGGAGGAATCTAATTTAGTTAAAATTGATGAGCTCTAATTATGTTTAAAAATCTATTCAAAAAACTTGGTAAAGACGTTGCGATTGATCTAGGGACAGCAAATACGCTTGTATATACGCCGGAAAAGGGGATTGTGATAGATGAACCGTCTGTAGTGGCTATAAACACCAAAACAGAGCAAATTTTGGCTGTAGGAGGCGAAGCAAAGCAGATGCTTGGTAAAACTCCACCGCATATTCAGGTTACACGCCCACTTACTGAGGGTGTTATTTCTGATTATGAAGTTACAGAAAAAATGCTTAAATATTTTATTGATAAGGTGCATCAAGAAGGATTTTCTCTTGCTTCACGTCCGCGTGTAGTTATTGTGGTTCCACTTGACGTAACTGAAGTAGAAATAAAAGCAGTAGAGGATGCAACACTTTCAGCTGGAGCACGAGAAGTATTTGTTGTACAAGAACCTATGGCAGCAGCAATTGGTGCTAGACTTCCTATTCGTGAAGCTGTTGGAAACATGGTGGTAGATATTGGTGGAGGAAATACAGAAATTGCAGTTATCTCACTTAGTGGTGTGGTGACATGGAAATCAACACCTATTGCGGGTGATGAAATGAATAGAAATATCATACAATATGCACGTGAAGTATTTAGTCTTCTTGTTGGTGAGACACATGCAGAAGAAATAAAGAAAAAAGTTGGTTCGGCAATAGCAGGTAATGAACCTATAGAATTTCCTATGAAGGGTCGTGACGTGGTAACCGGACTTCCAAAAGAAGTTACTATTTCTGATGAACATATTCGCGAAGCTATTGATCGAAGTGTAAAAACAATTGTAGATTATGTAAAAATGACACTTGAAATTACTCCTCCAGAGCTAACTGCTGATATTCATGAACGTGGTTTACTTCTCGTAGGAGGTGGAGCTCTTCTAAAAGGGCTTGACACAGTTATATCACAAGCTGCTGAGATTCCTGTTCGTGTGATTGATGACCCTCTTACTGCTGTAGTACGTGGTGCAGGAATATTACTAGAAGAAGATGAACTTTTGAAAGAAGTAGTCCTTCCTTCGGCACGTAATGAAAAATAACATTTAGTATTTTTCTACATGACCTCAAAGAAAAAAACATTTGTTGCAATTTTGGTAATTATTATATTTACCATTTTTTTACACTCTATTGGATGGCTAAAACCTTTAGAAAATAGTTTTTCCTCACTTTTACATCTCGGATCAAAGCCTTTTAGTTCTTTTGATACTTTTTTGGATTCACGAAAGGTAGGTAAACTTGATAAAGGAATTCTTGTAAATAATTTGAAAGAACTTAATAAAGAATTAGAAAATAATCTTGTTGATAAAACACAGCTCGAATTACTAAAAAATGAAAATGAGAAATTAAGAAATCAACTTCAATTTTTTTCTTCTGGAAAATATAACCATATAGGTGCGGAAGTCATTGGGAGAACAGTAGACCCGCTTGGTACAACCATTATAATAGACAAAGGCGAAGCAGATGGAATATTTCAAAACAATCCAGTTATTATAGGCAAAGGAATACTTATTGGTAAAATTATATCAATTGAAAAACATAGTGCCATAGTGAGACTCATCAATGATAACACCAGTAGGGTTGGCGCAATGGTACTCAATGGAGATAAAAGTATTGGACTGGTTGAGGGAGGTTACGGACTCAGCGTACATATGAATTTCATTCCACAAAACGAAATTGTAGCACCCGGAGATACCATCGTAACATCTGGCCTCACAGAAGGTATTCCACGTGGTCTTGTAATAGGTGCGGTAGAAATAATAGAAAAACAACCTCATGAGCCATTTCAGCAAGCTGTCTTAAATCCCACAGCAGACCTATCTCATTTGAGTGTTATTAGTGTTATTACACACATAAGTAATGACGTAGAACCATATGAAGAGAATACTTGATAGCATACTTATTTTTATATTTGCAATGATTCTTACTATGGCCCACATAGGCCTTTTTAATATACTCCCTTCACCACTACATAATATAAATATAGTTTTTATAGTACTTATATTGCTTATTGTATTTAATGGATCTGGAAAAATAGTATGGCTATCTTTTATGCTTCATTTTTTCATGGATATATATAGTATTTCATCATTTGGTGTTTACCTAGTGTCAGGAACACTTTCTATATTATTTCTTTATTGGTTACACAAAGAATTTTTTACAAACCAATCTCTACTATCTGTATTTGCCATGACGATCACAGGACTCGTGATATTTCGTATTCTATATATTATATTAATATCATTTGGGGCAGATCTACTAATGTCTGATTTACTCACAAAATTTGCATGGGAATTACTATTTACTATAATTAGTACTATAATATGTTATTTTTTAATAACGACATTCTCAAAAAAGTTTACCTCATCTTTTGTTTAAGTAAATAAAATTATAAAATCAAAATTAATTTAATAAACATACACCCCCTCCAGCTCCCCCTACGAGGGGGAGCGTATTGAAAAACAGTTTAGATAGTTCCTCCCCTAATAGGGGAGGAAAGGAGGGGTTTAATACTATAGATATAAAGTAAGGTTATTAGAAAACAAAAATATTAATAGCTATGTATGAAGATTTAGATCCATTTGTTGTAAGACCAAAGGATCACAATAATAAACTTGGTGGAAGATATAAACTCTCGTGGGTAGAGGACTCTTTGACTATGGGCAGTGCTCACCAGAGAGAAGAGGTGGTAGACTCCGGTAGTTCTCATATAGGAAGTAGTTTTACTACAAAAAAACTTTTTTATTTTCTTATCTTTATAACATTAAGTTTTGTTTTTATAGTATCTCGACTTTTGTATTTGCAAATTTTACAAGGTGATGAATACCGTGCTCGTGCAGAAGGAAATAGACAGCGTATAATTCCTATTCCATCAGAACGTGGCCTTGTCTTTGATAGGAATAATGTTCAACTCACACAAAATATACCAAACTTTTCACTTACAGTAATACCTCAGGATTTACCTCGTAACAATAAAGAATTAAATCAAGTTATTGTAACTCTTGCAGATATTACGAACAAGAGTGTAGAAGACATCTCAGACATTATACAAAAATACAGACACTATCAACGTGAATCTATCGTTGTAAATGAAGATATTCCATATGAAACTGCTTTAAAAATTCAAATAGCATCAACTGAATTACCAGGAATTCACATACAGCGAGGAAGCAAGAGACTCTACATACATAATGGATTAAAAACTGTCTCGAGTACAGAATTATTTGGAAAAAAACAAGAATCTAGCTATGCAAGTATTTCACATATTTTAGGTTATGTGGGAAAACTTTCTCCTGAGGATTTAGAAACATATTATGAAGTAGGATATTTACCATCTGATTCTATAGGAAAAATTGGTGTAGAAAAAACATATGAACAATTCCTACGCGGAATATATGGAAAAAAACGTATTGAAGTAAATGCTCGAGGTAAAGAACAACAAATACTTGCAGAAGAAGATCCAAAATCAGGAGCACATGTTGTTTTATCTATTGATAATGAAATACAAAAACAACTTGAGTTTTTTATAAAAAAAGGAATACAAAAAATCGATAGAAAGCGTGCTACAGGAGTAGCTATAAATCCACAAAATGGAGAAATACTCGCTTTGGTGAGCCTACCTAGCTTTGATAATAATGATTTTTCCGGCGGTATTGATGGAGAAACATATACTTCTTATATCCAAAATGAAAATCATCCACTTTTCAACAGATCTATTGCCGGTACATATCCATCTGGTTCAGTTATAAAACCAGCTATTGCCTCAGCAGCCCTTCAGGAAGGTGTTATTACGGCAAAAAAAACATTTAATAGTGTTGGTGGTATTGCTGTGGGACAGTGGTTTTTCCCAGATTGGAAAGCAGGCGGTCATGGAACCACAGATGTACGAGAATCAATAGCATGGTCAGTAAATACCTTTTATTATTATATTGGTGGTGGTTATGGAGATTTTGTTGGTCTAGGTGTAAAGCGAATTACGGATTATTTGAAAAAATATGGACTCAGTGAAAAACTTGGTATAGATCTTCCATCTGAAGCAAAAGGATTTTTACCTTCTCCTGAATGGAAGCAAGATAAAAAAGGAGAGAGATGGTACGTAGGAGACACATATAATCTTTCTATTGGACAGGGTGATTTACTAATCACACCATTACAAATGACAGCTGTAACAGCAGCTATATCAAATGGAGGCATACTTTATAAGCCACATGTAGTTCAAAAAATGGTAGATCCTGATACAGGGGAAGAAACTTTTATAGAACCAGAAGTACTCAATAGTGATTTTATAAATCAAAATCATTTAGAAACAATTAAACTCGGAATGTATGATTGTGTAGACCATGGGTCTTGTTGGGATTTGCGTCGTCTACCTTTCAAGTCCGGTGGAAAAACAGGTACAGCCCAATGGAGTAGTAACAAGGATACACATGCATGGTTTACTGCATTTGCTCCATATGATAATCCAGAAATCTCTCTAACCATCCTTGTGGAGGAGGGTGGAGAGGGTGGTTGGGTTTCAGAGCCTATTGCTGCTGAATTTCTTGAATGGTGGGCAAAATACAAGACACAAAATTAATGTGGATAACCTCATTGATCTTTTTACTAAGCATGTTATACTAATTTTAGTCGCAAACAAGCGACCACTTTTTTTTACTAAGTTAAGCCAAATATGATTGATGAACAGGCACAATATATGTCTCAGGACAAACTTGATGAACTTGAGAAAGAATATGGTTATTTGAAATCTGAAAAAATACCAGCAATCGCAAAAAGAATTGATGAGGCCCGACAATTAGGTGATTTATCTGAAAATGCAGAATATCACTCAGCTCGAGATGAGATGGCTTGGGCCCAAAGTAGGGTTAAGGAAGTTCAACGCCTTGTTGATCGTGCAGAAGTGATCACAAATACTGGTAGTAAAACTGTCCAAATTGGCTCTACAATTCGTGTAAAATCAAACAAAATAGAAAAAGAATATACAATCGTAGGTGCCCAAGAAGCAGATCCTTTGGCAGGTAAGATATCTAATGAATCACCCCTAGGAAGTGCTTTTTTAGGCAAAAATAAGGGAGATAAAGTACAGATAAGTCTGCCAGCAGGAGTGCAAGATTACAAAATTTTGGAAGTAAAATAAGCCAATTTTTATAAACAATACCCCCTACATGGGGGTATTTGTATTTTCCTCACAATTTTGATACAATTATCCTATATTTAAGCATAATTTCTTTGTTTTTTGTATGACTAAACAACCTGAATTAAACATAAATGACGAACGCGAAATTCGTCTAAAAAAACTGACTGATTTGCAAGAATCTGGAATTAATCCATATCCAGCTCACACTGAAAATAATCACACTGTCTCGCAAGCTTTGGAGATGAAAGAAGGACAGAGTGTACAAATAGCAGGACGCATCATGACCAAAAGAGAGATGGGCAAACTCACATTTTGTCATCTTCAAGATGAGTCAGATAAGATGCAAATAGCTTTCAAACAAGATGATCTAGGAAATGAAAATTATAAACTCTTTATCAAAAAAATTGATATTGGAGATTTGATACTAGTGGATGGTGAAAGATTTCAAACACACAAAGGTGAAGAGTCTGTCCTTGTAAAAAAATGGACACTTCTTTCAAAAGCAATTCTTCCTTTGCCTGATAAATTTCATGGTATTCAAGATGAAGAACTTAGACTCAGAAAACGTTATCTAGATTTACTTTTAAATCCAGATATTCGTGAAATGTTTTATAAAAAAGCAAAATTTTGGGATGTTACGAGAAGTTTCATGAAAGAAAAAGGATTTTTCGAAGTAGAAACACCCTATCTAGAAACAACAACAGGTGGAGCAGAAGCAACACCATTTGCTACACATCACAATGATTTTGATCTTGATGTTTACTTACGTATTTCAGTTGGGGAGCTTTGGCAAAAACGTCTTATGGCAGCAGGATTTGAAAAAACATTTGAAATTGGCAAAGTGTTTCGTAACGAAGGATCTAGTCCTGATCATTTGCAAGAGTTTACCAATATGGAATTTTATTGGGCATATGCGAATTACAATGATGGAATGGCGTTAACTCAAGAACTGTATCAAAAAATTGCTAAGGCAGTATTTGGTAAAACAAAATTCAAAACAAAAGAATATGAATATGATCTTGCAGGTGAATGGCCTCATATTGATTATGTAAAAGAGATCAAGAAACAAACAGAGATTGATATTACCAAAGCTACTGAAGATCAAATGAAAAAGAAACTTGAAAAGTTAAAAGTAAAATACGAAGGTGACAATAGAGAACGTCTTATTGATACACTTTGGAAATATTGTAGACGCAATATTGCAGGCCCTGCGTTTCTTATCAATCATCCAAAACTTATTTCGCCACTTGCAAAAGCACGTCCTGAAGATTTGGAAACTACTGAGCGTTTTCAAGTTATTATTGCAGGAAGTGAAGTAGGAAATGGTTATTCAGAGCTCAATGATCCAGTTGATCAACGTGAGCGTTTTGAATTACAACAAAAACTTATTGAAAGAGGGGATGATGAAGCAATGATGCCTGACTTTGAATTTGTAGAAATGCTAGAACATGGTATGCCTCCAACATGTGGTTTTGGTTTTGGTGAAAGACTTTTTGCATTTATGATGGACAAGCCAATTCGTGAATGTGTATTGTTTCCACTCATGAAACCCGACTTCGCTAAAGCTTCGTCGGATAAACCAGAACATCACCAGGGTACCTCAACGCCAAAACCCAAAAGCACAACTTCTAAAGAAATAAATTATAAACTTCCAATCTCAAGAAAGGAAGCTTTTGAGTTTGTAAAAGAATATACAAAAAAAGAAGCAAACCTCAATCACTATCTCGAGTCTGAGGCAGTGATGCGTGGACTTGCAAAACATTTGAAGAAAGATGAAGAATACTGGGGCATGCTTGGACTTCTCCACGATATTGATTGGGAAATTACTGAAAATGATTCTACTACTCATCTCACAAAAGCACCAACTATTTTGAAAGAAAAGGGATTTGATAATGACTTCATTAACATTGTTCTATCTCACGGATATGGTTTTGACTGTGCAGGAATGAAAGACATGAAACGCTCAGAAGAACTCGAACATGCTTTGGCTTGTAGTGAAACAGTGACTGGACTTATTTATTCCACATCACTCATGCGTCCAAACAAAATTATGGATTTGGAAACAAAGTCAGTCAAAAAGAAAATGAAAGATAAAAAATTTGCTGCAAATGTTGATAGAGATGTAATAAAAGAATGTGAAAAATTGGGATTAACACTTGATGAATTTTTAGATATTGCAATTAACTCAATGAAAGAAATTGCAAGCGATATAGGACTTGCTTAATATTTGGTATGAAAAAAGTAATGATCTTTGGTACATTTGATATTATTCATATGGGTCATATCCATATGTTTAAAGAAGCTCTTGAACATGGAGATCATCTTGTGGCTATAATAGCTAGAGACTGTAATGTTGAACGCGTAAAAGGAGTGGGGTTGTTGCATTCTGAAGAAGAACGCCTAGAATTTCTAAAGCACATCGATATTATAAATACAGTTTGTCTTGGAAATAAAGAAAATCCTTATAGTATTATAGAAGAACATAAACCAGATGTTATTGCACTTGGATATGATCAAAAAGAATACGTTGACAAGCTTTCCGACTTTTTAACTACCAAAAATATAGAAGCCAAAATAGTACGGCTCAAACCTTACCTGGAAAATAAATATAAATCTGGAAAAATCAGAAAATATATTGAACGAATTGTATAATATGGAACATTTCGTCATTCTGAGGAGGGACGACGAAGAATCTTTCTTAAACTAAATATTTTTAATTCAACAATTACAGATCAAAAAAATTCGTAGTGGGAGAGATCCTTCACTACGTTCAGGATGACAACGACTTTATGCAAAAAATACTTATAGCCACGTCTAACAAAGGAAAGTTTAGTGAGATGAAAACATTCCTAAATGATTTACCATTTGAATTTATTTCTCTTGAGGATGTTGCAAAAAATTTAGAAGAGCCTGTTGAAGATGAACCGACTATAGAAGGGAACGCCATACTCAAAGCAAAATATTATGCAGAAAAAACGGGGTATGTTTCAGTTGCTGATGATGGTGGTTTATTTATTGACGCACTAAATGGATGGCCTGGAGTAAAGACTGCACGAGTAGGGAATACTGACGAGGAACGCCGTGCAGGTGTAATTGAAAAAATAAAAGATCTAGAGGAAGACAAACGTAATGCATCATTTCGTCTTGCTCTTGCACTCTATGATCCACAAACAAAGAGTCAGTTTTTATGTGTTGGAGAACGCAAAGGAATAGTTTTGGAAAAAGGAAAACAAGGACCAAATACTTGGGGATATAATGAATTATTTTATCTTGAAGATTTAAAAAAAACATACGGTGAATTGACACCTGAAGAAAAAAACGCAACAAGCCATCGTGGAAAAGCGCTCACAAAAATAAAATATTTTTTACAAAATAATTATTGTGCAAAACATATTGTTGTAGCATTGCCAATGATTATAAAAGACGGAAAACTACTTATCACAAAACGCAATGATCCACATAGACCTGAATTCCATGAAAAATGGGAATTCCCTGGTGGAATAGTTGACTTTGGGGAAACAGGAGAAACTACTGCAGTAAAAGAAGCAAAGGAGGAAGCTGATCTAGATGTAGAAGTTGTTAAACAAATTGCAAATATATGTATAAAAGATCACACCTTCCCAAGTTTCAGTTATCAAGTTTATTTGGTTCCTTACGCTTGTAAACTTCTTGGTGGAGATGGAAATTTTAACAAATCAGAAGTGTTGGATATGAAATGGATTGAACTCGATAAACACAGAGATCTTGATTTCTTAGAAGGTGATAATGATTTTCTTGATGAGATAATGGACGAGTTAAAAGAAATTATAAAAATAAATAATTTGTAAATCACATTGTCATTCCGAGCGACGACGAAACGAAGTGAAGTTGGAGTCGAGGAATCCCTTTCTTAAAACTAATTTTTCTTAAGAAAGGGATTCCTCCACTTCGCCACTCCTAACGTCGTGACTTTGGTCGGAATGACAACCATAAAAAACATATGCTAGATATCAAATATATACGCGATAACATAGATATTGTAAAAGAGAATTGTAAAAATAGAAATGTTAATGTAAATATTGGTAGACTTCTGGAGCTTGATGAAGAACGTCGTGATTTTAAGCAACAGATAGAGGCTCTCCGTGCTGAAAGAAATGAAAAAAGCAAAGGTAAGCCAAGTGATGAAGAAATCACACACATGCGTGAAGTAGGGGATAAAATAAAGCATTTTGAAGAACGACAAAATGAAATTGAAACTGAATACAATGATCTTCTTTTACAAATCCCAAATGCAACTCATCCAGATAGTCCTATTGGGGGAGAAGAAGACTTTGTTGTAATTAGTGAGCACGGAAAAATACCTGACTTTGGTTTTAAACCAAAAGACCACGAAGAGCTGCTTACAAATTTAAACTTAATTGATTTTGAACGAGGTGCAAAAGTTGCCGGAAGTAAATTTTACTTTGTAAAAAATGACATGGTGCGTCTTAATCAGGCACTTATCAATTATGGTCTTGATGTTGTAGGTAAACATGGATTTGAATTACTAGAAACACCAGATTTGGCAAAACATGAAATTCTGAAAGGGGCTGGGTTTAATCCACGTGGTGAAGAAAAACAAATTTATAATATTCAAGATGAAGATTTGAGTCTGGTTGGTACTGCAGAAATCACAGTGCTTGGATATCATGCAGATGAGGTACTTGACCTAAGTGAAGGACCAAAAAAATATGTGGCACTCTCACATTGTTTTCGAACAGAAGCAGGAAGCTATGGTAGAACAAGCAAAGGATTATATCGTGTACATCAATTCACCAAACTCGAGATGTTCATATTCTGTAAACCAGAAGATAGTCAATCTCTTCATGAAGAACTTTTGAATATTGAAAAAGAAATCTGTGACGGACTCGAGATTCCTTATCGTGTGATAGATATTGCAACAGGGGATCTAGGCGGCCCAGCATACCGTAAATATGATCTAGAAGCTCATATGACCATGCTTGAAGGATATGGTGAAATTACCAGCACAAGTAATTGTACAGACTATCAAGCTCGCAGACTTAATATTAAACACAAAAATGAAGCAGGTAAAAATGAATATGTTCACACACTAAATGGTACTGCAGTTGTAATGAGCCGTTTTCCAATTGCTATTATTGAAAACAATCAACAAGAAGATGGAAGTGTCACAATTCCAAAAGTATTACAACCTTACATGGGTGGAAAAAAAGTTCTGAAATAATTATTTTTTTAATTTTATATTCTTAAACTAAATACTATGCCTCCAAAGAAAAAAGCTCCAGCTAAAAAACTAGTAGCACCAACACCATTACCAGAAAAATCATGTCCATTTGGTGCAATTATCGCGACTACGTTTGTTATTACAGCAATAGTTGTGGTGAGCCTTATGTATTCATGGCACAGCAAAGAAATGAAGAAAGTAGAAATTCTAAATTCAAAAAGTTGTGTAGAAGTCGCCCAACTAAATGCTGAACAACAAAATGAAATTAATGATCTAACAACCGATGTGAAAACTCTAGAAGAAGAGAAGAGCGATTTGATAGCTCTCATGGAGATTGTAGAAAATCCAAAAGAAGGTTGGGGAGAATATATTCCAGAACAGCCAGAGGAAGATACTGAGGATGGTGAGGAAGTTGTATCAAAACTTGTTGGGAAAAACGTAGAAGATGTACGTGAAATACTTGGTGAGCCTCCAGTATTACTTCGCAACTACCCAACAAATCAAATCTGGGTTTACCATACATCGTCTGAAGAGCCTACAGGACTGTACGTCATATTCGAAGAAGGCGAAGTTACAGAAGTAATTCTTGATGAATTTAACGGTGTAGATATATTACCAACATTATTGAATTAGCATGATTAAGCCAAACCTCATTATCATACCGGGTTGGGGAGGAAACTTTCAAACATGGTCAGATTTCATAACTCTAGCAGAAAGGTATTTTGAAGTTATGTGTATTGAACTTCCATGTTTTGGTAATGAACCATGTCCAGATATGATATGGGGAGTAGATGAGTATGCAAATTTTGCAATAGAAAAAATTAAAAAAATAAAAGGGAAAAAAATTCTACTTGGACATTCTTTTGGTGGACAAATAGCAACCTATATTGTTGCAAAAAATCCAAAGCTTATTGACAAGCTTGTTTTAAGTGGTGCTGCAATATTTAGACCAAAGAAGAGTTTGAAAAGAACAATATTTTATGTACTCGCAAAAATAGGAAAGCTAATATTTAGACTTCCTATATTAAACCGACTTGAAATTGTAATGAAAAAAATATTATATCGTTTTGCAAAGTCACCAGACTACACACATACATCTGGTAGAAAAAAAGAAATATTCCAAAAAATAATACGACAAGATCTTGGATATTTACTACCCAATGTTAAAGTAAAAACATTTGTCGTTTGGGGAGAAGATGATTCTTATGTGCCTGTTATTCAAGGTAAGCGTATTGCAAAACTTATTCCAGACTCATCATTAGAAATTATTAAAGGTGGTAGACATGGTCTTCATATACATAACAAAAAATATCTACTAAATATATTAAAGAAAACTATATTAACCTAGTATGGCTCAATATTTTACATTACTAAATATAACCATCGCAATACTTTGGTTTATTAGCGCTTCTTTTGATTATGCTGGTCTATGTTATGTTTGGCAATTAAAATGGTATAGATTGGACAGATTTCGTGATTTTCTTAGTACAAAACGAGGTAAAGAATTTTTATCACGATATAGTTTACTGTATAGAGGAATTATAGCCATAATGGTCTTTTTTTGGCCTTTAAACAACATCGAAACTTTAAAGTATATAATTGTTATATTCTTTTTAACAGATTTGTCTGTTAATGCATATAGATTTTTAGAAAGAAAAGTACAAAGACCACAATTTAGTATAAAGGCTCTATTGATTATTTTAATATCAATGGGAATAGAGGCTACATGGCTTGTTCTCTCTAAAGATTGGCAGATTTTAATTCTTGCACTAATTTTAAGATTATTCACTGTTAGTATAGTTGTTTTAATCTTAAATGTAGTAACAAAGATTATTAAAAAAATATATATCATACGTGCAACAAAAAAAATGCAGCAATATAAAAATCTTACTGTAGTAGGCATTACAGGAAGCTATGGTAAGACTTCAGTAAAAAACTTTCTATCAAAAATTTTATCAAATAAATTTAATGTCATAAAAACACCACAAAACATAAACAGTCATTTCGGTATTATGCGTTTTATACTCAATAATGATTTTAGTGACAAAGATATATTTGTAGCTGAGATAGGTGCTGATGAAATAGGGGACGTCAAACTTATTTGTGACATAATAAAACCAAAAGTTGGAATTCTAACTGCAATAAACGAACAACACATGAGTCTATTTGGTTCTATAGAAAATACACAAACGGCTAAATATGAAATTCTCAGATCGCTTCCAGATAACGGACTTGCTATTACAAATTCCGATAACAAATATTGCAGAGAATTCTTACATGAGCTGAAATGTGAAGTGCAAACATTTGGTGTGGATGAAGAATTTAAACCCACACTTCTAATAAAAGATATAAAAACTAATGACGAGGGAGTTTATTGTAAAGCTGAGATAACTAATAAAGACGGAACAGCTGACGAACGCGAAGTTCAGACAAAAGTCTATGGTGAACACAATATGATGAATCTTGCGCCTTGTACATTGGTTGGATTATTCTTTGGCATGACTAGAGATGAGATAATAATATCAGACACAGATCCTCAAGACATGACACGATCACTAGCCCCACTCCAATACGGTAAGTCAATCATACTAGATGACAGTTACAATTCAAATCCTGATGGATTCAAAGCTGCTCTTGAAGTGCTCAATTCATACAAATCATGTCAGAAACGTATTGTAATTACTCGAGGGATGATTGAATTGGGGGATAAAAGTTATGAAATACATGAAAAAATAGGAGGAGAGATATCATTTATGGCTGATGAACTCATCATAATAACATCTGATTTTGTAGATCCACTAAAGCGAGGTTCAGTTTCTTCAAAATTTAATCTAAATATTCGAATAATAACTGAACCAAAAGAACTACTGAAATACATAAAATCTCTAAAAGAAACATCCTCTGTTATATTGCTAGAAAACAGAGTACCTCAACTTATAAAAGATGAGATAAAACAAAACGCATGATATTCACCGGTTTTCTACCAAATGCAACAACAAAAGATCTTTTGAAAAGTCTTGATTTTTTGTTATTACCATGGAAATGGTTTTCACTGCGAAAAGGTAAGGGAAATAAAAAAGTAGAAAAATGGTTAAAAACATATTTTGAAATTCCACATACATATACATTTGACAGCGGCAGAACAGCCCTACAAAAGGGGTTAGAGGTCTTGGGTGTACAGAGAGGTGACGAGGTGCTTGTACAAGCATATACGTGCATGGTAGTAAGTAATGCTATCAAATGGGCTCACGGAAATCCTGTATATGTTGATGTAGGGAATGATCTAAATATAGATTGTGCTGATTTGGAAAAGAAAATAACTAACAAATCAAAAGTGTTAATAATTCAACATACTTTTGGTAGACCAGCTGATTTGGAAAAGCTATTAGATATTGCTAAAAAACACAATCTAAAGGTTATAGAAGATTGTGCACACTCACTTGGTGTAAAACATAATGGAAAGTTTCTAGGGACATCTGGTGATATTGGTATGTTTAGTTTTGGCACTGACAAAGTTGTATCTTCTATGCGTGGAGGAGCACTTATAACATCTGATAAAATTATTGGAAATAAAATAAAAAAACTTCAACAAGATCTTCCTCTACCAAAACTATTGAAAACAATTCAATACCTACTTGCATTTCCAGCTTTTGCTATTGGTAAACCACTCTATGAAGTAGGGGGTAGATACTTTCTAGGTATATTAAAAAAACTAAATATCTTGGGTAGAATCATGTATGACGAAGAAAAAAAAGGTAATCAAGTTTCTTTTTATCCATCACAATTTGCTAATTCTTTTGCTTCTATTCTCTTGAATCAATTAGAAAAAATGGATGAAGTAAATAGACATAGACAAAAAATTGCAGATCTTTATAATGAAAAAATTACAAATAAAGATATTGTACTTCCAGAAAAAAATAATGAATCAAATTATCTACGCTATGCGCTTCTAGTAAAGAATCCACTTGATATGATTGTGGCAGCAAAAAAGAATGGCATAATGCTTGGTAATTGGTATGACACAGTCATTGCGCCAGGGGATTGTACCTTGGAAGCAAGTGGCTACAAAAAGGGCTCATGTCCAGTAGCTGAAAAACTCTCTTCACAATCAATTAATTTACCAACAAATCGCCATATTGATGAAACCAAAGCTCAAAAAATTATAGATTTTGTAAATAGCTATGGAAATTAAAGAAGTTACAGATAAAAATAAATGGACAGAAAAAAAAGAATTTCTTCAATCTTGGGAATATGGAGAATTTTTAGAGTCAGCAGGACGAAATGTTAAACGTATTCAACTAGGAGAAGGTGATGGAAATGTACAAATTCAATATATTTTAAATACACTTCCATTAGGAATTTCATACGTATATATTCCATGGGGTATAATTCCAAAAAGAAATTTAAAAGAAGTGTTGGATTATTTTAAAAAACAAAAAATATCATTTGTACGTGCTGAATTATTAGAACAATTTGATACAGACGAATACAAATCCAAAACATGTCCTAATATACAAGTAAGGAATACATGGATTTTAGATATAACACAGCAAGTTGATGACCTACTCATACAAATGCATTCAAAAACTCGATACAACATCCGCCTTGCAGAACGAAAAGGAGTCACTATAGATAATAAAAAGGATTTAAAACTGTTTTGGGATTTAAATATGACAACGACAAAGCGCAACAGGTACCAAAGTCATCCCAAATCATATTGCGAAAAATTACTCAAACTACCAAATACATATCAAATAAACTCCTACTTTGAAAACAAACCGGTTGCATGCGTTATATTGTTTAAGCACGGTAAAACACTTTATTATTTTATTGGTGCGTCATCAAACGAACATAGAAATTTGATGGCACCATATCTATTACAATGGGAAGCAATAAAACTTGGCAAGACACTTGGGTGTGAAGTGTATGATTTTTGGGGCATGGCTCCTCCATCAAAAAAGGGAAGTGATAAGGAGAGCTGCTATCATAGCTATTGTTGGCAAGCTGACCACAACCTTACTGGTGTCGCGAGATTCAAAGCTGGATTTAGTGGAAAACTAAAATCATATCCAGATGCACAAGAAATTATTTTAAACACATTCAAATATAAGCTATTTAATATCATGCAAAAATTAAGAAAGGGGAGAGCAAAAGCTGGTCACCCTTTGTCCTAACTAATATGTATAAAGTAAAACAAATCACAGACAAAAATAAATGGGAAACTTTTGTAAAAAAACAAGAGTATACACTCATGAATCAAAGTTGGAAATATGGAGAGTTTTATAAGAATCTTCAAGAAAATTTTTGGGTATTTGGAGTATATGAAGAGGATATTTTGATTGCAGGCGCTCTCGTACTATCTACTCATGCTCGACGAGGGGATTATCTCTACCTTCCTTACGGTCCAATAATTACCAAAGATAAGGAAAATATTTTAAAAATATTGACTAAGAACATTGCTGAATTTGCAAAAAAAGAAAAATATTCTTTTATACGTGTAAGTCCTTTTGCTGACGCAACAGACGAACACAAGAAACTATACAAAAAAATGGGTTATAGAAAAGCTCCCATACATGCTCTTGCAGAAAATACTTGGCTCCTAGATCTTACACCGAGTGAAGATGAATTACTCAGCGCAATGAATAAAAATCACAGAAATCTAATACGCCGTTGCGATAGAGAGGGGATTCGGATTGAAAAAAAGACAGAAATAAAAGATTTGGATAAACTTAATGAACTTCTAGACCACACAGCAAAAAAACATAACTTTCACCGTTTTCCAAAAAAATATATTGAAGAAGAATTTAAACCTTTTAAACATGATGGGGAAGTATGTGTATATAATGCATATCTACCAGATGGGACGCTTGATGCTTCTGCTGTTATATATTTTTATGGAAACATGGCTGCATACAGACATAGTGCATCTCTAAATTTAAATAGGAAATTACCTTCGTCTTACCTCATACAATGGAATGTGATTCAAGACGCAAAAAAGAGAGGAATAAAGTACTATAATTTTTGGGGTATAGCACCAGATAATGCAGACAAAAAACATCCATTCTTTGGCATTACACATTTCAAAAAAGGTTTTGGTGGATTTAATAAAGATGTATTGCATGCTCAAGATTATATAGTTTCATGGAAATACTGGATTAACTGGAGTATAGAAACTCTTCGACGAATAAAACGTGGTTTTTAAAAAAACACATGAGAAGGAGAATAGTCAACCACCACAAAATAAAAAAGCAAGTGGGACGAAAATTCAAACGTTCTCATGGTTTTTTATTAGGTCTTTTTGGTTCAAGGAATAGAAGAAAGCGTGACTTTTCATGGCAGGGAAGAGAATCAAATCCTTATCGTACACAAAAAAAAGATCATAACTGGAGTTTCATTATAAAAATAAGCATACTAGTAGGTAGTACTATCACTGTGCTAGCAATGTGTATATACAGTTCTTTTTTTCATATTAGTGATATCAATATCACTGGTTTACAAAGAATAGGAGAGACTGAAATAAGAAACACGATAGATGGCATATCATCATACAAAACATTGAATATATTTCCTAGAAAAAGTTATTTTCTCACAGACATAAATGAGATACGAGACATTTTAAAAGAACGTTTTCCTTTGCGCTCTGTAATTGTACAAAAAACATTTCCAAATAAATTATCTATTATTATAGAAGAAAAAATTTCTACACTTATTTATGATAATGGAAAAGAATATAGTTATATTGGTTTGGAAGGTAATGTAGTAGAAAAAATGAGAAACGTAGGGGACTATGAATGGAATATTAAAACAGAAACAGCTACAAGTACTAATGCGGAAGGTGAGATTGAAACCCACGAAAAAATCATTGAAAGAAAGCATGTGCCAGATACAAAGACACTTATAAATGAGCTAGGTGATTATCCAATAGTATATGATAAACGAGAAAAGACAGTAGAGATTAATGAGGCTGTTTTGAGTTCTAAGGAAATTCAGTCGCTAATAGAATGGTTTAATATACTTACAAAAACTACAGACATACCACTGAAATATTTTGTGATAGAAGGCGAAGTAGGGGACTTTGTTGTCTCAACGTATGAAGGTTGGGTAATAAAGACACATTTTGAAAATGATGTATCTTCTCAAATTGAAAAACTAAAAACAATTTTAAAAGAAAAAGTTAAACGCCCACAAATAAATTATATAGATCTTCGTTATGAGGGAAGGGTATATTTGCGATAGGGAGTAGGGTTTGAAGCGATATTGTAAGAGAATAGAGGTGTCGCACAATATATCTTATACGACACTACCTAGGGAGACTTCTTAATACTTAGGTTACCTATTATCTCTTTTTAAATAAAAAATCTATTTTAAATATATATTAATTTATATATTTTTTTGTATATATTATATATAGATATTACCCCTTAAGTATGTATTTATGTTTAAAATATTATATAAATACAACTACTCTATTTTGGGCTAATAGCTCCCCTATCCCTTCATTTTGCGACACTACAAAATAGGGTCTCAAAACAAGGGGGTGTACTAGCACCCATCTTTTTTATAAAAAGTTCGCCACGAAAAAACCAGCGCCATGCTGGTTGTTATTTTTTGTATACTTTTAAACTCCCTCTTGTTCTTGTATCATTTTTTTAATGATTTGCGATAGTAAACTTGTTTATTTTGAATTATTAAATTTAAAATTACATTTGTAATAATATGAAAGAAATTTCAAATTATAAATTTTTAATTTCAAATTAATTATATATTTCATCCACACATTATTTACTTTCCTTACCCCCTACTCTCTTCAACTCAATCCACTGCTCTAATATTGTGCGACACTTGCTAAATATGGCTATTTTGAATTTCTTCTTTAAGACCTTCTGTATTTTTAAATAATATAGTTTTAATACCGAGCTCCTGAGCTGCTCCTAGATTATCTCTGTTATCATCTATATACATAGCATCAGAAGGCTCAATCCCCAACCCTTGTAAGATACCTTCGTATAGCCCTACTTCTTTTTTAGTTAAGCCTATTTCACCTGAGGAATAAATCTTATCAAAAACTTTATATAGATCATCTTTAATTTTAGGATCATTTTGTATGATCCCTTCTGTTATTATATAAAGCTTTACTCCTTTTTCTTTTAACGAGGCATAGTACTCCAATAACTCGTTATTTAATTCAAAAAAGTTAAAGAAATCAAAACCTTCTTTTTTTAATTCTTCTTTATATACAGGATTTAACTTACCTTTGTAACTTTTATCTTTAGAAAAAAGTAAGACCCCTCCCAAATCTGATATTACTGTCGATATCATAATTAAATTATCTTTACAAATTCATTATAAGCATCCTTGAGCATCTTTGCGTCTTCGAGTGCATTGTGATGATCATATTTTGTTCTATCAAGTCCTAGCTCTTCAAAAAAGCTATCTTTCCTCATCTCCTCTGGATCACGTCCATGTGCAAAAAGTATTGAGGCAAAATCAATTGGAATCCAAAACGCTGGATGATCCTTTGGATCAGCAAAAAGTCTGTACCAATATATTGCATCAAACTGATTTACATACGCCATGAGGTATGGCTTATCTTCACCAACAAACTCCCATAGTTTCATGCGTGCATCTTCTTTTTTTATTTTTTCTCCAATCAAGAATGGTAATACATGATCCTCTACCCATGGATGGACTTCTTTTCCTTCATATTCAAGTTCAAGATAGAGCTCTTCCCCACTCTGTTTGAGCAAACCTATAGACAAAAGCTCACCTTTGTTGACATCAAGGTGAGTAAATTCAGTGTCAAAAAATATTATGTTGTCAGAATAGTGTTTCATAATCCAAAAGTCTTATCCATCATTTCTGTATTATTAATACCTAAAATGAAATAAGGGATCTGACTATCTTGACGTTTCATAACAATCCAAAATGGTTTATCTAAAATAAAATGTCTTGGTTTGGGCTCCCGAGAACCAGGACCCGCCGTAGCAAACATACCTACTATTACCGCCTCATTCTCTACACGGGCACCCTTATGATCAAGTTTAAATTTAATATTTTCAAACATCTCCGATATATAATGATTCTCAAATCCTTCATTTAGAAAAAACTTATCTATAAGTTCTTCATAATCTCTTCTAAATTCAAAAGAGATCTTAGGCATTTCAAAAGAATCAACATTGTTGATAGATCTAGGATTGTCGGAAGAATTTTTTAATTTATTAATATGATCAACAAGCTTTTCTGGTATTTTATCTTGATAACCTTTTAAAATAAATAACTCATCTTCTTCATCTTTCAAGGCTAATTTAATTGTAAACTTATCATCATTTATATAATCATATACTAAAACATTTTTATATTGATCAGATCCTGCGTAAAAACCTTTTACTTTATTTTCTAAAAAAGAAACTGTACGTTCTTTGAATTGATCTGGGTATTCAACTTCTTTGAGAAAATATGAATAAACTATGAAATCTTCTTTCTGCAATTCAATTTTTAAATCTTTAAATGTTTTCTCAGGAAATTTTTGTTTTGATTCTTTATTTATCAAGTCAACAGTATTCTGTCCAAAACCACTCTTTATATAATAACTTTTTGAATCAAGGTTATTTTTATTAAAAAATTGAGTATTAAAAGACTTAATCATATATAATGCTATCGGGTCTTGTGTGGCCATTCTAATTTCTTTTTCTTTGATTATATTTTCTGACATTTCATTCCAAGCTAAATTCATAGCACCACCCCATACAAAATTTCCTTCGTGCGTACTTCCCAAATAATTTGTCTTTGTTATATCAATTGTTTCATAATCATTAAATCCTTTATTACCAAATATAAAAATCCCAAATCCTAAACCTAGACAAAAGATAATAACTAAAAATATAATTTTTTTATACATATTATTCCCAATCTTTTACCAAATAACTAAGTGGATTTACTGGAATACCATTTTTACGGACTTCAAAGTGAAGATGAGCTCCAGTAGTAAATGGACCTGCACCAATCGTTCCCGGAGTTCCACCAGAATATCCAATAATATCTCCACGTGTAACAAACTGATCAGCGCTAACACTTATCTGACTCAAATGACCGTACACGGTAGATAAGCCACCTGAATGAACTATCATCGCATATGCATAACAACTTGACGTTCCACATGTGCGTGCACGAGCCACGTAGCCTGATGCAGCGGCCCTGATGACGGTTCCGTGAGCCGCACGAATATCTATGGCATTGTGTTCAAAAATATGTTTATATGGATAATTTTTGTCATAAAAATAAGCTGTCACATAACGACTTTGTGAAGGCCATGAAAGTTGTGTGGTATCAATAACTCCAGAAAAGCGATCCTGCTGAGCTAATTTACGACGAACTTCCTGCTCAATGCTCGTAATCTCATTTTCTATTGCACTATATTGTCCACGCAAATTTGCAAGAAGCGTTTTGTACTGCATTTCTGATGAATGCGTTTGGAAAAGTAAATCTTGTTTGTAATCAGCCTGCTCTCCATAATCTTCCTTACGATTATCAAGTTTTTCTTTCAAATCTTCATAGCTTTTTTGACGCTCTTCTGTTTGTACTTTCTTATCTTCCAATTCTTCTTTTGCAAGTCGGACAGTTTTTGCACTTTTACCAAGATCACGCTCTAAGCTCTTCACATAGTGCACGCGATTGTAAAAATCAGAAAAACTATCATAAGCTGCTACCACTTCGATATACTTCTTATTATTTTCATAATAAATAACTCTGATAAGCTCACCCAAAATATCTCTCTGACGATCTATAATACCTTCTTTTTCTTCAATAGATAATCCTAATCCTTCTATCTCAAGGGTTAATGTTTCTAATTTTTCTTCTGTCATCTCAATATCTAGTTCAATTTGAACTAAATAGTTATCAAGTATTGCGAGTTGGTTTGAAAGAGAAACTGCTTCACCACGTTTTATTTCTACTTTTTTCTTATATTGTTTAATACTCTCTTCAAGTTGTTTAATTTTTTCTTTCTTTTCAGAAATCTTATTATTTAAAGTATCAATTTCTTGTTTATTTCCACCCTGGTCTTGCGAAAACACAAAAAAGGGTTGTGTGAACAATCCTATACCAATTATTAAAATTATGAGAAGGTATATCTTCTTTTTCATGGTCTTAGTATACCACAAGCTAAATAAGTTCGATAGCTTTTTTAATTCTTGTTAGAGATTCCTCTTTTCCAAGAACAGTCGCGATTTCAAAAGGTCCTGGAGAGTTCTTTTGTCCACTCAAAGATACGCGCATAGGCCATAATATATCGCCATTTCCAAAACCCTTCTCTTTTATCCAAGAAAAGACAACTTCTTCGAGATTTCCCTTTGACCAATCCCCTTCTTCTATGTTTTGCAAAAATTCCAAAAGTAATTGAAGTCTTTCTTTTGATTCTTCACTCGTAGACTTTTTCCAAACGAGTAACTCTGAATCATAGGCAAGTTTTTTTGCAAAAATAAAGCTAAGTCCATCTACCAATTCCATAAGTGTTGAAGCTCTCTCCTTTTCAAGATCAATCACATTCATAAGCCAAGTATCATTCTTTTCTTGTACATCTTCGAGCAATCCTGCGTTTATAAAAAAAGGCATACAAAGTTTAAGCAATTCTGATGTATCCATACCCTTGATATATTCACGATTGTACCAATCTAATTTTTCGCGATTAAACACTGCGGCAGGTTTGTGAACTTTTGCAAAATCAAATTCTTTTTCTAATTCACTTAAACTAAATATTTCTTTTTCACCACCAGGATTCCAACCAAGAAATGCGATGAAATTAACCATTGCTTCTGGTAGATATCCTTTTTCTTTGAAGTCTTCTACTGACACATCCCCATGACGTTTACTAAGCTTTTGTTTTTGTTCATTTACTAACATTGATAAATGTGCAAACTTAGGAAGTTCCCATCCAAGCATATTATAAAGTGCAATGTGTTTTGGAGTTGACGGAAGCCACTCTTCACCACGAATCACATGGGTAATTCCCATTTCATGATCATCTACCACGACAGCCATGTGGTAAGTTGGAAACCCGTCAGCCTTTAAGATTACCTGGTCATCAATAAGTTGGTTTTGGAATTCAACTTTTCCACGAACCATATCTTCTACAATAGTTATACCTTCTTTTTGCATTTTCATTCGAACCACATATTCTTCTCCTGCTTCAACGCGTCTTTTTGCTTCATTTACATCTAGATCGCGACAATGTCCATCATATCCAGTAGGAAGTTTGTTGAGTTCCTGATATTCACGAACTTCCTTCAGTCTATCTTTTGTACAAAAACAATAATATGCATCGCCTTGCTCTATGAGTTGGTCAATATATTTTTTGTAAATTTCTAAACGCTCTGACTGAATATAGGGACCATTATTGCCTTTTTGGATAATTTTACCGTTTGTCACGGACAGGTCTAGACCTGTCCCTTCTTCCATATCTACACCTTCGTCAATCGTGATACCAGACCAATGTAACGCACTGACCATATTTTCAACTGCACCCTCCACAAATCGTTCACGATCAGTATCCTCAATACGAAGTAAAAAAGTTCCGCCATTTTTCTTGGCAAATAAATAAGCATAAAGTGCTGAGCGAAGTGCTCCAACATGTAGGAAACCTGTTGGTGATGGTGCGAAGCGTGTTTTAATCATAAGTGTCTGTCATTCTGAGCGAAGCGAAGAATCTCTCCTACCTCGTTCAATTATAGATTATTGATTGTTGACTTAAGTAAATTTCATCTTCGGAAAGATCCTTCACCCTCTACGGGATTCAGGATGACAATCGTGACATTAAAATCCCTGCAGAAATAGCCAAATTAAGCGATTCTGCATCTCCAGACCCTGATATAGTATAACGGTTATCTATTAGCTCTTCAAGGGCATCTGAAACACCATGAGACTCACTTCCAAATAGATATACTGCTTTGTTTTTTGGTTTCAATTTAGTAATGTCTTTACCTTCCATATCAAGGGCATTTACTTCATATTCAAATTCTTTTTTTAATCTTTCCAGCGTCTTTGAGATATTTTCAGAACGCAAAATATTTACATGGAAAATAGAGCCCATAGTACTTCTTACTACTTTTGGATTGTATACATCAACACATTTCTCACTAAGTACAATATTTTTTATACCAAACCAATCTGCAGTACGAATAATTGTTCCAAGATTTCCTGGATCTTTTACTTCATCTAGGCAAATGATAGGACCTTCCACCACATCCTCGAGATCAAGTTGCTCTTGACCAATTACTGCAAGAACTCCAGGAAAAGTGTCTGTAGTCTTTATGTCGTCGACATCTTTGCGACCACAAAATTCCACAGGTATTTCACTTTTTTCTGCCAGAGTAATAAGTTCTGCAATATCATTTTCATCCCTTCTGTTTCCTTCTACTACAAGTAAAGCTACGTCAGCATCAGAATTAAGACCCTCTTCAACTCCTTTTACTCCTTCAACAATAAACTCTTCAAACTCTTTACGAAACTTTTTTTGTTGGAGTTGTTTGAGATGTTTTTGAATTTTTTGTGATAACATATACTTTAATAAATTTGCAAAATGATTAATTATTTGTTAAGGTGTATTGCGTCCCATTTTTCGTGGACGAGACAAGGAGTGTCACCAATGCCCCATGAAGTCACCGACAGCGGAATCGAGACCCTTCGTAAGGAGTCACGTCGAAAAGATGGGGCAATGCCCTTTCCACGACGTCAGGTCACGATCGAGCTGAAAGGCAACCGACAGCGCCAGTGCCAACTCGGCACGATCGACGGTGTGGACGCGAAAAAAGAGATGGTCTACTTCCGTGGAAGTGGGAGGTCTCTCCCCTTCAACCAGATCGTCAGCGTGACCATCGAGCCCAGGCCCTAGACACAAGGAGAGCCGCCATGCGCACAATGCATTCAGGCAGACCGCCGCCGAACTTAGGTTCGGTGGCATTCGTTTTTAATGAGCTTTTTTAAAAATTGAATAATATAAAAATATTACTGTCGCTTTCCAAATTCGTCTAAACCTACTTGGTTCATTCACTAATCTATAAAACCATTCAAGTCCCATTTTACGCATCCATTTTGGAGCGCGTTTTTTATTACCTGAAAGAAAATCAAATGCCCCACCAACCCCCATTGCAATTTTTACACTTGGCAAATCTCTCAAATATTCATATACCCACTTCTCTTGCTTACCATGTCCAAATGCTACAAACAAAATATCTGGCGCATGCATTACTATATCTGCAATTAAGTCATTATTTTTTTCTTTATCAAGTACGAGCTGTATTTTTTCGTCAACCTTCAAAGTTTTTACCTCATGACCTGTATGAACTCCTTTTATTTTTAAATCTGGAAATTGTTTTTGTATATTATTTTTCAAATTTTCTACCACTTCCTTACTCCCGCTCCCAAGAAAATAAACTGAGTACTTTTTTTGTTCAGCTAGTTTACATATATCTTTCATAAAATCTACCCCTGCCATTCTTTTTACTTTTCCAAAAGATACAAGAGACAAACCAAATCCGTCTGGAATATTAAGCTCTCCTGAATTTAATGCTTTTTTAAAATAATGATCTCGTCTTGCGTCAACAAGCATTTCTGGATTTGGAGTAAAAATTTTATGTTGTGTTTTTGATTCTAAAAAATTTTCAACTCTACCAAGAGCTTCTGTTTTTGTAACATTGTCTATTTCAACTCCGAGTATCTTCATATTTTTTTAAGTTCAAAACTTTCCAAAATAGTATATCCAGAACCACCTGGCTTTGGATCACTTTTAATAAGTTCTATAGTATCAACTAACCATGTCTTTTTTTCAAATTTAATCGTATCAAAACCTTGTATAAGCGCATCACCACGATTGCGTCCAAGTGTAATATGTGGTTTCCATGGCTTGTCATCATGTACTAAATTCAATTCTTTTAATTTTTTTACAAAGTCTTTATTAATTGCATCTCCGGCATGCTTTTCTTCTTCACATCTCATGGTAATAATTTTTGGATGTACAGGATTTGGAAACCCATCAAGTCTATCAATCCAATATTTAAACGCATGATGGGTATTTGCAATATCGAGAAGCGCTTCTTTTACCTGTTCGATTTCAAATTCTTCTATCTCTCCTAGAAACTGAACTGTAACATGAAACCCACGAGATTTTGACCACATGACATGCGCTTTCTTATTTTTCTTTTGAAGTTCATCTTGCACATGCTTCAATTCTCCCTTTACTTCATCTGAAACACGAAACGCTATAAACGTACGAATTTTTCCCATAGATGCAATTAAAAACCAAAGCGGAGGGTGGGAAGCAAATCTCTATTATTAGGTCAGATAACCCCTCCTAGACCTAGATCAGGACTGACAGAACCGAGAAGACCGAGAGACAGGAGATCGCGAGGATTTCCACAATGAGACGACCCGCCTCGGCCGACTCCATAGCAGGTAGCACCTCACTGGGTGCACACATGCGCCTCACTGAAAACGTCTTCCTCCACATACGGTTGGCCCTTTCGATCTTGGAGAGTGCTTCCCCCACTTCGATTTTCAATATAAAAAACTTAAATTATGCTATAATATTAGCATATATTGACAACTTTTTCCAATATGCTATAGTATTATCACTCGGGTTATTAGAGTGATAAATAACTTACCTGTTTTTTACTATCCTAATATACAGATAATCCAGATTTACGGATGTAATATCTGTAAATCTGGATTATCTGGAAATCCGTATCTCAATATTCAAAAATATATTTCTATAAAAGACAAGCGTATGATGCCTCAGAACTTTACCAATAAATCCCAGGAAGCTATTCAAACGGCTCAGGGAATCGCTAATGAGAATGGTCAACCACAAGTTGAACCTCCTCACCTATTCTTAAGCCTTCTCAACCAAGAAGAAGGTGTTGTTATTTCTATTTTCAAAAAACTAAATGCGACTATTGAAGAATTGAAGGAAGAAACACAAAAAATGATTGATGGGCTTACAAAACAACCAGGAAAGATCCAAGGTGGTGGAATGGGCCAGGTGATGCTTGGTCAATCCATGTTATATATATTGCAAAATGCAGACAAAGAAGCAAAGAAGATGAAAGATGATTTTATTTCTGTAGAACACCTCCTTTTATCATTTCTTACAAACAAAAACCCAGTAAGCGACGCCCTATCACGACAAGGCGTCCAGTATGACGATATTTTGAATGTTTTGAAAACAATTCGCGGAACACAGCGTGTTGATTCCCCTACTCCAGAAAGCACTTACCAAGCGCTTGAAAAGTATGGGCTTAATTTGACTGAACGTGCACGAAAAGAAAAACTCGATCCAGTCATTGGACGTGATGATGAAATTCGTCGTGTCATGCAAGTGCTTACAAGACGTACAAAAAACAATCCTGTACTCATTGGTGAGCCTGGTGTTGGTAAGACTGCTATTGCAGAAGGTCTAGCTCAACGTATTGTAAATGGAGATGTGCCAGAAAATTTGAAAGACAAAGAAATTATTTCTCTTGATCTCGGATCTCTTCTTGCTGGAACAAAATTTAGAGGTGAGTTTGAAGAAAGATTCAAAGCAGTAATAAAAGAAATTACTGATGCACAAGGTAAGATAGTGCTCTTCATAGATGAGCTACATACTATTGTAGGTGCAGGAAGCTCAGAAGGTGCAGTGGATGCAAGTAACATGCTAAAGCCTGGTCTTGCACGTGGCGAACTACACATGGTCGGTGCAACCACTTTGAAAGAATATCAAAAGCATATTGAAAAAGATGCTGCTTTTGAACGTCGTTTCCAACCAGTACTTGTCACTGAACCAAGCGAGGAAGATGCAATCGCAATCTTGCGTGGTATCAAAGAAAAATATGAAGTACATCACGGTGTACGAATTACAGACCCATCACTTGTGGCAGCAGTTCATCTATCAAGTCGCTACATTACTGACAGATTCTTACCAGACAAGGCAATTGATCTAATTGATGAAGCAGCTAGTGCACTCAAAATGCAGATCGACTCTATGCCAGATGATCTTGATAAAATGAAACGCCAAATGATGAAAATTGAAATTGAATTAAAAGCTCTACACAAAGAAAAAGATGATGACAGTAAAGAACGTCAGAAAAAACTAAAAGAAGAGCTTGCAAATTTAAAAGATCAGAGCAAAGAAATTGAAATGAAATGGCAAAATGAAAAAGAAATTATTACTAAGATTAGAGATAATAAAAAACAAATTGATAAACTAAAGCAAGAAGCAGAAATAGAAGAACGTAAAGGTGACTTACAAAAAGTAGCTGAGCTTCGTTATGGAAAAATTCCAATGATCGAAGAAGCTATAAAAAAATATGAAGAAAAACTTGCTGACTTACAAAAAAAATCTAGTATCTTGAAAGAAGAAGTTATTGAAGAAGATATTGCAGGTGTTGTCGCACGATGGACAGGAATTCCAGTGAGTAAAATGCTTCAAGACGAAGTAATAAAACTTGCTACAATGGAAGACGAGCTCAAAAAACGTGTCGTAGGACAAGCAGAAGCAATCACTTCTGTATCAAATGCAATTCGTAGAAGTCGTGCGGGTATTTCAGAAGAAAAACGTCCTATCGGATCCTTCATCTTTATGGGTCCTACTGGTGTTGGTAAAACTGAACTTGCAAAGACACTTGCAGAATTCTTATTCAATGACGAAGAAGCACTGGTACGAGTAGATATGAGTGAATATATGGAAAAGCACGCCGTGAGCAAAATGATCGGATCCCCTCCTGGATACATAGGATTTGATGAAGGTGGACAGCTAACTGAAATTGTGAGACGCAAACCTTACTCAGTTCTACTTTTTGATGAAATAGAAAAAGCTCATCCAGATGTGTTCAATGTTATGTTACAAATTCTAGAAGATGGACATCTTACTGATGCTAAGGGACGAAAAGTAAATTTCAAAAATACTGTCATCATAATGACCAGTAACATTGCGAGTGAACTTATTGTTTCACTCGGACGCAAAGGTGACTTTGGATTTGAGGCAAAAACGAGTGGTAAAAAAGGAACCAAACAAAAAGAAGAAAAAATAAATGATCGTGTCATGGATCAACTTCGTGAACACTTTAAACCAGAATTTTTAAATCGTGTTGACGAAATCATTATTTTCCACACACTTGAAAAAGAACAAATCCGATCTATTGTTGATCTTCAACTTGAACTTGTTACAAAACGACTTGAAGCACAAAAGATAAAAATTAATATAACTGAAAAAGCCAAAGATTGGCTCTCTGAAAAAGGTTATGATGAAAATCTTGGTGCACGACCACTAAAGCGTGTGATTCAAACCAAATTACTCGATCCCCTTGCTATGAAAATAATTGAAAAGAAAATTGATGAGGGTGATAGTGTAAAAGTTGATGTGGTAAAAGACAAAATAGAAATAAAAAAGTAAAGTAAGGACGCGATTTATCGCGTCTCAACAAAAAAACAGCCTACGTATAGGCTGTTTTTATTTTTGAACTATATTTAGTTAGACAAATATTTCGCACATGGTAATGCTCTCCATGCATCATCAAGTGATACTTTATCTCTTTGATACCAAAGTGTATCATACCTTTTCAATCCAATCTGCCCTACAAGACAATCTCTCAATGGGTATGTCATTTTTTCCGGCATAGAAGATGGATCTATACCAATTTTTTCTAAAATCTGAAGGTATTCATAGGTGAGATAGTATGGAGTTTTTTTATCCCAATCTTCAGATTTTTGTCCTATGATATCAAATACTCCTGAAAAACCATGATTAAATGACGCAAGCCCATCTCCGGAAATAGTTTTTTTCTTGTCATAGTCATAAAAACTAATTCTATTTGACTCCCACAAACCACATGACATTACTGACGTTTCTAAAATAGAATTTATATTTGCATAAACATAAAACACCTCTCTGTCTTCAATAATATGACGCTTATTTCTATCTCCATAAAACTCCCAACCAGTAAATGACACACTTTCTTCATCATACATCATGGAAACTCTTTTTGTTTGATACTTATCTTGCAAAGAAGATTCTAACATCATATTATCAAACGATTGTGGACCACTTGAAGACTTACATGAAACTCTAAGATTGGTAAGAGCTACAGGTTTATTCGTACGCACTTCAAACTCTGCAATCTTTACATGATTTTGACCAACATAAATATTCATTGGGCCAATGTGCTTTTGTGAAACTTCTACCTTGGCTTCTACATCTTCATATATAATAAATGTAAAACTTCGTGCATAAAAATTACTATCATAACGATCGCCTATTTCAATATAATATCTTCCTGGTGTAACACCATTTGGCACAGTCCAAAGAGCAAATCCATTACCCCACCATGTTTTATTAGAATCTTTGGGATTGTTTGCAAGATTATCTAGAAATGTAATATTGCGTTTCTCATTAGGTAAGTCAGCATTTACCAAACGAACATATCCTGGAGCGTTTTCCTTATTATTGTCATTGACGTTCCACCAAATTTGACTTTGTTGCCCAATTTTCAACCTAGAATAATTGTGTGGCATACTTATAGTCAATCTACGTTCATTTGATATTTCAGTAGGGTTTTTTTCTCCAGAACTTGCGCTATCTGATATTTCTACGATCTTTGTCTCTGCAGGTGATGTATTACCCGATATTACATATGGAGGTCTTTGTATATACAATACTCCAGTCTCTCCTTCGTATTCAACTATTTTTGATCTGTATTCTCGTGTTGTAGAAATACGAATACGATATTTTCCAGGATTAATTTCTACCCATTTTACCTGTCCTGAAATAATTCTAAAAACATATTTTGGATTCCAATTGAATACCATTCCTTTTGCAATGTGCTCTCGTGCAGTGGCCTGACCATATTTCATATACCCTACAAAAGACCCTTCATCATCCCATAATTCTACATATATAAACAAATCGGTTTTAGGCTCTTCTGTAACTTCCCATACAACTGATAATGGTGTCCCTATCATAATTTCGTCACCTGCATATGGGGCAGATATATTTATTTTTGAAACACCTGTAGTAAGTAGACTACCTGTTGTAGTTTTTGATTTACCTTCTGTTTCGTGTACATAATCTTCATCATCTCCAACAACAAGTTCAATCTGAGCAGTTTTAGCTGCTTTTTCAGTTGCTTCCATGTTTTCTAATACATCAGACAATTTAGATACTACACGTAAGTCATTTTCCTTTTCAATAAGTGATAACAATAATTTATTATAAGCACCAAGTGATTCTTGGAGATCTTCAATAACATCCATAATTGCTTCAGAGTCACCATCTTCTTGCAATGAACCAGTAGCACGCACAACACCCTTACTATGTTCTTTTACTTTTTCATTTACCTTTCTAATAATTTTGTCATCAATCTCTACATCTGTATCAATAAGCTCTTGGATCTCTTGTAATCTCATAAGTACACGCTCTGATGCATATTGTGCTTTTGCTTGAGATGAAGAAAGAAATTTTGATTTTACTTCTTCTACCACATCTACTTTGAAACCATAGAGAAACTCTCCAGGCAAAGCATCTCCTGATGCAAAAGCAGTACCAGCACCAGTTCCTACAACAATCACAAACATGAGTGCCACGTAAGCAAGTTTTTCTGGAAGCAAACCAAAAAATCTAAAAGGCTTTTCTATCTTTACCTTTTTTTCTTTTTGTTTTGTTTCAACCTTTTTTTGGATAGGAAATTCATCCATAACAGCAGTAACTATATGATCCATTTGATCACGCTCTTTATTACTAAGGCGTATATTCTTGGTTGATTTATTGAATTTTTCAAATAATTCTTCCATATTATTCTTTAAATTTTTCTGACAATTGTTTTATACCTCTATGTAGTCGTACTGAAATGACATTTTCAGATTCTTCAAGTATTACTGCAATGTCTTTTACCATCATTCCTTCTACATAACGCAAAAGTATAACTTCTTTATATCTCTCCCCTATTCCTTCTACTTCTTGTAAGATTGCCATCACATCCAATTTATCATTTCTTTCATCTTTCAAATTTGTTGGAATTTCAAACCCATCTTGCATTAAGTTATCAAGTGAGTATGCTTTTTTCTTTCTACTTTCATCTATAGCAAGGTTATGAGAAATTTTATACAACAATGCTTTGAGATGTTCTATTTCTTTACCAGAGGCTACATATTTCCATAATCTAATAAATGCTTCTTGAGACAATTCAAGTGCTCTCTCACGCTCATATACACGAAAATAAAAATAGCGAAATATTTGATCAGTATATTCGTTATAGAGTGACACGTATTCATTTTTTCTCTCCTCTGCGGTCATAAATAATGATCTGTCCCCCTTATACGTTCTCTTTTCAAATATAATGATTCTTCACTATATTAAACGAGATGGGGGTATATAATCTTACATAAATAAAAAAGCTATAAAAATAGCTAATCTAAGGGAAATATTTTGTTACCATCCTCATCATAGAGGTGGACTGCTAGTACTGGACAGGATTGGGCAGCAAGAGTGATCATATCGTCATCAGTACTATCTGGATCAGTCACATATGCCAAATTCTCATCATCCATTTGAAATACACCTGGAGCCACCACAACACATGATTGAGCTCCAATACAAGCTTCCCTATCAACAACAATACGACGGATTTTTCCACCTTTACGAATCTTCATTGAAATATCTTCTGGTAGATTATCCGGAAGCTTTGGCTCCTGTTCTGGCATAACTAAATATCTTTTAAAAAATCGTCTGTTAGTTCTTCTTCAGTAAAACGTTTGAATACTTCTCCTTCATCACTTTTGACGCGCTCAACTATATTATGCTCTTTACTATAATGCAAAATTCTCTTTTCGTCAATAAGAACATTGAGACCTTTACCACAATTTCCTAGACAACCGCACTTCTCTGTATTTTCAAATTCTTTTTTCAAAGTATCAAAAACTTTTTGTGAATTTCTGGCTGAACAATTTTCACCACAACAGACTTCAACTTTTACACCATCCCGAGAAGCAGAGCTACGAGGGATCTTTCCTTTTGATGACATGTTTTAATTTGCTAAAATATTGGACGCCTCTTAGACAATTCTATAATGAAAGGGTAGAGATCATTCCAATGTTTATTATCTTTTTCAATTAAATTTATTTTTTTATTTCGATTATACGATTTTATCTGCTGCTCTCTATTTAATGCATCCTGCCTTAAAAAATAATGTTCCCAATATACAAGTTTATGTACGTTATACTTTTTAGTAAAAGCATTTTTGTACAAACCATTTTTATGTTGTTTAATACGTTTTACAAGACAATCAGTAAAACCAACATAAATAACGCCATTAAGACTACTTAAAATATAAACATAATAATTTGTCTTCCCCACGTGTTGTACATAAGACATTTTTCTTTAGGAAAGATCCCTCACTGCGTTCGGGATTTATATAAAGGCTTCGCCATAATATTTTTCACTATAAAATCTAATAAGTTGTTCAATTTCTGGAATAGATTCAGGACTTGCAGCACCAACTTTCAACTTTTTTTGTACATCTTCCAAGGTTTGAGCACCTTCAAGTACTGCCTCTTCTATATCATGATCAGTAATTTTTAATTTTTCATCAATAACTTTTGCTCCATCAGTAATTATTCGATCTAGCTGATCGGTTTTTCGAAACCATTCATTAATAGAGGATTGCAAAGCCTTGTCACCAAGTACTGAACAATGAATTTTTCTATTTGGCAATCCACCAAGTCGCTCCATAATGTCTTGTGGTTTAATTTTCAACGCATCATCAAGTGTCATACCGCCGTTTTCTGAAAGCATCACTGAAAGCATAGAGGTTGATGCAATTGCACTTCCACAGCCAAATGTTTGCCATTTACATTCTTTAATACGCTCGCTGTCCTTATCAATCTTTAGCCATAGTACCATCTCATCTCCACATGCAGGAGAACCTACTCTACCCATAGCATCAGCATCATAATCTTCTTCCTCACCAGCAAACAAAATATTTCGCGGATTAAAAAAGTGGTCTTTTACAATATCAGAATACAACCAAGAATTACCTTGGTTATCTCTGATAGCGGCTCCTTTTTGATTAACCATATCTTGTTATTAATACTATACGGATTTCCGGATAATCCAGATTTACAGATATCGAATCCGTAAATCTGGATTATCCGAATATCAGGATATCAACGTTGATGATATTTTGGATGAGTATTTTCTTCTGGATTTTGTGTAAGGTTTACTGGGGAGATTTGACGAAGCTTTTCTACAATCTCTGGTAAATATTTCATTACATAATCAATATCTTCTTTTGTTGTTTTCTGTCCTAAAGTAAAACGTAGGCTTCCATGAGCATATTCATATGGCAAACCCATTGCAAGTAATACATGTGATGGATCAAGAGATTCTGACGTACATGCCGAACCAGTTGAACACACAATTCCATATTCATCTAGATAAAGAAGTAATGCTTCGCCTTCAATATCCAAAATTGAAATATTTAAATTATTTGGTAATCGTGTTAATCCCAAATCAGCACCATTCAATTTTATTTTTGGTATATCTTTTTGTAATCTATCCCAAAAATAATTTCTCAAATCAATAAGTCGCATGTATTCATCTTCTCGTCTTTCTTGTACCAATTCTAAAGCTTTTGCCAAGCCCACAATTCCTGGTACATTTTCTGTACCACTTCTGAGTCTCATTTCTTGTCCTCCTCCAAAAATTAATGGTTGCAATTGAACATTGCGACGTTTGTATAATATTCCCACGCCCTTTGGACCATAAATCTTACTCCCATTGAGTGTCATGAGATCTACGTGTAGTTTTTCTACATCAAGCTCGAGTGCTCCTGGTGCCTGACATGCATCAGTATGAAAAAAAGGAAATTTAGTTGCGTGTGTTTTTCTCCACTTGAGAATTTCACGTCCAATATCTGCAATAGGTTCTACAGTTCCAACCTCATTATTCCCATACATTATAGAAACTAGTATAGTATCTTCTCTCAGAGCTGCTGAAACTTTTTTTGGAGAAATAAATCCTTGTGAGTCTGGTTCCAAATAAGTAACTTCAAAACCTTCCTTTTCCAATTGTTCACATGAATGCAAGACAGCATGATGTTCTAATTTTGTTGTAATAATATGTTTACCTTTGTCTGCATATTTCCGAGCCACACCAAAAACCGCCATATTATCTGACTCTGTACCACCACCAGTAAAAATAATAGTATCTGGTAATGTATGAAGTATTTCAGCAATAGTACGACGTGCATCATTAAGCGCACCATTGACCTCTCGACCAATAGTATAAAGACCTGAAGGGTTTGCAAATTTTTCAGTAAAATATGGTTGCATTGCTTTCACTACTCGTTCATCTGTATATGTAGTAGCGGCATGATCTAAATACACCAATTTTTTTTCTTCTGGCTTTATTGGAAATGTCATAAATTAAATAAACAATTTAGTATTCGTTAGCGAGCTCTTGTCCTCCGTAGCTTTCTTGATCTCTGTAGCTTTAGCGAAAGAGATAGCGAAGGAGGATTATTCAGCATCTAGTATTGGTGTCTTATCCAAAATTACTTCTATTTTTTTATTTATTTTGTCAAAAAGTTTCTTACTTGTACACTTTCCTTTTCTAGGACACAATTTACCTCGTGAACAAGATGTGATACCAAATGGACCATCAACCGCTTCAATAACTTCTTTTACAGTGATACCTTTTGCTTCACGTGTCATAAAATATCCACCATGCACACCACGTGCAGCATCAATCATTCCCGCTACCTTTAGTGAGCGTGCAATTCTTTGCAAAAACAAAAAAGATATGTTACTCTCTTGAGAGAACATACGAAGACTTAAAAAACTTTCTTTGTCCAATTTTGACAGGGCGATAAGTAGTTGCATAGCATAATCTACTTGTTTGCTCATGTGAATCATAATCTGATATATTAATGTATACTCGCGAAGTATGATATAATATATTCGTCTTTATGTCAAATAAAATTTATGAATATATACACATCTAAAATTATAGAAAAAAAGGATATTGCCACAGACGTATGGGAAATACGTTTTGACAAACCAGATGGTTTTGAATTTGAATCTGGACAATTTATCCAGATTGTTATTAATAGTCAAGAAAAAGAAATTTTGCGTTCATATTCTATATCCTCTACTCCAGATGATCCATACATTGAACTATGTATAAAGGTTTTGGAAGATGGTATAGGTTCTAACTTTTTTAGAAATTGCAATGAGGGAGATGAAATAATATTTAAACAAGCAAATGGACGATTTGTTGTTCAAGATTCAGATGAAAATTTATTTTTCATTGCCACAGGAGCAGGACTTGCTCCAATTATGTCAATAATTAATAATGAGCTTAATAAAAAAACAAGACAAAAAATACATCTTCTTTTTGGTGTACGATATGAAAAAAATATATTTTGGCAAAATCGTTTAGAAAAACTTGCAAAAGAAAACAATAATTTCACTTACGACATCAGTCTTTCTAAACCAGAAGATTCATGGAAAGGTTTGGGTGGTCGCGTCTCAGATCATATTCCAGAAACTGTTGAAAAAACTGACTTCTACTTATGTGGCTCTCCTCCCATGGTTCAAGATGTCAGGAAAATCTTGGTTGACAAAGGTGTGGATATGAAGGATGTACATTTTGAGATATTTTAGAAATTAGTTTATAAAGTTTTAAAGTTCATAAAGTTAAAAAGTAATAGAAAAAGATCATGGATAATACCACGATCTTTTTAATAAAATAACTTTTTAACTTTCTACTTTCAGGGTACACTGATGCCCTGAGGGTATAAAAACTTTCAAACTCCTTACAGCGGCAACGTCATATTAATTCCACCACTTTCTTCACCACTTGCGTTCATAGGTGCGGCAGGCGGATCAAAAGTTACACCAAATGGTTGGATCTCTCCGGTAAGTGTTGGGAAATATAACATCTGGTTTTTCTTTCCATACTCATATACTTCTTTTGTAACTTTTACATCCTGCTCACAATATTTTTTTACATCTTCTTTGCGTCCTTCTTTCCACCATTCTATTGCTTCGAGTCCACTCGCACTTTTGGAAACGTTATCAAGAGTTGCTTTTGCAAGGTCATCTAGCTTGTATCGTTTCCCTGTAGACTCTTTTACAACTTTTAACAAATCAAGGTGAGGAAAACCAAGTAAATCTCCAGTATAATATCTATTCATGATAGGAAGATCAAAATGTTCGCTATTAAATCCAATGAGGCGCTCTGCTTTTTCTAGTATTGGCCACAAATTACCAAGTTCTTCTTCATAAAAAGAAGTATAAGTATCTGTTTCATATTCATAAATTGAAACAACAGTGATTTGCAAACTATCAAAATCACGTATATCTCCAATTGTTTCAATATCAAGTACGACTTCTCGTGACATAGGGAACTTAGTTATAAAGTTTATAAAGTTCGAAAGTTTGTAAAGTAATTGAGATACAACGGGTACTATTTTACCATACTTTTCATAATTAAAAAAGTCCCCAATCTAGTGAGAACTTTTTTAATAAATCTAGAAACTATCTTTCCATGCAGGCATTTTTTTTAGTGCCTCTTGTGCGGCTTTTTCAGCTTCCTCTTCTTTCATACCAAGTTCAGCTATAAAATAATGATCACGCATACCAGAAAGAATATCTGTTCGTGCCCAAAGTTTACCACTAGAATCTTCGACACAATATTTACACAATGTCCACTCAGTAACATTCTTTGGGGCTACCACATCTGAGGAAAGTGGCATACCACATGAATCACACATGTTTTGTCCCATATTAAAATTATTAATAATTATATTTACAGTATAATATACAAACAAAAAAAGTCCAACACGTGGACTTTTTTATGTGTTCTAAATCTTATAAACCTAGAGCTTCGTTGATCTTTGCTTTATCAAAACCAACAACAATGGTTCCATCCATGTCAATCACTGGTACACCCATTTGACCAGATTTTTTGACCATTTCCTGAGCTTTCTCTTGATCCTCTGCTACATTGTGATCAACAAATTCAATATTATTTTCCTTGAAATAATCTTTTGCCTGAACACAATATGGACAACTTGGTGTGGAATATACTTCTATAGTCATATTCTTATAGTTAAATAATTTATACTATAATTGTACGCTTTTACAGAATATGGTCAATTGTGGATAAGATCTTCCTTCCCCGCTGCATGGTCTAGCGGGGTGTACGATGTTAAAAAGGAAACCGAAGTTCCCAACGAGAAGTGAGCCCACTTCTTCGCGCCCGGGGGCGGAGTCCAGAGACTTCTGCGTCGACTGATGCTGGTCCCGAACGGTGTGCGAGTCATGTTGGGACCCGCGGGGATGACCGGACGACCCGACTTGTGGGAAACCGGCTGGACCTCTGTAGCGTCGGTGTCGACGTCAGCGTCCCCTTCTCGCCGCTTAGGCTTGAAGGTCTTCTTGACCTAATGCCTCTTCGCGAACGCGGCACGCTTTCTGGCACTCCTCGTAACCATGCTGCCTCCCAAATGGAGCCGTTATGGCCAAAGCCGATAAATTATTTTACCGACCACTTTCAAATTAATCATATCATGTTTTGAAAAAACAAAAAAACAAAACTAATTTATTATCTATTTTTATTAGACAGATAGGCTTGACCATCTGCCACATTTATGTTAAACATATAGCACAAAGCACGGAAGATCCGTGTTTACAACTGCGGAGACAGGAATGAAGAAGCTGCTCGGAGATGCGGAACATTTGCTAGGAAAGGACCTCACCGGCTGGAGGATAGTGCGTGCCTACAGCCTCTCTTTGGTCTTGGATGTGATGGCCCAGACGCCACTCGTCCGCACTGACAAAGGTCATGAAGAGATCAACCCCGTGCTCTTCTGTCTGAGTGCGAAAGCTCTCGAGATCGCGTGGGACAAGCTCATCTCTAGCGACGAGAGAAATCGACGCCACGCGTACGTGACCGGACATCTGTTTCTCTACAACGAGGTGGCTGGCATAGGTCTCAACCTAAGCGCCGAAGAGAGCAACCTGTGGCCCGTCTTCACCGACGAGCTTATCTATCAGATGTGCACCCAAGACGTGCCGTTCCGATGGGCCCCTGGTCCTACGGGAAGCGACGCGCTTCGGGACTACAAGCCGGACTTCAACGACGTGGGTTAGATCACGTCGTCATCGCAAGGGGGAAACACCGCCCCCTCGTGTCCATTCGCGAACTTTCGCAACGGCATGAGGGCGCGGATGGACATTTTTG